>OWNL01000008.1_pt1 | contig 19427 bp, 1 predicted proteins | sample 1733051 | NCBI WGS metagenome assembly OWNL01 (sample SAMN05416795, study PRJEB24817) | seawater metagenome | isolation source: Sea water | place: Canada:Atlantic | collected 2013-11
GACCACCGAGATCTACACTCTTTCCCTACACGACGCTCTTCCGATCTGGACATCTCAACCCAACGTCCCTGCATCATCTCAGCTCTCACACCCATAAGTCGCTCACACCCTCTGTAAGAGTAAAAACGAACTCACAGCGTGAGACTTCTCCACCCCCGCAGATTGCGGGGGCATTTGTGATCTCTTGTGTTCCGTGGAAGGCTTTAGTAGGAGAGCACCAAGACTGCCTTGAAGTAGTCTCCTGCGCCACAGAAGTCTTGCGAGAGGCCCTCTGCCTGAATCTCCACGTCCAGCTTGCCATTCGACACGGCACTGGTCACGTCATAGTGTTGAAGCATCTTGTGGTACTCGCCGCACTGGTCGTCGCACGTGCCAGGGGCCTGAGCGATCGCAGCGGAAGAGACAGCGGAAGTACCGACCTTGACGCTGGTTACGGTGGTGTGCGCGTTGCACTGCATGTCAGATGACAGTATGTAAGTGGTCGTGTTAGGTCTGGTGGGCAGGTTGTCAATGGACACCGAACAGGTGCACTTGTACTCGGTGTCGTTCTTGATTGCCTCAATGTTCGAAGAATTGCACTTGCACACTGCCGTCACGCTCTCGGCAGCAGTATGGACAACATGCGCCTTGTGCTCCTCAGGCACGTCGACCGATTTGCCTACCGCCTGAAGCTTGCTGTTGATTCTCTCCGATGACATGCCGTGGGCAATGTGCGCAGGAGAGAGCCAATCTTCGACCTCAACAGTGGCGGCAAGTTTAAAACTGTTGCCACTGGTCTCGGGTGCCTTCATGTACGAGCCAGAGAGTGTCAACGCCGTCATGCTGTCGATTTCTGCGATGGCAATCGTCACCTTGGAAGTCTCGACGCCTGCAGCTGCAGCTACAGCCTGGCGATACGCGATATCATCAACTTCAGCAGCCTGAGTGTGCACGAGCATCGCCATCTGGACTGTGGTCTTTCCTGGCGCGCCCTGCGTCTTGATTTGCATGGCACTGCCAGTAAGGGTTACCGCCGGGATGCCAATGTGTCCGCTGGCCATGATGTTGACTTTCTTGGCGGGCTGGTTGATCAGCGCGTTCGTGAGGGCGACCGAGAACACGGTTTCTTCACTGGACTTGACGCATCCCTGCACCGCGCAGGTGAGACGGCCAGCGGTCTGGCTCCACGCGCACACGCTGGTGATTTTGGCAGCGCCGGCAATCGACGGCGAGCTGTACATTCCATACTCGTCAACAGGCTCGCCGCACTTGGCCTTGGCCACGGTGTTGTTGCAGTTACAGCCGCAACCGCAGCCGCAACCGCACGTTGCCACTTGCTGCGCCTGCTCCTGCGGGCATGCGCGCGGGCAACGAACCTTGACATGCTGGTTGTAGCCATGACCATGAGTAGTTACGACGATGGACGCCACAGCGCCGTCCTTGCCGGTGACAACGCACTTTCCGGTGAGATCAGTGCCAGTCTCGCTGTCCACGATGAAGTCTCCCGACTTGAATCCCGAACCACCCTGCGTGACGGAGATGGCGCTCACCACGCCCAGTTTGCATGCCGTACGGTTATCAGACCAGCCCCTGGAGGTCACATCCAGGGTGGCGCAACCGGTGTCACGATCAAACGCCATGATTTTGGTATACCGATCAGCACACGCGCCCTCAGAGAAGTAGAGCATGGTGCCAGTTGGGTCTTCATGCACTCCTGAGATCACCACCTTGTTGTCTGCAAGAGCGCAGTTGCTGGTAAATGACAAAGAGAGATCAGCGGACGACATGAACAGTCCTGCGCCGCCCTTGATCATAGACACGGGCAGAGCATCTGAGTCACCAGTCGAGGATCCAACGAGGCCTTCAACCGTGATCACCGATTCACGACCTTCGCAGAGCACGGTGCATTGGGGCTGAAGGGTGATGGTCACAACATTGTCGCTTCCGCCTAGAGTGCTGCTGGACGCAATGGCTGCTTTCTGGAAAGTTGCCGGTTTGACAAGCATGGGAGCGAGATCACCGTCGCACTGATCCATGCACACAGCCTCGTGCATCACGTCACCGCTGGCCGAAACTTCGACGCGGCCGGCCGCCTCCTGCTTATACTTGGGGTTCACGATGTCAAATGACACGACACTGACGTTGCTAGGATGCAACGTCGACCTGGGCGCAACCTTCAAGATGAGCGAGCCTGAGCTTTGAATCCAGCGTGCCTTGGATTCGAAGACGGGTGCCCCGGACAGGAGCGTCAGCATGCTGTCGCGCGTTGTCGAGCCGCGCAGGCCGCGGATTGTAACTTCGGAGCCCTTGGCACCGGTAAGGACGAACTTTGGCTGCAGGCTCACGGTGATGGTGTTGACAGCACCGGTGCAAGATACGCTCTGGCACACCTTCTTGACAGTGAAGGGTGACGAGGGAATGATCGTCAGCGGGCATTGATTGGTGTCTTCGAATCCCTTTGTGACGTGCAGAGGAGCGGGGGCGAAGTCGAGGTTGACATCGCACGACACGGTCTCGAGTGTCAGCTTCTGGCAATCCTGCGCCTCGTTCGCATTCATGAACGTGACTGTAAACTCGATTTCTGTATCGGCAGGCACATCTCCGATGCCCACCATCAGCTTCGGGGCATTGGGTGTGGATCCATCCAAGTACGGACACCTCATCGCACGTGCGCACTGCGCACACGAGCCCCCTTTCTCTTCAACCGCAGTGAAGACACAGGACGAATTGGTGATAAGAGCAGCCTCTCCACCCTTTGTCACAGCAACCGTGGGGGTGCCCGTACGCGATCCGTCCATTAGACGCATGCCGTTGAGACCCGAAATCACAAGGGCAACATGGCTCGTCGAGGACTTGAGAGCCACGGTCGATTTGAAGCTGAAGGTCAGCATATTGAGGGAACCGGGGTTCTCTCCATTGCTCTTCTGATGTACCGTTCTGGAGTAGAGCTTGCCTTTCATGATCGCGAGCGGGGCAGCGAAGCCGGGATTGGCCTTGATGACCTTGCCTTGATCGTCCTTGGTCTCTACACGAGTCTTCGTGTCGGGATTCATGGCCATGGGGGCGATAGCAATGCCCGAGGCTTCAATGTATACGCGCGGGCTGATCTGTGCAGTGTCTGGGTTGTTGAACTTGAACTTGAGCACGATTTCTTCACCGGCATCCGTGTCTTGTTCGGTGTCGAGAACCATGGACGCCTTGTCCTGGTGCCAGGTAGCAGTGAACTTGCTCGAAGACCCCTGTGCAGTGCCCGTATAGTTTTTCGCGCCAACAAGTCCCGAGAGGGTCACCTTGGTTTTGGGCTGTTGAGCTGGCAGCGGAATGTTAGATGCAATCGTGATCGTGATCTCATTTGCCGCTGCAGGCTCTGCAGTTAGCTGTCCAATATTGCGCGTGGTGAACTGGTTCGGGATCGACAAGCCTCTGACATGCATTGGCTCGGCGTCAATCGGCATGCCAACTGTAAGCCCACTAGGAGTGTCACCGTTCAGGTTTCTGTTCATCGCTATCTGAATCATCTCAACACCGGATGCTTTGGCCAGAACAACGGCGGCATCCTGCGCGTTTACGGGATTCTTCACTTCCAGACTGAAGTGCAGGAGCTTTTGCGTCTCGATGCCCTTTGTGTACGGCACTGCATCAGCCTTAATCTTCAATGTGAGCAGATGCTGCGTGGGATCCCACACGCGAACAACGGCGGCGGCGTCGGAAATGTCAAGACCACTGATTCTGTTGAATGAGGCCAGATCATCTTCAATGCAAGCACCAGTCAGGGGCCCAATAGTCACCGTGACGTCGCAGCGAGTATTGAGGGGCACCGACGCTCGCAGAGAAACGGTGATCGTGTTCGCTTTCGAGGGATACGGTGAGCTTTGAATGATGTTGCCTGCAAGGGACTCAGCGGTATCGGAGGCAATAAAGTGGGCCTTGGCCACCGTGATAGGGCGCAAAGCGCTCTGTGCTGGCATCGTCATGGTTTGGCTGGGCAAGAGCAAGACGGCACTGCGGTCCCCCTGGGCCGAAGTGGACAAGTCGGCGGCGTCAATCATGATGGAAACAGTTTTTGCAGACGTCTCTGCCGAAGGATTTTTAATCTCAAACTCGAAGGAAACATCGGTGTTGCTCGGGAATTCTGCCAACGGCACCGTCATGACACCATTTGCCCAGGCTACCGCCGCCGGTAGCCTCCAGTTTGTCACTGCGCCGACTGTGTTGTTCACGACGATGGTGGCCGAGGAGTGCACACTGGCAAGAAGTCCACTAATGGTGAGCTTCGCCTCGCAAGCACTCAAAATCTTTGTTCCCTTGAGCGACACCGTGATGGTGTTTGTCTGGCATGGCATATCGGTAGACTGCACAATGTGAGCCTTGGTGATGACAGTCTTGGCAATGCTCATGGGTCGCTTTGCGCCCACGTCCTGACGCATGCTAGTCTGAATGACGTCAATGCCACGCGCCTGCACCGTTGGTACTGGCGAAATCTCAGTCAGCACATGAGGGTTTGTGATATCGAATTTGAAGACCACTCCCGACCCTCCAACCTCTGCCGGCTGACAGCAGTCGGCCGCAAGTTTGAGTACAATGTTATGCGTGCCGTCACTATTCTGCGACCAAGTACCCTGTGAGTCTTTGAAGTGGGCGACATCTGTGCCGTCTGGTTTCTTCACTGCAATCGTGCTCTGGTGGTTGATTGCTCCCTTCAGCCCTCGGATGGTGACGTCTGTGGTGACCGTGGCCATTGACGCAATCGGATAATCAACCGTTGCATATAGAGGGACGTTGGAGGATAACGTGATAGTGATAGTATTCGTATCACAGGGTAACTCGGAGCTTTGTCCGATGTCTTTGACACAGAAGGCTGCCGCCCAGACCACCATCGGGCACGCATCCCCGCTGTACGCCCCTTGGATGGCGCTTAGCACAGTGCTCTCATCTCCAACCATGGCAACACCCATCGCGTTTGTACCAGCGATCTTTGCAGATGAAGATGAGTCTTCCTCACTCACGAGGATATTTTTGTGCGCACCCTTGCAGGTGGCAACATTAGTGGCATTGATGTGCACGGGAGCGCACAGCTGAGCGTCGATGGGGTTTGAAACCTTGAAGCAGAACGTGAGGTTAGCGGTCCCGCAGAAACCAAGATCCGAGACAACGTTCAGGTCAAGTACCTTCTCACAGTTATTCCAGGTGCCGTGGCTGGCTGTTCCGTTGGCGCTCTCGAAGAGAGACGCCGAGCTACCCGTCAACGCCAAGTCTCCATCAAGGGCAATAGCGCCGTCTAATCCGTGAATGGCAAACGCACTTCCAGCCACCATGCGCGTGTTGGTGCTGATGGTGACGCACAGCTCATTAGCATGCGTGCCGGTGGCACCAGGGTACGGCGATGATTGGCCGATTTTGATCACCTCAAAGACGGGCTCCTGCACCTCAAATGGCTTCTCGCACACGTCATCATTCATGTCCAATGCTGAGCTTGCGATTTGGATGGGACCCGTGGCCGAAATGAGCGTCTGCGCCGACGGCGAGAATGACTGCTTTGCTACGTCGTTGGTAACGGTAAACGTGATGTTGTACAGCGTGCACGCGTCCAGGCTTTGCTCTACCGTGAGTGTGAGGGTCTTGTCTGCCCATGCAGGAGCGAAATGAGGCAGCGTGTTGTACTTCACAATGCAGGCATCTTCTGGCAGCTCAAAGTCGACGACGATGTGCTGGCTCGAGTGCGCCGGGATCGGAACGTTGGCCATAAGTTGGATGGTGATAGTGTTGTTGCAGCCTGGCAGGCAGCTAGACTGGAACACGCGCTTGGCAGTGAAGGTGGCAGTGGCTGCACTACCGCCGTTGCACGGACCAGAATGGACCTGGAGAGGGTAGGAACTCACGCTGCACGTCTGCATTTGCACCGGTGTGATCTGCTTTGACTCAAAGCAAGCGCCTGAATCTACTTCCGGAGTCCACATGTTGCGCGCGATGGAGCACACAGAACCTGTCGAGATTGCCACTGAGGTGGTTGGGGGGTCATTCTGGCACTCGCGATTCACGAGCGTGAAAGTCATGTTGTAGTTAGTGCATGCATCAAGGTCCATCGGCACGTCCATCTGTAGCGTCCCTGCAACAGGGTCCCAGTGAGCGGTGGTCGCCATTCCTCCGAAGGTGACAGCGAGAGTGCCCGCAGGCGTGGAGCTTCCGTGTGCTCCGAGGTTGATCGTAAGTTTTGGCGACACCTTGATAAACAAGGGCACATTGAGCGTCAACGACAGCATGAGCGTGTTGTTGGCCGAGGCCCATGCGGACGAGTGACTGAGCGTCGCAAGCGTGATGGTGGGTTTCACCACTAACAGCGGGGCCCTGTATCCCTGGGTGGGGCAGCTCGTGCTGTACCGAGAGTTGTCGTGCTCCATGAGACGGCGGGGAATCACCAGCACCTTGCGACGACACGACACGCCTGTGCAGAAGCCCTTGGCCCGGATGCACACAGGTTGCGCTGCCTGGTCGCACAGTGGGTTCTGGACATTGAAGCCGAATGTGTAGTAGCTTCCTGCTGTGATGTTAACGACGACATGAAGCTTGAGCATTTTCTCAATATCATCCCACATGCCCTCGCCACCTGCTCCTCCTTGTGAAGCCGCAAACACCATCGGGTCTTCAGCAGTGCTTGTGGAAAGGTTCCACTTGGGATCCGTGTTCTGGAACAGCTGCATGGTACCCGAAGTCACGCAAGAGTTGTTGAGCACCGAGATGGTGACCAGGCTCCCGATGGGAAGATCCACGTTGCTGCGAATAGTCACCGTTACCCTATTGACAGCACCCGGATAGGAGGAGTTTTGTCCGATATTGCGGGTGATAAAGGCCGGGGCATGAATGCGCAGCGGCTCAGCGTCACGGGGATGTGCGTCGAAGACTGCTCCGTAAGTGCTCCCAACCACGGCAGTGTCGGTGAGCCGGGCACACTTGCGCACGCGAGTGGCGCCGTCGCCTGACATGTTCTTGGCGTCATGGTGGCAGGACAGAGAGAGTGGATCGTAGTCCGTGTTGCGTTGCGCGATTTCGGCCGCAGTCAATCCGATCTTGTTAGCGGTCCCAGAGTTATCATGGTCGTAGTCACAATCCTTGATCATGTGTGTCTTGCAGACAGGGATGCCAGTCGATTCAATCTGGATCAAAGGCGCCGGCTGTGAGTTAACAGGGTTGTTGAGTTGGAATGTAAAAACCCTCACGGCATCGGCTGGGGCGTCATTTACGGTCGACACCACCAGAGAACCTCCCTGATGGGTTCCATTGCCATCGAAAGTTGAAGTTCCGGCAGTCCCAGCCAAAGCCACCGAAGTCGAAATGATGCATGCGTCGTCGAGCCCCGAGATGGTGATCAGAGGAGTGCAGTGCACGGTAGGGCTGGCAAACGGCACGTTTGTGGAGAGGGACACAGTGAGCGTGTTCAAAGCGCAAGGCCAAGGGGTCGACTGCGCAATGTTGCGAACTTTGATTTCCGCAACCTGCACCATCATGATCTTGCCGCTCGGTTGGTCCACGCTCTGGTACGAGGTCTGCCTGCAGATTTTGCAGTTCTTGTTGCCAGAATCGCATCTTGCAGTGGTGCTGGTGTACACGTAGCTGGAGCCAGGCGTCTGATCTCCGGGGATCGTCAAAGCGATTCCACTCGTCAACTGGGTGTCGGCGCGGACGTAGACGTCCTGGGAAGGAATGCAGCTGCAGCAAGCCTGTGAGCAAGTGGCTGGTTGGCCTGCAGCGTCGCACGAGGGCTTGGACGGGTTGATGATCGTGAAATCAAATGTGATGCTCTCGTATGCAGGAACATCACCGCCGATGGCCACTTTCAGCGTTCCCACTGTCGACTGCCAGCCCGCCTCCGCGGGCATGAACTCCCCCTGCGCGGTCGTGATGGCGCTGTGCCCTTGGATGGTGACGTTGGACTGTGCTGTGAGCGAGTCGTGGATGCCTGTCAGTGTCACCGTCGTGCCGTCGCCTGAGACAATGGGCACATTGAAGGCCAATGTAACCGTGAGCTTGTTGTCCGCGCATGGGTACGAGCTGCTTTGCCCGATGGAGTGAGCCTCCCACTGAGGACAACGGATCTTGAGGGGTGCAACCTCAGCAGCTGTGGGCTGGACAACGTCCGAATCCAGGAGGTTGAGGGCGGTCAAGACCTGCAGGGGATTGTTAGAATGCAGGGAGATCGAATCGCAGTTGAGGTCAGCTGCAATCGAAAAGCCGTCGGTTGGGCTCTCCTGGCAGCAGCAAGGATTCTTGACGGTAAAGGTAATGGTACAATCTTTACAGGACACGAGCTCTGTCACCAGAGCAAACACCAGCTCTCCGTCGGCCTGCGACCATTCACCGGTCAAGGCGTTGTCGTCGCAAGTGCTGACAGCAATAGTCTGATCATGCGTCTCCGTGTTCTTCAGACCCTTGATTGTGATGCGCGTGCCTGCCTTGATGTTAACATTCGATCTGATCTGAACCGAAATGTCATTGCTTCTGCAGGGGTATGGAGTAGACTGCCAAATATTTTTGGTGACAAACTCGGGGCTGATGATGCGCAGCGGCTGAGCGTATGTCGCGACGCCTCCACACACCTGCGTAGACGTAGTGGCGTCGGCAGATAGGGTCTGCGTGAACGCGCACGTGGGACAGCATCCCGTAGTGATGGTGATGTCCTGGGGGTTTTGGGCGCACACCGTCGGATTTGTCAAGACGAAGCTGAAAACATATTGTGTCCCCGCAACAGTGTTGGAGGCAAGCTCCAAGATTAGAGTCCCGTCTTCACGATCCCACACTGCGGTCGTACCGAGCACAGCAGCGAAGTCTGCGCCTGCATGAGGGGCATTGAATCCGCTAGTTGTGATGGCGAGGTCGGATTTGTCGTTTGTATCCATGTAGCACTCGGAGTTGCCGGTGGAGCAGTAACGGAATCCCGACAAAGAAACCTTGGTGCCAGCCAGGAGCGGCACCGTCGTCGCAAAAGTGACGGTGATCGTGTTCTGTTGCGAGGGGTACGGCGTGCTCTGTCCGATGGCCTTGTCAATTGCAATGAATTCACCCTCGTAGATCTTGAGAGGATAGGCATCTCCCAGCTGGACCGACCCGTACGTGACAGGGTCTGCGTCGAGACTGTACCTCTCAGTGTATCCGTATTTGGATTCGACAGTGCCCGTGTCGAACAGTGTGAAAAAGTCGCGGTCCATCATTTGCCTTGCGATTGAGACACACTTGCCGCACTCGGTAGATCCACACGTAGCACCTGACACGTCGGGGTTGCAGTTTGCACAGCCCCCCGTGATCCGAGAGGCCTTAACGCAAACCACCGGTGACATCTGATGGCAGCAAGGATTCTTGATAACAAACGAGACGGTGATTAAATCAGCGACTGGAATGTCGGCAATCACAGTGAGTGTCGTCTTGTGTGTCTCAGCATCCCACGCCAGCATGCCATCCTTTGTTGCGTCCGCTGGCACGTTCCAAGCCTTGAAGAGAGTAGCTCCTTCAACCAGGACAATGTCTTTGGACACTTCATTGATTCCGTTGAGATTCGTGAGGGTGATGACTGCGTTGGCCGTGAGCTTGGTGTTCGCGCGTAGAGTGACCGTCAGGGTGTTTTGCATGCAGGGATACGGGTTAGACTGTCCCATTTCATGCTGGATGAACTGGGGACTGTAGACCTTGAGTGGCGCACCGTCACCAGCCGTGAAGGCGCATGCATCACTGTTGCACGCCGCGTTCGTGGGCACATCAGTGCAGGGCTGCACCAACGCACTGGTCAGGAACGGAGTTGATCCCGAAATCGAGATGGGAGGCGAGCTTTGCCCCATCATGGGGTTCCACACAGTAAACTCCAGGACGTAATCAGCCTGAGTCTGAATGATCAGATCTTGGAACACGCCGAGCTGCAAATGTCCGCTCTGGATCGACTGGGTCTCTCGGCAGGTGTAGCCAAAGTAGCCAGTTGATCCTGCGGCCGCATCAGCCTGAGGGTCGAAGAACCCTCCTGCGTCGGTGCCAGCCAGTGCCATCGTCGCATTCTCATAGCAGGTGCCGTCTCCCGCATTCGTACCCTGCTGCCTGCACGCCATATCCATACCAGAGATGGTCAACTGACTTTGGCACGCAGCGGCTTTCCCCGAATCCGCAGAGTACAGGTTGATAGTCGGCGAAAGTGTAACAGTGATTGTGTTTTCTGCCCCGGGCCACGCCGTCGACTGGCACATTGAGGCCTCGATGCGTCCTTGCTTGATGTACAAGGGCGCGTGGTCCATGTTGCTAGGGTTGGCAATTTGTTCCGGGGAGGAGCACGTGGGGTTGCAACATCCTCCTGCACAATCGCAACCCTGCTGCACAAGAGCGGGCACATCCACGGAAACAGAGGCTGCTGATTTGGCCGAGTTGCCGTTGGCTAGAACGAACGTGAACTCGAGGAGATTGCAGGCCGAATACTTTGCTTGAGGGGCAGCTGACGTCGTGCCAAGGTCTATCACCAGCGTGCCAGTGTCCTTGCTCCAGCTTGAGTGAGTTGTGTGGGGGCCCGTTCCAGTGGTTCTCTCATTCAATGTCAGTGCCAGGTCGGTTCCCGACAGGTCGCCCAATGCCATGTCATCCGTAAGACTTCCAGTGAGGCCAGAGAGCGTAACCTTTTGGCCGGACATGCTCGAGCCCGCCTCAGCGCAGCTGCAGAGAAGCGGCACGTTGAAGGCCAGCTGGACTGTAATCGTGTTGGCCTCGCACGGGAACGGCGATGACTGCGAAATGGACTTGTGTGCAATTTGCGGCTGGATCACGAGCATAGGCTTGGCACCGCCTGCCAACAGCCCGGGCTGAGAGGTTGCCGTCGGCGAGGCTGGGCAAGATCCCGAGACCGCGAGATCGCCGGCGGTTGAGCACTTGATTGGGCTGAACTGGGCGTTCCATGTCACACCACCTTCCATGAGCGCATCTGCCCTTTTCGTGTCTGGCCAATCTGAGGCCGCAAACGTCTCTGTGGCTCCGTTGGCCTTGAGAGGAACAATGCTCAATGTCACTTCATTGACTCCCTCCTGAGCGCATTTGGGATTCTCAAGCTCGATTTCGAGGCACACCTGCGAGTGATTTCCCACGGCGCCCCCGATCCTGACGTCGAGCGTGCCAGCCGTGTTATCCCAGGCTCCTGTACTGAACAGATTCCCGGCGGCGCCATCGCCAACCACGTCAATACTGGGCGTGGAGGGCCCGTGGCAGCATGCTGGGTTCGTGGACGCTCCACTTGCTCCGCACTTGCTGCCCTTCAGGCCCGCAATACGGACCGTCCTGTAGTACGTGTTTGTGACGATGACAGCGCCCTTGTCGGTCTGCACATCCTCAGTGATGGTGTAGTTGGTAAAGGCCACGTTGGTTTTGAAACAAATTGAAATGTAATTGCCGTTGTCACACGGGGTTGCAGAGCTCTGAACCGCCGAGCAAGACACAAGCGCCGGAGTCACGGGCGCCGGCGTCGGCGCCGGCGTAACGCCACCACCGCTCGAGCCGGCACAGTTGAGGTCGGACACCAAGCCTGCGTTAGAAAGTCCGGCCTGGAGTGCGTTTTTGAGCTGACTGTCCGAAACGGCGCTCTTTGTACATATCTTGATGTTGCATGCGCTCGGGCGGGTGATGCGGATCTGCTCCGCGGAAACGCCGCTCAGGCTGCCGGCGACACCCGTCAGGACCTCGCTGTTTGAGGCCACCTCACTGCAATCCAAACCGAGGTCTTGAGCGCAGGATAAATCGATGGTCCAGCACGGCCAGCTTGATGTGTCGACGGGCACCGGCTTCGGTGCAGGTGGCTCCGCCGTCTTCGTGGCGTTGCCGCATGCTCCTCCAGCGCCGGCTCCAGCGCCGACCGTAACCGTGACCTGAGTAGCCGGCACAGCAATGCATGTCAAGTCCAGAGTTGACACCGCGAGCGTGAGACCGCCAGTGTCCAAAGCTGCCTGCACACCGAGCTCGGTACCCATGCCACCGTTGGCCTTCGCTGCAGCCATGGCCTCGGAATTGAGAGTAGCGAGACCGCAGCTTGCCAGGGCGGCTTTGATGCCGGTATCTGAGTCGACGCCACCGTTGGCAACTGCTGTAGTCTGTGCGGCGGCGACCACGGCGTCCAGTCCGGCCTGCACTGCCGTCTTGATTTCCGCGTCCGAAGGGGATGCAGCGCCCTCACGGATGTCGATGTTCAGGGTGTAGCCACCCTTGCTCGACGACAGATACAGATCGTTGGCGGAAATCGACAAGCTGGTGGCCAATGCGTCAATAAAGATGTTGTCTTTGCAAGTCTGGAGGCCACTGATGTCGATGGAAAGACAGGAGAAGTCAATTGGCGTCCTGAGCGTGGTTCCAACCTGCACTACCCTGCCCATGTCAAGCACCGGAAGGTCCTCTGCTGAACTCGTCCATCCGCCACATGACGACGCAGTGAAGCCACTGCCGCTGCAGCTTGTCAGCAGTCCTGCATGTGCGCCGCGGCGCACGTCGTTGACGTCGACAGAGGTAGAGACACCAGCCTGGTTCACTTCGACAATGATCTTGCCATCAACAGACATGCTCAGATCATCGATCTGTACTCCGGTGTGCTCGGCAACCGATTCCAAGATGAGCATCTGCGAGCATACGCTGTTTTGCAACGACTGCAGCCTTGTGGCATCACCGGCATTGGTACAGATGTCAATGGCGTACTGTTGGACCTGCACAAAGCAGGATTTCGTAGCCTGGTAGGTGTCCAAGGCCGTGCAGAAAGCATCATCCGTTCCACCTGTCGTCTTGGAAACGGTAGCATGGATCTCGCAGGACTCCGAGGTCGCTTCGAGTGCTACGCCCAGGTCGCCATTCTTCTTTGAGACTCCACTGTTTTGTTGCTTGAGGCGATGCAAAATGGATCGGATTTGGTCGGATGAAAGGGCAGAGTCTTGGAACGTCCACGTGTGTTCGGTGGCCGCGTTGCCTGCAGCATATGCCGCGGTGCATGAGCCAGAGCAGCCCACAAGCTCCGGGAAGCTGGTTGCAACGTCTCCAATGCTGTACGCAGTGTCCGAGCACGCAATGTCAATGACGACCGTCACCTGGAATTTGGGAACGAAGTCAGTGCAGTCCACAGCACACTCGCCTGCGCCGCTCCCACCCCCACTCTGCAGGCTGCCGCCGTTCACAGCCGTGTTCAGCTCGCTGTACTCGATGAGGCCGTCGCCGTTCGAGTCAATATCTGCGACGTTGACCCCAGCATTTCCTGTGGCAGCGGCGTAGGCTGCAAATTCACTCGCAGACCAGCCGCCAGAGCCGTCGAGGTCGTACTTCAAGACTTCGAGGCCGTTTGCGTCGTACGTCATGAATTGGAAGGTGCCGCCTGGCTGGTACGGCCCGATGGTCGACACAGCATCGCCTACAGCCGTTCCGACGCACCCGCAGGTGTAGCCGAAGACACTCACCAGCAGCGAAACAGGTCCCGAGCCATACGCCTTGTTGGTCAGGCCCACAGTGAAGGTGGTCTCTGTCGCGACAGCAACGGCGCTGTCTGCAGTCACAGTCAGGACACCCTTCGTCGAGTCCAGTGAAGCCACGATGCTGCCTGCTGATACGGTGGCTACACCCTGAACGTCGACAAGACCCTCGATCTTGAATCCCATCCCCTTTTTGAAAACGAAATTAGCGGCAAAGACGATTGAAATATCGTTTGCCGCGGATGCGGTTGCATCGCTTGATGAAAGTTCGAGCTTTGAAAACGCTGGCGCATGCGTCTTGATCGGCTTGGCATCGCTGCCTGTCAACGTTCCGCCCGCACACACCCCGAGCTGGATCTTGTTGAGCCTGAAGCTCTCGATGCTCTGGGTCGTGCTGGCGGGGTTGCCTGTGGTGGCCTGCTTGTTGTAGACAATCCAAGCCGAGACCATGGCACCGCTCTGCTTCTGACACGGGTTGGTGACATAGAACTCAACGTCGTAGGTTGCCGGTCCAGGGATGTCAGAATTGGCAGTATCCAGCTCAATCAGGTCAAGCGGTCCAGCCACCATGAAGGTGCCTGCTGGGGAGAAAACAAAATTGGCATCGCTGGTAGCAGTGAACGTTGAGGCTTGGGAGCCCGTTTCACCACAGCTTTCGCCATTGAGGCCTTCGATCCGGATCGAAGGAGAGCAGTCGTTCTTGAGCGGGCCGACAAGTGCAAGCTTGACGGTGACAGTGTTCATGCTCCCTGGCGAGTTCGTCAAGTGCTGGATGCAGGGCGCGGTCGTGGTGTCCCACGGGCTAATGATCGCCAGTCCTGACGGGGCGCTGATCAAGTTCACTGCGCGGCAGCTCATCGCAAGGTCGAGCACTGGTGCGGCCTGCTCTTTCTCTGAGTTCTTGGCGATGACCGTCAGGGTCATCGGCGTTGCGGCAGCCATCTTGCCGTTGAGCGTGAATTTGAGAGTGCCCGTGGCGCTGTTGAATGAAGTAGCGGATGCATCGATATTGGAAAGATCTGACGTAACCCCCGTCGTCGTCGCGTCTGCCACCGTCACTCCAGACAGTCCTGTGATGGTCACCTCGTTGCAGGAGTCCGGACACACCTCGATATCGATGTCGCTCGAGAGTGTCAGCGTCAGAGTGTTGTCGTCGCAAGGGTACGCAGAGGTCACGGCGACAGTGAAGGTGAATGTAGGGCTCTTGACAAACAGGGGCCTCTCACATTCCAGACTGATTCTCTTCGACACGACATCGGGCCAAACCGTATTGCCAAAATCCATGGACACTTGATACGGCGAGTCGGCTGCGGTGAGGCCCGACGGATTCTGCAGACCAAACTTGAACTCCACCGTGTACAAGCCGGCGTCGATTGTGCTTATGTCACCAGTGACGTCAACCTTCAGCTGTCCGATGTTTGATGTTTTTGTCCAGGCTCCATCCCCGAGATCTGCAACGTTGGCACCACTCAAGGAGAGAGTGTTTGTGTTGGCGGTCTTTGTATTGCCAACGATATTGGCGATCGTGATCGTGGGTGTGCAAGCGGACAGGATCGGAACGTTGGTCTTGATTACAACCGTAATTTCCTGCATCCCGCAGGCTGACCCACAAGTTGTTGGCGTGGCAGTCGAAGGTGCAGCTGTAACAGCCGTTGTGAGATAGTCCATTTGCGGGGCCGTGACAGACAGGTCGCCGACGAGGGGGATTGACGAAGTCCCGTAAAAGCTTTCGACCTGATTAACATTCACGCAGGCGCCACGTGTGCCCCATTCCTTGGTATTTGTGACGTCGAAAAAGAACACCAAATCCGATGAGGATCCGTCGGGTTTGGGGTGAGCGTCAAGATCTTGAGCAAGCGTCAAGTCAAGCTTGCTGGTCGCAGACGTCCACAGCCCAGTGCCTGGTGATCCATTAGGGCCTGTGACGGTCACGTCGGCATTGTTTGCCGGTGCTTGAACGGATTTTGCGGTGCCAGAGCAGAAGTCGATCGTAATCTTGGGGCGGGACCTGGCCGCGCACGACGAGCCGCACGTATCGAGCAGCTCGACGCTTGACCGCAGAGTGACCGAAATCGTTGTGGTATCGCACGGGTACGACGTAAGCGCCTGCCCGTTACTGCTGGCGTGGCCGACATCGCGGGCGAACCACCAGAGCTTGCTGATGCGGAGGCGATCGTAGAACTCGGCTGTTTCGGAGGTGTATGTTCCAGCTGTGGCCTTCACCGACACAATACCCTGACGCCCGGAGGCTGGCGCGCTTTTCATGTGATTGTGCCGTGTGAGTGTGAACACGGCTGCTTTGTCCGCCAGCAAGTCTGTCGTCAATTCAAAGACGACTGAGGTGTCCGCTTTGACTGCATTGGCAGTATCGAGCACCCCATCAGAACCCGCACTCAGGACAAAGTCCTCAGCTGCGCAGCTCGCCGTCCAGTCCTGGAAGGTGTCCAGTCCTGTGAGGCTGATCTTCGTGGCTTGGCCTCCGCATTCTTTAAAGATGGGCACGTAAGAGTGAAGGGTGATGGACACGGTGTTGGCAGCGCAAGGGTTCTCCGTGCTTGCCTGCAGGTAGGGGTTGGTTTCGTATCCCGTGAAAAAGTCGGCTCTGCGCACCTGCAGAGGGCGGGCCTCGTACCAGCGCGGTCCCGAGTAGTGGGGGACAAGGCAGGTATTGTCGTCGACCGCACAGACGCGATCCACTTTGAAAGCAGTCGAGGCTGCAAATGCTGTTGCAAACGTGTCTGAGTAGTACACCCCGCTAGTGCTGGCATCAGCGAGCACCATCTCGGAGGCACCATCTGAGTCGGTTTTGGCCTCCTGTGTCTTGCTGCAGGTGTCGGTCAGCTTCAGATCAACACTCGGGGTCACAAAGTTCTTATCTTGGTTCGGGTTCTTGACTACAAAGGTCATCAGCAGCACGTCGACCGACCCAGTGACAGGTGCCCCGTCTGCGGCAAACAGAGTCTGATCAGCTTGAGCGGTACCGGCTGTTCCCGCAGCGTCCGTGAGGTCCAGCACCATGCGGCCCGTGGTTGCCCCGGTCCATGTTCCGGTGTAGGCTCCGGCGCCGTCGCCGATGATGTTGGTGCCGTCGCCAGCGTGCAACGTCACGTCCATGGACGTTTCTGTCGTCTGCGTGCCCGACAGGCCGGCCACCGAGATCGTGGGGCTGCACGACTGGAGCAGCGGCACGTTGGTCTGCACCCAAACACTGATGGTGTTGTCGTCGCACGGGAAGGGGGAGCTCTGAGCTGCAAAGGCACGCAGGCGCAACGGCATGATATAAAGGGGGTACTTTTCAAAGCCGGTGGGCATGGCGTAGGGTGCGTACGCCGAGGTTCCTGGCACGGTGTTGTAGTCTGACACAGACGTGAAGTCGTAGTAGGGTGCCCCGGACATGGTTTCCGACATTCCTACCGTGGAGATGCTGATCCACTGCTGAACGCCAAACACGCTAGGCTGTTCTTTGTTGAAACTCCCAGCCAAAGTTACTGATGGCGCGCTCTGGTATGCGGCTGGGTTTGTGAGCTCAAACGTAAAGGTGTGTACATACGAGTGCGTGCCAGTGAGCTCAGTTCCGGCGGCCTCAGCATCTTCCCCCGTTACGTCCACTACCAGCCTGCCGCTGCTCTTCGTCCAATCGCCGATGGTTGCAAAAGCGCCACCAGTCACGGTCAAGCCGGCGTCGTTGTCTGTGCATGATCCTGTCAAGCCTGTCACGCTGATCTTGGGTATGCAAACTGTCGCGAAGAGGGGGACGTTGGTGACAACGTTGACGGTCAGCGTGTTCACGGCACAGGGGTATGGAGTGCTCTGTTGGACATACGAAGCAGCCCGGAAAGCAGGATTCAAAATGTCGATCGAGCCCGAAATCTCGCACCACGACACCGCCGTGTATATCCGGTCGACTGAGACGTCCACGCTGGTGCTGTCCGCTGCGGACACGGGGCTGTTAGTTGCGGTGATGGTAATTGTCTGATCGAACGACCCGCTCGCCGCAGTCGCATCAACATCAGCGCCTAGCGTGATCGTCAACAACGACGCCGTCGCGCTCAAGCGAGGGCCGGCCCATGTGGTTGTCACAGAAAGGTCGGATGTGTCACTATCTTGCACTGCGCCCACGCCTAGCGCGTCCGCCTCATCTGCCAGCCCGATCAATCCGCGGACCGTGAGCTTGGGGCGTTGCTGGTTCGCAATTGCATTTCCGCAGGTCGCAAGGAGGGGCACGTTGCTCGAAAGCGACACGGTAATGATGTTTGATGCACATGGCGCAGCTGACCGCTGCACGATCGTATTTAATTGGCACGCGGGCTGCGTATACGCAAGGGAACCGAAGCACGACTCTGTGCACGATTGCGGGCTTGCGCAGCGAAACTCTGATGTCATCGTGATTGTTTTGTCGGTAGTGGTGCTCAGTGTCTGCTTGTTAAACCGTGTGAACACGAACACGTGATTGGTGTCATAGGTCATCACAGTCGTCGTGTCCGGGGTGACTTTGATCGATGTCTCGGTATCGAACACGGCAACGCTTGACTGCACTGACGATGTGAGAGTAATCGGCACTGAGGCCAGGTTGGCGGCTGCCTCCGCCTGGAAAAGGCTCAGCCCACCGATCGTGATTTGCGCGCAGGCGGCAATATCAGCGCCGCCATAGGGAACATTTGTGTTGAGAGTTATGGTGACGGTGTTTTCGGCACAGGGGTACGTCGTGCTCTGATGAACTTCAATGCACGTTGCTACTGCCGCACGGATGCGCAGCGGGCAAGACTCGGTGTTGGCCATCGCGAACTGAGCCGTGTCCGTGCCAGCCTTGGCTGCCGTCACAGTTGAGCGGATTGTTGGCACCACGACACGCAACAAAGCTTCGTAGGTCCCGTCACTGTCTGCAGTGTCCGCATTCACCAACCCACTCGACTGCGAAGTGCCGCAGCTCGAAAGGCCAATATTCACCGTGGGCATCACGCAACTGCGCTCCAGCTTTGGATTCTTGACTACAAAGGTCATCAGCAGCACGTCTGCCCCGTTTGCGGCAGACAGAGTCTGATCAGCGGTACCGGCTGTTCCCGCAGCGTCCGTGAGGTCCAGCACCATGCGGCCCGTGGTTGCCCCGGTCCATGTTCCGGTGTAGGCTCCGGCGCCGTCGCCGATGATGTTGGTGCCGTCGCCAGCGTGCAACGTCACGTCCATGGACGTTTCTGTCGTCTGCGTGCCCGACAGGCCGGCCACCGAGATCGTGGGGCTGCACGACTGGAGCAGCGGCACGTTGGTCTGCACCCAGACACTGATGGTGTTGGCGTCGCACGGGAAGGGGGAGCTCTGGGCTGCAAAGGCGCGCAGGTGCAGCGGCATGATGTACATAGGATACTTTTCGAAGTCGGTGGGCATGGCGTAGGGTGCGTAGGGCGTAGTGACTGGGTCCAAGGATGCTAGCATGGGCGCGCCGGCAAAGGTATCCTCCATATTCCCGGTTGTCAAGGACTGACCAGCGCCGAAATAAAGCGTGTTCTTAATGCTAGTGTACGATGCCTTGTTGAATTTCACTGTCATGGTGAGCGGTGGTGCATCCTGATCCGTTGCGGGATTTTCGAGGACGATCACAAAGGAGCGGGAATAGGAACCTGAGCCTGGAACGGTGTCATAAACGGCAGCATCATCTCCGGCTGTCGCAACAACGACTCGGCCTTGCGACTTGCTCCACGACGACGCTGTAGCGGCAAATTCGGCAGTCGAATCCACAGCTAGGGGGGCAGCATCAGTTGAATCTGCAGTGCATGCCCCGGTTAGACCTTGAACTGTGACGGTTGGTGAGCAATCGTCCATCAAGGGCACTGAAGTGTCAACCTGGACCATGATAGTGTTTTCAGCACAGGGATAGGGAGAGCTTTGCGTGATTGCAGAGCTAGGAAGGATGTACGGCATCTCAATACTGAGCGTTTCGGGGAACGTAGTGGTACCGCACACCTGAGATCGGAAGAGCACACGTCTGAACTCCAGTCACCT
>OWNL01000009.1_pt1 | contig 18922 bp, 1 predicted proteins | sample 1733051 | NCBI WGS metagenome assembly OWNL01 (sample SAMN05416795, study PRJEB24817) | seawater metagenome | isolation source: Sea water | place: Canada:Atlantic | collected 2013-11
ACGAGATTGCAGAGGTGACTGGAGTTCAGACGTGTGCTCTTCCGATCTATTTATTATAAAAGATAGCAACCCTGCTGCGACAGAGCCGCACGCGGCCGCATGAGCGCGGCAACCTCCTCTCCATCACCAGCAGCACAGCGCCGCCGGAATTTAGGTGCTCACTGTGACGGCGTACGGAGAGCCCGAAATGGTCTCAGTGAAGTACAGGTAGTCGGTTGCAATGGGATCACTCGGGGTGGCTGTTGCACCATCCTTGACCGCCACCGTGTTAGCCGAGGCCGTGGCTTTCGTGCGCAGAATTTCGGCGTGGATGTCGTAGATGCCGCTCGCCGAATCGAAGAGGTAGCCGCCCGTCGGCTCAGCCACCTTGAGCGAGGTCCACTGATCGATGATGAGCTTGTTGTCCACCCACAGCCTGACACGATCCATTTTACCGTTTGTGGCCGCAGAGATGCCAGCCCACTTGAAGTAGCGCTGCGCCGACTTTGTCTTGTACATACCGTTGAAGCGGATCACAAAGCCGTAGCCCGGCTCGTTGGTGACCAGCTTTTGCGTGCCGTGATCCTTGTCAGTGTTATCATACTTCTGGACAGTCGCCGAGAGCCCCGCAAACAGCTTTTTCGTTGCAACGCTGCCACCGTCCAGCACGTCCACGGGGGCCGAGTAGGTGGTGCCCGCTTCCGTCGGTGCGCTTGCAAGCGTGTAGTATGTGGCAGACACGCCGCCCTTGGCCAGCCAGGAGGCATACAAGTAGTGGGTGTAGCCCGACGGCGACGGGGTCGACGGCACCTGATAGTACCCGGCGTACTTGCCGTCGTTGGTCGCGGTATTGAAGGTGCCGTGCACCGTCGGGCTCGTGCTGATGGCGCTAGCCTCATAGTATGGGGGCGTGCCGCGGGTGCCCTGCATGGCGGTGCCCGAGGTGCGCACGACGCGCACGACGAAGTCCTGATCCGCGATGAGCGCCTGCGTCTTGGCGTTGCCGTACTGGTCGCGGGCCTGGATGGTAAAGGCCGACTTGGACGGCGAGATCGATGCCGCCGTCAGCCCCGTGCCCTGGATCGTCGACTTGGTGCCGCACGTGTTGCTCGGCTTGATGGTCGTCGTGAAGGGAGAGCCCTTGATGTTTTCGCTGCCGTACTTGACAAACAGGTCGTACACTTTGGCGTTCTCGGCAGTGTACGAGGCAATGTAGTTGCCGCTGCTCGCAGTGGCGCCAGACACGCCGCCGTTGTAGATGGGCGACCCGCCGCTGCCAAACAGGTCCACGGTGAACGATGCGCTCGTGTCCTCGCGGGTGTTCTCGTAGGCGTCCTTGGCCTGGATCGTGAACGACGCTGCCACACCGGCCGTGCGCAGCGACAGCTGGTCCCCGTTGGACGTCGACTGCGACGCGCACGTGACCGAGGGCATGACCTGCAGCGTGGTGTGCTTGGTCGGCTTGCTCGTATCCTTGTTGATGCACGGTGTGCCTGTGCAGGTGAGACCCGTGTTCGGCACGTCGTAGCGCTGGAACAGGCGCGTCGAGGGGATGACGCCCTTTGCAGTGTCATCCCGGGCGATGCCCGTTGCAGTGTTCTCCCAGAGCAGGCTGTGCCCGCAGCCGCTGGCCGTGTCGGCGTCGCACTTGTAGAGCATGCTGATGTCGTAGTAGCCATTGCCCTTGGCAAAGCCCATGGTGCCGCTGGGCCTCGAGGCGGCGAGCGAAGTCCACTGCTGGATGATGATGCTGTTGTCGACCCACAGCTTGACGCGCTCGCCCTTGTTAGTGACAGCGTGGTCTGGGCCCAAATGGACGTGGAACGTGTACTGGCTGGCCCTGCTGGGACGCACAAAGCCCACCCAGCGCACCGCCCATTCTGCATCAGTGATCGACGTCGGCCGAGCGCCCGCGGCACCGGACCAGTCCACGGTCATGTCGACGCGCTTGGCCCTGGGAGTGCCTCGCCCAAAGTCGTAGTCATTAGCATTCGTCACGGGGTCGGCATCGTAGTACGTCGCCTCCAGACCACCGCTGTTGACGAGCGACGTCACCACCGTGTAACGGCCCTTTTGCGTGCCAGTGAACGAAGCAGTGTAGGTGCTGTCGCCATTGTCCACCACGTCGCCACGCACGATGCGGGGGCAGCTAGGGCAGAACGCTTGGTACTCCGCAATCGTCGGTGTAGGAGCTGTGTGGTAATCACCGCCTGTCTTGACCGACGTATCACCGGCGTGCGCGAGGCCGTCGTCATCGCCGCCGTCGTTCATCTCGGGCCCGGGGTTCAGGGCCGCTCCACACACAGTGTCTGCGCCGCCGCACGTTGCAATCGCCGGGCCGTACGGCTGGCAGGTTTGCTTGCCTTCTGCATTGTTGATCGGGTTCTGGCAGCCGTCTGAGAAGGCGCGCACGACAAAGAGGTCGCCGCCAGTGCCGCGCTTGTTGTTGTACGCGTCCTTGGACTGGATGGCAAAGGTTGCCTGCAGGCCGGCGGTTGCCAACGTAAGGCCCTGTCCGTACACTTCGCACTCTCTGGCGAACGCCACGTTGGGGTTCACGCGCACGCGCTGCGACTGCGCGCTGATGGGGTGCGACGGGAAGAGCGCGGTGCTGGGGACCACGACACTGGCCAGATTGGTTGTCTGGTACTTCAGCTTCAGGAGGGAGCCGTCGGTGCTCCCGCCGACGACATTCTTGTACTCCACCTTGATGTCGTAGAACTGCCCTGCGGTCAACGTGTGGCGGGCGGCCGTGATGACGCTCGACGGGTTCGTGGTCTTCAACGACGACCACTGGTCGATGATCAGGCTGTTGTCCACCCACAGCTTGACGCGCTCGTCCTTGGAGTCGGCGTCGAGCTCGGTGTGGAAGGTAAAAGCGTTGGCGGCGGCCGTTTCCGTCGGCATCCGGATGAGTCCTGTGAAGCGCACAGAAAAGACGCCGTCGTCGGCCAGGCTGGCCGGCGCGCCCTGGTTCTCCTCCGAGAAGTCTACGACGTTGGTGTTGCAGGCTGCTGTGCTGTACGCGTACGCGTTGGTACCGTCAAACACGCGGCAGTCGTGGGCGTTGCGCGGCGTGCCAAACTCCGAGGTCTCATAGTAGGTCGCCATAAGCCCCGTGCCCACGGCATTGCTGTAGCTTTTGGCGAGCCCGCCAGGCGCCTCCGAGACGTACAGCGTGTGCGAGGTAGCGCGCGTCTGCACGTACGCGAACGGGTGCTTGTTGCCCGTGAAACGCTCGCGCGTGCAAGCGGTGGCCACGTCCGAAAATCCGGTGCCCGTGTCCTTGGGCGGGTCCTTGGCCATACCGAAGGCACTGCTCCATCCCGAAGGCATCTGGCCATGGTTGGTGTTGGTCGTGCGCTGGTCGGTCATGACCGTGGCATCCGTGGACGGGGTCGCAATCTTGCCGACGCCCGAGCAGCTCCAGAAGGTGCCCGCCTCGGTGTCTTTCCAGTTGTAGGGGTAGTTGCCGAGCTCGCAGCTCGGGGCATCGGGGACCATGCGGGCGTACATGAGATCGGCGCAGGCGTCGCGCAAGTTGCCATACATGTCCTTGGCGAGCACCGTGAATGACGCGGGAATGCCGGCCGTGGCAATGGACAGGCCCGGCCCGTGGATGGTCGACACGGAGGCGCTGATGACAGTCGGGAGCGTGAACTGGTTGAGGGAGCCGCCGGTGACGGTCTGGGCCTCGACGAAGAGGGCGCTCTTGGGGACAATTTGCTTGCCGGTCGAGGGCGACGAGAAAGAGAGCGAGCAGTATGCAACCTCGCTCGCCGTCTGGTACTCGAGCGTGAGATCGTAGAGCACGCCCTGTCGGAGCGAGACCGTGCCCGAGTACTCCTTGCCGGCGGCGCCCCACTTGTCCACCACCGTGCGCTTGTCCACGTAGAGACGCACGCCAGAATCGCAGTTGGTGTAGAAGGTGTACACCTCAGTGTAGTTGGTCTTGACGTACCCGGCCCACCGCACGCTGAAGGCGCCGGCCTTGATGCTCGTGCTCGTCGTCGGGTCGCTGCGTCCCCAGTTGAAGTCGACCGTGGCGTCTGTCTGCGTCACGGCCGTCCCACTCAGGCCAGTGGTGCTGAAGTACGTGCCATAGAGACCGTTGCCCTGCACGTCGGCGCTCTGCACTGTCATCTGGTACGAGGACGACCGGGTGATGTAGTACTCGACCTCGTACTTGCCGTTCTGGTCGAAGACAGCGTTGCCGGTCTCACCCGACCCCCCATTATAAAGCGAGGCCCAGTCCTGGTGCGCGAACGACCCGTGGAAGGGCGGGTCCGACGCGGCGCCGTCAAGCATCGAGGCACGGGCGATGAAGCTGTCGTCGGTGGCGTCGCGCTGGTTGTCGTACGCGTCGCGGGCCGTCAGCGTGAAAGTGCGCGTCACGCCGGCGGTGCTGATGGAGAGTGAGCCGTCGTTGTCGGAAATGGTGCTCTTGGCCGCGCAAATCACCGCGGGCTTGACGTCGACGCGCAGAATCTCATTGGTGCGCGTACCCTGGCCGCGGCAGAGCGAGTAGCGGCGGTTGTCGCAGTCAAACGTGGAAGCACAGTCGTTGAATTTGCTCGGACAGCCGTTGATCTTCTGCCATTGCCCCGCGCTCGCGGTCTCCCGGTCCTCGAGCGTTGCGACGCCGTCTTTGTGGTAGTCATTCTCCCATTCCAGGAAGTCGTCGCGCTCGACGGTCGACGACGTGCGGATCTGGAAGAGCCGGTCGGCGCGCACGACGCCCTTGGCGACCCTGTCGCCCACGTCTGGCGCGGCGCCGCCGTAGCGCGCATACTCCAGACCGTCATTCTGCCACTGCAGCTGCACGCCACGGTTGGCGTCACCGGTTGACACCCGGTAGTCCATTACCAGATTGTAGTAGTCGTTGGCCACCGGGAAGGAGATGGTGCCCGAGGGCAGCACCGAGCCCAGCGACTCCCACGCGTTGATGACGAGGCTGTTGTCAATCCACAGGCGGACACGCTCTTCGGTGGGGCCGGTGCCGCTCGAGCCGTGCAGGGGCGCAAAGAAGGTGTACTGGTCCGTGCGGCTCGGCTGGATAAACCCCGTCCAGCGCACGCTGAATTCTCCGTCGGTCACCGACTGCGGGTACGGCCGATCGGTGGCGGTCGTGCCCGACCAGTCCACAGTCGACTCCTGCACAGCCTTCTTCGGCTGGAGCGCGCCGCCCACTTGGGCCGCATACGAGGCGGGTTTCGAGTCGTAGTATGTTGCCGTGAGCCCCGTCTTGTCAAAGATCTTGAACGTCAAATCGTGTGACTGGTAGAGACGGGTCGAGGGTATCACCGCGGCGGATCCGATGCCAGGGTACTGGTACTGCAGCTGGATCCTGGCATCAGTGGCGGTGGCAGTTTCTTGCTTGTACTCGATCTTGATATCGTACAGTGCGTTGGCCGTGTCAAACTGCAGGGTCCCGCTGGGGCTCGTCTGCGTCAGCGTGTCCCACTGGTCAATGACGAGGCTGTTGTCCACCCAGAGGCGGACGCGCTCGTCCTTGTTGGTGGCGTCGGCAATGTTAGCCAGGAAGGTGTACGTGGCGGCGGTGGGCGGAGAAAAGAAGCCCACGTAGCGGATGCCAAACTTGACGTCTACGGCGTCGAGGCAGGCGGCAACCGCCCCCGCGGTGGTCATTGTGTGGTCGACGGTGGGCACCATCTTGGTGCGGTAGGTGGTCGAGAAGACGGCGGGGCTCGCCACTGTACGGTCGGTCTCGGTGGCGACTTGCGTGTAGTAGGTGGCGAAGAGGCCACCCTTGACGGCCTGAGACACAAGCACGTCGTGGAACTTGTGCTTGAGGCCGAGCATGTTCTCTGTCACGCCGTTCACAGTCGTGGCGCCGTCTCCGGCCCGGGTGCCACCGACCCCGTCAAACTCCACCTTGAGCGTGTTGCAGGTGTTGCCGGAGCCCGACCCGGCGCACGAGAGGTGGTTGCGCTTCCACGTCGGCGTGTACGAAACAGAGTACAGGCCCATGTTGCCGCCGAGCGACGTGACCGTGCCCATGATGTTGCGCCGCGTGTAGTCGGCGTTGTGCCGGGCGCGCACGACAAAGAGGTCGTCCGACGTCGTCTTGATGTTGCCGAGGTGGTCCTTCGCCTGGATCGTGAACGATGCCGGCGTGCCGGCTGTGGCCAGCGACAGGCCGGACCCGCTGGCCGTCGAGACGGCTCCGGACGCGAGCGCAGGGAAGACGGTCGCCGTGAACGGGCTGCCCGCGACAGCCGTCGCCGTCGAAAAGAGCCGGCTCGAGGGCACAACCTGCGAGCTCTGGCTGGTGGACTCCCAGAGCAAGTGCACCTCAGCCAGGCCGGAGGCGTCCTTGTACTGGAGCTTGATGTCGTAGAGGGTGTTGGCAACCAGCCACAGCGTGCCAGTGGGCTGGGTGGTCAGGAGCGAGGACCACTGGTCGACGACCCACTGGTCGTCAACCCACAGCTTGACGCGCTCGTCGGTCTCGCCCACCCTGGACATGAAGGTGGTTGTCTCCGAGAAGCCGGGCTTGACATAGCCCTGCCACTGGATCGAAAAGCCGTCGACAATGCCGACCTTGGAGTCGGGAGAGTCCGTGCCCCAGTTAAAGTCGACCGCGCCGTCCGTCGCCGTTTTGACGGCGTTGGAGAAGGAGTCGTCGCGGTAGTACACGCCATACAGGCCGTTGCCAGACGCCATCTTGACGTCGACGCTGAAGGTGCCCGACTTGGTCGTGCGGTAGGCCACCGTGTAGCGGCCGAGATTGGTGTTGGGCGACGCGCCAATGTACGTCATCGGGTTGTTGTGCCCCTCGCCGCCGGGCCCGGTCACGCGCATCACAAAGTCGTCGCCGTCCTTGGTGCGCAGGTTCTTGAACGCGTCCTTGGCCTGGATCGTGAACGTTGCCGCGTATCCGGCCGTCCCCACCGTGAGCGAGAGGCCGTTGGTGACCGAGGTCGACGCGCAGATGCTGCCCGGTTCGACGAGCAGCGTCGTCGTCTTGGACGACGATCCGAGGTACACGTTGACGTCGTACGTGCCCTGCGTGCCCGGGGTGTATGTCACCTTGTAGGTGCCGTCGGTGTTGTCCTTCACAGCGCCCTCGAGCACCGACCCGCCGACCGAGGCGATGTGCACGAGGTACTGGTCGCCGCCCTCGGTGATGGTGTTGCCCCACGCGTCCTTGGCCTGCAGGGTGAATTCAGATTGCACGCCGGCCGTGGCAATGCTGAGCGCTTCGCCCGCGATCGTCGAGACGGCAAAGTCGGTCACGTCAGGCTTGACCGTCACCATGAAAGGCGACGAGCGCACGTCGGCCGACTGCGCCAGGTACGACGACGCAATCGCGCCAGAGCCGTCCATGCCGAGGGCGGCATTGATCATAGCGAGCTTGACAGTCGGCGAGTCGGCACCATTGTCGTTGTAGGCACCCAGAGCCAGGGAGGCCGTCATGGCCCTGTACTCCAGCTCGAGCTCGTAGTAGTCCATCGCCACGGGGAACGAAAACGTGGCCTGGACGCTAGTGAGGGCGGCCGAGAGCGAGGTCCACTCGTCGATGACGAGCTGGTTGTCGAGCCACAGCTTGACACGCTCTTGCTTGTCGGCATGCGCGACGGACACCGTCTTGAACGTGTACTCTGCCGCTGTGCTCGGGCGGATAAAGCCCGACCAGCGCGCCGCAAACACCTGGTCCTGCACAAGGCACGTGGCGACGCACGCACACGTTGCGGCGTGCGCCCCCGTGCCTGACGCCGTGCCTGTCGCCGTGCACGCGCAAGTCCCGCCGCCCTGCGCCGCATAGTAGTTGTGCACGAGGATGTTGGTGTCGACCCGGCTCTTGGCCGGGAGGCTGTAGTCGGCGTACGAGTTGGAGCCGCCCGCGGCCGAGCTGTAGTAGGTGGCCGACACGGCGTCGTAGTAGGTGGCGGTGATGCCGCCCGCGACCGCCAGCGAGGCGTACACGCCCATGCTCCCGGCCTTGGTGACGAGGTAGGCGACATTGTAGCGGCCCTTGACCACGTTGGCGCCGACGGTGCCGGCCTTGGCGCGGCCGAGGTGGTCCGTCTGAGAGGCCTTGACCACAAAGGTGTCCTCCCACTTGGTGCGCGTGTTCTGGTACTCGTCGCGGGCCTGGATCGTAAAGGCCGCATAGTGTCCGGCGGTGGCAAAGCACAGCCCGGCGCCCGCCGAAAACGAGGTCGTCCCGCACGTCGGCGCGGGGCTCACGTAGCTCGTGAAGGGCGACCCGAACACGTGCTGCGGCGTGTGGAAGAGCCGCGACGACGGGATCACGCGCTTGGCCACCGACGGCGACGCGTACGAGAGCGTCGCGCCGGCGTCGCCGGTCGTGTGCCGGTACTCGACCTTGAGCTCGTACAGCAGGCCCGCCGTCGCGTCGAGCGTCGCATTGTACTCGGCCGCGGCGCTCACCTCCCACTGGTCCACGACGAGCTCGCCGTCGACGTAGAGGCGCGCGCCGTTGTCCACCGCGGAGTAGAAGGTGTAGACCTCGCTGAGCTCCGGCTTGAACATGCCCGACCAGCGCACCGACATGTAGTCGCTCCCGGTCACGACCGAGTCCGCCACGCCGGGCGGCGCCACTGCGCCCGTGCCCCAGCTGAAGTCGACCTCGCCGTCGACGGCCGCGACGGCCGCGTCGCCGAGGAGCCACATGTTGTTGAAGTACTCGCCGCGCAGGCCGCCGGCGTTGGCGCGCTGCACGGCAATCGTGTAGCTGCCGCTCTCCGTCGCCGTGTACGCCACGTGGTAGTTGCCGGGGACGCTCGGCGAGGGCGCGGGGAAGGCGTTGAGCGCAAAGCCGTTGGGGCCCGTCACGGCCACCACAAACGAGTCCTCCTCGAGCTCGCGGTCGTTGGCGAAGCTGTCCTTGGCGGTGATGGTGAACGAGGCCTCGACGCCGGCGGTCGCGGTCGTGAGCCCGTTGCCGCTCACGACGCTCACGGTTGCGCTCGTGTCCGCCACGAGCAGGTCGAGCACGCGGCTGTTGGGCACGGGGTAGTCCGTGAAGAGCCGGGCCGAGGGGATCACCTTGTAGTCGTATGCCTCGGACAGCGCCGCGTCGGACCCCGACTGCTCGTTCTTCCACTGCAGCGAGACCATGGGCGCCAGGTGCGCGGCCGGCTTGGTGGCGTCGAAGTCGGCGCCCGTCTCAAGCGTAGTGGTAGCGGCGTAGCGCCGGTACTCCATCTGCACATCGTACAGATTGTCCGCGGCGCTCGGGAAGCTAATGGTGCCCGAGGGCGCTGTCGTCGCAATCGACGTCCACTGGTCGATGATGAGGCTGTTGTCGATCCACAGCCTCACGCGCTCCTTGTTGGGGGTGTCCGTTGTCCCCGACAGCAGCGCGCGGAAGGTGTACTCCGACGTGGCCGAGGGCCGCACAAAGCCAGCCCAGCGCACGGCAAAGTGGGATTTGTCGTGGGCGAGGGACCCGGGCGCGTACGCGCTGTGGTACAGGATGTACTCTGAGGTCGCGTCCGGCGTGGTGCAGCCGGAAAAGTCCGTCGTGCGGCCGTAGGCGTCGGTGATGGTGCCGTCGGTGGTGGTCCAGTCGAGCGCCACGGTCGCCAGGCGGCTGCGGCCCGCGTAGCCCTTAATCTTGCGCACCTGGCCCTGGCACGCGCCTTTGACGATCTTGACGTCCCAGTCTTTGTACGCGTCGTTGATCTCCGAGCTCTTGACGTCGAGCAGGATCGTCTTGGTCGGCGCGGGCACCCACTGCTGCGGCGCGAGGATCTCGCTGCCCGCCGTGCACGCTGCTTCCGTCGTCGCCACTGGGTCGACGCCGCAGTCGTACAGGCGGTACTTGGCCCCAGCCGCCACATTGGTGGAGAGGCCCGCCACCGTCGCCATATATTCGCCGTTGTCTGCGGTGCCATCCTTATTGTCGTCGCCGGTGTTGGCGGTGATGATGCCGGACTCCCCGGTGTCCACAATGTAGATCATGAGGCCGGCCAGCGCGTTGACGGGGCCGGCCTTGCCTGCCGCGGGCGCATAGCCCAGGCTCGCCGCAGCAACCTTGTCGTTTGCTGCGACGAAGGTGCGCTGAGTCCCTACAATGACGGACGCAGCAATGTCCAACGCGATCGCTGTGCTGCCCGTCACTTGGCCGTCGTCCACCGTTTCCTCGTTAGCGGTCACCTCGCGGCACCCGGGGAAGAGCATCTTGCCGTCGTTCTCCACCACCGCCGCGAGATTGCCGGTGCCGTCGTAGTGGTGGTTCTCCGCGCAGAAGCCCGCCTGCGCGGTCCCGCGGATCCAGTTCTGGCACTGGAAGGTGTTGCGCCAGACGCCGCTCGTGATACCGGTAGCCTCGGCGATCGCGCCGCGCCACGCGCCAACCGCCGCGCCAAAATCAGTGTAGTGCGGCCCGCCGGTTTGATCTGTTGTCCTAAAGTCGGCGCGGTACACGCACGGCACCGGCCAGTCGGCCTCCGAGTCGCCAGTCTGCCCGGCGCGGTGGAAGGCGCTCATCTCCACAATCGTGCCGTCGAGCAGATCGCCATCGTCGTTGGTGTCTTTCAGGTTGTAGTAGGTCGCAAACATGCCACCCTGCGCGGCGAGCGACGTGAGCACCTTGTAGGCGCCCTTTTTCGTCCCGTTGAAGGACGCCACGTAGCTCGAGTCGCCCATGTCCTCCACCGCGCCGTACACGGTGCGCGGGCAGCCGACGCAGTCCTTCGAGGTGCGCGCCTGCGCAAACGGCTCGCGGCTGTCCCACACGTTGTAAGGGACGGCGCGCACGACCCAGCGGTCGCCGCCGGCGCCGCGCTCGTTGTCGTACTCGTCGTGCGACTGGATCGTAAAGCTGTCCATCACGCCCGCGGTCGCGAGCGAGAGCGGGATCCCGCGCACCGTCGAGCGCGCCGCGCTCGTTGGCGCCGCCTGCACCTCGTGCGGCGGGAAGGGCGACCCGCTCACCTCCTTGGCCTGGAAGAGGTTGGACGACGGGATCACCTGCTTGCTCTGGCACGGGCTGCCCGCGACGCCGCACTCCCAGCGCAGCACGGCCTCGGCCGCGGCGCCCGCGTACTGCTTGTACTCCATCTTGACGTCGTAGTAGTGCGGGCTGCGCAGGCCGATCGTGGCCGAAAACGTCGTCGCCGACAGGTAGTCGTACGTCTCCCAGCGGTCGATGATGAGGCTGTTGTCGATCCACAGCTTGACGCGCTCGTCGGTCTCGGCGATGCCGGCCTCGAAGGTGAACACCTTGGGGGTCGTGTCCGCCGCGTCGTCAAAGAGCTGGAGCAGGCCCGCCCAGCGCACCGAAAAGCTCTGCTTGTCCGAGAGCGCCAGGTCGCCAAAGCCGCGCGGAACGTCGTTGCCAAAGCCGCGCTGCGCGTCCGACACGTCAAAGTTGATCGTCTGCTCGACCCACGACGAGACGGGCTCCGAGAGCTCCATGTCGTCGTAGTAGGTCGCGTCGAGACCGGCGCCCTGCGCCAGGCTCGCGTGCACCTGGTAGTCGCCCTTGACCGTGGGCGTGTACGTGACCTCGTAGCGCCCGCGCAGCGGAAAGAGGCGCGACGAGGGGACAATCGGCGCCGGGTTGTAGGTTTTGGGCGAGGCGGCAGCGGTGTCCAAGCCGATCGTCGTCGTGCCTGTCGTCGGCGGCAGCGCCTTGGCCCGGAAAATGGCGTACCGCGACGTCGAGTCGGGCAGCACCGTCCAGTCGGGATACACCGTGAGCTGCAGCGTCGTGCCCGCGTAGTCTGTCGTGTAGCGGCGCTGCCCGCGGCCGGTGCCGCCTGTGATCACAATGAGCATGTTGTTGTACACGCCGTTGTTGTCGTTGCCCGAGAGCGCCTTGCAGCACCCGTGGTCGTACGGCTGGTACGGGTACGGGTACGAGTCGCCCTGCGTGTTGAGCTGGTTATGGAAGCCAGGCCCCCACACGGCCCCCGCCCCCGCCGCCGCGTAACCGAGCGAGCCCTGCGCCGACTGCAGGATGGCCTCGCCGTCAAAGCCCGGGCGGATCGTGAGGGCGCTCAGCGGCCCCACCGTCTGCAGCGTCACCACGTTTTCGGTGCAAACCTTGGACAGGTAGTACACCGACGTCGCGTCCGGCTGCGTGCACCCGAGGTACTCGCTGGTCCCGACGACCGCCCACGGCGTCTGCACTGCAATCGTCACGTAGTAGCCATTGTAGTTGGACTTTTCCACCTTGCGCCACTGGCCCGCGCACGCGCCCGAGACGATCTGGATGTAGTAGTTCGCGTAGTAGTCGCTGGCGGTGTTGGCGTCGTCCGCCAGGATGAGCGTGCTGCGCGGCGTCATGGTGCACGGCGCCGTCGGGCTGCACGTCGCACCGCCGGTGACCGTGGCAGCCGTCGTAGTGAGAGCATTCGACGAGACTGCGGTCACCTTCATGTGCCTCATGCCTGCCGAGGTCCCCACCTGGACCCACAGGTTGAGGCCGGATGCGCCCGCAATGCCGCCAAACAGCGCGGCAGCGTCAAATACTGGAATGGCGGCGTCATCGTTAGCAATGTCCTCCTCCACCTTTGTCGTGTTGCCCCCGCCCTGCGCCACGCCCGTAAACTCGGCGCAGTCGGCGTGGCCGTAGGTGACGAGGTTGTAGCCCGTCGAAATCGCAAACGTGGTCTCCTTTGTCTTGCGCTTGATCGTGGTCGCGGCATCAGTGACACGCGCGATGGGCTGGTTGAGCTCCACACGGTACATGTAGATGCTGTACTTGCTCGTGGTGTCGGGCACCGTCGTCCAGGCCGTCGCAACGGTCGCCGTCTGCGCATCAGTTACTGTGCAGTCGCAGTAGAGCGTGGTGCCCACGCCCGTGTCGGTTGACGACCACATATCATTGACCACGTTTTCGCCCTGCATCGGGTCGCACCCAGACTTGTCGCACCCCGTGTAGTCGCTGATGAGCCGTGCCTGCCCCGCGCCCGTGCCGGCCGTAATGACGATATAGTGGCCGTTGTAGTAGTCGTCAAATGTGGACGACTCGGTCGCCAGCGCGACCTTGGTGTTTGCGGCTGCAGCGCGCACCGTCCCCTTGACCACGCCGGCGTAGTCGCGAATGTACTCGCTCTGCTCGTCCACGCCGGGCGTCTTCATCTTGATGACCTGGGCAATGTAGTCGTCGCTCACCTCGCTGACCGCGCCGTGCGAGCTGGAAAAGGCCGTCGTGTACGTGCCCGAGTCGGCCCCGTCCGCATTGCTGCCAATGTTCAGCGTCGCCAAGCACACGTGCATCGGCTGGGCGAGCTTGGCGTTCGCATTGTCGTCGGCACCACCAAAGCCAACAGCTTCGCTGCCGCAAAAGTCGGTTCTCCCAGTGTTGGCGCTCGCGGCCGTGATCTTGAGCAGCCCGCTCAGGGTGGTGCCCGCCCCGAGGTTCTCCCAGCGCAGCGTCATGCCGCCCTCGTCGCCAACCGCGGCGGCCGGGTTCTTGTAGTGCAGCGAGATGGGGTACGCCGCCGGGTAGGCAGCTCCAAAGTAGTAGGTGCCCATGGCCACGCCAGAGTCCTTGCCGCCCTGCCGCGACAGCGAGGTCCACTGCTGGATCACCAGCGTGTTGTCGATCCAGAGCTTCACACGGTCGTTGGCGCCGGCCGTGTCCTCGAAAAAGTGCGCGTGAAACGTGTACACGCCAGCGAGCGTCGGCGCAATGAAGCCAGACCAGCGCACGCCGTACGCCGAGTCGGCGAGGCGCTGGTCCTCGGACCAGCCCTTGGACGGGTGGTCGTAGTACGTGGCGGCCAGAGGCCCTGCGGTAAAGGCGAGGCTGCCAATGGCCTCGGGGTACTCGCCGTACGTGAGCTTGAGCTCCTGGGTGCTCGCCGCTCCAGCGTGCGAAAAATCAATCGTCTGATCGCAGGCCTGCGCAGTCGTGCACTTGGTCGAAAACTTGGGCGAGCCAAAGCCCGGGTTGTATGTCACGCTGGTCCCATCGTCTGTGCCCGGATCGTCATAGTACGTGGCGGTGAGGCCGCCGGGGTACTCGGTCGATGCGAGCCGCGTGATGCCCGCGCCCGCGTAGGCGTCCGTGTCGATGAGCGCGGCGTCGACGAGGCCCGCGGCGTGGTACGGGGCCTGGCTGCCCTCGATGATGGGCGTGACGCGCACGTGGAACTCGGGGTGGCCCTCGCGGAAGGCCTTGGTGCGGGTGTCGTCGCACTTTTCGCTCCACTGGCCGCCATAGTTCCCGATCGAGTACCTGGAAGTCGAGTCGGGGAGCACCGTCAGCGGCGGGTACAGCGTCGCGGTCTTGGTCGCGCCAAAGTAGTCGGTGACGACGCGCGCCTGGCCCGCGCCGGTGCCCGACGTGAGCGTCAGCGTCCTCCCCGTGTAGTAGTCGTCGACGGCGCTCGCCGACGCGGCGTCGAGAAGCACAGTGTTGATCGTGTGAGCGCCGCCCGAGTGCAGGGTGCCCGAGTGCGCCCAGTCGTCGCAAAAGTACTCGGCGCTCCCCGGCCGGATGCCCGCGTCGGACAGCTTGCGGTTGTTCATGTACTCGTCGCGCGACTGGATGGTGAACTTGGCCGGGCGGCCTGCAGTCGCCGCCGTCAGCCCGGCGCCCTCCGCGGATGAGGTGGCCGCGCACACCACGGCGGGCTCCACGTACAGCGACTGGTTGCGGTTGCACAGGTTGTAGGTCGTCGAGTTCGAGTAGAGGCTGGTCGATGGCACAATGACCTTACCCTGCGAGCGCGAGCTCCAGCTGAGGTGCGCCGACGCGTTGCCGACCACCTGCTTGTATTCGAGGCGCATCGGGTAGAGCGTGCCCGCCATGAGCGCCACCGTGCCGTCAACCTCCGAGCAGCGCGAGTACCAGTGGTCGATCACGAGCAGGTCGTTGATCCACAGCTTCGCGCCGTCGTCGACGGCGATGCTGAAGGTGTACACCTCGGAGTAGAGGGGGCGCACCATGCCGCGCCAGCGCGCGCTAAAGTAGCTCGGGCCAATGTCCTTCTTCATGGTGGGTGAGGGTGCCGGCACGGGCCGGCCGCCGTTCCAGTCGAAGTCGATGGTGGCGTCCATGCGCGTGAACGGCTTCGCCTCGGTGGCGAGGCCCAGGGTGTCGGACCCGTGGTCCGACAGGTCGTCGTTTTCATAGTAGGCGCCGAAGACGCCGCCGGGCTGCATGATCTGGCCGCGCACGTTGTACACGCCGCGCTTGGTCGCCGTGTAGTTGACCTGGTAGCCGCCGTTGCCGATGTAAAAGGTCGACGCCGAAAACGCCACGGCGCCGCCGTCGTCCTCGGAGGGCTGCACGCGGTTGGTGTCGCCGTCGTCCGCGGGCAGCGAGGCGTTGGCGAGGATGCTGAAGCTGAATGCCGTCGAGTCCTCGACAGAGAGCACCCGGATGTTGTCAAAGGCGTCCTTGGACTGCACAGTGAAGGAGGCCATCACGCCCGCCGTCGTCAGCGTGAGGGCCGGGCGGTAGACCCGCGAGGTGGCCGCGCACGTGATCGCGGGCAGCACGTTGAGTGCAAACGGAGAGTTGGAAATGTGGTGCGACACAAAGAGCCGGGAGCTCGAAATCACAGATTTGGCGTGGTGGCTGGCCTCCCACTGGAGCTTGAACTCCGCGGTCGCGGTTGTGGAGGCAGTGCTGGCTTTCGCCGCGAGGAGGATCTCATAGTAAGTGTCCTTTTCGAGGTGGATTTTGCCCGACGGTGCGCTTCCAGCGGCGGCGGCGAGCGAGGACCACTGATGGATGATCAGGCTGTTGTCGACCCAGAGCTTCACGCGCTCCTTCTTGTTGCTGTTTGCCACTGAACCACCGGCGTGGAACGTGTACGTCTCGGACAGTGACGGACGCACCATGCCCGTCCAACGGGCCGACCACTTTACATTGTCAGCGGTTGTGCCCGCCCTGGTTGTACTGGCAGTCACACTAAAGTCCACGGTCTGGTCGACCTGCACGACGCGCGTGGCCCCCACAGCGCCAAACTCCCCGTTACCAAAATTGCCACCTGTCTCGGTGGTCGCCCCCACGTAGTACGTGGCTTGCAGGCCGCCGGCCTGCGCAAAGGAGGCCCACACATAGTTGGTGGTGCTACGCGTTGCCTGGTACGAGATCGCATAGGAGCCGTCGCCGTTGTCAACCACCGTCGCCGGCTTATCGCGGCCGCCTGTCGTCGTCCAGCCCCAGCTGTACGTGTTGTACGCCTCGCAGTCGGCGCCGGGGCGTCCGCACTCGACGACGTCCATGCCCGCAGCGTCGTCGTTGTTGCCGCCCTTGCTGTAGTATTGCCGCACGCGCGCGACAAAGTTGTCCCCGACGTTGGAGCCGCGCAGGTTGAAGTATTCGTCGCGCGCCATGATAGTAAAGGTCCCCGGGATGCCCGCCGTCGCGAGGGAGAGCGAGTCGCCAGCGGCTGTCGACGTGGTCGCGCACGCCAGGTTGGGGAAGATGGTGAGGTCAAAGGGCGAGCCCGCGACGGGCCCGTCGTTGGACTTGCTCCCGCCCAGCGCCATGCTGTACTTGCCGGAGCGCGTCACGCGGTAGCGAAGCACGAGCTTGGGGTTGTCGAGGTCCGTGGGCGTGCTGACTTGGTAGCCAGCGTTGGTGGAGGGCCCAATGTAGCTCACCTTGTCCGTGAAGCTCGGGATGTCATCGGGCAGCAGCAGATCCTGCACCACGTTAGTGGGCTGGTGGGTGGCAACGTCGGTGATGCCAAACTTGACGTCGGCATCCGTCACCGACGGGTCGGGCTGCCAGTTGTCGTGGCGGTCCTTGACCGTGATGGTCACCGAGGCCTGCACACCGGCCGTGGCCAGCGTGAGCGACTGCCCCGTCGGGATCGACTTGCCCAAGTGGCGGCGCGCCGGCTGCGCCACCATGCGGAACGGGCTCTGGTTGATCCCGCTCGCCCCAAAGACGACGCTGATGTCGTACGTGCCCGACTTTGTCGCCGTGTACACCACGCGGTAGGTACCCGGGTTCGTGCTGCTCATGTCCTGCACGAGCCCCGACGTGCTGTCAACTCCCGTGAGGCGCACCTTGAAGTTGTCTCCCCCAGTCAGGCGCAGGTTCCCGTAGAGGTCCTTGGCCGTGATAGTGAACTCCGACTGCAGGCCCGCAGTGGACAGCTCGAGGCTGTGTCCGGCCGACGCCTGGTTCGGGATCGCAATAGACTTGGCCGCACAGGTCCCTGCGGGGTTGACGTCCACGTTGAAGGGCGAGTCCATCACGTCGTAGCCGCGGTACAAATTCGCAGACGTGATGTCGCTCAGCGTGCCGCCACTGGGCTTCCACCGCAGATTCGCGTTGGCGGTGCAGGACCCTGAGGTGCAGCCAGAGACGTACTTGTAGTCCAGCTTCATGTCGTAGTAGTACGCCGAGCGCAGCTCAATGTTTCCGCTGGGTTGGGAAGAATAGAGCGACGACCACTGGTCGATGATTAGACTGTTGTCAACCCACAGCCGCACGCGGTCCATTGCGGCGGCCATGCCTCGCTTCCACTGAAATTCGTACGTGCTGTCCCTGGTCGGCGCAACAAAGCCCGCATAGCGCACAGAGAATCCTGCCACGCTGGGCACGGAATTGTCATTGTCGCTGACCGTGCTCGATGCAAACTGCACCTTTTGCAAATTGGTCGTGCCCTCTGCGTACTTGACAGGCACTGTAAAGTCATTGTTGTCATAGTACGTCGCAGTCACCCCCCCGCGCACGAGGAGGGCTGCATACAGCGTGTTGATCCCGCTCTTGTACGTCGTGTACTCCACACTGTACGATGAGTCCGTGTTGTCCACAACCACGCCGTGCACAGCACGCCCATCGGCACCCTGCTCGATACTGCCCGGCGGGTACACCCGCACGCTAAACACGTCCCCGCCCTCCCCGCGCTCGTTATCGTACATGTCGTTCGCCTGGATCGTGAACTGCGCGGCCGTGCCTGCCGTCGCCACAGCAAGACCGGCGCCCGCAGCGGTCGACCGGGTCCCGTTGGCCACGTTTGGCATCACGATGAAGGAGAAGGGCGACTTTTTGGCCTGCGTTTCGTAGTACAGCTGCGACGAGGGCACAATCTCCTTCGGGGTGGACTGCGACGCCCACGAGAGCTTTGCAAAGGCCGAGCCCGTGACCTGCTTGTACTCCATCTTCATGTTGTAGAAAACGTTGGCCTTGAGCGCAATTGTCGCGGACGTCTCATTGCAGTACGAGTCCCAGCGGTCGATCAGCGGCACATTGTCCACCCACAGTCGCGCGCCGTCGTCTGTCGTCGCGTAGAAAGTGTACGTCTCTGCGTACTGCGTCTTGACCTTGCCGACCCATCGCACGGAAATGTAGTTGGCGCCCGTCGGCGTGATGCGGCCGACGCCCCAGTCCATGTTGATCTGCGGGTCGACCGTAACCTTGACCGGCGTGTAAAAGAACCACACATTCTCGAAGTAGGAGCCCGTGAGGCCGCCGGACTTTGCCAGCTTGACGCCCGCCTCGTAGCTGCCCGACTTGGTGGCCGTGTACGACACCTGGTAGGTGCCGTCGAGGTTGTCGACCACGGACCCGGTGATGGACCGGGTGCCGTCGAGCTCGACGATCCACTCGTCGCCGCCCGACGTGCGGCGCACGCCGGACTCGTCCTTGGCCGTCACAGTGAACTGCGCCAGCACGCCCGCCGTCGCAAACTGCAGCCCGTTGCCAGAGGACTCGGACTTGGTGGCATCGGTGGCCTCCGCGTCCACGGCTGCCGGCGCGAGCAGCGCGAGCAGCCCGGCGACCGCGAGCAGCACACCGCGTCGGCGCGGCGCCATCCCGTCCTTCGCGCTCGCCGCGCGCCGCAACAGGACGGGGGTGCAGCAGAACCGCGCCGCGCCGGGCCTTCGAGACCGCCCGCAGCCGCCGCGCGCTCCCTCCGGGGCCCGCCGCTGCCGCTCCCGCAGCCCTCCCCGCCCGAGAGCGCCTGACGCTGACTGCGCAGATCGGAAGAGCACACGTCTGAACTCCAGTCACCTCTGCAATCTC
>OWNL01000018.1_pt1 | contig 14629 bp, 1 predicted proteins | sample 1733051 | NCBI WGS metagenome assembly OWNL01 (sample SAMN05416795, study PRJEB24817) | seawater metagenome | isolation source: Sea water | place: Canada:Atlantic | collected 2013-11
CCACCGAGATCTACACTCTTTCCCTACACGACGCTCTTCCGATCTGCGGCGACGCCATCGCCGTGCGCGATGTGAAGTTGGTCGTGACGGTCTGCACCTCGACGAGGCCCTGCTGCACGACCGCGACCGTGTGCGTGCCGTAGACGGTCGGCGTGTACGTCACGTCGTACTCGCCGTTCGGGCCCGCGTAGCTCACGTCGGCGTAGACCTTGGCCGTCGCGTCCGGCTTGAACGCGAGCGCCTTGTAGCGCACGCGCGGCGACGCGTCGCGCAGGTTGTTGCCCCACGCGTCCTTGGCGATGACGGTGAACGGGGCCGGCACACCCGCGACGCCGAGGTAGAGGCCCTCGCCGTGCGCGGTCGAGAACGGCGCGTCGGCCGGCGCGGGGTCGACGACGACGGTGAACGGCGCGCCGGCGATCTGCGCCTCGGGCACGCCCGGGACTTCCTCGGTCACGCCGACGGCCGCCGCGTTGCCGCCGAGCAGCGTCGCGTCGGCGACGAGCATCGGCGCGTCCTGCGACTTGCCCTCGTACGTCTCGAGGAAGGTGACCGACCACGAGCACCCCTTCTCGCAGATGGTCTTGTTGTGCGCCTTCACGCTGACGCGCAGCACGTTCGAGAGGCCCTCGAGCGAGTGCTCGACCACGGTGCCCGACGCGCCGTAGCCGATCGGCACGGTCGTCTGCGTGACGGTGACGCCATACTTGTTGGGGCCCGTGTACGAGAGCGTGAAGTTGCCCGAGAGCTCGGAGAACGACGCGACGCTCGTCGCGACGCGCTGCACCTCGGGCGTCGACGGCACCTTGACGTCGAGCTGGTACGTGCCGCGCACCGACGGCGTGTACGTGACGAGGTGCGTGCCCGACGTGCCCGTGCCGCCGACGTAGACCTCGACGTCCGCCGACGTGCGGCCGCGCCAGTAGGTCGAGAGCGGGATGACGTCGTCGGTGAACGCGCGGCTCACGTCCGTGTCGACGTAAAACGTCTCGCGGTGGCCCTCGTTGCCGATCATGACCACGTCGCCGCGCATCGCCGACTGGTTGCCGAGCGAGCCGCGCACCGCGTCGAAGTTGGGCGACTCGGCCTCAGCAACGCCGTGGTACCGCGCTGTCATGTTGAGCACGTCGCGTCCGAGCTCGACGTAGCCACGGCCCATGTAGTGCCAGTCGATCGCCTCGACCGACGGGTAGTAGACGATCGGGCCCGTCTCGTTGCGCAGCTTGAACGACGTCGCCGTGTTGTAGTACTCGTTCGTGCGGCCCGCGCCCGCCCAGTCGTCGACGCCGCCGAGCTTGATGACCCAGCCGTCGGCGCCCGAGTTGAAGCGGTGGTTGCCCGCCGTGTCGGTCGCCTGCACGACGAAAGAGCACTCATGCAGCGCGACGCAGTGCACGAGGCCGCCGCCCTCCGCGGTCGTCGTCGACGAGTCGACCTCGCCGGGGTAGATCATCACGTCGACCGGCGAGTTGGCCGCGTGGCGCGTGTAGTAGAGCGAGCCGCTCGGCACGACCGCCGGCGCGGCCATGCCGCCGTACTGCCAGCTCAGCGTGATGCGCGCCGAGTCGATCAGCTCGACGTACTCGACGACGATCGGGTAGAGCGCGCCCGCGGTCATGGACACGGTGCCCGAGATGGTCGACGCGGTGAGCCCCGCGATCGCGTCGAAGACGACCTCGCCCGCGATCGTGAGCCGCACGCCGTCGTCCGCGCTCGCGATGAAGGTGACGTCGCCCGTGGCCGGGCCCATCACCTCGCCCTCCCAGCGCGCCGAGAAGGCGTTCTCGGGGAACGAGTTGGGGGCAACGATGCCCTCGAGCGGCGAGTTGTAGCCCCAGTCAAAGTCAACGGTCGCGTCGAGCCGGGTCGAGTCGCACTCGAGCAGCGTCTCAGGGCACCACTTGGGCTCGTGGTACGGGTAGTTCTTCCACGCGTCGTTGCCGAGCACCTCGCCCGTGAAGTCGGCGTTGGTGAAGTACGTCGCGAGCAGGCCGCCCGGCGCGCGGAGCGTGGTCGATGTGATGTGCACGCCCGACATGCCCGGCTCGTACGCCACCTCGTAGAGCCCGTCCGCCGTCTTGGCGTCGACCGTGCTGTAGAAGTACGAGTACGCGCCCGCCGGCTGGCCCGCCCACGGCGCCGCCTCGGACGCGTTGAGGCTCACAACGAACGCGCCGAGCACGCCCGACGAGAGCTCGTTGCCGAAGCGGTCGGTCGCCTGCACGACGAACCGCTCGGTGACGCCCTCGGTCGCCGTGAGCGCGGCGTCGTGCGGCGACGTCGGGCCCGCCGCGATCGCGGGCGTGACCTCGAGCCCGAGCCCGAGCGCGGCGGCCGTCTCGCCGCCGTCGAACGTCTCGTTGCCCAGCGTGAGCGTCATCGAGTAGTTGGCCGCGACCGTCGGCGTGTACCGGACGATGTAGAGGCCGTCACCCTCGTACGTGATGGCGTCGAGGCCCTTGACGACCTCCTCGACCTCGGCGACCGTGATCTGGTCGCCGATCGCCTCGACCTGCAGCTCGGGCAGCGTGTACTCGTCCTTGGTGAAGGCGACGTAGATCCACTCCGCCGTCGCGGCCGACGACAGCCCGCAGAGCGTCGCCTGCGCGCTCTCCGCCGTCACGTTGACGCCGCCCGTCGAGAGGTAGCGGTTGCCCGCAACGGCCGTCTTGAACGCCGGGAGCGTCATCGACGCGTTGACCGCGATGTTCTCGCCCTTGAACGAGAGCGTGAGGCCGCACTCCGCCTCGTTCGCCCCCTCCGCGCAGACGCACTTGATGCGCTGCGTCTCATAGAGGCCGACCTCGCGCGTCTCGCCGAGCACCTCGACGTCCGTCACCGCGCGGAAGCGCAGCGCGGCGAGGTCCGCCCCGTCGACGCCCGAGTCCTGGCGGTGGTTGCCCGTCGAGCCCTTCCACGCCTCGCGCACCGTGACGGTCGGGCGCGCCTGGCGCTCGATGTACGACTCGGTGAAGTAGATCATGGACGCATCCGGCACGAGCGCAGGCACGTCGCCGAGCACGTCGGGGCACGTCGTCCAGCGCGACGCCGAGACGCAGCGGCCGTCGAACGTGACGGTCCAGACCGAGAAGAGCGCGAGCTCGTCGATCGCTTTGCCGTTGTACGTCGTGCGCTCTCCGATGACGTCCTTCGTGACCGAGACCTCGCCGATCGCGTCGAGCCCCTCGAGCGCGGCCTTGACGTCGGCCTCGGTCGCGTCAAAGTAGATCTGCTTCGTCTCCTCGTCGCCGAACTGGAGCGAGAACGAGCCCCAGAGCGGGTGGACGCCCTGCACCGCGCCCTTCTCCTCCGACGACCACTGCTGCAGCACGCCGCCCGTGAGCGCCGACGAGTCGACCGTGAGCAGCGGCAGGTCGCCGACCGCGCCGTTGAACTGCACGAAAACACGGACACGCGGGCCGCAGATGGACGTCCCGACGGCGAAGTCGCTGCCCGACATGTCCGCGATCATCACGCTGACGCTCGAGCCGACCGCCGTCGTCAGCGCCGCCGCGAGCGTGTCCGCGTCGTCGTTGTAATCGACCGTCTCGGCCGCGCCACCGCGGAACGAGAAGTCGACCGAGCCGCCCGTCGCGTCGCACTCGAACGTCTGCACCTCCTTGCGGAACGGCGCGTCGCCCTTGCGGTGCTCGATGACCGAGATCGCGTTGGTGTAGGCGCCCGTGTTGGTGTAAGTCGCGGCGTCGCTATCGCGCGTGCGCAGCATCGGCACGTCGCCGTAGAGGCACGTGAACGTGACGTGCATCACGTCGCCGGCGCCGAACGAGTCGGTCGAGTCCTCCTTGACGCCGCCGTCGTCGTAGCCGACGACGTCGATGCAGTCGTCGCCGCCCGACGAGTACGAGACCATCTCCTCGAGCTCAGCCTCGATGTCCGCGTAGGTCGAAGCGTCCGGCGTGAGCTCGGCCGCCGTTGTCGCGCCGTACATGGTGAAGTTGTACCTGACGTTTGCCGCCGTCGCCGTCGGGTAGCTCGGCATGGTCACGTACTGGATCTCGGGCGTAATGCCGACGACCGTCGCCGAAGTCATGATCGTCTGCACCTCGGCCTGCTTGACGTCGCGCATCTGCACCGTGAACGCGAACTCTTCGCCCGCGACGCCGCCCGACAGGCCCGCCGACTGCGGCAGCGCGATCGAGTGCGCGGTCGTCGACGCGGGCGACGTGACGCCGTCGTCGACGACGAGCGCGAACGGCGAGCCGTCGACGTCGACGTCGCCCGACGTGATGGCGACCTCGTACTCGCCTGTGACCCAGAGCGTGTACTCGACCGGGTAGAGGCCGCCCCCCGCCGGCCGGTCGATCGTCACACCGACGCCGTCGCCCGGGTACGAGTGCACGAGCGAGAGCGGCGCGACCGCCCACGCGTCGAGCGAGTCGAGGAACGTGACGGTCCACGTGTAGCCGCCGCTGGCCGACGCGCTATCCAACTGCGAGCGCGTGACGGAGACGTCGATGCCGCTCGCGAACTCGAGCGCCGTCTCGAGCCCGCCAGCCGAGACGTCGAGCGACATCGCGAGCGTCGACGCGCCCGCAACCGAGAGCGTGAAGTTGCCGCTGTTCGAGTCGGCGGCGACAGTCTGCACCGCGGTCGACGTGACGACCTGGTAGCCGTCGGGGCCCGAGAACGTCACGAGGAAGTAGTCCGACTCACCGTCGCCGTAGCCGCCCGCGAAGTGCTCGGTGTCGTCGCCCGCGCGCAGGTTCGAGAACGCGTCGCGCGCCTCGACCGTGAAGCCGTTGACGATGCCCGTCACGGCCTCGGAGAGGCCGGCGGACTCGTCGTCGATCGCGCTCGACGACGGCGCGTGGAGCGCGCCGTGCACGACCTCGAGCGTCGGCGCGTTCTGCGTGCAGAACGACGGCGCGTAGTAGACGTCGAGCCCGTCATAGTCGCGGTCGTACCAGAAGCTGGCCGTCGCGGCCGTGCACGTGCGGATGCGCTCGCCGTCGAGCGTGACGGACATCTCGTAGAGGCCCGCCTGCGGCACCGTGTACGTGACGAGGTACGAGCCATTGTTGTAGTCCTCGACCGCGCCGCGGTACGCAATGTCACGGTCGGCCGTGAGCGTCATGAGGATCTCGAACGCGACGCCGCCCGTCCAATGGTTGTTGCCGTACGTGTCCTTGGCCATGACAGCGAACGCGCCGACGTCGCCCGCCGCCGCCTCCACAAGTGAGTCCATGTACGGCGCGGGCGCCGACTCGGCCTCGCATGACGACGCGAGCGCGGCGCCCGGCGCGACCGTCAGGTCGAACGGCGAGCACTTGGCCTCCTCGCCGAGCCCGCAGTAGATGTCCGTGCCGCCCGTGAGCACCGAGAGCGAGTAGTAGCCCGCCTTGAGCACCGTGTACGTCACGGTGTACGCGCCGCCGCCGACGTACTCGAGCGACGCCGCGAGCGCGGTCGGCCCCGCGAGCATCACGGTGAACTCGTCCGCCGCGTCGTCGCGCGCGGCCGACGTGATCTTGTCGTTGCCCATCGCGTCGCGCGCCTGGATCGTGAACGTCTGCGTGACGCCCGCGACCGCGGCCGTGAGCGACGCGCCACTCGCGAGCGACCACGGGTAGTCGGCGCGGCCCGGCAGCACGGCGACCTCCCACGGCGAGCCCGCAATCGGCATGGCGTAGTAGAGCTGCGCGGCCGGCACGACCTGGCGGCGCACCGAGTACGACGAGTACTCGAGCAGCACCGACGCGGCGCCCGTCTCTTCCTTCCACTCGAGCACGATGTCGTGGTAGTCACCCTCGACGAGCGCGACGTGCGCGCGCATCTCGGCGACGGGCGAGTCCCACGTGTCGACGAGCAGCACGTGGTCGACATAGAGCCGCACACCGTCGTCCGCCTGCACGTAGAGCGTGAACGTCTCGCTGCTCGGCGCGCGCAGCTTGCCCGACCAGCGCGCCGAGACGTAGTCGCGCGCGTACGTCGTGACGGCGCCGACGCCCCAGTCGAAGCTCACGGTCGGGTCGACGCGCTCGAGCGACGCCGTGCCGAGCAGCCACTGGTTGTCCCAGTACTGCGCGGCGAGCCCGCCCTGCACGAGCTGCGCGACGCGCAGCTCGTACTCGCCGACGCTCGCCGGCACGTACTGTCCCGTGTAGCTCGGCAGGCCCGCGACCTTCTGCGCGGAGAGCACGAGCGGGTTCTCGCCCGTGAGCGACGCCGCGTCGCCGCCGACGACCTCGGTCACGCCGACCGCGGCGTCCGAGCCCGTGAGCTCGGTGCCGTCCGCGAGGATCAGCGGCAGGTCGCCCACCTCGGAGCGGATCGTCACGCGCCACGCGAACTGGCCAAAGTCGTAGACGTCGCGCGCGACATCGCAGCGGTCGAGCGTCGGCAGCGCCTCGAGTGCCGCCTTGACGCCGGCCGCCGACGCGTCGTAGGCGATCGGGCCGGTCGACGCACCGTTGTAGCTCAGCTCGAACGCGCCGCCGAGCGGCGTCGGGTCGCCGCCAGTCGTGCGGATCGTCTGCTCCTCGAAGCGGTACGGCATGGACGCCATGATCGGCAGGTCGCCGAGGTCCTTGGTGAAGGTGACGGTGTAGCGGTGGCCCGAGCCGAGGTTCTCCTTGGCGACGTCGACCTCCTCGATCGTCGCGAGGTCCTCGAGCGCGGCCTTGACGTCCGACGCCGACGCGTCAAAGTCGAGGTCGACCGTGTACGCGCTCTCGTACGCGAGCGTGAACGTGCCGCCGAGCGAGCTCACGCCCTTCACGACTTCGGTGATGGTCACGGTGTGGTTCTGCGTGCCGAAGCGCTTCTCGTCTTTGCCCGAGATCCACGACGAGTTGGTCGAGAGGTCGGCGATGTCGCCGACCGGGTCGATGAACGTCACCGAGAAGAGCTGCGCATCACGGCCGATAACCGACTGTTCCGACTTGGTGACGGTGACGTCGTAGATGCCCGCCGTCGCCTCGAGCGCGGCCTCGACCTCAGCCGCGGTCGACTCGGCCGTAAGCGAGATCGTCGTGTCGTACTCGTCGTCGAGGTAGAGCGTGAAGTTGAAGTCGTAATCCGGCACAAGCAGCGTCTGCTCCTCGAACACGAACTCCTCGTCGCACGACGTCGTGACGGTCTGGATCTCGGTCACGCCCTGGACGACGGTGCGCACGAACGACGCGAAGCCCGACGCGGTCTCGCCGTCGATCTCGCCCGAGTTGAGCAGGAGCTGCGGCATGTCGCCGAGGTTGTGCGTGAAGGTGATGTCGAAGAAGACGCGGTCGTCCGCGTCGGACAGCTCGCCGCGCGTCACATCGACCGCCTCGATGCCCGCGAGCTCCTCGAGCGCGTACTTGACGTGGCGCGCGTTCGCCTCGGCCGGGATGTCTTCGGTAGTCTCGACGTAGCCGTCCGCGCGGTTCGTCAGGTCGAGCGTGAGCGACCAGTTCGCGGTGGGCGTCGCGTCGGCGAGGATGACGCGCTGGATCTCGTAGATGACCGGGTTGTACTTGGCGACGCCGCCGTCGACGTACCACGACGCGTTCGTCGGGTGCCACATCTCGGTGAAGAAGACGTCGCCGCCCGCGAAGCCCTTGGCGGCCGTGCGGTCGCGCACCGGCGCGCCTGTCGCCTTCTTGGGCTCGATCGTGAACTCGTTCGCCGCGCCCTTGAGGAACTCGGTCACGTTGAGGTTGTCAGCCGCTTCGTCGCCCGTCGTGACGGTGTCGAGGTTGAGCTCGAGCAGCTCGACGTCGCCAATCTGCTCGAGGAACGTGACCGTGTACGAGTAGCCCGACGAGCCGAGGTGCGACGCGTTCGAGCGCGTCACGTGCACGTCGCCAATCCCCATCCACTCCTCCGAGAGCGCGTCCGCGAACTCCTCGGCCGTCGCGCCGCGCAGGTCCGACGTCCAGTTGCCGCCCTCGAAGCGGAGGCTCAGCTCTTGGGTCTGGCTCGACCAGCCCTGCGCCACGATCACCTGCTGCTCGTAGATCACACCCGCCATGCCGACCGCGAGCGCACCGCCCTGCGCCGTCGTCTGGCCGGCCGACGCGCCCGCGCGCGCGGCGACGGTCGGCGTCGCGCCCGAGAGGATGCCGCGGTCGACGAGGTTGAGGGGCTGCACCTTGAACGCGTAGAGCGCGTCCTCGGTCAGGCCGGCCGCCGTGAAGACGCGCGTCTCCGGATCGTCCGTGCCGTCGTACACGAGCACCGCGGGCGAGCCAGCCTGGACGGTCTCGACCCACGAGCTCGGCAGGCTCGCCGAGTAGTTGCCGTTCAGCAGGCGGCCCGCCGTCGTCACCATGAGCGGCAGGTCGCCCGCCTCGGTCGCGAACGTGACGTCCCAGAAGGCCGAGCCCCACCACTCCGACTCGTTCTTGGTCACGCTGACGACCGAGATCGTGTCGAGGTTCTCGAGCGCGCGCTTCATCTCGTCCGCTTCGAGGTTGTACGGCAGCGGCACCGTCTCGGCGCCGTCGAATGCGACGGTGAACGTGCCGCCGAGCTCCGTCGTGCCCTCGACCGTGCGCGCGACCCACGAGCTGACGCCGTAGCTGTCGTCGAGCCGGCGGAGCTTGGAGTCCTCGACAACCATCGCGTCGACGGGGCCCTCGTGGCCGGTGAACGTGATGTTCCACGCCTTGGTGAAGTTGGAGTTGGCGTCCGAGCCCTCGGTCTTGGGCCCGTAGCCCACGACCGTTCCGACGTCGTCGACGCCGTTGCCGAACGCCGCCTGGATCGCGGCCGCGACCTCGGCGCCGGTCGAGTCGGTCGAGAGCTCGCGCGTGTAGCGGCCGAGCACGTAGAGGCGGAAGTTGCCGCCGTTGACGGCGTTCTGCACGTACACGGTCTGCACCTCGGACTGCGGCTTGATCACCGAGACGTAGACGCGCTGGACCTCCTGCTTGACCGGCTCGGGGTCGGCGACAGAGTTGAGCGCGACGCCGGGGTACATGTAGACCTTGTAGCCCGTGATGGGCGAGTGGCCCGTCGAGTTGGGCGGCGGCGAGTCCCACGAGATGTCGATCGCCGTCGCCTCAACGTCGTCGATCGACGGCTTGGCGAGCGCGTACGTGTGGTTGCCGTCGGCGTCGCGGCCCGGCACCGACGCGGCCAGCGTCGACATGACGGGCGACTTGGCCGAGCGGCCCTTCTCGTTGATCGCGACGACGTAGAAGCGGTAGAGCTCCCCCTCGGTCAGACCCTCGACCGTGTAGCGGAAGCGGAGGCTCGTGTTGGTCGCGACCGACGGCATCGCGTCGATCGACGGGTAGTCGAGCATGGTCGTGTCGCGCACGAAGTTGCCGCCGGGGCGCGCGGTGTAGAGCTGGTAGCTTGTGATCGGCGACCCGCCGTTGTCGTCGGGCGCGAAGAAGTCGACCGTGATCGACGCGTCGCCCAGAATCTGCTGGCTGCCCACCGACGTGAACGAGTCGCGCGCCGGCACGGGCGGCGGCAGCGGCGCGCGCGGCGCGCGGACCGTGAAGTACGACACGTCCGAGAAGTCGCCGTAACACGCGAGCGTCGGGTCGGCGGCCGAGCAGTAGTTGATCGCGCGCGCAGTAAAGCGGTACTGGCGGCCCGACTCGACGCCTAGCGAGGTCGACGTGCGCACGGTGAAGATGGTCGCGTCGGGCTGGTCGGTGCCGTCGAAGACCATGCGCGGGTAGCCGCCCGACCAGTCGTCCATCCAGAGCTCAAAGCCCATCACGAGCGCGCCGCCGTTGACGGTCGGGTAGTCCCACTCGACCGTGATCGTGGTCGAGGTCGACTCGACGAGCCGCACGGGCGTCGGCGCGCCGGGCGCGACGTTCGCCGGGATGTTGTACTCGGTGCCGAGCGGCAGCACGCCCGGGCCGTACGAGAGCGAGTTGTGCGCCTTGACGCGCGCGAAGACGGCGACGCCGGTCGCGAGGCCCGTGATGTCGTACGTGAACGGCTCGCCGCTCGTCAGGTCGGTGATGGTGTCGACGCACTCGCCCGACGCGCGCGCGTCGCATGCGCCCGCGCCCGAGCCGCGGAGCACCTCGCTCACAACGACCGACGGCGTCGAGTTGCCGCCCGTCAGGTTGTTCCAGCGCGAGAGCGCGCCCATGAGCGGCACGTTGCCCGTGTTGCACACGTCGACGATGCCGTGCATGGCGCAGCCGCCGAACGTGACGAGCCACGTGTAGCCGTCGACGTTGGTCGCGCGCTCGACGCCGACCGTGCCGACGAGGTCGAGCGCCTCGAGCTCGGCCTTGAGCCCCGCGGCCGAGATGTCGGCCTCGAGCTCGTCCGTCACGTTGTAGCCACCGTTCGTCTGGTCGTAGAACGCGAGTTGGAAGACGCCGCCGAGCGGGTCCGTGCCCGGCACGGTAGTCTCGGCCGAGACGGCCGAGTAGTTTCCCGTGAGGTCCGACACGTCGGCGACGAGCAGGTCGACGTCGCGCGAGTTGACGGGGAAGTAGCCCGGGTTCGACGTGAACGAGATGGTCCACGCGTAGCCGAGCACCTTGGACGGCGCCGAGCGCTGCACGTCGACGACGCCGACGTTCGAGAGCCCCTCGAGCCGCGTCTTCATCGTCGACGTCGCCGCGTTGAACTCGATCGGCTCGGTTGTGTGGCCGCGAAGCGTGAGCGTGAACGTGCCGCCGAGCTCGTTGCCCATCGACGAGGCCGAGGACGAGCTGCGGCGCTCTGTGAGCGTCTCGCTCCCGTCCGTGTAGATGCCGATCGAGACGTTCGAGCCGGTCAGCTCGTCGTCGCCCGGCAGCACGGTGAGCGCCTCGACGTTGCCGCCGACGCCCGAGCCGACGAATGTGACAGCCCACATGACCTCGCCCTTGCCGCCCGCCGTCGTGACCGGGTCGAAGTAGTTCGAGACGCTGGAGTCGCTCGACGGCTTGGTCACGTTGACGCCGTCGATCTGGATCGTGTCGAGGTCCTCGAGCCGCGCCTTGACCGTCTTGGCCGACGCGTCGTGGTCGATCGCGGCCGTCGTCGCGCCGCGGAACGTGAGCCGGAACGTGCCGTCGAGCGGCGCAGCGCCCTGGGTGTCCTCGACGACGTCGACGCGCCGCTCGCCCTCGAGCTCGTTCTGCGTCGCGACGAGCATCGGCATGTCGCCGACGTAGCTCGCGGCCGCGATGAACTCGACGTGGAGCGACGTGTCCTGGCCCGAAACGTACGGCTGGCACGCCTGGTACGCGGCCGCACCGTACGTGACGTTGACACGCGAGAGCGACGTGAGCTCCATCAGGTACGCCGCGACGGCGTCCGCGTCCGCGTCGTACGCGATCGACGCCGTCTCGTAGCCGTCGAACGTGAGGGTGAACGAGCCGCCGGTCGCCTGGCACTTGACCGTCTGGATCTCGTTTTTGTAGTCTGCGCCCGCGTAGCTGTCGACCATCAGGTGGACGAGCTGCACCTCGGGCAGGATCTGCGTGTCGGACGTGACGACCTGCACCTCGGTCTCGGGCGCGAGGCTCACGCGCACAGACTGGACCTCGTCGTCGAACGCGGTCGTCGCGTACTCGAGCTGGAACTTGTCGACCTCGTCGCCGCCGTCGAGCGCGGGCGCGCCGAACGCCGCGCGGAGCGACGTGCCGTCGAGCACGTAGAGCGTGAAGTTGGTCGGCGCGCCCGGCTGCTGCGGCATCGGCAGCGCGAACGGCGGCGTCCCCATGGCCGCCTCGGACTGGCCGAGCGCGTTGACGGCGAAGACGCGGAAGTAGTACGCGATGCCCTGCTCGAGCCCCGTCACATCGAGCGCGAGGTCCGACAGGTCGGTCACGGTGACCGAGCCGAGCGGCAGCCCGTTGTCGACGTCGAGCGAGTCGAACGGCGGGAAGGCGCCCTGCGCGAGCTCGCCGACCGTGCCGCTCGAGACCGTGCCCGTCAGGTCGAGCGCGTCAAAGCCGAGCATGCCGACGTCGCCGAGGTTGGTGAGGAACGTGACGCTCCACGTGTAGCCTCCGTTCTCGTCGGGGTCCGAGCGCACGACGTCGACCGAGCCGATCGTCGAGAGCGACTCGAGCGCCGTCTCGATGTCGTGCGCCGACGCGTCGAACGCGATGTAGCCCGTACGCTGGCCGCGGAAGTCGAGCGCGAAGTCGCCGCCGAGCGCCTCGGACGTCCCGTCGACGATCGTCGACATGGTGACCTTGTCGACGCCATCTGTGACGGAGGTCGCGCCGCCGCTAAGGGTGCGCTTCGACTGCCACCCATAGTTGAGCGCCGCGAAGCGCGCCGCCGCGTTGTCGTTCCACGTGTCGTTCGTGAGCGCGACGTGCATCTGGGTGAGGTTGCCCGCGTTCGAGTCGAACGTGATGCGCCAGACGCACTCGTCGTCAGCCGACACCTCGCCGTGCGACTCGACCGTGACGGTGCCGACGGTCGAGAGCTGCTCGAGCTCGGACTTGAAGATGTCGACGTCGCCGTTGACGCACTTGCCGTACGCGTCGTACGACGAATCGCAGACCATCACCGCGTCGTCGCCGACTGCGACCGACTGCGCCGGGCCGTCGACGTCCGTGTCGGCCCAGACGGCCGTCACCTTGAGCATGTCGAGGTTGCCGATCGACGAGACGAACTCGATCGACCACGTGCAGCCCTGCGTGTCCGAGATGGCGTCGTACGTCACGTCGACGTTGTAGAACGCGTCGAACTTCTCAAGCTCGCTCTCGATGTCGCCCGCCGCGTACGAGCAGTCGCCCACCGCCGGGTTCGCCTGGATCATCGCCGTCGTCTCCGCGCCGTAGCTGATCGAGAAGTACGTGAGCGACGAGACGGTGTCGTCGCCGCCCGCGTCGGTCGTGTCAGTCGTCGCGACGGTGATGGTCTGCACCTCGCGCGTCGAGCGGTCGCACGGGTCCGCGCCGCCCTCGGGCCATACGGGGATCGCGCCCGTCACGGCGCCGCGGAACTCGAGGTAGATGTACGTGCTGTTCGCCTTGACGCCGTCCGTGCGATCCGTCTCGACCCTGATCTGCTGCACCTCCTTGACGGTGCCCTTGCGCAGCTCGCGCACCGTCGCGCGCGCGCGCGTGCCCGTGAGGTCGTCCACGGTCGAGACGAGCGGGTCGAGGTCGCCCTCGAACGTGCGGTTGTAGTCCTGCAGGAAGCTCACCGTCCAGACGTAGCCGCGCTCGTAGTTGGGGCCCGAGCGCGAGACGGCGATCGCGCCCGCCGGCACGGTGTGCAGCGCGGTGAGCGCGTCGACGACATCGGCCGCCGTCGCGTCGAACGCGATGGCGGCGCTCTCAGCTGAGTTGCGGTAGCTCAGCTTGAACGTGCCGCCGAGCTCGTTGCCGTCCGTCGGTGTCGTGACGTTCGTGTAGACGGCGCCGTTCGTGCCGTACAGCGTGTCGGTGAAGACAGGCACCATCGCCTCGACGTTGCCCGCGTTCTCGTCCGAGACGAACGTCACGGCCCACGTGTGGCCCTGCTGGTCGTCGTCGTGCGACGCGAGCCGCTCGACGTAGACGGTACCAACCGTGTCGAGCGCCTCGAGCGCCTCGCGCACCTGCGCCGCCGACGCGTCGTGCGCGAGCGACGCAGTCGTGTCGCCCTCGAACGTGAGGCGGAACGAGCCGCGCACGACGTTGCCGTCGGCGACCGTCGCGATCGCGACGTCCGCGCCGCTCGCCGCCGGCGTGAGCGCCGACGAGTCGAGGAGCGCGAGCGTCGGCGCGTTGCCGAGCGACGCCGCAAACGTGACGGTCCACGTGTAGCGCTCCTCGGCCGCCGACTCGACCGTGCGCGTGACGCCGTAGACGCCGCCGTCGCCAATGTTCGGCATCGCCTCGAGCATCTCCTTCACCGACGCGCGGCCGCTCTCGGCCGGCGCCGACGCCGAGATCTCGCCCGAGTACTGCAGGGAGCCGCCCGAGGCGCGCGTATCGAACTGGAGCGAGAACGTGCCGCCGAGGGTCGAGCCGCCGTCAACCGACGTCGTGATGGTCTGCGTCTCGCGGCGTGTCTCGCCGCCCGTGTGGACGTACTGGATCTCGTCGATGTCATCCGCCGTCGTCGTGATCGTCTGCAGCTCGTTCGCGCCCACGTAGTTCGCCGTCGTGACGGCCTGCACCTCCTGCGTGCCGCCGTTCGTGTCCCACTCGACCTGGTAGCTCGAGACGGCGGCGCCGCCGTCCGTGAGCGGCGCGACCCACTCGAGCCGCAGGCTCTCGCCGCTCACGACCGAGAGCTCGGCCGCCGACGGCGCGCCCGGCACCGTGAGCTGCCCCACCGCCGCTGGCAGGCCGGCCGAGAGCACGACCGCCAGCAGAGCGAACTTGTATCCGAACGATGCCGACGGCGCGGGGCCCAACCCGCGCCATACCATCTTGGATGCCGTCTTCGATGCCGACGGCGCGGGGCCCAACCCGCGCCGTGAGATCTTAGATGACTTGTTCGATGCCGTCGATGCCGACGGCGCGGGGCCCAACCCGCGCCGTGAGATCTTGTTCGTCGAGAAGCCTCCTGTGGCCATCGCCGCCGATGGTTGCGCGTCTCCAGCCATGGGAAGTAAGTCCATGCGAAACCGCACCGCCGCACAGGATCTACGTCACCGGGGCCCAACCCGTTGACGTGAGGTCTCGTGTGCTGACGAAAGCCGACTCTCTCGACTGTGTTGCTTTGCAGAGCGAAGCGAGCTGAAGATCGGAAGAGCGTCGTGTAGGGA
>OWNL01000031.1_pt1 | contig 13161 bp, 1 predicted proteins | sample 1733051 | NCBI WGS metagenome assembly OWNL01 (sample SAMN05416795, study PRJEB24817) | seawater metagenome | isolation source: Sea water | place: Canada:Atlantic | collected 2013-11
CTCTTCCGATCTGTACCAGTTCAGAATAACTGCCCTTAACAAGGCCGGACCCAGCGAACCAGGCCAGCCTTCAAGACCAAAGGAGGCCAAGGCAAGGTTCCTGCCGCCCAAGATTGAGAGGAAGAACCTGAAGGACATCACTGTGTCTGCTGGGGATATGCTCAAGTTTGATGCCAATGTCATTGGTGAGCCTCCAGCAAATGTCACATGGAAGAAGGACACCGAGGACCTTGAGGGTGACGGCAAGTCTGTCATTATTACCAATGTGCCCTACAACACCAAGGTGGTTATCCGGTCTGTCAAGAGGAGCGATCAGGGCAGCTATGAAGTCCTTGCCAAGAACCAGTGCGGCAAAGACATGGTGACTGTTAACCTGCGGGTAATTGACCGTCCCGGACCGCCTGAGCAGCTGCTGGCATCCCAGGTCACCTCCCAGGGATGTCACCTGGCGTGGAGAAGGCCCAAGGATGACGGCGGCTCCCCCATCCAGTACTACCAGGTTGAGAAGCAGGATCCCGACAGTGGGCTCTGGATCCCATGTGGCCGGTCGGAAGACTGCCAACTGGACGTGAAGGGTCTGACAGCCATGAAGAGATACAAGTTCAGGGTCTGTGCGGTCAATGATGAGGGTGAGTCTGATCCCTGCCTCATGGCTGATGATGTCCTGGCCAAGGACCCCTTTGGGGAGCCTGGACCTCCCAGGGACCTCGAGATCACCGACTGGGACCAAGAGTCTGTGGACCTCAAGTGGAAGCGTCCCCTGGATGACGGTGGATCTGAGATCACTAACTACCTGATTGAGAAGAAGGACAAGTCTGGTAACTGGACCCGGGCTCATGAAGTGCCCGGCACCTTCCTCAAGTGCTGTGTCCCCAACCTGACTGAGGGAGAGACCTATGAGTTCCGTGTCAGGGCGATTAACGCTGGAGGCCAGAGCGAGCCATCCAACACCGCCGGGCCCGTGACGTGCAAGGCAAGGAACCTGCCACCAAGGATTGACAGGACCAACATGAATGAGATTCGTTGCAAGGCTGGAGATAACTTCACCTACGATGTCAATGTGTCTGGCGAGCCCCCAGCAGACAAGAAATGGATGATCAACTCTGAGGAGTTCACCATTACTGAGAAGGTCAAGATTGTCTACACTGAGTACAACACCAAGCTCATTGTCAGGGCTGCTACCCGGAAGGAAAATGGCAACCTCACCCTCAGTGCTCGCAATGTCAATGGCTCTGATGAGGCTGATGTCAAAGTGGTTGTGCTGGATGTTCCCAGTGCTCCTATTGGACCTCTCAGGGTCAAGAACATGACTGCCCAGGACTGCGACCTAGAATGGAAGGCTCCTAAGGATGACGGTGGAATGCCCATTCAGTATTACTCTGTTGAGATGCTTGATGAGAGTGGAGCTGGAAGCTGGAGGCCGGTGGGAGACACCCCCGGGCCTCAGCTTACCTACCAGGTGGAGAACCTGATTGAGGGTCACTTCTACAGGTTCAGAGTAAAGGCTGTCAACAAGGAGGGCAAGAGCGCTCCCCTGGAGACGTCCGGTGTCTATGAGGCCAAGAATCCCTTCGAGGTTCCATCAAAGCCTGGAAGGCCAAAGGTCATTGACTTTGACACAGAATGGGTTGAGCTGGAGTGGGACAAGCCTGAGTTTGACGGTGGCAGCGCCATCACTGGATACATTATTGAGAAGAGGGACACTCAGGGCGACTACAGCCACCGCTGGGAGGTCTGCGGCAAGACTGAAGGCGAAGCTCCTGTTGGTAAAACTGGCAGGGTACTGGTCGAGGGAGTAATTTATGAGTTCCGTGTCAAGGCAGTGAACAAGGCGGGAGAGAGCATTCCCTCTGACCCCTCTCTGCCCCACAGGGCCAGGCCAAAGAACTCTGCACCCAGGATTGACAGGAACGCCATGATGGACATCAAGATCCTGGCTGGTGAGCCTCTCCTCCTCAACATCCCCTGTGATGGCGAGCCTCCCCCGCAGAAGGTCTGGACCCGTGAAGGCGAGGATGTTGTTGACAGTGGCAGGCTGGCACTCATCAATGAGGACTACAGAAGTACAATCAGAATCACTGAGAGCAGGAGGAAGGACACTGGAGCGTACAAACTGGTTGCCACCAACAAGAATGGACGTGACACCATGACGTGCAATGTGACAGTGTTGGACGTTCCTGGACCTCCACAAGATCCCATTGAACCCAAAGAAATCCACAAGGACTACATGGTGGTTCACTTCAAGGTACCTAAAGATGATGGTGGAAGCGAGATCAAGCACTACATCGTGGAAAAACAGGACCAGGAGAACATGAGGTGGGTGCCTAGCGGCGAGACCAGAAAGCTCAACCACAAGGTGGAGGGTCTGATCGAGGGCCACGAGTACCTCTTCAGAATCCGGGCTGTCAACGCCCAGGGTGAGGGCGAACCTCTGATCGGACCAAAAGACCCCGTCGTGGCCAAGGACCCCTACCAACTGCCCGGCAAACCTGGCAAGCCCTTGGCTGAGGACTGGGATGTGGACAGGATTGACCTCAAGTGGGATCCACCAAGGAACGATGGCGGAAGTGCCATCAAGACCTGGATCATTGAGAGGAAGACCAAGTTTGGAATGTGGGAGAAGGCAGCTGAGGTGCCCGGCCCGCAGCCTAAGGGCTCGGTCAGGGGACTCACTGAGGGTGAAGAATACATCTTCAGAATAATTGCTGTCAATGAGGCAGGAGCCGGACCCCCTGGTGATCCTTCTGATCCCATCACTGCTGAGGCTCGTTACGTCAAGCCCGAGATCGACACCTCCGCCATGCAGGACATGGTGGTGTGTGCCGGCCAGAGGATCAACTACACCATCCCCATCAAGGGTGCTCCCAAGCCTAAGGTCACATGGAAGATCAACAACAAGGTTGTCTACAGTGACGACCACTTTGACATCAATGTCCAGCGTAGGCAGACTATTCTGGATATTGCCTTCTCAAAGAGGTATGATGCTGGAGTCTACACTCTTGAGGTTTCCAACGAGCTTGGCACCGCCACAGCCAGGGCTAACGTTACTGTCCTGGACCGTCCAGCAGCTCCTGAGGCTCCTCTCAGACTCTCCGGGGTGACATCTTCCAGCTGTGATCTGGCCTGGGGAGCGTCCCCGGATGACGGTGGCTCCCCCATCACCCACTACCTTCTGGAGAAGATGGACCTCAGTCGTGGCTCATGGATTGAGGCTGACATCAGCACCGAGCTCAAGTGCACCGTGCGGAACCTGGTGCACAGGAAGGAGTACCTCATGAGGGTCATTGCTGTCAACGCTATCGGGCAGTCTGACCCCACACCTCTGGACAAGTCCTTCATCGCCCGTAACGAAGGCGACGTGCCTGAGGCCCCCGGCAAGCCTGAGGCATATGACTGGGACAGGACCTATATTGACCTCACCTGGAACAAACCTCTTGCTGACGGTGGCTGCCCTATTGAAGGCTACCTCATCCAGATGAAGCAGAAGGGCTCCAACACCTGGCGCGAGCAGACCAAGGTCATCCGGGACATCAACAAGGGACGTGCTGATGAGCTGACCGATGGCGAGTACTACTACTTCAGAATTGTAGCCTACAACTCTGTGGGCCAGTCTGAGCCTGGACCTCCAAGCGATGCCATCCAGGCCAGGCCGCGCTACCTCGCCCCCAAGATCATCACACCCCTCAAGGACGTTAACGTCAAGGCCGGCAACAACTTCACCATTGATGTTGAGTACATCGGCTCGCCTGACCCTAACGTTGACTGGTTTGTGGACGGCTCTCCTCTTGTCAGCGATGACAGGACAACTGTGTCGGCCATTGCTCCAATCACCACCTTCCATATCGTCAACTGCAAGAGGTCCGATACCGGAGATATTGTCATCAAGTTGGTGAACGAATCAGGAGCTGATAAGGGAGGATTCTACTTCAACATCCTTGATGTTCCTGGACCTCCAACTGGCCCCATCGAGTTTGAGGGCATTGACCACAACTCTGTCACCATCTCCTGGAAGCCTCCAAAGGACAACGGAGGCTCTGAGATCACTGGCTACACCATCGAGAAGAAGGATCTGGACCACGCTGGTGGCTGGGTGCCTGCTGTCAACTATGTTGCTCCCAACATTCGCACACAGAAGGTGCCCCGTCTACTGGAGGGCAACAGGTACGAGTTCAGGGTGTTTGCAGTCAACGCCCAGGGCCGTGGCGCCCCCACAACATCGGACGAGGCCATGCCCCAGGCACAGTTCGATGTTCCTGGCAAGCCTGGCCGTCCCGCTGCTGTGGATGCAGACAAGAACTTCATCAAGATCGGCTGGAAGGCACCGTCTCATAACGGAGGATCCAACATCACTGGCTACGAGGTGGAGAGAAGGAACCTGCTGGGCGGACGCTGGGTGAAGATCACTGCCAAGCCTGTAGCTGGCACAGAGTACAGGGACGGAGACGTTGAGGAGAACAACCAGTATGAGTACAAGGTGAAGGCCTTTAACGCTGCCGGAGGTGGCCCCCACTCCGACCCATCCCTCTCCATCACTGCCAAGCCGATGAAATCCCCACCAAAACTTAACCTTGACGTCCTGCACCAGAGGATCAGGGTGAAGGCTGGTGAGGAGATCCACGTTCTCATCCCCTTCTTTGGTTCGCCCCTCCCCACTCTTGAATGGAAAAAGGACGGCAGAAGCCTGCAGAGCAAACGCTTCCAGAGTGACGTCAGGCCTGACATCATCTCATTCTACATTGAGAACTCCAACAGGCTGGACACTGGGGTGTATGAGATCACTGCCACCAACGAGTTTGGCTCTGACTCTGGCAACCTACATGTCACCGTGGTGGACCGGCCCGGACCTCCCATCGGCCCCGTTCTCTACCAGAACATTGAGAAGGACCAGGTCAAGATAGCCTGGAAGATCCCCGAGGATGACGGTGGCTGCGACATCACTGGCTACATCATTGAGAAGGCAGAGTACCGCTCCAACGACTGGATGTCTTGCCCCGGCTACGCCACTAAGTGTGAATACACAGCCAGGAGTCTCACTGAGGGCAAGCTTTACGTCTTCAGGATCAGGGCTGAGAACCAGATTGGTACCTCAGACCCTCTACTTGGCAAGCATATTGAATCCAAGTCTCCCTTCGATCCACCAGGACCTCCTGGCACCCCTCAGGTTGAGGCCTACTCACCGTCCAGCGCAACCATCAACTGGACCCCCCCTACTGAGACTGGAGGTCGTCCCATCACTGGCTACTTCATTGAGAAGAGGGAGCTTGGGTCCGAGTGGGCCCGGGTCAACCACTACCCCATTCCCAACCTCAACTACCAGATCCCGGGGCTGAGAGAGGGTGCAAGGTATGAGTTCCGTGCGGTGGCCTGCAACGAGGCTGGTCCCGGCCAGCCATCCAGGCCCTCAGAGCCCATAACCGCCAGTGTGCAGAAGTTCCCACCTGGCCCTCCGGAGGGCGTCAATGTTGACCGGATCACCAGGAGCACTGTCACACTGTCATGGAGACCACCAAGGAACGACGGTGGCTCCAAGATCAAGGGCTACATCATCCAGTACAAGCAGGCTGATGCTACACAGTACGAGGACATGAACGGCTACCCCCATGCTGACTTATTCTACACAGTAATCAAGCTGAGGGAGAAGGATAGCTACTCCTTCCAGGTCCGTGCTGTCAATGAAGTTGGCCCCGGAGAAGCGAGCAGGCCCACTCCTAATGTTAAAATCTGTGAGCAGCCAAACCAGCCTAAGATTGACCTCTCGGGCATCAGGGACATCAAGATCCGTGCCTCGGAAGACTTCTTTGCCAACATCAACTATACTGGATTCCCCATCCCAACTGCAACTGTTTGGCATGAGGACATTGAAATCAAGTGTGACTCTCGGATTCACATCCAGGTCACAGAGGAGTTTGTGTCCATCATTGTCAAGAAGTCCACCAAGGCCGACGCTGGCCAGTACAGGCTTAAGCTTCAGAACGATTCTGGCTATGACACAGCAACCTTCAATGTTATTGTTCTGGATAGACCTGGACCTCCCAGGAAGATCTATGCCACTGACTTTGCTGGTGAATCTTTCAACCTCAATTGGTCTTCTCCCCATGACAACGGTGGCTCCCCCATCACTAACTACATTGTCGAGAAGTCTGAGGCTGGCAAGGGCGAGTTCTCCAAGGTGAGCAGCTACATCACCACCTGCTACACAAGGGTCAGGAACCTGATTGTCGGAAAGGAGTATGACTTCAAGATCTATGCCGAAAACCAGTATGGCATCTCTGATCCCGCAAAGACTGATGAGCCAATTATGGCTAAGCATCCCTTCGACCCCCCTGGGGCTCCGGGCCAGCCGAGGGACCTGGCCTCATCTGCTGACTCCATCTCTATCCAGTGGACTAGGCCGAGGCATGATGGTGGTTCCCCCATCCTTGGATACTACATCGAGAAGAAGATGGTGGGCGGAAGCTGGACCAAGGGCTGCCACAGTATGGTCAATGACCTGTCCTACAAGGTCTCCGGCCTGGTTGAGAACAAGGAATATGAATTCAAGGTTGCCGCTGTCAATGCCGCCGGCCAGGGCCCCTGGAGTGCTCCATCCGACCCGATCAGGTGCACTCCCGCCAAGTGTCCTCCCAAGATCACCAGCGACCTCAGCCTGAGGGATATGACTATCATCGCCGGGCACGAGATCAGCATCACTGTTCCCTTCACTGCTTCGCCCCAGCCCAAGGCACAATGGAGCATCAATGGCTATGCCGTTGTTGCGGATGCTAGGATCAGTTCTGAAATCAGCGCTTTCGAATCCAGGATTCTGAACAAGAAGGCCAAGCGGGCTGACAGTGGAACCTACAACATCCAGCTCACCAACTCTGAGGGAAGCGACCAGGCATCCTGCAAGGTGTTGGTTGTGGACCGGCCCAGTCCTCCCCAGAAGCCTATTGATGCCTACGACATCACCCCTGAGACCTGCACCCTGTCCTGGAGGCCTCCCGCGGATGACGGCGGCGCCAACATCACCAACTACATTGTGGAGAAGTTTGATTGTGCCGCTGGATTCTGGGGCAAGGCTTGCAGCTTTGTGCGTGGCCTTCACTACGAGGTTATAGGCCTGGAGCCAAACAAGAAGTACAGCTTCAGGATTAGGGCCGAGAACCAGTACGGCATCTCTGAGCCCATGGAGATTGAGGAGCCCATCACTGCTAAGTTCCCCTTCACCGTCCCCGACGCTCCCGGCAAGCCCAAGGCTGTTGCTGAGAGCACCACTGCTGTGAACCTGCAGTGGGAGAGGCCGTACAGCGATGGAGGCTCCAAGATCCAGGGATACAAGGTTGAGTACAGGGAGGCCAGCGAGGCCACCTGGATCGCCGGCCACGGCTCCCTTATCAAGTCCCAGACCTACACCGTCTCAGGCCTTGTCACAGGCTGCACCTATGAGTTCCAGATCAAGGCCACAAACGCTGCTGGAGACTCTCGGCCTTCAATGCCTTCTGGAGCCTTTGAGCTCAAGGCCAAAGCCAACCCGCCGGGACCCCCTGGCACTCCCTGGACTACCAAGGTTGGCAAGAACTATGTCGACCTCAAGTGGACAATCCCCTTCACTGACGGTGGTTCTAGAATCACCGGCTACATTCTTGAGGGCCGCAACTCTGGTGGCGCCTGGTTCAGGCTGAACGATTTCAATGTCACTGATCTCAGCTACACCGCCTTGGACCTGACTACAAACGCCGACTACGAGTTCCGCGCCTACGCTGTCAATGCCATTGGCAAGAGCGAGCCCTCAATGGGCTCCTCCACAGTGAAGGTGTGCGAGACTGCTGACGGCAGCCTGCCCGAGTTCACCAAGGGCCTGTACAACACCAGCGTTGGCCTGGGCAAGAGGCTCGAGTTGAGGGCTGAGGTGAGCGGCTACCCCAGGCCTCACGCCAGGTGGCACAGGAACGGCAGGGAGGTCACCGAGCAGGTTGGCAGGGTCTCCTTCGAGGAGAAGAAGAAGGACGACAAGAGCAGCATATTCATCATGATCATTGAGGAGATCTGGGAGATTGATGACGGTGAGTACAGCTGCCAGGCCTACAACAGCATGGGCTACTCCACCTCCAACTGCCGCGTCAAGGTGGGAGCACCCCCCAGGATTGAGTACATCCCCAGCGAGCTCCACCTGCCCGAAGGAGACAACACCAAGATCAAGGTCAAGTGGTCCGGCGACATGCCGTTTGTTGTCAAGATCTTCAGAAACGGGATTGAGGTCAGCGAGACTCCGAAGTTCAAGATGACTCTCTTTGACGAGTTCCTCATCATCTTCATGAGGGACATCACCAAGGAAGACGGTGGCAAGTACACTGTCCAGGTCTCCAACTCCAGCGGCTCCACAGAGGAGTCCTTCATGGTGTATATCTCTGGTCTGCCCGGCGCCCCCATTGGCCCCCTGGAGGTATCCGCCATCACCAGCCACACCTGCCAGCTCAACTGGACCGTGCCAGAGTTTGACGGTGGCTCCAAGGTGACTCACTACGTTGTGGAGAGGCGTGACATCCGGCACAACGAATGGATCGTCATTGCCAGCTTCTGCAAGAGCACCAACTTTGCAGTGCAGGGTCTTACAGAGGGCCAGGAGTATCTCTTCAGGATCCTGGCTGCCAATGTCAACGGCAACGGTCCTCCGTTGGACGGCATCAACCCAATCCGTGCCAAGCCACCCCATGACCCTCCCACGGCTCCTGGCAAGCCAAAGGTCTGCGCCGTTGGCGGCGACTTTGTCAACCTGTCCTGGGAGAAGCCAGAGAACGATGGTGGCTCAAGGATCAAGGGCTACTGGATCGAGAAGAAGGAGATGGGACTGGAGATCTGGCAGAGGGTCAACCAGTACTTGCAATCCGCCAACCAGTTCAACATTACCAACCTAATCGAGGGCCGTTCCTACGAGTTCAGGATCTTTGCTGAGAACGACATTGGTTGCAGCGTCTCATCTCCACTCTCCGCCCAAGTGGTGGTTAAGGACCCTTGCGAGCCCCAAGCTCCAACTATTGTATCTCCCCTCAAGGACATCGCCATTGTGGAGGAGAAGGACGGAAAGTTCGAGTGTGTCATCACCGGCAACCCCAAGTGCTCTGTCACCTGGTACAAGGGAGCCAGGGAGCTGTTCAGCAGTGGCAAGCACGAGATCTCTCAGATTGGCACCAGCTACTTCCTCACTGTCAGGAGCGTCTTCGGTGAGGACGAGGACAGCTACACCATCCGTGCCTCCAACAGCGGCGGCGCCAAGTCATCCAAGGCTGAACTCCGGATCAAGCAGCCACCAAGGCTGAATGTCCCACCGAGGTTCCGCGACTCCGCCTTCTTTGACAAGGGTGAGAACGCTGTGATGAAGATTCCCTTCACCGGCAACCCGAAGCCCAAGATTGTCTGGAAGAAGGACGGCCAGCACATTGAGTCAGGCTGCCACTTCGCTGTCAAGACGGAGGAAAGGCACGCCCTCATCACCATCACTGACTGCAACAAGGACGACAGCGGTCCCTACACCATCACTGCTGAGAACGAGCTCGGCACAGACTACGCCCTGATCAACGTGCAGGTGTCCGACAGGCCCGACCCCCCGAGGTGGCCACAGACCAGTCAGATTGGCACCGATAGCATGGTGCTGGAGTGGCAGGTACCCACCTGGGACGGAGGCTCCAGCATCACCAACTATGTGGTGGAGAAGCAGGAGCTGCCCATGACGAGCTGGTGCAGGGTGGGCCACACCAGGTTCACCCTGATGCCCGTCACCGGTCTCATCCCCGGCAACGAGTACAGATTCAGAGTGTTCGCTGAAAACGTCTACGGTCGCTCCGACTCCAGTGATGAAAGCGCCATGTGCCAGACCAAGCCAAGCTTCAAGAAGAAGGCGGCCAGGACAACCTACAAGATTGATCCTGAGACTGGCAAGAAGATCCGCGGCCAGAAGTGTGAGGTCCGAGACTACGACCAGTTTGTCTTTGACATCTACGCCAAGTACATCCCGCAACCCGTGGAGATCAAGACCCAGGACAGCGTGTACGATCACTACGACATCTTGGAGGAGATCGGCACGGGAGCGTTTGGCGTGGTCCATCGTTGTCGCGAGCTCAAGACCCAGCATGTCTATGCTGCAAAGTTCATCCCAATTGGTCATGCAATGGAGAAGGCTCTTATCCGCAAGGAGATTGACATCATGAACCACCTCCACCACTGCAAGCTCATCAACCTCCACGATGCCTTTGAGGATGAGGACGAGATGGTCCTCATCTTCGAATTCCTAAGTGGCGGCGAGCTCTTCGAGCGGATCACCGCCGAGGGCTACACCATGTCTGAGGCCGAGGTCATCAACTACATGAGGCAAATCTGCGAGGGCGTCAAGCACATGCACGAGCGTAACATCATCCATCTGGATATCAAGCCAGAGAACGTCATGTGCACCACCTCCAAGTCCACCAGTGTCAAGATCATCGACTTCGGTCTCGCCACCAAGCTTGACCCTAACGAGCTGGTGAAGATCTCGACCGGCACCGCCGAGTTCGCTGCCCCTGAGATTGTGGAGCGCGAGGCCGTCGGTTTCTACACCGACATGTGGGCTGTCGGAGTTCTCTCCTACGTCCTCCTCTCTGGCCTCAGCCCCTTCGCCGGCTCCAGCGACATTGACACCCTGAAGAATGTCAAGGCGTGTGACTGGAGCTTTGATGAAGAGGCCTTCAAGAATGTCTCTGAGGAAGGCAAGGACTTCATCAGGAAGCTGCTGGTGAAGAAGAAGGAATCTCGGCTGACAGCCCACGAGTGTCTCATCCACCCGTGGCTGACTGGCGACCACAGCCACAAGACCCTCGAGATCGCCCGCAACAGGTTCTTTGCCATCCGCGAGAAGATTAGGAAGAAGTACGCCAACTGGAACGACTTTGTGCTGCCCATGGGACGCATGTCCGAGTTCTCAAGCTTGAGGAAGCTGCAGATGGAGAAGTACCGGATGCAGGAGGTCCACATCGACCGGAAGTGCGCGGCGCCGAGGTTTGTCATCAAGCCTCAGTCCACGTTCACCCTAGAAGGCCAGAGCGCCAGGTTCACCTGCCGCATCATCTCACTGACCAACAGCTCTGTCAGTTGGTACTACAACAACACCGAGCTCAAGCAGAGCGTCAAGTACATGAAGCGCTACATCGGCGACGACTTTACCTTCATCATCAACCGCTGCAAGGTTGAGGACAGGGGCGAGTTCATCATCCACGCCGAGAACCACTACGGCGTCACCGAAGAGCCAGTCTTCCTCAATGTCCAGGCCGTGCCCAAGGACCTGCCGAGGTACGAGCCCGAGCCCCTTCCCGTCCGCAAGAGGGAGCTCAACACCTACAAGCTGTACAAGGAGGAGAAGGAGTGCGCGCCGATGTTCACCTTCCACCTGCGTCCTCGCGTCATGCAGGAGGGCAGCACCTGCAAGCTGCTCTGCTGCTGCTCCGGCAACCCCCACCCTGCCATCCAGTGGACCAAGGCCGGCAAGCCCCTGGAGGCCGACAAGTTCCCCATCACCCACACCGATGGCGTGATCACCATTGAGATCATCAACTGCCAGCCCGGTGACAGCGGCAAGTACAAGTGTATCGCCACCAACAGCCTCGGTAGCGACTCCACCGACTGTGTCGTCATCGTTGAGGGCAACAATATGTCGGAGGAGCAGAAGCAGATGTCGGACTCAATTCTGTACTCAGATCACAGATATCTGAGTCGGGTGGTTCAGAATGGACCCCCCCTATAAACCTAAACCACCCCCTCCATCCCCTATCTTCTACCCCCCTCCCTAACACAACCTTAAACATTCCTACTTTCCTTCTTTGAAAAATCCTGGAAGTCTCAAATAGAAACCGCCGCTACGACGCTGGCAACCGTGTGGTGAACGCTGCACCCACCGTGAGGATCCAGGAACCCACCAACGGCCACGCCGCCACCACCAACGGTGTAAATGCATCTGAAGTGGCAGACGCTCTCACCAGCGGGGGCAAGGGCAAAAAAAACAAGGCTTACAGGAGGTCTGACTCAAACAGCGCGATGGGAGGGCGATCTCGGGGCCACACCAAGGAGCTGGCTTTGCTTCCTGATGACAGCCTCATGGTGCCGCCCTCCTTCATGACAGGACTCCAGCCAGAACAGAGCCTCAAGGACAGCTCGAGGCTCGAGCTCAAGGTCCAAGTCAAGGGCGACCCCGACCCCATGGTCACCTGGACTAAGGAAGGCAAGCCTATCGCCTCCAGCGAGATCATGGAGGTCAAGTACAAGAACGGCATCGCGTCTGTCATCATCAACGAGGTGTTCCCCGAGGACGGTGGCAAGTACACATGCAAGGCAACTAACTCAAAGGGTAGCGTGGAGACGAGCTCAAAGGTCACCATCATCCCGATGGAGAAAAAGACCAACGGCGTCAACGGGAGTGCAGCAAGCGGACCCCTAGCGCCGAGAGTTCTGAAACACGTCACCTCCGCCTCCGTCAAAGATGGAGAACCCGTGACACTCAACTGCACCCTAGGTGGTGCCGAGCAGTACGACGTCATCTGGCTACACAACGAGAAAGAGATCAAGCCAAGCAAGGACTTCGAGTACAAATCCGCGGGTCAAACCCACTCCCTCCTCATCACCGAGATCTTCCCCGAAGACGCTGGTTCCTATACCTGCGAAGCCTTCAACGATATCGGCGAGTGCTTCTCCACCTGCTCCCTGGTTGTTGACGTCCCCGGCGAAGAGGTTCACGCCCCCGTCTTCACCGCCTTCCCGGCCTCATTGACGGTGGCGAAGGGCTCCGCAGCCTCCTTTGAGGCGACGCTGAACTCGCCACCTGCCACTACCAGTTGGATGAAGGACGGGAAGGAGGTGAAGGAGCAGCCCATGAAGCATCGCATCACCGCTTCGGGCAACAAGGTTTGCCTCGATGTCATGGAGTGCTCCACAGCTGACGCCGGACAGTACGCTCTCATCGTGACCAACAAAAAGGGCGAATCTAAGGCCGCCTTCAGCCTCAACATATAGAGTCGGTCAGAATTCAACCGCCAACCTGCAAGTGCCTGAGCCCATCCTATTCCAAATCCTCACCGTGGGTGCCAGCCAACCCACCACCCCCCAGGGTGCCCAAAGATCGGAAGAGCGTCGTGTAGGGAAAGAGTGTAGATCTCGGTGGTC
>OWNL01000033.1_pt1 | contig 12931 bp, 1 predicted proteins | sample 1733051 | NCBI WGS metagenome assembly OWNL01 (sample SAMN05416795, study PRJEB24817) | seawater metagenome | isolation source: Sea water | place: Canada:Atlantic | collected 2013-11
GTTCAGACGTGTGCTCTTCCGATCTCAATCATCGTCTTTTGCGCGTTTTGTTGCTGCTTTAAAGTGAAAGGCTTTGGTTTTAAGAAATTATTACAGCGCTCAAAGCAAACGCCAGCAATCTTGGTTACCAGGAGCAAGACAACGAGAAAGACCATGACGCCCAAAAGTGCCAAAGCAATCGCGGCGATGATAATTCCAGGCAAAGCTTGACCGACGAGCATAGCAACGTAATCTTCGCTGAGTGCAAATTGGCCGGTATACTTTTCACCCGTTCGGGGATCAACTCGAGGTATTCCAAAGAGCGATCTTCTTTCAGATAAAAGATCCACGTTGAGAGTGCGCGGAGGCGATGAAGGTGAGTTCGGTGAAGGAGGCAAAGGGGGCAAAGGAGAAGGAGGCACAGGTGGTGGAGGAGGAAGCGGTGGAGGAGATTTGGGAGGTGACGGTGGAGGCGATGGGGGCGGTTTTGGTGGAGGGGAAGGACGCGGTGGGCTCGGCGGAGGAGGGGAAGGAGGGGGGGAAGGAGGAAGCGGTGGCGGACTTGGACAATCGGATATGTCGCCGTCATCCTTGACACACGGCGTCGGCGGTGGGGATGGCGGCGGTGGTGGCGACGGTGGAGGCAATGGCGGTGGCGACGGCGGTGGAATTGGCGGCGGAGGCGACGGCGGAGGCGACGGTGATGGCGGCGGCGGAATTGGTGGTGGCGACGGGGGTGGCGGTGGTGACGGCGGAGGTGGAGCAGGACTCGGCGGCGGTGACGGAGGTGGGAAAGGTGGCGGCGGCGAGAAGCTTGCGTCGAAGCTCACGGTTTCGTTCAAATCCGAAGCAGTTCCACTTCTAGAACAAGAACGCGTCAATGGGTTCAATTCAAAACCCGGGAAACACTGTGCGCATTTTGAAATCGCGTAGTTTGCACCGAATATAGGGTTTCGGTCATTCATATTTGAAAAGATTTCAGTTTCCGTTTCTGAGACTACTTCAATTATACCGCCCATATTAGCCGATGCACCAGAGTAATAATACAAAACGTCAGGCGCCTCGTCTCCCGGCGTGAATGTCACTAATCCAGTTTCGAAATCGTAATCGTACCCTTCCGTGTACTGAAACCCGTTGAGACCGTCCTCCTCGGCAGAAGATCCGTGCGTACCGTCGATTGTTTTTGAAATTCGAAACGTATGCATAACGGTGGTTGAGTTGAAAGTGTACGTGCTTCCTCTCGTGACTCGCACCTTCGGCGATACGAGAGTGCCGATTTTAAATTTGTTCGATCCGTCCGTATCGACATCCACTTGAAACGGACAAGACTCGCAACCGGGCTTGCAACCGTTTTGAATCATGCCCTCCGGATTGAGCTGAGTGCTCGAAAAGTCCGATGGAGGGTTAAAAGATAACTGTGAAATTAAAGATGCAGAATCTTTCAATCCCGATTGTTCCGTTTTGAAATCCCACGTATCTTCTTCCATGGCTAACAAGTTCAGTCTTTCAAAGGAGCTGATAGCCGCATCTTCGTCACTATCGGTGTCGGCCAAGTTAAAAGAAATGTCCCCAGAATGAGCGTCCAGTAATGAACGACCAGTTGAGCTCATCAAAGCAACGTCCGCATTAATAGAACTATCTTCTTCAGCGGTGGGAGCGTCGTTTTCAAAAATCCAACTCAATAACCCACGGCGACGAGAGAGACGCTTCTTTTTACGTCCTTCGCGTTCCAAACATTTCCGAAAGTTTTCAAAGCCGTCTGCACTATCATATGCGAGGGCTTTTTGCTCCAAAAGCTTGAGAGGATCGCGAAGACGCGCATTCATGGCTGTCGACCATGCAGCCATTTTGTCAACTTCACCTAGCATGTTAAACTCGACCATGACGTATTCATTGATTAATTCTTGACTCTTCCTGAAGCTGATTTCGTTACGCACCTTGTATGATAACCACAGGTCTCCGACTACTCCACTTTCTGCCCCGCCGCTGTTTGGATCAACAGCGCCACAGTCTGAACTGAATGGAGAAGGTGCGTGACCAAATGGCAATTGAGGCATCAAATCCAAAATGATGAAGTCCAGATTCGCTTCAATATCAGAACCAGCGAGCGGAGGAAGTTGAACTTTCTCGCCGTCGCATTTAAATCCCTGTCCAGTGAACAGTAGATTGAACAAATTTTTGAACTTCTTTGCATCACCACAACCGTTCGAGCATGCGAATGATGTTCGATTCGTGGTCACCACAGAACTCGCGATTTTTTCATTACCGGCTTCGAACTTACCTTCCCAGAAATTACGAAACCAGTTTTCTTCATCTTGATTCCAGCCAAATGCGATGAGTGCGTTGAGACTTTTGTACGCGTACTCGATCGTACCAAATCCTAAGTCAGCGCCACTCACCTCCAAGATTTTCGGATTGTGAGGATTACACGGCCACGTTGCCACAAAGTAGCACGCTGCCGCGACAAATTGGTAAGGGTCTCCGTTGTCAAATTGAAAGTCCCTCGGGACTGGAGTAAACCTAGTTACATCCGGAATGCCGCCGGTAATATCATTTATTTCTGATTTCAAAAATAACCACGGATTCGTAGCATTTGGCGTAAAAACTTTATTACCATCGTTATCGGTTGTGATGTTATCAGCATCTATGTAGCAATCAAATCGATCGCCTTCGACTATGATTTCAAGGTTCCTCTTAAAAAGATGCGGGTAAGTCTTCGCGTACGGTCGCATGACCGTGTACATTTCTGCAAAAAAGTCATAGTCTGAATACACGTGGGTTTGAAGATTTCCGAGCGACACGTGATATTGCAGCATTTGCCATCCTTCAATGTTGTGAGGATTGCGCTTCAAAGCGGCGAGGAGTAAAGCGGCGACTCGCGTCAACATTTGTGTTCCTGCGTGCGTGTACACGTTGCGGAAGAGATGTAATGCCAGGCGCACATCAATGTAAGACGATAGTCCTAAATTTACACCGTTTGTGATCGATTCAATTGATTCGAACGGAACAACTGCACTAGATATAACGCCAGCGACGTCGTCCGTCTGTAACGTGAACTGCGAGGTTGTCTCGTAACCTTTTTGAATCCAATTAAATCTGGTAGGTTTCCATTTCCCTCCACGTTCGTTGAAGCCATATGCTGCTCTATGTTTTGGCTGAGTCACTGTATCGGCTGGAGCGCCCAAGCATGATTTATACCCCACATACAAATGAGCTTGCTGAACGCATTGGCCCCCGTCTTGACTGATTCGAGGAAGAGAGTCAGGACGCCAATTGGATTCTCTGCATCGAGTTTCTTTCCTGTCTCGAGCCTTGTTGTACCACGTCGTGATCCCATTCGGATGCCTTCGAACGTAATCGCACTCGCGCGCGCTAAAATGTGCAGTTTGCAAAGTCGCAAGTAATGGCCACGGCGCAGTTGAAAGAGAAAAGTCGAGTGGCACTTGAGCTGCGCTCTTCAAAAGATTGTCAAGAGCGGCAAGAGGACTCGGTTTGGGATCGTGCGCCGTTGGAAATTTCGCAGATCCAATTATTCCACCCTCGCCTCTGAGCGCAGAAGCGAGTTTGCATTGCAAATAAAGCTCGTCGTCGTCTTGAATTTGATCATTCAAAATATCTGAGGTAGCGTTGAGTATAGAAGGAAAATTCCTGTATCTAAAGGCAATAGCTAGAATAAGTTCAGCCAAATTATCAACATCATGCTCCGACGACAGGTAATTCCGTAACACGCGAACGTGTCTCAACACAAACGGATGAACCGGGAATGCCAAACTAAACAAAGACGTTCGCAGAGGCACATTTTGCGACGTAGGCGTGAAAGTGCCCGATGTTTGACCGGTAACGTTGTTTATCCACTCGTAAATATCATCGTCGAGAGGAATCGCAGTTAACCGTTTACTGATTTGCTCGTTTGCAAAAACTACAGCCTCCGATAATTCGCTCGTCCATGTGGCGTTTGTTCCATCTTCATTCATATTTTCCGTCGCCAGAAGCACTTTCTCTAGGAGTTCGGGGCGATTGTAGTTGTGCAAAAATCCGCGCCGCATAAACACGTGCGATTTGCCTTTCTTTTTGCCGCCGCAGCTGCAGCCTGCCTGACTCGACCCACCTCGCGTCAAATGTCCCATTTCAAAATGCCTTTTCTCGAGAAAGTTGCACTGCCCGAAAAAAGAATTCCCGACGTATATAGCTCCGGGACAAGCTGGGGTACCAATGCAACCTGCCAGGCAATCTTCGACACCCATAGCACTGAAACCTCCCGACGACGCTATCCCTTCGCGGTTTTCCATCATCACAAAGTGACTCATAATATCAATGTCAGGAAATTCTTTCGGTAACCAATTTCTGTATGGAAGTAAATTACCAAATACACTTTTTGAAACGTGTTTTGCGTATGCATACGTGCAAGACTCAAAAGTAGACGGCTTGACTACATTTTTACACGTACCGAAGCAGTCGCATTTAACGTTTCGTGTTTTCGTTCCTGATTCAGAGCACGTGGGATTCTCGCCTTCGGTACAAATGGCATCTTGTGACCGCGGTGTTGAGGGACCACACGCACCCCACGAACCAATAACCCATGTTCCGAGACCCTCACTCGCCGTTGACGAGCACTCAGGGTCGCGCACATTGCAAGTAGCACCGGACCATCCAACATCGCAAACGCAATCCTCGGTAAAGAGCCTCATATCAATTTGTGAATAATACACACGCTCGCAACTACCATTATCTCCGCAACCGCTCGTTCCGCATCCCGTTTCAGTGCAATACTCATGCATGTTGCACGTTGCAGCATTTACAGGAGGCTCACCGCATAAAATGTCACTCGCAACGCTTCCGTTTGTGTAAACGCACATATTTTCGCGATATCGCGTCGGATACACTTCGGCATCTGCAGCGTCTTTATCGAAGTTTGCGCTCGCAGCATCATGGCAGTCTCGAGAACAAGAGTCAAACGGCAAAGAGAACCATTCAGGGTAATTCGTGAGTGGCTGTTGGTAGCATTCCTTTTCTTTCGTGTACAGCCCGGCTCCGGTAGTTTCATTCGCGACTACAGGATTCGCCAGGAAACAGCAACCGTGCATTTCACACGTCATTCGACGCACGCCAATCATAGATGATCTCCTCCTAGGGTCGTTCTCATAAAGGGCACACGCCGAGCGGCCAGAATCCAAACGGCACTGTAAGTCGCAATGAAAGACGTTACAATGCTGAACTTCTTCAATCTTCGGAATGTCATTACAAAGCTCCTCCGACACTCTGTTGGAAAGGGCAGATTTGTTCAATCCAGTAATTTCTGTTTTTACGTATACATCGGTGTTTTGCTCGGCACCACTGCACACTTCATCATCTTTGAGCGGGTCGCAAAACGCCCAGCGCTGGTCAGGGTCCGTTGTGAAACACCACATCCCCCCAGGATCATTATCCGGATTACGACAATAATTGTGATTACCCAAGCCGGTTCCAGGCATATTTATGGGAGTTGATGCGTGCCAGTGAGGCGTTTGACTGTCCCAGGCTTGGCATGTAATTCCGTCTACTGTCTCACTTTGGCAACCGCGATAGCCACTCTCGTTCTCTCCAGAAATAGTCTCGTCGCAACCAGAAGTATCTCCGATTTCAGAAGGTGATACGTTTTTCAAAATGCAGTCATTTTCTTGGATTGCACTTCCGGAACCCCCATGATAGACGCCAAACTCAAACGAGTAGCAATCTATGTTTTCGTTACAAAGCAGTTCACAGGCGCGAGGTGTCATATCACCGAATCTGGCATTCTCAATGTTCCTATCTGGAGGAATGCAACCAGCGGTGATTTTATTGTAGATATAGATTGGAGCGTCGTTTGCTGCCACTTCAGATAAAGTGCCAGGAGGAGAACCGCAATAAACGTACCGACTTTGAATACCAATTCCGCAAGGTTTGGAGCAAGTAGTCCACGGCGTGCCTCTCCAACTGTAATAATTCTTCTTGAGATAAAATTCAGACTCCATAGAACTCACAGCAAATGCTTGCAGAGCGTTCAGCTCTACTGGATGATCGTATTCAACTGACGTATACGGAGCTGTCTTACCGTATTCGGCGTCCACGTAGTACCACTCTGAAGGTCCATTCGTTACATCTCTACCGAATCTGTCGGATTCTGAACAGTCCCCTTTATGCAGTATACACATTCCCGACAAAGGCTTAAATTCAACTGCGCGGCATGCCGGAGTTGAGTCGCAACGATCGCCACATTCACTCAAACTATTTTGATCCGTAACGGTTTCAAATCCACCGTCGCATTCAAGAGATGAGCATGTCTGATCAAAAACTTCGCGTATCGCGACATGGTCCGAAGTAGCTCTAACATTCGAGCAAATGAGCATGATTTCGCTCGCGCCGTCTGAACTCCATGCGTAATCGTACATCCCGTCGCGAACCGGAGCTCCTGCGTAGGCTGCTCTTGAACGATCAACGTGTTCATTCTTGCGTTCCATATTGTCGTATACATCGTTCGCTGAGGTCTCAGCTCTCCACTGATCGTAAGTTAAATCTTTAGCGTTCCAAAAAAAACCAATAGCTACTTCACCATCCGGACATGGTGTGTAATCGGCATCGCTTTCCGATCTATAGTATTTGATGCTCGAGTAATGGCAGCGCGTAGCGTTGAGAGTATTATTCATGGAGCTCATATCTCTGGTATCATAAATACAGTCGGTATCCACTTCCCATGTGGAAGCCGGCACACCGCACCGCGGGACTAATCCATGGCTGGGATTTTCGGTTACCGCGATCCCAGTGAGCACCTCACCAATATCGCATACCACTTCAATCATTGATTCCGGGTGCATCTCCTTAAGTACACTGTTTGTTTTTTCAATCTCATAAAAACTTTTCGACACATCGAATCCATACCATTCATGCCATTCGCCATATCTTTCTGATTGTAAGCAGAGCGTCGTATTCGCCCTGAACTTGCACTGAAATCCTGCGTCTTCTTGCTCATCGTTACGTCCATTTGAGCAGGCTACCCCATCGAGCGGTGCGTGCATATCGTCCGTGAGTAAGATGACGTCGCTCTCTCTGAACTTTGAGTTATGCAAAATCTCCCATTTGCCGAAAGGTCTTGTCCATTGACTGTCGAGACTACAGTCGCAATATCCCCAACGACTCCTGTCCGCCGAGGTGTAACAAATTCTTCTGTTCTCGTTAATTGGTATAAAACACTGGGTATTAAGTAAATCTTCGCTCATCGGGTCATCAGTGTAAGATAAGTAGCAAGGAGCGCCGTCTGCGTTTCCACCGCACGTGGGCTTTTGAGTGGGCATGTATAATCCGCCGTCGAACGCCAGGCTCGACGGAACGGGGCAAATCCCGTAATGCAACGTTTCAACGCCCATGCCTTCAGAAAGCAAGGAAGACGCCAATTTCACGTATAAACCGTCTTTAAAGTCAGACGAAGACGAATCGTCATCACAATCTGCATAATCGGATGCACTTTTCAACTCGCAAGTTCCAAATCTCGTCACATCTTCACTGTCAAATGCCACGCCAAATGGATTATTACTGATAATTTCTTCAATCGCCAACAGCGTTTTGGCGTCTTGCGCAGAAGCCAGAAATGAGACCGCAAGACACTCGAAACTTTCCGTACACTTTGCCGTGCATTGCATGAGGGATAAATCGGTAAATGTCGATATCGTGTTTCCAATCACGCATTTTCCAGAATGTCGTTCGTATCCAACAGAGGATGAATTGGTGGCTAAAGTTAAATCGCGCGTCGTGCTCTCCCAATGATTAATTATATCACTTTTAGTTCTGCAAGTTGAGGAATCCGCGTTTGAATACGCAACTTTAGCTCCAATTGGTTGATAAACGCAAATTCCGTCCAAATGCGAGATGTTGAATCGCAGCAAATAGCACCAACTCGTAGACGACTGGTGAGCGACGATATAATCCACACTCGTTTCGACTTCATTGTTTGACCACGTGGGAGATTCCGCGCCTTGTCCCGAGCATTTTGTGTGTGGGAAGAAACCCCCATAATAACCGCGAGCGGTATATCTGTCAGTTCCGCACCCACCTGTTGTTCTATAGTTTATCGATGAATCCGGACAGGTGTCTTTCGTATTTGTTCCCGGGTATGAACCAGAGCCGCCCGCCTTTCTGCACGACCAATAAGAGTCTCCGTACGTAGTTTTCAGCGACGGATCACCACCAGATCCGGAATTTCCTACCCATCTGCAATAATCTTGGCAAATGCCGCACCCGGACGCGTCGTACCAGCCGCGGTAAGAGTCAACGTAGCCAGCGTCACCAGAGTCTGAGGAAATTGGGCACTGGCTACTCGATGCGGGCGTTTGCGCTTCAGTCTCTACAATAGATGAAGCCGCAGACACTTGCACGACGTTCTGTTCAATCTTCGAACCATCGATTTGATAGGAGGGCATAGCAGTGCCGGTAAATTTGATGCCGTTTACTTCAACCTCTGAAACTTGAGCGCACGTGCCGAGAGAGACGGCTTCTAAAGATAGGCCTGAAATCGTGTATTGTTTGTAACACGAGCTCTGGTCTGTCGCCGTTGGCGGCGCCTCCAAGATTTGGGTCATCCTCGAGCGCGAATTTTTACGAAAGACTTTACCATCTCCCGTGTGTACATCACCGTGCGCGCGATAAGCAAAGCTATTATCCAAATAATCCGAGCCACTTCCTCCGAAGGTACCCGGAGAAAATAGTACGCGCAATCGATCAAATGTCACATTTTCGAGCGCATCCACGGAAAACTCCTTGGGATATTTCCACATGTTTTTGAAGTAAGGAGGAACGTAAGAACTTTCCCAATTATTGTGTCCAGTCATATATTCGGGAATGTCTGATGATTTCAAACCTACGTTGGTCAAGTACGGGAACCAATCCCATTGCTCGCGCCTAGGTTCTGTTTTCATGTAGAACTGATAGGCGGCGCCCGAGTCAGTTAATTTATGAAGTTTGAAACCCTCCGCTCGAAATCTGCACGAGTACGTAAGCCCGTTAGATGGATCATCTTTAACCCAATCGTATCCAATACAAAGAGGGTCTTTCTGACACTGCTGCGCGCAAAATTCTTTGTGCAAAAAATTTCTCAAATCGAAGCGTTTGAGGCGCACCATGTCTGGATAATACTGTTCAATCGTCGCCGCTTCGAACGTTTTGAAGAGATCGTATCCGAAACCTACGACGTTTCCGCTCCCAAGAGGCGCAAAAAATCCAGACGTACTCACGGGTTCGATGACCAAACTGCCAAGATCGTGCCAATTCTCGGGAGTGAAACAATCCAAAGCTTCGTCGCAAAGGCACACCTGCGCGAAAACCTCTTCGAAACCAGTATCGAGGAGGTAGCGCTTATCGATGTTGATATTCTTCCACTCGAGATAAGGTTGCGTGTTCTTCGTCGATTCAACATCCTCGCCGGGAATATAAAAGTCGTGTTTGTCCCGTTTAAACAAAGGAACTGATGTTTCAGCGATAATTATCGCCGAACGATCCCAAACGCCCATGCAACCAGGATTCATCCCAGAAACTATCCTAACATTTGATTTATCCGGTATTTCAATTCTTCCTCGCTCTAAAAACAGCATATCAGTTGGTATATTCAGAAAAAGCGTTTTCGGCCAAAACTCGATTTGCTGCTCGTTATACGTCGGGATGCACGCACTCCCTCCATCAATCATGCCATATTTAGATGCAGCAAGAATAGCACACTTTGTGCCAAATTGGCAGTCCATATCGTTCCGGCAGTGTCCTTCGTAGGCTCCGCACGGCGTTGCCGGATTAGTAGTTGTATATCCCACGGTATTCTTACAATAATGATAATTCCCGAGCGAGACATTTCTGAAGAGGCGATTTTGTTCAACTTCTCTCGTGAAATTCGTCAAAGTCAAATTCCAGTTTGAGCAGCACGCCAAGTTGTGTAACTCCTCTGGCAGCGCGCACTGCTTTCCAAGATTTTGCCCGTTCTCGTATATTGCTGCGGTAAAAAAGCCTTGGTTACCTGGACCGCACGGTGTTGACGACCAAAACGTGCGTCCATAACCGCAACTTCGTTTGTAAATCTTTTTCTTATCGAAGTAGTGCGGTTGCCCGGAGAGCAACTCATCCAAACTGCACAGTCGCGCGCCCATATCAAAGCATTGTTGACCAATGTCACTGTGGGTGCGCAGGTTATAATACGCTGTCGTGTCTTTTGACCCCGCGTGTCTTTGCGTTTGATACGGATTCGGAGTCCCGTAACGTAATCTGCCATTGTCATAGGTCTGTCCATGACATCCGAGGTAATTATAGTCCGGGTTCCTGTGTGCGGCGTATTGACCGAGAACAGACATCGAGCCGCACGACGTGTAAGAGCCGACGTAACCGCATTCCCTCTTACTTTTGCATTGCGAAACTCTCTTACGACTGTGCCACGCGAGTTCGTCGCACGTTCTGTTGAATCCGCAGGAACCGAAGCAAATTGATGTCTTTTGTGGCCTCCCGGCACCTCCTCGCATGCAAAAACTATCGGGATACGTTTTACCGTCCGAACCCTTGCAAACGACCGGGCGACTTTTAACTAGTTCGCAATCGGACCATTTCGTCGGAGGTGTAAATCTCCAGTCCGAAGTAAAATTTGGCATGTTCAAGCATTCACCCCAAGCGCCGACGTGAAATGCAAAGCAAAGCGAACTCGCCCTGGCGCAAACTTCGCTCGCTTTTGAAGTAATCCAGGTGTAAATTTCATAGCCAAGAATGTCGTACGTACCCATTCCAATTTGCTTTAAACACATGTACTGTTTGCAGATGGTATTTCTTTCGTGCCAATTTACCGTGTTGCAGTGCTCTCTAGCCGTACACTTAGCTTGACAGTCGCGCAACGATCCCGCTTCCCCGGCGACAAGCGGATAACACTTTGAATCGCTGATCGACTTATCGAGACCAACATTCATCCATTTCGTCATATCTTCCGAAGGAATCGTGGGATTATTCGCCGCGCGAATTGCGTTCTCATATCTACCGCACGGTCTCGGTTTTCCTGGTTGCGCGTAGCCGACGAACCATCCACAAGGGATGCTATTCGAAGTGTCTGTTTTCTCTCGGCAACACGAGTCGCCGCACATCGAAATCATGTCACTCGTCGTGCGGTTGTATTCTTCAAAAGTTGCGCACGAGGGTGGTTTATCAATCAAACAGCCCAGACCAGCTCCGTCAAGGATGTCTGCTCTGTCTTTGTAGCACTGATAGCCTCTACTTTTATCATCGTTCGCCCAGCAGCATCCGTATTCTTGACACGTAGCCTTACGTATAGTTTCAGAGAAGTATCCCGATCGGGGATCTTCGAAATACGGTGCGCATTGCACGCGATTTTCGAGCGGAATCCCACATTTTAAATTGCAAGATTGCGTGTTGCATGTTTCAGAAATTTCGGGCATTTTACCGCAGCGATAGCGTGGGAGTTCAGCACCAGTTGTGCTGTTCAAACATAGAGCTGAGCGCACGCGAAGGCCGCCGCCACACTCGACTGGACAATCGCTCCATGGCGTAATTTCCCATCTCGCACCCATCGGATCGTTTCCGTAGCAGTCAACGTAGCCCCATTTCCCGGGAGTAGTGGTGTAACACCACGGACGCGAGTCACCCTCGACAGTTGGTTCGAAAAATTCAATGGAAACGTCGCGAAGGAGACGCGACGTATCCGTCGTAAACGGAAATTTGCAAAAGGCGCCGTTTGCGGTGCCGCCGCACGTTTTTATTCCGCGCGAATAAACTACCATTTCTGTGTTCGGAAGCAACTGTTCCTGACGCGGAACGCCAGAGAGTAACATCCCATTACTGGGAACACCGAATATCGGTTTCAAAGAAGCATCAAGATCCGTGTATTCCCCGTCGCCGTTACCGAGGTCAAACTCGGCGTGTAAAGCCACCATGGTATTCATGCACGTCGCGTTGGCAAACCCTCGAGCGTCGTTAAATAAAACCGTCAAGTCTTGCGCGGACTGACCGAGAGTCGGATCGATTGCAATCGCGAGTTCCGTGGTATTCACCGTGTCCGAGCAGGTGTAAAAGCCTTGACACATGGAATCCGCCGCGCAAAGATTCTGCATGTACGGAATCGTACCATTCACCGGCCGCCAAGCGTACACGGAGGGATTGTTTACCATCCTTTGATCGTGAATACTCCACGTCGTGGCAGATGGAACTTCTTTCTTCCTGTAAAAGTCGCTTTCTGCAGCTTGCTTCAAACCAGCCCCGCGCCCGACGAGTGTGCAATAATCAGTTTGCGTCTCTTTCGTGAAACCCGCGCACGCGTATCCCATCGAATCGCACTCGCGCACGCATCTCGACAAAAACTCAATTCGTCTTCCAATAGGAGCCCCAATGGCAAGTCTTGATCCGTGCCAAAAGTAATTTTCCAAATCGTCCAACGCCGAAAGCTGACGGCGCTTCGTCGAAGCGTGCACCGAGGCCACCGGTGTCGTCTCGGAGTGCAACAAGTGCTTCAACGGCGCTGCGCGAACAGAGACAAACGCATGCGTCAAAAATAATAAAGAGAACAACAACAATCCCGAGAGTATCGTCATCCTTTTCTTCATCGTCGTCATCGTGATGACTTAATTATATGTATAATACGTATATGTGGCAAAGCCGTTTCTTCGTTGTTGTTGTTGTTGTTGTCGTCCTTCTTCTTCTTTCTCTTCTTCTTAAATAGTATTCTTCAGAAAGGGGGATGGCGTCGTTTCTCTCTCTCTCTCGAAAATACCTCCTCTCGTATTTCAATGAATATTGAGAGAGAGGTCAGTCGCGAGAGAAGGAGCGCTTTTTTAAACGCGTTTTAACCGTTGCTCGTCTCCTCGATCGAGTGCGTGTCGAAGTTGTTGATGAGAGTTAAAGAAAGAAAACGGTCGACGACTTTTCAGATCGGAAGAGCGTCGTGTAGGGAAAGAGTGTAGATCTCGGTGGT
>OWNL01000037.1_pt1 | contig 12261 bp, 1 predicted proteins | sample 1733051 | NCBI WGS metagenome assembly OWNL01 (sample SAMN05416795, study PRJEB24817) | seawater metagenome | isolation source: Sea water | place: Canada:Atlantic | collected 2013-11
GACCACCGAGATCTACACTCTTTCCCTACACGACGCTCTTCCGATCTACGGCGGCACATTGTACTTGAGAAGGCGCCGGGCGGTGGACGAGGTGGAGCTCTCAGACTTCCCCAAGAATCCAACTCCGGCTCCGGAGTTGACTCGCTCAAACTCCTCCTCGTCAGTTGGAGTGTCGTGGCGCCAGCTCAGCGTGCGTTGGCGAATGTCGAAGAAGTGGTCCCACATGGAGATTTTCTTCTCCGCGGCGTCGTGCTCCGCGGAGCCGAGGCCCGGCGCCTTTTCGGCCTTTGCCTGGCGCTCAGCCTTGGCGTCGGCGATCATCTCGTCGGCGCGCGCACTCATAATCTTCTTGGTGTCCTCCGGAGACTCGCCGTAGAAGACACTGCGGTAGATCTTGTCGAGCTTGCGCTCGAGGATGTACTTGCGCTGCGTGTCGCGGATCACGCGGGTGATGCGCGAGTTCTTCGTGTTGCTCCAGTCGTTGGTGCCGAGAAACTTGTCGAGGTGCTCCGGCGTGATACCCAGCGACGCCATCTTGCGAACCTTGGCGTTGATCTTTCCCATCGGCGAGTTAGGGTCCTCGTCCTCGAAGTCGCCGGGCGCATGAGCCACAGCCACGTTGTTTGGGCGGCGTCTATATCTTATCTTATTAGAAGAGTCATCATCATCATCATCATTGCCGAGGGCCGCGCTGTCTACGCCGAGGGCCTTGGCGTCCTTGGCGTCCTCCCAGGGCATGACGGGGGTGGTGGATGAGAAGAGGGCACCCTTGACAGCCTCCATGATGATGTCGAACAAGGAGCGCAAGGCGTTGATGACGAGATCTTCTTTGATGCTTTTGAATACGTCGTGGAGGCCGATGGCCATTGCCGCGACGCCTCCGGAGACCTCACCCGCGCCCTGGATGACGTCGATGGCGTGGAAACCCAGGATGTTGAGCCAGTCAAAGTTGCCGTCGAACTGCATGGTGCCGTCGACGCCGAGCCTGGACGCGATGTCGCGCGACATCTCCATCGCCTTGTTGAGGAAGGGCATCGCCGTGTCCGTCTGGTACGACACCTGCTTCCACATGGCTGCGAGCTGGCCGAGGTCCTCCTCATGGCCGTTCATGAGGCTCGTCTTGGAGTAGATGAGCATGTTGCTGAGCTGGCGGGAGAGGCGGGACGACGCGGACAGGAGGCTGACGGGCTTGGTCAGCTTGGGCAGGTTGGGCTTGTCGAAGAAATTAGGGTTGTTGGTCTCGTCCTGTTGGTAGTGCTTCTGAGGGAGGAACTCGAGCAGGAGGTGCTCCCAGAGCGCCTTCTTGTCCTGGAAAATCCCGGCCCACTGTTTCTTGGAGAACTTGGGGCCGCCCTTCTTCTTTGCATTCAAGGTCTGGGTGGTGTCCTTCTCGAGCAGTTTATAGAGCATGTCCACCTGTCCGATGGCAGCCTTCATGTCCCAGTAAGACATGAGGAAGGTGGTTGACTTAGCTGGGTGCCACACGAAAATAGCCTTGGTCTCCACGCAGCGGCACTTGCCCTTCGCGGCGACGTACACCTCGTCGGATAAATCGTACACAATTTCGATGCCGCCGCCGAGCATAAGGTCGGACCACATGCCGGAGAAACCGGGGTCGTCCGAGGTGGTGATGGTGCGCGAGATCTCGAGATCAAAGGTATACGAGTCTACGGAGGTCTGGTCGATGGCGGTGTTGGGGCCCTCCAATGCTCCAGTCACGGAGGGCTCGATGTCGAGGGATGCAATCTCCTGGGTGGTCTCGAACCCCCAGGAGAAACCGAGGTCGACGGCGAGGTTGACGGCGGAGGCGCCTGCGCTTATCGACTTGGCCGTGCTCTCTCCGAGCGCACGCGTCCCCTCCGAGGTGACCTCGACAGACAGGGTAGAGCCCTTGGTGACGGAGGTGGTGGACATGCCACCCGGGGGGTCGCGGAGCACGAGGTACACCATTTTCTCCAGTCGCTGCATGAGCGTCGTCTGATCCGCGGTCGACGTGGCTTTATCAATCTCTTGCTTCATCTTCCCGTTGGCGGCCGAGGCGAGGTCGTCGTTCACCTTCTTGAGGATGTTGCTCCCCTGCGCAAAGGTGAGGTCCCCGTAGGACGGCGGCGGCGGGGACGGCGGCAGCGTCCCCATCGACTTTGGCGGCGGCGAGGGAGACTTCTTCTCCTCCCAGCTGTACGTGGTCGCCTCGCCGTCATCCGTCTCCGCAGGCACTGTTGTCGTCATCTTGAGGCCGCCGTTAGCCGCCGTCGGGTTGAACTCTGCATCGTTTTCATTCTTTGCGACGCGGCTGACGACGCCGAGGACAACCGCGGAGCGGCGCTGCTCGGGGAGCGCGATCTTCATGTAACCGTCGTCGCGTTCGATGTTGAGGAACATGTGTTTCTGATACGGCGCGATAACCTCGGGTTCCTTGGGGTTGATCTCGTAAGTGATGATGAAGGGCTTCTCAGAAGGGTCGTACCACTCCGTCGCGTGCACCTTTTGCAAGAACATCTCGTGCGACTCGCGCGCGTCGGCGCCGAGGTGCGCCGACGCCGCCGTCGCCTCGGGCGTGAGGCGGTTGTAACGGAGTGCCGCCTCGGAGCCAAACCCGGCGACGCGCCCGCCGTGGACACGCGCCGCGTTATCGTCGAGCACCGAGGCGGCGGAGGAGGCTGAGGAGGCGTCATCGGCGGAGGCTTCACCGAGGAGGCTGCGGCGGGCGGTGAAGGACTTTTTCGTCTTTTCCGCGATTGCGTTTCCGTCGGGGTCAGCGGGGGTGTCCTTCGGCATCGTGCTCAACTGACATTTGGCGTTGCCCTCGGCGCCGGACATGCACTCGCCGGACGATATGAAGTCGGTGACGGCCACCTGACCGGGCACCTTGTAGCAGCGGAAGCCGCATTTCACCGCGCCGTTCTTGTTGGGCGAGCACACCTCGTCGCCGTTAGTCACGACGTTGGCGATGTTGTGAAGCTCAAACACCGTCAACTCCATCTTCTTTGTGGTGCCCTCCGAGACGAAAGCGCCGGTGTCGATCTTCTGCGAGCCCTTCAAGTCTCCCGCCAGAGTCTTGGTGTCGCAACTGTCCTCGTCGGCGCACGTGCCCTTGTTGTCCACGGGAATCTTCACAGGGAAGGTTGAGAGCTGAGAGAGGCAGAACGCGCCGTGGTACTGGTAGCGCACAGCCGACGGCTTGGCGGTCGAGTCGAGGATGAGCTTGCGGGTGAGTGCGGAGCGCTCGCGGAAATAAGCCTTGATCTGGCGCGCCGCGGGAACGCAGTTGACGACGTCATCGTCCTCCTTGCGCTTCTCGTACGGGTCAACCGACATCGCCTTGTTCAGCGTCACCTTGTAGTCCATTGCCGCGTAGAGGGCCCCGGCGTAACCGTTCTCAAACTCGATGGTGTGCTGGCAGGTGGGGTTCATAGACCGGAGAATGACTGAGTATCCCTGGTAGCGCGTGTTGCACAGGCCGGCGAACAGGCCAATGTCGACGTTGCGGACGGAGACGTCGTAAAAAGTGTAAACCTTGTCCGTCACCTGGCTCTCCGTCACCATCTCGAGGGAGTGCATCAGAGTGCGGCAGCGGCCGCCCTCGGCGGCGCAGAAGTCGTGCGACGTCTTGGACGCTGTGAAGTTGATGGAGGAGCCCGGGGTGAGCACGATCATGAAGATGCCCTGCGCGTTGGAGTGGTAATCGTTGGTGTCCATCTTGGTGGTGGCAGTGATCTTGACGCCGCCCGCCATGCAGTTCTCGCCGTCGACGTTCTGAGGGTCGAACTGCACAACTCCCTTGACGACAAGAGCGGTGAGGTCGAGGAACTCCTCCTCCTCCGCCGCCATGTGCTTGATGCCCACGCGGGTGAACACCTCCTCGTACTTGTGGTACTTCTCCTGCGGGCGCATCATCGCGTCAATGCGGTAATAAAACGCGCCGCGCGCAAAAGACGCAATCACGGCGGGGGTTCCGCGCGCGAGGCTCATGAGCGTGTTCTTCGCGCCGCGTGCGCGGATGCCCCAGCGGTGATCCGACGCCATATTGTGGGCCGAAGGTTCGAACCACAACGCTCCGTCCTGGGTGGGCACCGGACGCCAAGTCGAGCGCCACTGCTCGATCCCCTGTCCGGTGACGTGCGTGTCCTTGGAGGCTGCCACATTCTGCGCGACGGCGTCGACGGCGAGGCCGTGCTTGCTACCGATGGTGTAGATGATGGCGCTCTCGACGTTGCTCATGTCTACGACGTTGGTGGAGTACGCGTACCATTCAGAGAGCTTGATGGGCGACGTCTCCTCCACGAGGGAGTTGAACTCGTTCAGGCTGAGCAAGCCGTTGCCGTCGACGTCCACCAGCGAGAAATCTGACTCACGGATGGCGATGTTGGTGCCGAAAGCGGTCCAGTACTCCTGAATCTCGTCCATCGTTAAGCCGCCGACGTCGCCGCCGGCGTTGACATACGTCTCCTGGACATCGAGCGCGGGGTTGGACTTGCGGAGGATGTCGAGGGCGTTCTTCTGCTTCAGGTCAAAGGCGGTGACGGCGGCAACCTCGAAGCCGACGGGGGCGTCGTAGATGGCGTCGAAATGTGTCGAGAACTTGATCTCGTCGTTGGGGTACATGCCCACTGCTCCGGGTGAGATGACGCGGATGTTCTGGCGGGCGATGGCACGGTGCCACAGGGAGAGCACAGCCTGCGGGTGCGAGCGAGCCTCCTCGGCGGGTACGCCGTACTCCAGATCCATAGTGAAACTCATGGAGTAGTCGTTCAGCGCGGCGTTGCAGTAGCTGAAGTCGGTGTGGTTGTTCTTCTCGAGGTCGGGCGCGCCAACGCCGTAGGGCACGTCCTGATACGTCTCATATTTGGCGCACTTTGCGCGCGCACCCTCCGCCTTGCCGACGCACTGGAACTTGTCGAGCACGATGGAGTACCCGGCAGTCCAGTCGTTGTAGTCAAAGCCGGCGGGTGTGATGCCGCGGCGTGCGGCGCCGGCGTAAAACTCATCCTCCTCCTTCTTACCGTCGCGGTGGTTCACGTAAGACAGCCAGAAGGAGTGACCTGTGGTTTGGTGGACGCCCAGTCCAACCCTGAACGACTTAATGGGAGTGTTGACGTGCGAGACGGTAGCCGCGACGCGGGCGGGCGTGGACTCCTGGTGGCAGTTGAGTTGCTTGAGCACAAGCGTCGTCTTGGTCACCACCAGGATGGCGTCCGACGGCTTGACGCCGGCGCGGGAGCCCACGGCGCCGGAGAAGGCGTTGATGTCCCAGACGGAGCCAACCTCAGAGCCGGCGGCAGCGATGTTTGTGAAGTCCACGGGGGAAAGCCAAAAGCCCGACTTGGCGTACCATTGCATCACCTCGTGCATTTGGAGCTTGCCATCGTTGTCTTGGTCCACCTTCTCAAAGAGGTCCTCGAGGGCGGGCGTGACACCTTCCACCACGTCGCCGCTGACGGTGGTCATCTTGCCAGCCTTGAGTTTCTTGAATTTGGCAATGAGCTCCGAGAGCGTCCCCACGGTCTCGAGCACGCCAACGGAGTCGAAGCGCGTGCCGAGGAGGCGGCGCCACGGGAGCCAGTCTGTGCGAATAGACTCAACCTTGGTCTTGGTGGAGTCAATGATGGTCATGGGGAACTTGTCAAACACCCAGAACCGGCGGGGCTCCACGTGGAACGTCTCCGAGGCGCCAAATGCGCCGACGGGATCCTCGATTGTGATTTGGTAGTTCCCGTTGATGTCCGTGCTGTCGGAGAACTTGCACGGGATGCACTCTCCGTAAGCCTTTACCTCCGACAGCACAAAGCCATTGTAGTACCTCATCGTCTTATCGCCCTCTTGTACATCCGTGTAAGGACGCACGGCTCCGAGCGCGGCAGCGTTTGCCCTGTCCTCGTCCTCGTCCTCCTTTGTCTTTGTCTTGGGCTTCATCGTGTGTTGCACGGTGACGTAGTTGGCCAGGTAGCCGATGTTGTTGCGCGGGCGGCAGAAGTACGGCTTGCACGCGTACGGCTCAGGGTCAACCTCCGCGGGAGGAGGGTTGCAGCGCTCGAAGTAGTACTCGTCGCGGTACTCCTTGAGCCCTCCCTCGGGGACTGCGTTCTGCTGCTCCACCGCGGCTGACACTTCCAGCCACGGCCCCGTGTTTGATTCGCCCGCCTCCATCATCCAGCTCTTCGGCGCCGTCATCTGCGCGGGCGCCTCGTAGTCCAAGTTCTCGATGTTGCCCGTCACTGGAACGTAGTACGCAATCTTGGGAAACTCCCCATCCGGGTTCGAGGCTGTAACTATCTTGGGAAACTTGATCATGAGCTCGATGGGATTCTTCTTCATGAGGGATTTGTCGCGCAGCTCGTTGAACGTGCTGTTGTCAGTCAGGACGTCGCCCTCGTGGCCGGCGACGGCAGTGGGATCGATCACCGACACGGGGCTCACCTGCTGGCCCGTCTGGTCGAAAAATTTGAGCGCGGCAATCTCAATCCACTCGCCGTGCTCCGCGCGCTCCCTGATCCAGATGTGTGTGATCTTCTCCTCGACGTGGCTCGCGCACGACGTGGACTCGCTACTCTTCCGCTCTGTGTAACTGTGCTGGGAATCGCCCCAGAAAGATTCCTTTTTCACGGTGGTTTCAAGTTCCCACCTGAAGGTTTCCTTTGTGCACGTTTTGATGGTGGTGAATATCTTCTTCTCGTACAGCTCAGGGCGTATCCACCACTGAACCTTCGCCACGGCCTCGTAGATGTGCATGCGATAGAACTCCCACTGCTCGCAGCACTGGCAGAACTCGCCTGGCTCGAGTCTCGTCCCAGTCTCCTGCTTGGCGGGCGGCGGCGGTGCGGGCGGCGGCGGCGACTGAAGGTAATCCCACGTCGCCCTAGTGTCGGGCATGAGGGCTCCGCGGTCGTAGCACTCGGGGCCAAAGTCGTCTTTACCGCCGAAATCTTTCGGGTCTGAGTCAGAGAGCTTGACGGTGATTTTGGACGCGTTGGATTGGTACCATGAGCCGCATACGTGGACCTCGGTGACGTTTGCGTAGTTCATGAGCTTGACGGTTGCGTATGAGTCGTACGCCATCTCCAGGGAAGGTTCGTTGAAGTCGTTCTCGCCGTCGGTGACTGTGTAAGCGCGGTGCACCTGCTTGGTGTCCGTCACGACCATGCCGTTGCGCGCGAGGTTTGCACCCTTGACGCACGTGAGCGGATCGGTGGCGGTGACGTTGAGCTCGCCGATGGGCGTCGCACACACGCGGACGTACGGCACGCCGGGGGATCCCGCTGCGCGCGTGCGCACCTGGCCTGAGAGGGTTGCGTGGAAAGGCACCGTGTAGGCCACCGAACCCACCTTGTCCATGTGCTTGGCGTCGTTGCCAAACTTGGCGACAACCTGGTAGCTGAACGTCTGACCGACGAGCTGCGCGGCGTCGCGGTCAATGACGGTCGCCGCGGTGAACGAGCGGTGGCAGCCCTTGATGTCGTGCGGCAGCGCAACCACCGTCGTCGCCTCGCCTGTGATGATGGGGATGCCGTTCATCATAGTCATGGGCGCGCGCCTGATCTCGAACGACTTTTCACCAGCCGCCGTGTCGACGAAGGAAAACTTGACGCCGTCCATGTCGAGCTTCGGGTGGACCTCCACGGGCGTGCCGTCCTGCCACATGCCGCCGCGGCAGCCCTGGTAAACCATCTCGGTGCCCTCCATGGATGCAATGCAGTAGATGCGCGTGTCGCGCGGCTCCGAGTAAAGGTAAGTGCAGTCCTTGGAGTCCGTCTCCGCGGGGGTGCCGCAGGCGTGGTTCTTCTTGACAACCGAGGCGCCCACGTTACCCTCGTAGATGAGAAGTGCGTCGATGGAGATACCGTTCATCCAGTTTCCAACCAAGAAGGAGTCAACTTTACCAAACGTCTCGCCGAAAAGCATGGGGAGCTTGTCGTCGCTCTTCAGGCGCGCGCGGTGCCCCTGCGCTTTGCCGTCGACGTAGAGGACCTGCTGCTTGGCGCCACTGTTGACGGCGACGTGGTGCCACTCCCCATCCATGATGTCATAGGAGTTGTCGGGGAGTGATTCCTCCTCGGGGTACCAGAACGCGACGCTGCCTTGCAGCCTGCGCGCGCCGGGCGCACCGGTCGGGCGCGCCATGCCAGCCTCCTCCTGATCCTTCGCCTCGTCCGCCGCGGCGTCAGACTCCACCGACGCCGCCGCCATACGCGCGACATCATCCAGGTCCTCATCCGTCATGCCGCCGAGGCTCGCCATAGACACGACACTTGAGCTGTTAACGCCATACATCTTGGGCAGCGTCATGACGTTGGTCATCAAGTCGCCGTTACCGTAGACGTACGCGGTGTTGACGCGGTTGCTTTTGTCGGTGAAGGACGTCTCCACGACGAGCTTAGAATTCCCTGTCGGGTTCCCGTCGTTGTCCTTCACCTTGGTTGGGTAGATGGAGAAGTGAGACGCGCCGTTGTCGCCGGAGGCCGACACCAAGCCTCGGACGGACTCGTAAGTGAAGCCGTACTCGACGTTGTCGACGGCGACGTCGCCCACCCAGGCGTGCTCGAGGTGTTCCCCCGTGACGGCGCGGAACCGGAGCTTGAACGCCTTGACGTCCGGCACCGTCACCTCGGCGTGCTTCCAGCCGGGCGCCTTCTCCGTCTCGCCGTCGACGGGGGATCCCTTGAAGGATTTAATGACGCGCCATTTGGGAGAGTTCACCTCGTTGGTGACGACGTATTCTTTGTGGCCCCACGCGTTGTCGTCCTCGAGAATTTCGAGATGGAGCTCGCCGAGCATGTTGTCCGTCACGGCCAGGTCACAGTCACCCTCGTCGCTGTCCTGCTGTCCTTCGTACTCCAGGTAGCTGCTGCCGAGGAGGTGGCGGCTCAGGGCACGCTTGCGGTTGTTCGGGGATACGTCGTCGGAGGCAATCACCTTTGGGCCGTCGACAAAGTAGTCAAAGGACAAAGTCAAGTTGGAGCGGCCCTTGGAGATTGGCAACACAAAGTCCTTCTGCGTAATCACCGCCTCTTTGGATGGGAAGCCGGGGATGGACGCCTCGCAGTAGAAGTAGTAGCTCTCAGGGTTGCCGTCGGCGGCGGCGGCGGGGCCGACGCCGCCGTACCTGTTGCTTGGCGCGGCGCCCTGGTTGCGCCGGAACATGCCCTCCGTGCCGAGCTGCAAGTCCTCAGGAATCCAGCGCGACTCGTTCTTATCGTTGGTCATGAACGACGAGGTGGGCGTCTCGATGCCCTTGAGCACCGGGCCGCCGCTGCCGACGACGTTGACGTCCCCGCCCGCGGAGGGATTTGCGAAGCGCACCCAGAACATCACGGTGCCCGCCTTAAAGTTTGGCAGAGACAGCTGGCGCAGAAGGTTGGCCGGCATGGAGAGGAACGTGTGATCCCACTTGCCGTGGGACTCGTGGAACCCCGCGTTGACGTAGACACTCGCGTAGGACAACTCATCAGTCACAGTCTGATCCTGCGCCTTGGCCGGCTCGCCGTCGGACCTCCACAGGACTCGCATGAACCGGCGGTGGTCGTTGGCGTCGGTGTACACAAACTTGGTGGTCGGGTCAAGATCCTCCGCGCCAAAGGTGTACACGTGACGCAACACGGGGCCCAGCTGCGCCGCTGACGTGGAGATGCGGGTGTCGCGCCAGGAAACCGGAAGCCAGAAGCGCTCCAGGTTGATGTCCGTCCCCGCCTTTTTGGTTTCCTCGGCGCACCAGTCTAAGAGCCTGTTGCGCATCATGTTTTTGACTTGCGTACTTGTGTCACTGGTGCTATAAGCAGACCCAGTCGAGGAGGAAACAATAGCCGTTGATCCGTCGGCGTCGAAGGCAGTTGCCCATGCGTCTTTTTTCTTGGTTTTGTTTGCCATTCGACTTAACCAATTACCGGAGTATTTGACTTTTTTGGACTTGCACGATTTTGCGTTTCTGTACTTCCAAATGTTCTCGCACTCGTCGTCTCCGGTCAACTTCTTTGTCTCATTGAACAGCTTTCCGTACGAACACGTGAACGTCTTGAGGATATCGCCGTACTGGCTGTAATAATCGAAGAGACTGTAAGGAACACCTGTATCGCCCTCGAAGTTTCCCTTTTTATCTGCAGTGCCCCAAAATCCCGAAGGACTACCGAGCTCCGCGGCCGGCGCCTCCGACAGGGAGGTCTCGGTCTCGCCGAGGAGGCTGCGCGACGCCGCACCCTTGATCTGATCTGTTAACCCTTCTTTACTGGAGGATTTCGCCGCCGCGTCAGTTGCATCCTTTTGCCGTTTCTGGTCCTCCTTTGCCGCCTCCTTGAGGTCGTCGTCCTTCACATTGAGACCGCTGGCTGCTTCGTCACCCTCGTCGTTGGCGTTTTTATCGTCGTCCTGCATGGCTTCTTTCATTGCTTGCACCTTCTTCGCGAGCAGCTCCTCTGGCAACAGCCCATCTTTACCCGCCCCTTTCATTCCCTTCAGGCTCACCTCTTGGAACAGCGGCACTTTATTTCCATCTTTCATGTAATACTGCTTCTCTGGTGGCAAGCGCTTGTACTCGATATCCGAGATTGGAGTCAGGTATTCAACAAGCCTTCCATCCGCGTAGATGCAGTACATATCATCTCCCCAGATTCTACCAGAAGCCTTCTTGTAGCCAGGATTGAAGTCCCATGAGACATGAGGCCCGGCAAGTGACGCCTTGCATTCGCCCTTCTCAGTCCAGGTGGTCTTAGGCTTGATGCCATCGGACAGCGTCATGTCAAGATTGACAGCCTGAGGGTTCTTGTTCTCAATCTGTTCCCTCGTTCCCATGGAGCACCCGGCGAACTCTTTCTCCATGAGGTCCGCCACAGATATTGGTGAGAAGTACTCCTTTTTCACGAGGTGAGTCATGTAAGCGCTCTCGACGCCGTTGTGGTCCATGAAATCCATGATCTCGTTGGCGTCGAGCAAGCCGTCGAGAGGGCTCACGTCGAGCTCGCGGAAAATGGACTCCTTCAGAAGTGCCACCTTGTGGCACGCGGCGTCGTCTGCGGCGGGTCGCAATACTGTCTCCATCTTCGGGTGAGCCTCGAGGATGATATCTGCCGGGGTCATGGGAGGAGCCACGCCCGTCGCGGGGCTCGGGAACGGCAACCATCCAGGGCAGCGTGCACCGACTTTGAAGAAGCCCGAGAAACTGGCTGTTGGAAAGACGGTGTTTGTTTTGGACGAGCTGTCGACCTGTTGAGAGTAAAAGTCGACAATGACCTTGTAGTTGCCGCGGGGAAGGTTGTTGTCTTTATCAAACAGCTGCACGGACGTCGTTCCCGACTCGATGTTGACCAGTCCCGTGCTCAGGCATGGCAGCGGAGTCTTTTCAAACTGAGTTTCATATGTTGCGAACCTATCCTTACTTTGGCTTCTCATATGTTTCTCGGCATTTTCATTATCTGTACGATCACGTGAAGGGATCGGCCGATTCCCGGCGCACTTTGCGGTCGGTGTCACGTCCACTTCGAACATGCTGTATTCCGTCACTGGGAAGGTCTCACTTGGATCAGCGTACTGAACCCGGACGAGAGCCCAACTCGCATACTTCTTCACAAACCGTGTATGGTTTGTCTCGCAATCCTCCAGGTCGCCGAACAGGATCTTCCCAGCATCGCCGCTGGCTTCGTAGTCCTTCTTTGGAAACCCTTTCGGTCGTCCGAGCGGCTTGTCGTTGGGTACTTGATAAAGGTTCGCGTACGTCCCGTTTTCGTCTCGGCACGTAGCATAGTAGCCGTAGTACTTGATTTCCCATATCGAGCTCTGCACGACGGACGGCATGTTCTCGATGCCCCACCAAGAATCCGCATTTTGTTTTTCTGTCTCTTTCTCCCTGCTGTAAGCGTCGAGCTTCTTCAGTTTGTATGTTTGCGACGTCGGGTAGGACCACGTCTCGGATTCGTACTCAACATTCTTTTTCTGAGACGAGCGGCTGACTCTCGGAGAAAACACCGGCCGGCCACCGCCGGCGTCGACGCAGGCTGGTAGCACTCCAAGCAGCAGACCCAGCAGGGCCAGCGGCATCAGGCCAATCAGCCGGAGGCAACAACCGTGCTGTTGCGCTCGCATGGCGTGAGCAGTTCCAGCACGCGGGCAAAACTCTGATGAGTACAACACGCAGAAGTTTCTTATAACCTACTGTAACTCAGTGCAGGTCTCTTCCGCGTTATAATTTCCCACAGCGGGAAACAACACTGCAAGAAGCCGGCAACGCGGCGAGATCGGAAGAGCGTCGTGTAGGGAAAGAGTGTAGATCTCGGTGGT
>OWNL01000039.1_pt1 | contig 11909 bp, 1 predicted proteins | sample 1733051 | NCBI WGS metagenome assembly OWNL01 (sample SAMN05416795, study PRJEB24817) | seawater metagenome | isolation source: Sea water | place: Canada:Atlantic | collected 2013-11
GAGGTGACTGGAGTTCAGACGTGTGCTCTTCCGATCTTAAAAAGTTGAGGGGGCTAACCAACTAAGGGTCAGGCGTGGGCAGAGGCGGGTGGCAGGCAAGCCCCGAACCGCTACCGTGCGATCATACGCACTGGTAGCTGTACTGGAGGTACTTGTACGTCGATGGGCAGCTCATGTCGCCGAACTCGGACGCGTCGGCCTCCAAGCTGCAAGTGCCCTTGCCGCCGCACGACGCACGCACCTGGTCCAGAACGTTGTCGCTGCTGCCGCACGACTGTGTTGCGGTCGCGAACATGTTCACGCCGGTGTCCGGGTCCACCGGGATAGCATTGCAGTAGGCGCCGTCTGTGCGGCCGTAGGTCGCACTGTTGATCTGGACTGCGCCGCGCACGCAGCTCATGGTGGCCATCTCGCCCTGGCACACGCGCGTGGTCTTGGTGCCGAAGTTGCCGCACGAGCTGGCGCTGCCGTCGATGGTACCGGCCACCATGTTGTGGTCGAGCATGTGCTGCAGGCAGCGCGCGCACGTGGTGTCGCTCGGGTTGTTCGGGGTGAGCTCGTCGTCAAAGTAGCCGTTGCAGAACTTCTCCGGACCACTGTCGAAAGTGCGGCCGTTGCCGAAGATGGTCGCGCCGTCGCAGGTGGGCAGCGCGTTGCCCGCGCCGGTCTCCACCAAGTAGAGGAAGCCGTCCGTGCCGACGTAGTAGTACTCGGCGTCCTGGCCGCGGATCCATTCGCCGTTGGCGAACTTGCACGGGTTGGGCACGTCGTTGGGCACGTAGCACCGGAGCGAGCTCTGCGGGGCGAGGTCGAAGCCGCCGGTGGTGGCCACCACGTCCTCCATCTCGGCGACGGCCGCGTACAGCTGGCAACTCTGGGTGCTCTCGAGGTAGGTGAAGGCCTCGCAGTTGAACGGGGCGATGGAGCTCGGGACGCCGACGCGGACGCCGTCCGGCCGCAGGTAGGACTCCTGCTCCCAGTGGCTCGCAGCGTCGTGGCAGCGCTCGGCGCACTCCTCGATGGTGTGGCCCGACAGCGAGATGGTCTCGCCGTTGTCCGACGTGGAGTCGGCCTGCTCCTGGGCCTCGCCGGCGCAGGTCCAGTGCTCGAGCTCCGCGAACATGCCGACGCCCCAGGTGGCGGAGCACGACGGGTCGACGGTGTAGCCGTTGGAGGAGGCGTCGGCCTCGGACATGCACGGGCGATCGGCGTTGAGCACAAAGACGCACTTGTCGTCGCCGGCGTTGGCGCGCATGCAGCGGTCGCAGTCGTTGCCGGCGTCGGCGCACGTCGCCACGAACAGGTCCTTGGTCGCGTGGACGGTATCGTCGGCCTCGTAGACCGCCTTGATGGAAAAGATGCCCTCACCGTCCACGTAGTTGCCTCCAAAGTCGTAGGCCGGCACGCCGTTGCCCTCGCCGAAGGCCTCGTCCACTTGCAGGTGGCTCTCTGTATGTATGTCGAAGTAACTGCCAGGCGCACCGCCGTCTCCGATATCACCATGATCCAAAACCGAGAACTTGACACCATCACCGTTCACGTTGACGGCAAGCCAGTAGAAGCCGCCGGAGAGATACACGCCCTTGTTGTCGTCGGACTGTGGGACATACTGCGGGAGCGTCATCTCCACCCAGCCCATCCGCTCTTGGTCGACCGACGCCACTTCAGTGGTGGCGATGCGCACGCCCGGGCCGCCGACGTTGTCCGAGTAGATGGAGCCCTTGAGCGTGCCGCCGGCGCCCTGGGCCGCGACGGAGATGGTGTTGACCCAGCCGGGCTGGAGCATGTTGAAGCGCGAGGCGTAGCGCTTGCCAGCTTTTGCCGGTATGCTATCTGTTAGGTCGAACGTCAGGGCACCGAACTCCGTGGTCTCGCCGTAGTAGCACGAGCACATGCCGGTGACGCCGCCCTCCGCCCAGGAGGACGCCGTTGTGAAGTCCTTGCTGTGGCGGAGCGTGTCCGGAAGCCAGCAGGCGCCGAGGCCGTACGTGACGAAGGCGTTGTCCTCGCCGACGCGCTCCGGGCCGGCGGTGCACCACTGCTTCATGGAAGCCTCGTCGGCGTTGTGGCGGTCGTCGATGGTCCACTCCTGCCACGAGACGCAGCGGCTGAAGACGTCGCACTTCTCGTCGCCCACCTTCACGTGCCACTCGTAGTTGCACTTGGACGTGTCGATGCACGCCTTCATGGTCGTCGGGCGTTCGCCCTCGGTGCAGCCGCCGCAGCCCGAGTAGTACAGCGGGCTGTGGCAGCACCCGCCGAAGGTGTCGAGGGTGGCCTGGCTGCACGCCTTCGGAATGCTACCGGGGGCGCCCATCTCCTGGTCCTGACGGTAGCACTCGACCTTGCGGAACTGCTCCACGTCGCCGCAGCCCTCGCACGCGGTCCAGTCGGTGGTCTCCCAGCCGCACTCGCACCAGTGGTCGGATACTTCGACGCCGCAGTTCCTGCACTCGTGCGGGTACAGGCCCCAAACCTTGGTCTCGCCCTGCGGCTTGGCCTCCGCCTGTGTGATGTACTCTTCGCCGCAGGTCTTGGCGTCCATGCCCCAGACGCCGTCACCGCCCGGGAACGCGAACCAGTAGTCGTCGCCCGAGCACTCGTGCAATTTGACCATGTCCACCACACCGTAGAACTGATGGGTCTGCATCAGCATGGAGCCCTTGGAGACGGCGCCGGTGTTCTTCTTGATGTCGGACAGCGGGAGACCCTCGTTAGTCTCCGGGCAGCCCTGCGAGTACTGCCAGCGGTCGAGCGGCGTGTAGGTCTTGCCGACCTCCTTGAAAATATCCTTGGTGTCGACGTAGACCTTCGACTTGCAGATCGGCGTCTCCGGGCCGTCGCCCCAGTCGCGCAGAGCCTGCATGGTCATGGCCTGGTTGGCGGCGTCGTTCAGGTAGTAGGAGCCCCACATGGCGACGCCCTCGGACGACACCCACTCGGCGCAGCGGTACTTCCGCTTCTCATAGCGCACTTCGCGGCACTCAAGGCCGACCTCGTCGTCGCAGTCGCAGTTGTTGTCCCAGTTCATGCAATGGTGGTCGGGCTGGCCTACGCTCTCGTGCGACATGGAGTTGGGCGTGCCGTCGATCTGCTCGCCCTCGTACCACTTGCCGTAGACGGCGACATAGCAGCAGCCGCGGTCCTCCGAGCACGAGATGATCGTCGCGGGCTTGGTGTCTTCCGTGCAGTACTCCTCGTTCAGCTTCCTCACCATGATCGACGAGGCCTTGTCGTTCCACTGGTCTCGCGCGAACTCCTGGTAGAACGTGTCCTTCTCGCGCTGCGCCTCCGCGAAGTCGTCTGTGTTCTTGTCCCAGAGGACCACCAGGCGCTCCATGCCGTCCGGCACGGAGTAGGTGAGCCACTCGGAGCCGTCCGAGTTGTCGGCGACGCCGCCGTCCTCGTAGTTGTCCCAGCCGTTCACGTCGTCCCACATGATCACCGAGCAGCCGGCGCCCTCGATGATGAGCGTGGACAGGTTGTTGTCGAGGACCGGGCGCATCTCGCAGGGTTCGCTGACGCCCGCGCAGCCGCCCATGAACTCAGGGTCGTTCAGGTTGCCCTCCTCCTGCGAGGAGAAGATGCGCGTGGCGTCGCCATCCGAGTACTCGAGGTCGGTGCCCGAGTGGCCGTAGCCGTGCGGGTGGTGCATGAACAGCTGCACGCGGCAGTTGTCGTTGGTCGGGTTCTCGAAGAGGCCGCAGAGGTTGCCCTTGGCGCGGCACAGCGTGCCGGCCTCGTACTCGCGGATGACGCACGACGTGGTGCGGATCTTCTGGCCCTCGCCGCACTGGTCCGAGCACGGGATATTGTCCCAGGTCTGCAGGCGCGCGACGCCGTCGATCTTCGTGCCGTCACAGCCGGTGCTGACGCACTCGTAGATCTCCGTGTCCGGGTCGACCCACGAGCAGAGGCACTCGTCCCAGGAGGAGCACGTCTTCTCGGACTCCGGCATGCCGGTGGCGGTGTGGGTGCAGAGGTACCACTCAGCCGGCATCATGGAGTGCACGGCGTAGTGGGAGATCGGGACAACGGCGCTGTCGATCGGGACGTCGTATTGGAGGAACACGTCCGTACCGACCATGACCGTGTTGAGGCTGGTCGCGCCGCCCATGTCGCGGCCGACGCGGACGGACCAGCCCTCGGTAGCCTTGTTGTAGTAGGCGTCGATCCAGAAATACTTTTCGCCGTCTTCGCCGTCGCCATGCAGGAGGCCCTCGAGGTTCGCGGCGGAGGCGAGCAGGGTCCCACCGGCCTGTGGCCAACCGGCGTGGAGGGCGGCGGTGGTGGCGGTGATGGTCACGTAGTACGAGGCGTCCTTCGTGCACGAGGTCGCGCCGGGGTCGTACAGGGCCGCCTGCTTCTCGTCGAAGAGACCAACCACGATGGTGCCAATGTCGCCGGCGACCTTCTTCACACCGAACTTAACCGAGTAGGTGTCGCCCATGTGGAGCGCGCCGCCGTACTGCGCGTGGTGGTCGTCCGTGGTGATGCGCTCGCACTGCGGCTCAACAATCTGCGTGACAAAATTGTCGTCGTAGGTGTCGAGGTGCTCGAAGAGGCCGTCCTCGCAGTCGCAGTCGTCGCCGCACGCGGCCTTCTCGCGGGTGTGCGGGTCGATGTCGGCGGCGGCGTGCTCGCCGTGGAGCAGGCAGATGGGGGTGCGGACGCAGAACGACGCGCGGATGCGGCCGTAGGCTTCGTCGGACTGCTCCTCGAAGTAGTACGCCTGCTCGGCGGACGTCGGGTCACCCGGCACGATGACTGTGCAATCGCCGCAGACGTCGCACTCGCGCGTGAAGTGGCCGCTGTCCAGGTTGACGAAACGGCGCACGCCGAGGACCATTTGCGCCTCGCTGGAGAGCGCGAAAACGGAGCCCTCGAACTTGGAGCCCACCACCTTGATGTTCAGGATAGTGGCCTTGTGGTCGAAGCTCATCTTGTAGGTGAACACGGTCACGCGGCCGCCGTCGACCGGGGCGGACGGTCCGGCGAAGACGGCCGCGGGGTAGTTGACGTCAGCGTTGCCGTTGGCCCACGGCGACATGACGTCTCCAACTTCCTGGTAGCTAGTGCAGCTCATGAGCGGGATGTCGTTCTCCACGACGTTCATGGCCGTCTCCCTGTCCATGGTCGTCGAGTAGCCGCCGAAGGTGCGGGTGAATGCGGTGTCGCCGGGCGCGTAGCGACGGGTGCCGCCGGCGTCGGTGATGACGCCGACGTTCGGCACGCGGCAGTCGTACCAGCGCGGGAACTCGGGTCCGTTCCCGCAGACTAGCTGCTCGAGGGTGAACTGGTCGCGCAGGCCCCACTGCTGCAATTCGTTCTGCTCGACAACCTCAACATCGAAGTCCTGGCCCACCACGGCGCACTCGCCGTTGGCAACGTTGTCGATGGTGCCGGCGTGGGCCATGCGCACGCTGACCTCGTCGATCAGGACGCCGCCGCAGCCGCCGTTGGTCGACTCTAGAGTGAGAGTCGCGGTGTGGCCCTCGGAGCGCACCTCCCAGGCGAAGAGCTTCCACTCGTAGTTGGTCTCGTCCCAGCCGGTCACGTCCACGGCGAGCTGGGCCACGGTCGTGTCGTCCCAGACAACGTTCGCCGACTTGGTATTCGGGTCCTTCTCGTTGCCCTGGCACGTGAAGTCCGCGGACACCCACATGGACACGACGTAGTCCACGCCGCGAACGACTGCGAACGTCTGCGTGATGGTGGCCCTGTCGTTGCCGTTCAGGTCGACGAACTGGCTGTTACCGCCGCCGTTGCTGTCCTCGGTGATGCCGATGAGCGGGTAGCGATCGTCAACGGACAGGACCATGACCTGACCCGCGTCCGCGCGCCAGCCCTGTTCGCCCTCTGCAGGGGCGCCTCCGAACAGCGCCTCGCCAGTCTCCGGATCAACTAGCATCTCGTTGAAACCGCCGTCCTTCAGCAGGTTGGGGTTCCGCCACTCCGAGAGGCCGTGGCAGCCGCCGCCGTCCGTGTGCACGTCGTTATCAGCGTTCACGGCGAAGGCACCGGTAGACGGGTCGAAAACCGGCTCCGACGCCTGGTGTCCGACGTAACTCTCGACGCACGCGTCGTGGCAGGCGTGGATCGAGCGGTACACCTTGTTCGCACTCATACCATCCTCGCCCTCAACTTGCGCCTCGCACTGCACGATGCGGCCGGGCCACTGCACGAAGGTAGGCGTGTCGACGCTGCGGCCCTGGGTAAAGACGCACTTGGAGCGCAGGGTGTCCAGGTTGACCTGGTCCTCGGCCCAGTAAACGTACGTCTGCTTGCCGTACGAGAACTGCTTGGAGATCACCTCACGGGTAGTCACCGGGCCGAACACAGTCTCGGAGTACTGGTCGAGGCCCTCCTTGACCTCGAAGACGACGCCGGTCGCGAAGAACTTGTTTAGGTCCCAGTTCCCGCCGCCCGGCAGCACCATGTGCTCCTCGTAGACGTAGGCGTTGCACGTGCGCATGGAGAGCGCCGGAGCCTTGAGGAAGGGAGTGCACTGCTTCTTTGAGTCTGCGCCGCAGAATTCGGTGTTGGATTCGTTCGACTGCTTGGAGGCCAGCCAGCACTCCCCAAAGCGCTCCTCGCCGTTGACGTACACGCCCACGAGGCAGTTATCCATCTCGGCACACTTGGCCATGCAGCCGTTGATCGTGTCGAACTTGTTGGCGGAGCCGTCGAGCACCTTGAAGCCGGGCATGTTCCAGTCTCCTCCGACGAGGTACTTGAAGCCATCAATGCCCGGGTTCACAGTGGTGTCCGCCACCCACAGCCACGCCTTCTGCGTGTGCTCGGTGTCGTCGTTGTTGAACTCGGTGCCCCAGCCGGCGCCGATCTTCATGATCCCGCACGCGCTGTCGTCGGAGCAGTCGCCGTTGGCCTCGCACTCGTGGCAAGAGCCGCCTCGGGTGCTCAGGCCGCCAATACCGACAAAGTCGTCCATGTCCGCGGTCGGGGAGCGGTCCGCGTTGAAGTCCTGGGAAGGCACATTCATCATGTAGCCCCAGCGAACGAAGACGGCGTTGTAGCCGTTGTTGGCTTGGTTGTGGCCCCAGTCGGCCTGGTCGCAGTCGTAGTTGCTGAGGCCGACGTTGAACCCGGGCTTGCCCATGTCGTTTACGCCGTTCGCGTTGTCCTGCGGGTGCGTGAACACGCGGCTGAACTCCATCTGGTGGAAGGGGTCCTGCAGCTTGTCGCTGTCGCCGGCGAACATCTCGCCGGCCGAGAAGAGGGTGGTGGCGTTCATCCACATGGCGTTGTTAAACTTGTACTGGATGCAGTTGGACTGGCGCTCATCCTCCGAGCCGTGGGCGTTGGTCTTGCGCACGAAAATCTGGAGGGTGCCGGCGTTGCCCTGCTCCTCGTTCCACTCGCTGGCCGTGTAGCCCTTGGCCACGCCTTCGGGGCGGTTGCCGACGAAGCCGCCGAGCAGGCCCGAGCCGGCGTAGTACACGCCGTGGCCCTCGTAGTCGTAGGTGCCGACGCAGTTGCCGTTGGCGTCCTCCTCCGTGCAGGCCGCGCGGGCGCAGCCGCCCTCCGGGTCCTTGGTGGCGCCGTCGTCCAGGCTGTTCAGAGACCAGAAGGACTCCTGGCCGTCGGGCTGGCGGCACATCTTGGCGCCACCGTCGGTCTGGATGTCGGCGATGAGGACTGCGTCGTTCGACTTGACGTCGTTGATGGTCATGTCCTCGCCGACGTCCGCCAGTTCGAAGATGTCGCCGGTCGGGCGGAACTGGTAGTACGTGTCGGTGCTGCCGTCGCTGTCCGCGTCGTTGAGCTCGTGGTTGTCGCCCCAGAGCATCAGCACCTCGTCCCAGTCCTTGCCAAAGCCGCGGGTCGGGCCGATGTTAAAGTTCGAGCCGCCCATAGCCTGGTCGGCGTAGGCGGACGCGGTGGTCATGACGGACAGGTCGCGGAGGCCGGCCATGGAGCCGCCAATCTCCTGGGCGACAATCTCGAAGCCGGCCGACTGGACGGTGAGGGCATCAACGAGCAGGCAGTAGTCGCCGTTGCAGGTGGCCGTGTTCGTCACCTTGAAGGTGACCGACGTGGCCGCCGGGGTGAAGTGGAAGGTATACTCCTTGAGGCCGCCCGACGGGACATCCCGGATGACGAGGTACTCAGACGAGCCGAGCGAGAGAGCGGCCGAGGCGGTGGTGCCAGCCTTGGAGCCGAGCATGACGCGGACCGTGGTGAGCAGGCCCGGGGAGAGGCCACCGATCTGGGTGCTCATGGAGGCACTGCCGTAGAGGCCAGCGAGGTAGACGCCACTGGCGGCGGTGTTGGAGGCCGAGCTCTTCAGCAGCACGTAGGCGTCGCCCTGAAGGGTCCAGCCGGTGATCTGCTGGCCCTCGCGAAGGGCGGTCTGGTCGAAGATGGCCTCCATGGCGGTCATGGACTGCATCTCGAAGTCGGCGTTTTCCACCTCAAAGCCGTAGCCAAAGCACATCTTGATGATGTTGAACTTCAGGGCGTTGAAGGCGTGCATCTTGCGGTTCGCAGCGTCGGCGCACTGGTCGTTGAGCATCATGTCCGAGTCCTCCCAGTACTCGGAGCCGAACCAGAAGGGCTGCTCGGTGGCGTCTTCGCCGATGGTCATGATGAGCTCCCAGCTGTCGCCAAGCGGGTTGGGTTCGCACTCCTGGATCGGGCGCGGGCGGCCCTGGATGTCGCAGCATCCCATCGGGCGGTCCACCTTGTTTTGGCCGCACGCGGCGCCGCAGTCGTCGAAGTGCTCGCTGATGCACCAGTTGGGCTTGCACTCCTGCTGGGGCTTGCTGCACGCGCGCACCTGGTTCGGAGGCGGGGTGCCGTGGCCGGCCCAGGGCTGGAAGCAACTGTCGCCGGTGGGATCGATCACGCTCTCCTTGTACTGTGCCATGTGTGCGTAGTCACCGCCGAGGACAGACGGCGAGTCCGGGCGCAGCCAGAAGCCGAACTCCTCGGGGATGTACTCGCACCAGCACTGGCGGCACTGGTGAGAAGTAAGGCCGCAAGCGGCCGGGCACTCCTCGCACTCCTCGCGCTCGAGCACGGGCACCCAAACGTCGCCGACCACGGCGCTGCCGATGTTCACTTCGCCGTCCGGCGGGTAGGACATGGTGGACGGGTCGCGCGGCATCTGGTAGCCCGCGTCGGTCTTGTTGACCACCGCCGTCTTCACGTCCTCGTCGCAGTCGCGCCAGCAGTTGCACTGCCAGACGCCCTGGCACATCCAGGCCTCGCACGGCACGCAGCTCGACGGCAGCAGCTTCATGTCGCAGCCACCGTCGCCGTTCGTGCCGGTCGTGTAGCCCTCGATGCCGAAGTCCGGGGCGGTCGGGTCGTAGGCCTGGTAGTCGACGATCCACTGCTCGAGCAGGCGGATGTCGGCGTCCATGTTGTCCCAGTCAGCGTCCTCGAAGTTGGACTTGATGGTCGTGGACAGCTTGTAGTCCGCCGGCGGCCACTGCTGGTTCACGTTGGGGTACGCCTCGCACTCCCACTTCTCCTGATAGTTGCCGCACTTCTGGCGGCGGGTGACCGGAATGGTCCAGGCGACGTCCTCGCTGGTCTCCTGCTCGCGCATACTGCCCTTGGCGTAGCCCCCGTCGTTGGCGATGTACGAGAACATGGGTGAAGTGACGCCGTTGAGGTCGTCGATCATGAGCGGGCAGAAGGTCTCCGGGTGGATGTTGCCCTCCGAGTAGTCGTCGCACAGGGCGCACTCCATACCGGTGCCCTGCTTGCCGCCAAACGTCGCGGCCTCCTGCAGGAAGATGGTGTGCGCGCCGTCGCAGTAGCAGCGCTCGCCGGACTGCTCGCAGGAGCCGACCTGCATGGCGCGGCAGCAGCGGTGGGCCTTGATGTGGTGGCCGCCGCCGCAGAACTGCTCCTCGTGGTTCCACGAGCACTCGGTGTTCGGTGTGGTGCCGCGCTCGCGCGTGCGCCAGTCGTACTCGCACTCCTTGCTGTCCTCCGGGAAGTTCATGATCTCGGCGAAGAGCTCCTGCGGCGCCTGGGAGCGGAAGACGCGGTCCTCCGTGAGCGACGCGTGGTTGTTGTCCACCTTCCCGTCCCAGCCCTCGATCACCTGCATGACGCAGGTGGTGTCGGTCTTGAGGCGCGGGATCCAGCGGTTCTCGTCGGGGTTGAACCAGGTCTCGTTGAAGCAGACCAGCGCGTGGTCGGCCTCCCAGTCGGCGTACCACCACTTGTAGTTGCCGCCGGACTTCTCGTAGTTGACACAGCTGTCAACAGCCGAGGGCTCGAGGGTCTCCGTGTCAAATGGGCCGAGCAGGTGGTACTGGCGGTTCGAGTAGAAGCGCGCGCCGTTGCTGATCCAGTCGTTGCACGCCGGGAAGTTCGGGGTGCCCTCGCGGCACTCGAGGTCGAGGTGCTGGTTGGCGTACTCCTCCTGGTTGTCAATGAAGGCAATGCTCTCCGGGCTCATGGCCGCGGCGATCACGTTGCAGTTGTAGCCGTCCATGACGGTGAAGCGGCCGGTCTGGCTGAATTCAGACGCGTCGTCATTCTGATCGTGAGAAGCGTACTCGTTGAGAAATTCCCGGCGCTGCGATTCCTCGCGCGTGCAGTCCTCCGGGGCGACGTCGAAGCCGCAGAAGTAGGCCTCGTGCATGCGCTCGTCGGCGACCGAGTCCCAGTCCTCGCAGTTTCCGCCCTCGGCGGCGGCGGCTTCGTGGTCGCAGTCCTCTTTCACCGGCGCGTCGCAGATGCCCACCTTGCCGTAGGCGCACACTTGACTGTCGGTGAAGCCCCAGAGGTTGTTCATGGTGGTCTCACTGGTGTAGATGTGGGAGCCGGAAACGCCGGCCATGTCAATGTCCGGATTCGGGTTTTCCAGGTAGTTGACGTCGGTGGGCGCTGAGCCCCCCCACACCCAGCCGATGGACAACAGCGGGGAAACGGCGTTGGACGGAGATAATTCGGCTTCAGGCTCGCAGAAACGGCAGCGGACCTGGCGACCCTTCTCGTTGCACACGGAGGCAACCGGCTCGTCGCCGGGTTCCGCTGAGACGCCAGCGCCGCCCTCGCGCGCGGAATGGCCGCAGGCGCCCCACTCCGTGACCTCCCAGCACGGGTGGCACTTAGAGAAGTTTTTGCATTTTTGCGCGATATGCGGCTTCCGGCCGCGCTCGCAACGCGCGTCCTCGACGACGGTCTCATCGGAGCGGATGCACACCACGGTCCGGAACTGCACGGAAGGACCGCAAGCCGGGTAGCACGGGCCCCAGCCATCGTCGGAGACGTAGTTCTGGGTGACCGCCCACTTGTAGCCGAAGCGCCAAGTGTTGTCGCTGTGCACGGTGGACTCGGCTCCGTCGCCCTCGCCAGCGCCGCCGTCTTTGTAGCCCGGAGTTGGGGCCTCGTGGAACACGTCCCACGACGTGCCGGCTTTGGTGTAGTCACCGCGCGTGGTCGTCATCCACAAGCCGTCCTGACGCGGGACTTCGTGGGCTACCGATTGCGCTGTGCTGTAGACGTCCATCGGGCGCACTGGACCAGCACTCATGGAGGCCCAGGCTTGCCCGGTGAACGCGGGGGTACCCGCGGGCATGTTGTTGTCGGTGTTGCCGGTGGGGTCGTAGGTGGCGTCAAGCGCGGATTTGACCTCAACCGAGGTCACACGCACATTGGACGCAACAGCCATCACCACGGCGACAACGCCGAGACCAAGGAGCGCAAAGCCAACAAGCTTACTGGCAGCGCTCCGCTTCGAATTCCCCTCGGACGAAGCCGGAAGGGTCAAAGCACCATACGAGGACGATCCCCCGACCAGCAGGCGGCGATCCTCCTGCGGAGCCATGTCTTAAGAAGCGGGCGAGCGCCGCGCTTCAGTATACAGGTATATCACTTAGCCAGATCGGAAGAGCACACGTCTGAACTCCAGTCACCTCTGC
>OWNL01000041.1_pt1 | contig 11795 bp, 1 predicted proteins | sample 1733051 | NCBI WGS metagenome assembly OWNL01 (sample SAMN05416795, study PRJEB24817) | seawater metagenome | isolation source: Sea water | place: Canada:Atlantic | collected 2013-11
ACCACCGAGATCTACACTCTTTCCCTACACGACGCTCTTCCGATCTCCGATCTCCTGGTCAGAGAAGCCCGCCGCCCGCAGGCTGATGCTCAGCTCCGTGAAGCTGATGGTCCCGTCCCGGTCGGTGTCGATGATGTTGAAGGCCTGCTGCACGCAGTACTTCATGAACTTGTGCATGGCGCCGTTGCTGGTGGCCGTGGAGGTGCTGAGCAGGTCGACGAACTCGGAGAGGCTGACCTCGCCGTCGCCGTCCTTGTCGGCCACCGCGAAGCAGACCTCGACCTCGCTGTCGGTGGCGGAGATCCCGCAGGTCTTCAGACCGTTGACCATCTCCTGGAAGGAGATGGCACCGTCCTTGTCCGTGTCGAATCGCCTGAAGGCAGCCTCGATCTCCGTCCTGTTCCTGAAGCACTTCTTCATCTTGGCGATCCTCTCGGGGGCGCTGGGGATCATGATCTCGGCAAACTCGGCGAAGTCGATCTGTCCGTTGCCGTCCTTGTCGCCGAGGATGAAGATGGTCTCGACCTCGTCAGCAGACAGCTTGAGACCGGCAGCTCCAGCTCCCTTCATCATCTCCTGCCGCGAGATCTCAGCGTCGCCGTCAGCGTCCAGCTTCTTGAAGATGTTCCTGAGTCCCTGGACGTTGGTAAAGGTCTTCCAGAACTTGGAGAGAGTGTCCTGACAGCTGGGGATCATGATCTTGCAGAACTCGAGGAAGCTGACCTTGCCGTCCTGGTCAGTGTCACCCATGGCAAAGACAGCGCTGATCTCGTTAGCAGTGTACTCGCCGCCCATGCCGCCGACCAGCTCCTCGTAGGTGATCTCGCCGTCTCCATCCACATCATAGCTGTCGAAGGCGAACTTGGCGTTCTTGAGGGTGCTGTGTCCCTTCCTGAACTTGGCCAGGGCGCTGGCGGCGGCGGGGAACATCATGGAGACGAACTCGTCGTAGCAGATCTCACCGTCGTTGTTGACATCCGCCAGGGAGAAGACAGACTCGATCTCTGAAGCGGTGAACTCCTTGCCGAAGGAGTTCATGCCCTCTGCGAGCTCCTTCTTGTTCAAGGCTCCGTCGTTGTTGGAGTCAATGACGCGGAAGGCAGACACGACATCCTCGATGCAGGCGAAGGTGTTCCTGAATCTTGCGAGGGCGGAGGCGGTGGAGGGCGACATCACACGGATGAACTCGCCGATGTTGATCTCACCGTCACCGTCAAGGTCACCGAGAGCAAAGATGACCTCGATCTCGGCATCGCTGCACCTCATCCCGTTCTTCAGCTCAACCTTGGTGATCTGACCGTCGCCGTCAGCGTCAAACCTCTTGAAGCCAGCCTTGATGTCAGAGACAGACTTAAAGGCTCCAGCGAGCTTCTTGATGGTGGCGTTGGAGTTGGGGATCATCATCCCGATGAACTCCTGGTAGTCGATTCCTCCGGACTTGTCCATGTCACCAAGGGAGAAGACCTGATCGACCTCGGCCTCGGAGAACTTGGGCATGACCTGCCTGAGCTCCAGCCTCGTGATGTGTCCGTCGCCGTCAACGTCAAACTTCCTGAAGGCGGCCTTCACCTCGTTCAGGTTCCTGAAGGACTTCTGCAGCTTGGTGAGAGTTGTGGTGGCGGCAGGGAACATGAGGAAGATGAACTCCAGCAGGTCAATCTCGCCGTCGCCGTCCACGTCGCCCTTCCTGAAGAGGGTCTCGACCTCCTGGTCGGAGGGGCTGTTGCCGGTGGCGCACAGCATCTGCTTCAGCTCGCTCTTGTCGATGGCGCCGTCGCCGTTCTTGTCAAACCTGTAGAAGGCAGCCTTGACGTCCTCCACCCTTCCGAAGGACACAGCGGTGCCCATCAGGTGCTCAAACTCGGCGGTGCTGATCTCGCCGTCGCCGTCGAGGTCAGCCACGGCGAAGATGACGTCAACCTCCTGGTCGGTGAACTTGAGTCCGGTAGACTTCAGGCCGTTCTTCAGCTCCTGGCTGGAGATGTTGCCGTCGTTGTTGGTGTCAAACTTCTTGAAGGCCGCGGCGATCTCGTTGGCAGATCCAAGAGTCTTCTTGAGGACACTGATCTTCTCGTCGGTGGAGGGAAGGATGATGCGGGCAAACTCGCAGAAGCTGATCTTGCCGTCGTTGTCAACGTCGCCCATGGCAAAGATGGCGGAGAGTTCTCCGTCGGAGAACTTGGCCATGCTGTTGGCCCTGGACTTGAGCTCCTGGAAGGTGATCTCGCCGTCTCCGTCGATGTCGATGGACTTGAAGGCCTGGCGGACACTGTTGATGTCCTTGAGGGCGTTCCTCAGCTTGGCGATGCCGTCGCCGGCAGCAGGGAAGAGGGCGGAGAGGAACTCGCAGTAGTTGATCTCACCGTCCTGGTTGACGTCGGCGAGGACGAACATGGCGCGGACCTCGGCGGCGGAGAGCTTCACTCCGGAGCTGGAAATTCCGGCACACAGCTCCTGCTGGGACAAGGCGCCGTCGCAGTTGGAGTCAAACCTCTTGAAAGCGGCGATGACTTCGTGGATGTTCCTGAAGCTGTTCCTGAACTTGTTGAGGCCGCTGGCTGCGGCGGGGCACATGAGGCGGACAAACTCGGGGAGGCTGATCTCGCCATCCTGGTCAATGTCTCCCAGGGCGAAGACAAGCTCGGTGTCCTGGTCGGACAGCTTGAGGCCGTTCTTCAGCTCCTGCTTGCAGACGGCGCCGTCCTGGTTGGTGTCGATCTTCTTGAAGCCCTGAATAACTGCCTTCTCGTCGGCGAACAGAGAGGCGATCTTCTTGAGCATGGACTCAGAGTTGGGGATCATCAGAGCGATGAATTCGATATAATCAATTCCTCCTGATTTGTCAGCATCTCCAAGAGCAAAGACAGCATCGACATCATGGTCGGGGAATCCGGTCATCATTCCCTTCAGCTCCTGGTGGGTGATGTGGCCATCGTTGTCGGCGTCAACCTTGCGGAAGGCAGCCTTGACATCGTTGAGGTTGCTGAACTTCCGCTGAAGCTTGGTCAGGGACTCTGAGCAGGCGGGGAACATGAGCTTGATGAATTCGCCCATGTCGATCTGACCGTCACCGTCAATGTCGCCCTTCTTGAAGAGGACGCCGATTTCGTGGTCGGAAACCTTCTTGCCAGAGGCTGCGTTCATCATGGTCTTCATCTCCAGCTGGTCCATCACACCGTCCTCGTTGATGTCAAACTTCCTGAAGGCCGCCTTGGCGTCGGAGACACTGCCGAAGGTCATTCCGATGGAGCAGAAGGAGGCGGAGGAGACGGAGGAGGTGAACGAGGAAGTGGTGGTCTTGGAGCTTGAGAAGGAGGCGGAGGAGGTCTGCTTGAAGGATGAGGAGGAGGAGGAGACGGCCATGGAGGAGGTGGCGGAGAAGCCGGCGCTGGGTACCATGACGGCAAGGAACTCCTCCAGGTCAATCGCGCCGTCATTGTTGGTGTCTCCCAGCTTGAAGATGGCCTCTACCTCTGTCTTGCCGAGCTTGACGCCGGCAATGTTGGCCTTGGCCATCTCCTGCTTTGTGATTTCACCATCGCCGTCCAGATCGATGGCCTTGAAAGCCTTAATGGCACCTTCCTTGCCCTTGAAGGTCTGGCTGACCTTGAAGACGACAGCCGTGGCGGAGGGGCACATCACGCCAATGAACTCATCAATATCAATCTCACCATCGTTGTTGGTGTCGCCCAGGGCAAAGACGGCGTTGACCTCCTGCTCGCTGAGACCGGCGGCAGACATCTCCTTCTTGCTGATCATGCCGTCGTTGTCCCTGTCGAGCTTCTTGAAGCCCATCTTGATCTCCTCCAGGTTGCTGTAGGACTTGCTCATCCTGGTCACCACGGTGGAGGCAGCAGGACACATCACGCTGACAAACTCGTTCAGATCAATCTCGCCGTCGTTGTTGGTGTCCCCGATGGCGAAGATGGCCTCGATTTCAATCGCGTTGAACCTGCTTCCGCACGACCTCATCTCCTCCTGGCTGATCAGACCGTCTCCGTCCTTGTCGAGGATCTTGAACATCTGCTGGGCATCAGCGATGTTCCTGACGTTCCTGGTGAAGCGAGCAATGGCCATGCTGGCAGCGGGGCACATCAGGCTGACAAACTCCTCGAGGTCAATGTCGCCGTCCTGGTTGATGTCTCCGACCATGAAGATAGCCTCGGTCTCCTGCGCGTTGAACTTGCCACATCCGGCAATTTCCTGCTTGCTGAGCATGCCGTCGTGGTCCTTGTCGATTGCCAGGAAGGCCTTCTTGACGTCGGACATGTTCTTGTACTTGCCGATAAGCCTGGAGACCACGGTCAGGGCGGAGGGGCACATGACGGCGATAAACTCGTCAAGATCAATGGCGCCGTCATCGTTGATGTCACCGAGAGCAAAGATGGCCTCCACCTGAGCGTTGTTGAACTTATGTCCAGAAGACGCCATCTCCTTCTTGTCGATGGATCCATCGCCGTCCTTGTCCAGCAGCTTGAAGGCAGACTTGACATCGTCGAGGGTCTTGAAGGTGGAGCTGACCTGCAGAGCGACCTCGACAGCAGAGGGGAACATGAGGCTGATGAACTCGCCCATGTCGATCTGTCCGTCACCGTTGATGTCGCCGAGGGCAAAGATGGCGTTGACCTCCTCGGAGTCAAACTTGTTGCCCTGCATCATCTCCTGCTTGCTGAGGAGACCGTCGTTGTCCTTGTCAATTTTCTTGAAGGCCTCCTTGCAGTCCTGGAGGTTCTTGAAGGTCTTGCTGATCCTCTGGACGACGCTGGAAGCGCTGGGGCTCATGAGGGCGATGAACTCCTCCAGGGTGATCTCGCCGTCGCCGTCGATATCCCCGAGGCTGAAGATGGCGTCGACCTCAACCGCGGAGAAGGACTCGCCGCAGCTCTTGAGAGCGTCGTTCAGCTCCTCCTTCTCGATGGCGCCGTCTCCGTTCCTGTCAAACCTCTTGAAGGCGGCCTTGACGTCGTTGGAATTTCTGTACTTGGCTCTGAACTTCTCAATGATATCAGAGGCCGAGGGGCACATCAGAGCGATAAACTCTTCGTAGTCAATGGCACCATCGCCGTCAACGTCGCCCGCGGCAAACAGGGTGTCGATGTCCTGCTTGGTGAAGTTTCCGCCGGAGGAGGCGAGGGCCTGAGTCAGCTCGTTCTTGTCGATGGCGCCGTCGCCGTCCCTGTCGAACTGCTTGAAGGCGTTCTGGACGTCCTTGACGGTCTTGCGGATCGCCCTGAACTTGGCCACAACGTCGGAGGACTGGGGCATCATCATGGACAGGAACTCCTGCAGGTCGATCTGACCGTCGCCGTCCTGGTCGCCGACGACAAAGATGGCGTTGATCTCGTCCTCGGTGATCTTCTGGCCGGACCTCTGGACGGCGGCCTGCAGCTCCTGGAAGGAGATGGCGCCGTCGCCGTCGGTGTCCCAGCTCTTGAAGGCGGCCATCACGTCCTTCTCGTCCCTGAAGTTCTGCTTCAGGTTGGAGATGAGCTGAGCGGCGGCAGGGAACATCATGCTCACAAACTCTCCCATGTCAATTTCTCCGTCGCCATTAGTATCGGCCAGGTCGAAGACAACGCTGGATTCCTGGGCCGAGAACTGACCGGCCATTCCCTTCTGCAGCTCCGCCCTGGAGATGTTTCCGTCCCGGTCAGTGTCGTACTTGTTGAAAGCAGCGCGGACCTGGTCGATCGTACGGATCATTGAGCGGAACTTTGCCACAACGGGGGCAGCAGCACCGCCGCCAGCCTGAGGAGCCTTGGCCGCGGGCGGGGCAGTTCCACCGATGAGGAGACAGCTGAACTCGGCCATCGTCACCTCGCCGTCACCGTCCAGGTCAGCCACGGCGAAGATCGTCTCCACCTCCTGGTCGGTCATCGAGATCCCGGAGCTCTTCAGACCGTTCTTCATCTCGTTGGCGTCGATGGCGCCGTCGTTGTTGGAGTCAAACCTCTTGAAGGCGGCCTCCACCTCGGACTTGCTGAGCTTGCCGTCCTTGTTGGTGTCAAGGAAGTGCTTCAGCTTTGCCAGCCTCTCGGGAGCGGTGGGAATCATGATCAGGGCGAACTCGGGGAAGTCGATGGCGCCGTCTCCGTCCTTGTCGGCCAGGACGAAAAGCGTCTCGACCTCCTCCTGGTTGAAGTTCTTGCCGGTGGTCTTCATGCCCTGGACCACCTCCTGCTTGCTGATGCTGCCGTCGTTGTCAGTGTCAAACTGCTTGAAAGCAGCTCTGACAGACTTGAGGTCGCGGAAACATTTCCAGAACTTGGCGAGCACCTCGTTGGCGGCAGGGACCACGAGCTTGGCGAACTCGAGGAAGGTGATGCTTCCGTCTTGATCGGTGTCACCAAGGGCGAAGACAGCCCTGACCTCCTGGTCGCTGAACTTGCCACCCATTCCCTTCTTGAGCTCATCAAAGCTGATCTCGGCGTCACCGTCGGTGTCAAACTTGTTGAAAGAGTTCTTGGCGCTCTGGGCGCCGTTGAAGCACTTGCGGAACTTGATGAGAGCGTCGCCGCAGGTGGGGATCATGAGGGACACAAACTCGGAGTAGTTAATCTCACCGTTGGTGTCGGTGTCCGCGGCGGCAAAGATAGCGTTGGTTTCCTCGTTGCTGAAGCTCATCCTCATGTTCCTCATGCCCGCGGCAAGTTCCTGCTGGGTAATTGAGCCGTCACCATCACTGTCGAACTGGCAGAAACCGGACACAACGTCATGGATGTCCTTGAAGCAGTTCCTGAACCTCTTGACAGCATTGTTGGCAGCGGGGCTCATGATGAGGATGAACTCTCCCATGCTGATCTCGCCGTCTCCGTCGAGGTCTCCCAGAGCAAAGACGATGTCCAGGTCGGCGTCGTTCAGCTTCATCGCGTTCTTCAGCTCGTTCCTGTTGATCTGACCGTCGCCGTCAGCGTCGAACTTCTTGAAGCTGTCCTTGACGTTGGCGACGGAGCGGAAGTTCTGGCTGAGCCTGGCGATGGTCGCGGGGCCGGAGGGGAGCATGAGGGAGATGAACTCCTGGATGTCGATTCCTCCAGACTGGTCCTTGTCACCCAGGGCGAAGATGGCCTCGACCTCGGCGCCAGAGAAGCCCTGCATCACCTGCTGGAGCTCCTGCTTGGACACATGGCCGTCACCGTCGGCGTCGTACCTCTTGAAGGCGGTCTTCACGTCGTTCAGGTTGCTGAACGTCTTCTGGAGCTTCTGCAGGGCCATGGCTGACTGGGGGAAAAGCAGCTTGACGAGCTCCTGGTAGTCGAGCTTGCCGTCGCCGTCAGTGTCTCCCTTCTGGAAGAGAGCGGCGGCCTCCTGCTCGGAGCCGCTGCCGCAGGCCTTCACCAGCTGGGCAAACTCGTTCCTGTCCAGGTGGCCGTCGGCGTTGCCATCAAACTTCTTGAAAGCGTTCTTGACCTCGTCGACAGACCTGAACTGGATGGATCCAGCGGAGGCGGGGGCAGAAGACGGGGCGGCGGCACCGCCACCGACTCCGAGCAGGGATGAGAACTCGCTCATGTCGATCTCACCGTCACCGTCGATGTCGGCCATGGCGAAAATAGTCATCACTTCCTGGTCGTTGAACTTCAGGCCGGAGCCCTGGAGCCCCTTCTTGAGCTCATCGCAGGAGATCTTGCCGTCCTTGTTGATATCAAACTTCTGGAAGGCGGCCTGCACCTCCTGGGCCCCCTTGAAGGACCTCTTGAGGGCAGAGACCTTGTCCCTGGCGGAGGGCAGCACCAGCTGGGCAAACTCAGCGAAGGTCAGGTTACCGTCGCCGTCAGCGTCGCCGAGGGCAAAGACAGCGGAGATTTCACCACTGGAGAATCCGCCTCCGGCTCCGTTCTTGAGCTCGGTGAGGGAGATCTCGCCGTCACCGTCAGCATCAAACCTCTTGAAGGCCATCTTGACGTCGGTGATGGCTCCGAGCCTTCCGCGGAACTTGGAGAGGCCATCCGCAGCGGCAGGGAAGAGGGCGGAGACTAACTCGACGTAGCTGATCTCTCCGTCCTGGTTGAGGTCGGCCATGGCAAAGACGTTGGCGCAATCCTCGCTGGTGAAGTCCAGACCGGTCGTCTTCATGCCGGCCATCAGCTCCTGCTGGGACAGGGCGCCGTCGTTGTTGGCGTCGAACTTCCTGAAGGCGACCATGACATCAGCAATGCCCCTGAAGCAGTTCCTCATCCTGTTCATGGCGGTGTTGGCGGCGGGCGACATGAGGCGGATGAACTCTCCCATGCTGATCTCGCCGTCCTGGTCGATGTCACCGAGGGCGAAGACGACAGCCAGCTGCTCGTCGGCCAGCCTCAGACCCCCCTTCAGCTCCTGCCTGGAGATGGATCCGTCTGCGTTGGCGTCAATCCTCATGAAACCCTCCTTGATGGACTGGACAGAGTTGAACTGCTTGGCGACGGCCATCAGAATATTGTTGGCGTTGGGCATCATCATGGAAATGAACTCCTGGTAGTCGATGCCACCGGACTGATCCTTGTCGCCGAGAGCAAAGACGGAATCAACGTCCTGCTCAGAGAACTGGCTCATGATGGCCCTCAGCTCCTTGCGGTCGATATGGCCGTCGCCGTCAGCGTCGTTCTTCCTGAAGGCGGCGATGATGTCGTTGAGGCTGTTGTAGGACTGCTGCAGCCTGGCCAGGGTCTGGGCGGCGGCGGGGAACATGAGCATGGTGAACTCCTGGATGTCGATCATGCCGTCACCATCAGCGTCTCCCTGCTTGAACATCTGCTCGATCTCCTGGTCGGTGGCCTTCTTTCCGCAGGAGGTGAGCAGGTTCTTGATCTCATTCCGGTCCAGGTGTCCGTCGCCGTTCGAATCAAACTGACAGAAGGCCTTCTTGACATCCTGCGTGCTGTTGAAGGAGACACTGCTTGAGCTGTAGGTGGTGGAGGAGGAGGACGAGGTGGCGACGTAGGACTGCTGGGAGGACTGCATCGAAGAAGATGTCATCGACGAGCTGCTGGTCTGCTTGAAGGAAGAGGAAGAAGAGGAGGACATAGAGGTGGAGGACTTCTGGACAAACGTTTTGTTGGAGGAGGAAGAGAAGGAGGACGAGAAGCCGGCAGCAGGCACCATCACACCCAGGAACTCCTCCAGGTCGATCTCTCCATCGTTGTTAGCGTCGCCGAGGGTGAAGATAGACTCCACCTCGATGGGGTTGAGCTTGAGGTAGCAGGAGCTCATCTCGTCCTTGCTGATCAGGCCGTCGCCGTTGACATCGATCTTCTTGAAGGACTTGGCAGCGTCGTCCTTGCCGGCGAACTGCCTGCTGACCTTGAAGACGACGGCGGAGGCAGAGGGGCACATGACAGTGATGAACTCCTGGAGGTCGATCTCGCCGTCACCGTCGGAGTCACCGAGACTGAAGATGGCGTTGACCTCCTGCTCGTTGAGACCGGCAGCAGCCATCTCTTTCTGGCTGATCTTGCCATCGCCGTCCCTGTCGAGCTTGGCGAAAGCAGCCTTGACATCCTCGAGGGTCTTGAAGCCCTTGCTGATCCTAGCGACCACTGTGGAGGCAGAGGGGCACATCACCGCCACGAACTCGGACACGTCGATCTCACCGTCGTTGTCCACGTCTCCCAGGGCGAAGATGGCCTCAATCTCCTTGGCGGAGAACTTCTGGCCGCAGTTCCTCATCTCCTCCTGGCTGATCTTGCCATCACCGTCCTTGTCGAGGACGCGGAACAGCTGCTGGGCCTCCTGCATGTTCCTCACAGCCTTGGTCATCATGGCCACAGCGCTGGTGGCGTAGGGGCACATCAGGCCGACAAACTCCTCCAGGTCGATCTCGCCGTCGCCGTTGACATCTCCGAGGATGAAGATGGCGTCGACCTCCTGGCCGTTGAACTTGCCACACTTGGCCATCTCGGCCCTGCTGATCTTGCCGTCCTTGTCGATATCAATCTTCATGAAAGCCTTCTTGACGTCGTTGATGTTGCTGAACTGGGACGAGATCCTGGCAATAACTGTATCAGCAGAGGGACACATACATCCGATGAACTCGTCAAGGTCAATAGCACCATCGTCGTCAACGTCTCCAATGGCAAAGATGGCCTCGATCTGTTCAGAGCTGAACTTGTGCCCAGAAGAAGCCATCTCCTGCTTGGTGATGGAACCATCTCCGTCAACGTCCAGCAGCTTGAAAGCAGCCTTGACATCGTTGATGTTCTTGAACGAGGAGCTGATCTTGGAGAGGACTTCTGTCGCGGCGGGGTACATGAGGCCGATGAACTCGCCCATGTCAAGGCCGCCGTCGCCGTTCACGTCACCGAGAGTGAAGATCGCGTTGATCTCCTCCCTGTCGTACTTCGAGCCCGAGGAAGAAAGCATCTCCTCCTTGCTGAGCAGGCCGTCGTTGTCGGTATCGATCTTCTTGAAGGTGGCCTTGACGTCCTGGATGCTCTTGAAGTTGGAACGGAGCTTGGTCAGGATTTCCGAGGAGGAAGGGCTCATCAGAGCGACAAACTCCTGGAGGGAAACCTCGCCGTCTCCGTCAGAGTCGCCCAGGCTGAAGATGGCGTCCACCTCGATGTCGCTGAAGGACTGGCTGGAGCTCTTCATGGCGTGGGACAGCTCGGCCTTGTCCAGAGCGCCGTCGTTGTTCCTGTCAAACCTCTTGAAGGCGGCGATGACATCGTCGAGGTTCTTGTACTGGCTGCGGAACTTGTGCACGATGGCGGCAGCGGAGGGGCACATGAGGGCGATGAACTCCTCGTAGTCCACGTCTCCGTCCTTGTTGATGTCGGCGGCCTTGAAGACGGCGTCGACTTCCTGCTGGCTGAAGTTGAGGCCGCCGTTGGAGAGAGCCTGGGTCAGCTCCTGTCTGTCGATGGCTCCGTCGTTGTTGCTGTCAAACTTCTTGAAGGCCATCTGGACGTCCTTGGTAGTCTTGTGGGCAGACCTGAACTTTGTGACAACGTCAGAAGCCGAGGGCATCATCATCCTCTTGAACTCCTCCAGATCGATCTCGCCGTTCTGATCCACGTCGCCGATGACGAAGATGGCGTTCATCTCTTCCTCGGAGAGCTTCTGGCCGCCCTGGGTGACGGCGGAAGACAGTTCCGAGAAGGAGATGGAGCCGTCCTTGTTGGCGTCCCAAGAGTTGAAGGTGTTGACGACGTCGTCCATGCTGCGGAACTTGGTCTTCATGGCGGAGATGATCTCGCCGGCGTTGGGGAACATCAGCTGAACGAACTCGGCGAGGTCGACCTCGCCGTCGCCGTCGATGTCAGCGATGTCGAAGGCGGTGCGAGCGTCGTCGAATGTGAACTGGCCGGACTGGACCATGCCGTCCTCCAGCTCCTGTCGCGAGATGTTGCCGTCCCGGTTGACATCGTACTGCACGAAGGCCGCCTTCACCTGCTCGATGGTGGAGTAGAAGGAGCGGAACTTGCCGACGACCCCCGAACTGTCTCCACCGGACATCCCTAGACTGGCGCCGCGCTGGAACGTGCTCGCCACAACGTCCTTGCCCCAAGGCTGGGGGGTGGGGTTGGTCCAGGCGAGCTGGTTGCTGATTGAGAAGGAAGGCCCCCTAGACTTGGCCCTGAGGTCGCACTTCTCGTAGCCAGAGGGCATGCTGCTGGAGTCCTTAGACATGACTGTGCTCCTCTTCCTTGGGTCTGACACAGAGCTGGTGATGAACGGAGGTTTTGTTCCGTTGGCACTTAGAGGGGAGAAGCAGCCATTCCTTGGTGGTGGAGATGTTACAGAAATGCTTCTTGAGAAGTCGTGGCAGATCGGAAGAGCGTCGTGTAGGGAAAGAGTGTAGATCTCGGTGGTCG
>OWNL01000042.1_pt1 | contig 11730 bp, 1 predicted proteins | sample 1733051 | NCBI WGS metagenome assembly OWNL01 (sample SAMN05416795, study PRJEB24817) | seawater metagenome | isolation source: Sea water | place: Canada:Atlantic | collected 2013-11
TACGAGATTGCAGAGGTGACTGGAGTTCAGACGTGTGCTCTTCCGATCTACACACTCCACCACCCCACACCGCCAACACACGTGTTCGGCGCTGGCAACCCGCATTACCGCCAACACACGTGTTCGGCTGGTACCCCGCATCACGATGCGGCTACTGCTCCGCGCAGCGGCGCTGCTGGCGGCGGCGAGCGCGCTCTCGCCGCCCTCCGCCCCGGTGGCGGTCCAGCTCACCCCGTTGAGCGGCTCTGCGACCCGCACGGCCTGGGAGCCGCCGCTTTCGGACGGCGGGCAGGCGGTGTCGAGCTACCGGGTCGAGTGGGACACCGACCCGGGCACCCAGGAGGTGCAGCTCATTTCCACGGCGGCGTACACCGGCCCCAGCGAGGTGCAGGTGGTGCGCACGGCAGCGAGCGACGTGGACGAGGTGTTCGAGGTCACGACCTCGGCCACGCCCATCTCGTGCGAGCAGCGCGTGACGGTGAGCGTGAGCGACGGCGCGCGGCTCGGCGGCGAGTTCGCCGTCGGGCTCGGCGCGCACACGTCGGGCATCGTGTCGCACAACGCAGACCCGGACGGGAGTTACGGCTCCATGAAGACGGTGCTCGAGGCCATGCCCAACGTCGGGGCGGGCAACGTCGTGGCCGTCACCAAGGTGGTGACCGACGCCACGAAGGAGACCGCGTACTGGGACATCACCTTCGCTCCGGCGCTGGGCGACCTGCCGGAAATGACGTTCGACGCGATCGAGAACGACCTCACCGGGACCGGGGCGTCGCTGGCCATCGAGCGGACGGTGCGCGGCAACGTCCTCCAGGGCTCGTTCCGGGTCGCCTTCGAGGGCCACACGACGGCAGCGATCGCCCACGACGCGAGCGCCCCCGACATGCGCGCCGCGCTCGAGGCGTTGGACACCATCGCGTCGGTGGCGGTGTCGCGGTCGGGCGCCGACGACCAGGGCGGGTACGTGTGGCGCTGCACCTTCACCGACAACTTCAACTCCGGGGACGTGGCGCAGCCGACCGCCGACGGGTCCGGGCTGAGCGGCACGGCCGACGTCGTCTCCGACGGCGCCGACGCGGTCGCGCTCACGGCGTCCGACGGCAACGAGCTCAGCGGGACCTTCACGCTCGAGCTGAACGGCCAGACGACCGGCCCGATCGACTTCGATGCCAGCGCTTCGGCCTTCAAGGCGGCGGTGCAGGACGACCTCGGGCCCGGGATGGACGTGACGGTGTACCGGACCGGCCCCGACTACGAGCGCGGGTACACGTGGCAGGTGTCGTTCCTCTCCACCGAGGGGGACATCGACGAGATGGTCGTCGACGACAGCGGTCTCGTCGGGTCGGGCGCCGTGGGCTCGGTGACGGAGACGCGCAAGGGCGTCGTCAAGGAGGTGCAGCTGCTCCAGACCACCGGCACCAGCGACATCAACGCCGCCACCATGTTCGCCCTCCGCGTGACGCGTGGGAGCGACACGGCCGTCACGGGCAAGATCGTCCCCAACCCCGCTGGCAACGCCGGCGCGTGCGACCCGGCCGACCGCGAGCAGCAGACCATCACCACTTCGACCGTCAACACGGCCTCAAGCGGAGGCGACAAGTGGGTCTCCTCCACCCTCGGCTTCAAGCTCGTCTTCTACGACGCCGCCAACGCGCCGCACGAGACGTACGACGTCATCGAGGCCAACCCGGCCGGCGGCGACTGCGCAGCGGTGAGCCCGGTGATCAAGGCAGAGCTGGAACGGCTCGACGCCGTGGGCGCCGTGTCCGTGACGGAGACGGGGGCCGTGGACGACCAGTCGTGCGCGTGGACGGTCACGTTCGACGAGGCCTCCGGGAACCTCAACGAGCTGCAGGTGATCGTGTCGGGCGTCGGCGGAGGCCCGTCGGCGGCCGGCACGGTGGTCAACAACGGCGACGACACCGTGGCGGTGACGACGGTCCTCGACGGCAAGGCCGACCAGATCAAGATGGAGCTCGAGAAGCTGGCGTTGGTCGGGCGGGTGACCGTCGCGGGCGTGGCCAACGGCGACAACGGGTGCGACTACACGGTGACCTTCGAGACCAACGCTGGCGACCCCGCCGGCGGCGGCGCGCTCGAGCCCATCGAGGTCGTTGCTTTGGACTCGAACGGCGACTTCCTCAGCGACCCGCCCGACTGGGGCGCCTCGGCAGAAGTGGAGAACGGCGGCGAGACCGACACCCTCGAGGCGTCGGTCGTCACGCCCGGCACGTCCGAGTGGCTCTCCGGAGAGTTTGCAGTGGCCTTCCGGGGCGAGCGGACGCGGTACCTCCCGCACACGGCCAGCGCGCGGGACGTTCAGAAGGCGCTCGAGGCCATGCCGACGATCGGGGCAGTGGACGTGACGCGCAGCGACCCGGACGAGAACTACGGCCACACGTGGACGGTAACGTTCCTGACGGAGCTCGGAGACGTGCCGCCGCTGTACGTGGACGTCAACTCGATGCTCGGCACCGTCCCGACCGAGGCGACGGTCGAGCGCACCAAGGGCATCTTCCCGCCGTTCAACTCCCTGGACGTTATGAACGGGCTGCCGCTCGGCTCCGCCACGGCCACCGACCTCTCCGACCTTTCCATCACGACCGAACTCCTCGAGGAGGGCGTGCCGTACTATTTCCGCGTCTTCGCGACCAACGCCAACGGCGACGGGCCGGCCACGCTGGCCTCACCGCCGTTCGTCATCCCCGCCCTGCAGTCGGCGTCCTCCCCGGAAGCCCTCACGCTGTCGGTGGTCGACTCGGCCACCCTCTCCGTGGGCATGTCGCCTCCGGCGGCCGACGGCGGAGAAGAGGTCGACAAGTACCTCGTCGAGTACGCCTCCGAGCCGTTCGTCAACGAGATCCAAAAGGTATCCATCGACTGCGCCTCCGAGTCGGAGACGCAGGTCGTCACCACGTCGGCATCGGTCACCAAGGAGGTCCAGCTGGTCCACGCGCGGCTCGCCGACGAGCTCATTGGGTGGGACGGCGTGGCCGTCGACGAGGTCCAGCGGATCACGTGCGACGCGTCCGGCGGCACCTTCACCCTCGCGTACCGAACCCACACCACCGGGGCCATCCCGTACGACGCCGTCCCGGCTGACGTCGAGGCGGCCCTGCTCGCGCTCACGCCGATCCGCGGCGTGACCGTCACGCACGAGGACGGCGCCGCCGCCCCGGCGTGCACGGCCGCCAACGCCCCCCCGTACCTGCAGATCGAGTTCACCGACGTCGACGGCGCGGCCGGGGACGTGGACATGCTCGTGGCCGGCCGCAACGCGCTCTCGGGCGCGCGGCGGGTGGTCGTGAGCGAGCACGTCCGCGGCCAGGCCGGCCTCGAAGGCACCTTCGCACTTTCGTTCCGCGGCTTCACCACGGCGCCCATCGACGTGGCCACGGCCTCGGCCTCGGACGTGGAGGACGCGCTCAACGCCATCGATCCCATCCCGTTCTCCGGCGGCGTGGTCGTCACCACCGACTCGGACCTTGCGCCGACGACGAGCTTCGAGAAGCTTTGGCGCGTCACCTTCGACGCGCCCGAGGTCGGCGGCGACGTCGAGGCGCTGGTGGTGTTCGGCCGCGACATGCTCCTCACCGGCAACGGCGCGGCCGTCGCCGTGTACGCGGACGGCGACGCGCCGCCGGCCTCGCGGAGTGGCATCACGGCGTCGGTCCAAGGCAACCAGCTCGGCGGCACATTCACCCTCAACCTGCGCGGGCACACCACCGAACCTATCGAGTACAACGCCGCCGACACCGTCCTCAAGAGCAAGCTCGAGGCGCTCCCCACGATCGGCACGGTGGCCGTGTCCCGCGCCGCGCCGGACACCCAGATGGGGTACGCGTACACCGTCGAGTTCACCTCGAACGTCGGGGCGTTCCCGTCGCGGAGCGGGAACCTCGCCGAGATGGTCGCCGACGGCACGCTGCTGACCGGGACGGGCGCCGACGTGAGCGTGGCGACGACCCTGGACGGCTCCGACCCGCTCGGGGGCTCCTACAAGCTCAGCGTGACCCAAGGCCTCGACACCGAAGAGACCACGTACATCGACCACGACGCCTCGGCGGCCGAGGTGCAGGCGGCCCTCGAGGCGCTCTCCATCGTCGGCGGGATGGACGTGACCCGGACGGCCTCGTCGGCGTCCGGTCTGGGGTACCTCGTCACGTTTGGCACGCGGTGCGCGCCCTTGGGCGGCACCGATGTCTGCAACACCGGAGACGTCCCCACCATGTCCATGATCGCCGGCGCCAACGGCCTCACCGGCTGCAAAGCCGGCGGGCGCGTGTCGGCCGTGACCGAAGTTTTGGCCGGCGGGCCGGCGGTGTCGTCGACCGCGCTCGTCACCGACCTGTCGGGCGGGTACCCGCTGGCCGAGATCGTCACCGGTCTCGCCGCCGGGGTCGCGCAGTACGTCCGCGTGGCCGCCCACACGGCCCGCTCGTACGGATACTTCGGCCTCACCACCCCCGAGCACGCCACCCCCACGTTCAACCAACCCGGAGCGCCGCCGCCGGTGCGCCTGGTGAGCTCCACCCGCACCACCATCACCGTCGAGTGGGACGCCCCGACGGAGAACGGCGGGTCGTCGGTCACCGGCTACGAGGTCTGGTACAGCGACTGGAAGGCGGAGGAGACGCGCGTGCTGCTGTACGATGGCACCGCGGACCCTTCGACCTTTGAGTTCACCGCCGACCCGACCAACACGCCGCGCCTGTCGAGCGGGCGCAAGTACGCCTTCCAAGTCCGGGCGGTGAACCTGTGCGACACCACCGACCCCGACAAGGCCTGCTACTCGCCCTTCTCGTCCAAGGCCATCTTCACGGTGGCTGCGCCGCGCGCGCCGCAGCCGCCGCTGCCGCCCACGCGCAACACGGAAACCAACCTCGGCACGTCGTCTCCGGACGACGCCACCGTCGTCCTCGACTGGCTCGCGCCGCTCGATACGGGCGGCGCGGCCGTGACCGGCTACCGTGTGTGGATGCGGGACACCACTGGCAGCATCACCGAGCTCGGCACCGGTCCCGGCACCGGCACGGTGGACGTGGCCGCGCTGACGGCGTCGACCGAGGCGAGCCTGTCGGAGGGCGAGCTGTACGAGTTCTGGGTCATGGCCGGCAACGACCAAGGGTGGTCGGGCGGAAGCCCGCGCCTGGCGGTGGTGGCGGCCGACGTGCCGGGCCGCGACCTCGACAAGGAAGCGACGTACTCGCAGGTGGCGCCGACGGTCACGGACGTCATGGCCACGGAGATCTCGATTGAGTGGGTGGCCCCGGTGGACACCGGCGCGAGCCCGATCACCGGGTACGAGGTGTGGATGTTCCCAGGCGTTGCGCACGACACCCAAGCCGACCCGTACCCCGTCAAGCGGGAGATCCAGAAAATCGCCACGTCCGTCACGTCGCCGCTCGCGGCCGAAGTGCAGACCATCGTCATCACCGACGCCGTCCGGGGCGGGTCGGTGCGCCTCACGCTCACCGCCGACGCTGAGGGCGGGCAGATCGCCGGAGTCCCGACGGACGCCATCGCGTTCCAAGACTCGACCACCGCGGCGGAGATTGAGGACGCCATCGAAGCCGTCTCGGCCGCCCTCGGCGACGTGACGGTCACGATGGCGTCGGACGTCACCTCGGACACGTGGTCGGTGACGTTCACGAACTTTGTCGGCACCCTCGCCAAGATCGGCGTGAACACGGACACCCTCACGGCCGCGCCTGGCAAGGTCATCGAGACGACCGTCACCCGCGACGTCGCCGGCACAGAGACGTGCCGCGGCGACTTCACCGTCAAGGTGGACGGCGTCGAGGAGACGCTCCGTCTGCCCTTCGACGCGTCGGCCGACGCCGTGCGCGTGGCGCTCGAGAACCTCGACACGGTCGGCCTCGTCGACGTGGCCGTGGACACCGGGCTGGACGACGGCATGCGGTCGTGGACGGTCGAGTTTGTGAACAACGTGGGCGACCTCGCCGCGCTCTACCCGACTCCCGGCCGCCTGACGGGCGGGGCGGCGGCCGTGGCCGCCACCAGCATCCAGCAGGGCTCGGCCGCGCTCCTCCTCGACACCGTCGGCCCGCACGTTCGCGATTTCGCCGCGTCCGGCCTCTCCCCGGAAACCAACTACGCGTTCCGCGTGGTGCCCATCAACGCGGTCGGCCGCGGCGTGCCGACGGCCGCCACGCCGACCATCGTCGCGCGCGCGGGCGCCTCGCCGCAGCAGACGACGTCCAAGGGACCCGCCACGCGCCGCGGAATGAGCGGGATCGTTCTCGAACGCCAGGTCATCACCGTCTCGGGCGCTTCGCCCGGAGGCTCCATCGCGCTCACCCGCCCCGGCGGGTACGCCGCCACCGGGGCCATCGACGTCGACCCGACTGCCGACGACGACGCCAGCGCCGCCGACATGCGTGCCAAGCTGGAGGCCGCCGGGACGGGTCTCGAAAGCGTGGCGGTGACGCGGACGACCGAGGTGACGGGCGCGACGACCACGCTGGCGTGGACGGTCACGTTCCGCCTCCCGACGGGCGACCTCGACGCGCTCGCCATCGACGACGCGCTGCTCACCGGGGCCACGGCCGACGCGTTTGCCACGGAGTTCCTCCGAGGGCAGGCCAACGAGTTCCTCATCTCTCCCACCAAAGCCTCCGGGCGGCCCCTCAAGGACGTGACCTCGCACAGCGGGTTCGGCGCGCCGATGCCGTACTCGTTCGCCGGCAAGGACGTCTTCTTCACCGAGCTCTGGCACCCGCCCACGACGCCGGGCGGGAAGCACACGTGGGCCTCCGACGGCGGCGTGGCGCAGTACCTCCCGATCGTGTTCGACGTCCAGCGGCTGGCCATCCCGCTGGCGGCCACCGGCACCTTCATGCTTACGATGGACACGTCCGACGCGTACGACGAAGCCTCCGGCGGGTGGCCTCGCGTGGGCGGGGTCGAAGCGACGACGGGCGCGCTCGACGCCGACGTGAAGACGGCCGACCTGAAGGCGGCGCTCGAGCTGTTGCCGAACATCGAGGGCGTAGACGTGGCGTACCGGGACTCCGAGTCGCTTGCGCCGGCGAGCCTGCTGACACCCGTCGACGCGCTCGAGTCGGCGAGCGGCGGCGGCTACTGGTACATCACCTTCACGCACGACCTCGGCGCCCGGCCGCTCCTGCAGGTCGCGGCCACGCCGACCGGTCTCACGGGCGGGTCGGCCGTCGTGACGCACGCGCAGATCGGGCGGACCGAGGTCCAGGACGTGGTGCTCGACGCGGACGTGGGGTTCGTGAGCGACGTCCAAGAGCTCACCATCGCCGACGACGCCACCTACACGGTCACCATCCCCGGCGCCTCGGGCACGGCCGACGTCGGCGCCGACGCCGGGGCCGCGGCCCTGCAAGCGGCGCTCGAGTCGCTCGACACCGTCAACACGGTCGCCGTGACCAAGCACACCCCGAGCACCGGGCTTGCGTCGTACCTCGTGACGTTCCTCGACCCCGTCGGGGACGTGGGCGCCATCGAGGTGGACGATGTCGTGCCGTCGGGCTCGACGGTCTCGCGCGCGGAGGTCACCAAGGGGGTCTCCCCGCTCATGGGCACGTTCGTCCTGTCGTACGACGGCGCGTACACGCAAGACATCGACTTCGACGCCTCGGCGGCGACGGTCAAGGCGCGTATCGAAGCTTTGGCTACCGTGGACGGCGACAACGGCGTCGACGTGACGCGCCTCATTCTGGGGGCCTCGATCGAGTACAAGGTCACCTTCACCAAGCAGGCGGGCGACCTGCCGATGATGCAGGCGGACCCGGTGCGGTACGAGAAGCAGCGGGTCCGGTCGATGGGCGGCGACCCGACGCCCCTCGGCGGCTCCTTCACGCTTGGGTTCGGCGGCGACGAGACGGGCCAGCTCCCGTACGACGCCACCGACGACGAGGTCAAGGCCGCGCTCGAGGGCTTGCCGAGTCTCGGGGGCGTCGACGTGCACCGCGACGCGTACGCCAACGGGCAGTTCGCGTGGCGCGTGACGTTCCGCGGAAACCTTGGCGACGTGCCGCTGCTGACGACCAGCGCAGAAGGCATGCTCCTCACCGGCTCGGACGCCGCGGTGGTGGTGTCGGAAATGGTCGCCGGCGACGAAGCTTCGCTCACCGGCTCCACGCCCGGCCTCACGGTCGTCGAGCGCCAGGCCGGCCGGCCCGGGTACCTCGGCGCGTACGCCCCCGCGGAAACGGGTGCGTACCTGCTGGCGGTGCGGCAGCTCGCCCCGGGCGGTCTGTCGGCGTCGTACTTTGACAACCAATGGCTCGTCGGCGACCCCTCCCTCGAGCGGGTCGACCCGACCATCAACTTCGACTGGGGCACCAACGCCATCACGGCCTTCGGGCGGGACTACGTGAGCGTCCGGTGGGAAGGCAAGCTCGTCGCGCCGACCACGGAGGAGTACACGCTGTACGCAATGGCCGACGACGGCGTGCGCGTGTACGTCGACCACGTTCTCGTCCTCGAGGAATGGGACGAGTGCTGCAACGAGCTCCGCGCCAAGGTTCATTTGGTCGAAGGCGTGCACCACGACATCCGCGTCGAGTACAAGGAAGAGACCGGCACGGCCCACGTCCAGCTCCAGTGGAGCAGTCTGAGCGTGCGGCGGGCCACCGTCCCCTCCGAGGCGCTGTACCACGCCACCCACATCGCCACTTCGCCGCACGCGGTCACCGTGGTGCCGGGCGCGGCCGACTACCCCTTCTCCACGGCCACCGGACAAGGCCTGAGCAAGGCCACGGCCGGGCTGCCGGCGTCGTTTGTCATCACGGCCAAGGACGCGTCCGGCAACGTGAAGATCTACGACGACGTGGCCGAGGCCGGAGGACTGTTCGACGTGGAGCTCAGCTACGGCGACGGCACCACCATCGAGGTCGCGCCCAACACCCTCGGGCAGCCGGTGTACCTGGGCGATGGCCGGTACAGCGTCGAGTACACCGCGCTCAAGGCTGGGGCCTACTCGCTGTCCGTGCGGACGGGCGGGATCGACATCCAGTGTGGGGCCGGGGAGGCGGCGCAGTGCTCGCCGTTCGCCGTCGACGTGGAGCCTGGGCCGACCGTAGCCTCGAGCTGCGAGGCCGAGGCCATCCCGACCATGGACTCGCTCGTCGAGGCGGCCGCGGGGGACACCGGAAACTTCACCATCGTGGCCAAGGACACGTACGGCAACAACCGGCGGACGGGCGGCGACTTGTTCGTGGTCCTGGCCACGCTGTCGACCGACGCCGACGTGCAGTACCTCGGCTACCTCCACGACAAGGGCGACGGCACGTACGTGGTCACCTACACGGTCGAGGAGGCGGGCGCGTACGACCTCGCCATCACGCTCAACAAGGAGCCGATCCGGCAGTGCACCCCGCCGGACGTGGGACGCCCGCACCTGACGCGCGCGTACAACGGGCAGACGGTGTACGCCGCGCCGGCGCAGTGCGGCGCCGCGCCGACCACCCTGACCGTCGTGCACGGCGACTACCACGGCGCCTCGTCGACCACCTCGCCGGTGCCGGGCGACGGGCTCGAGACGGCCACCGTGGGCGTGCCCACGGGCTTCACGATCCACGCCCGCGACGCGTTCGGCAACGTCCGCACCGGCACCGGCACGGCCAACATTCCCGCGTACGGCGACGGCGTGAGCGACGGGTTCTTGGTGACCGCCAACGGCCCGTCCGGGTACACCGAGCTCTTCTCCACGGCCGTGCAGCGCATCACCGACGACTCGTCGGGCGCCGGCACGCCCTTCTCCATCGTCCTCGGCGGGCGCGAGAGCACGCCCATCGCACGCGACGCCAGTGCGGCGGCCGTCCAGGCGGTCATCTCCGAGATGCACCCGGACGACCCGCGCGCGGTGCGGGTCTCGCACGTCGCCGCCACGCCGCCGTACTGGCGGGTCACGTTCCTCTCGCACCTGACGGAGTGGTCAAACGACCACCTCGACGTGGTCGGGGCCGACCTGACGGTAACGGTGGAAGAGTCGTCCAACGGTCAGTACGAGGTCGACTACACCGTCTGGGTGCGCGGCCAGTACGTCTTCGACGTCGTCGGGGCCGACGGCGCGCACCTCGTCGGCTCCCCGTACATGGTGCCCGTCGTGGACGGCGCCGTCGAGGCTAAGACGTCGTTCGTCACGGGCGTGGGGACGTACGGCCACCTTCTCGCAGGCGAGCAGCTCAGCGTCTCGGTGCAGGGTCGGGACGTGCGCCAGATCGAGACCCAGGTCGTCAGCGTCCGGGCGGGGGCAGGCACGTTCACGCTGGCGTACGGCGGGGAGACGACCGCCGCGCTCGACTGGGACGCGCCGGCGGCCACGGTTGAGGCGGCGCTGGTCGGGCTCGACACGATCGGCGGCGTGACCGTGCACCGCAGCGTGACCGGCGACGGCAGCGTCCTCGCCTCGCGGTACGCGGTGGCCTTTGACGGCGTCTGCGAGGGCCCGCTGTGGGCCGCGTGCCCGGCGCACATTGGCCTCTCCCAGCCCCTCCTCGAGGCCGACGAGGCGTCGCTGTCGTACCCCGGCACCAAGTTCCAACCCAACATCACCGTCACCACGACCACGCGCGGCACGGCCGGCAACGACGCGCACGAGGCCGTGTACGCGCCGACGCCTGCCAGCCGCCCGGACATCAAGGTGCACCTCGAGCACGACGGCGGAGTATTCGAAATTGGCCTCCGCGAGGTGCAGAGCCTCAAGTGCACGGCCGCCGCGGGCGTGTCGGATCTGTCGCTCGTGCGCGTGGGCCTGTCGTACCTCGGCGAGTCGATCGGCGCTCCGGTGCCGGGCGACACGGCCCTGTCGGTGTTTGAGACCAAGGTCCAGGAAATGGTCAAGACGCTCCATGCCGACGCCGACGTGACCGTGACGGCCGCCGGCGGCCAGACGACCCTGTGCGAGACGGCGGCCGCGGGCGCCGGGTGGCTCGACATTGCGTTCGGCGCGGACGTGCTGTTCGCGCTGCCTTCGCTCAACGTGACGAGCACGGTCGACGCGGACGTGGAAGTGCGGGAGACGGTCAAGGGAATCGACAGCCGGGAGTACCTCCCCGACGGCCGCGTGGACATCAAGTACACGCCGACGGTCAAGGGCGACTACACCCTCTCGGTGACCATCGACGGCGACCAAGTCTCCACAGACCTCGCGGCCGGCGTGTTCGTGTACCCGGGCCCGGCCAGCGCGCCGCACTCGTCCCACACCAGCGACGGCGTGGCCGTAGAGGGCGTCTCGGAGACCTTCGTCGTGCAGGCCATCGACCAGTTCGGCAACACCCTCGACGGGGCCGCCACGACCGGCGCCTTTACGGTGCGGCTCGACGGCGCGGCCGACTCGCGGGCCGAGCGCGGCGGTGCAGTCGCCGCGTCGTCGGTTGGGGTGGTCGTGAGGAACGACCCGAACACTGACGGGCAGTACGGCGTCTCGTGGGACCCGCAGGTTGCGGGAGAGTACGTCCTTTCGGTCAACTTTACCTCCCACGGAGGCCTCCTGGCGACGTACTACCGCGACCCCGATTTCCGCAAGCCCATCCTGTTCTACGGCGCCAACGACCACGACCACTACCACAAGGCGCCGCACTGCCCGCAAACGGTCGTGTACTGCGACTCGACCCGGCTCGAGGCGTCCCTCGAAGTGAACACCACCGCCCAAGACGAGCCGCTGTGGCCGCTGTCCCCCATCGCAGATCGGAAGAGCGTCGTGTAGGGAAAGAGTGTAGATCTCGGTGGTCG
>OWNL01000043.1_pt1 | contig 11416 bp, 1 predicted proteins | sample 1733051 | NCBI WGS metagenome assembly OWNL01 (sample SAMN05416795, study PRJEB24817) | seawater metagenome | isolation source: Sea water | place: Canada:Atlantic | collected 2013-11
AGATTGCAGAGGTGACTGGAGTTCAGACGTGTGCTCTTCCGATCTCGGCGCAGCCGGGTTCTTGAGCGTGAACTGAATTTGGTAACCGCGGCACCCAACCAGCACTCCACCGCTGCTAGCCGGGACAACCAACTTGCCACTGCCGAGTGTGTTGGTCCAGGCGCCAAACGTCTGCAGCGCCCCGGACGGGGCGATGGTCAAGCCCAGGGATGCATCATCGGGTGTGGTGCTTCCTACAAACCCAGCCAGGGTAAGCGCGGGGACGCAGCTGGAGAACAGCGGCCCGTCCGTGGTCAACGAGACAGTAATGACGTTGCTGGCGCAGGGATTTGAAGTGCTCTGCACCACAGTGAACTCAGTGATTGCCACAGGACGAATGCGGAGCGGATTTGCATCGCCAGAGGCCGGACGGCCGCCGCATTCGTCCTTGCCGGTCGGGTCCACGGCGCCAGTGACGGAACCGGGGACACTCAGCGCCGAGTTGTGAGTCGTGGCGTCGTGGAAGGACGCATCATACCCGTCGATGTCGGTTGGTTTGTCCTGCAGCGTTATCGTTAGTGTGGATGCCGGGCTGGATTGCTGTTCAGGCGGGTTTTTCAGCTCAAATGTGAAGACCAAGTCGGTCCCTGCAGTGACCTCGGAGCTCTCGCCAGCGGCGAAAATAGACCACACCAGGCTGCCTGCGTTGGTGTCCCAAACGGCCAACTTGTTTTGCATTGCGGAGCCAGCGTTACTCGGCGAGACCATCAGGCTGCCGCTGGATGTGCTGCTTCCAATCATGCCTGCGAGAGAGACCTGCGGCAAACACTCTGGGATGAGGTTGTGCGAGGGCGTGAAGGTCACCGTGATCGTGTTGTTGTCACACGGGTAGGGGCTCGACTGTGCAAAGCTGCTGGAGACAGTCAGAAGCGATATCTTGAATGGGTACGAGACTGAAGCGCTGCTGAAGAGCGCACCTGCATTGCCCTCCGCAACATAGTTGGCACCGTCTCCCGTTGCCAGGTTCGTCCATACGTCGCTGTATGCAAGAATGAGGTCCACACCGGGCGCATCTTGATACTTGGATGGGTTGCGCAGGTCGACGGTGAATGAGAACGTGGTGGTTCCATTTGTAGTGCCCTGGTCAATGGTTGGCAAATCGAGGACGAGCGTTCCTGTAGTCCTCACCCAGGAGACGATCGAGATGTCAGGCCCGGATGTGGTACCACCGAGCATTGACAGTTCGCCGGCACCCAGGGACGTGGTGCTGGACGCCGTGAATCCTGTCAGCGTGAGCGTCGGAGCGCAGATCTCAAAGATGGGAACGTTTGTGGTGATGGTTATCGAAATCCGATTCAGCGCACACGGATGTGACGTTTGCTGCTGGACAACAGTTTGCGACCCGCCTTGCACGATCGGCTCCATTATGTACATCGGCTGTAACAGTCCGCTATCCGTGACCATGTCCTCGCTTGCATGCGTAAGAGTATCAATGTCAATCACAATGTCTGCAGCAGCTGCTTGTCCCGTCTCCTGATTGGTCAGGGTAAAAGAAAAGACGTACGATTGGCCAGCCACGACGTCGAACAGCGGCGAGAACTCGAGGCTGCCGCTGGACAAGGTAGTCGCTGAGCTGTTGAAGGGCGAGGTAGTGCTACTTGTGAGCCTGCTTCCCCCCACGAGCGAGTCGCGGCTGCCGTCAAGACCCGAAATTGTGATGAGAGGGTAAACGCCGTTGCCTATGCCGTCTGCGTCTCCGCAAGTGTTCAGCAGCCCCACTGAGGTGGCGATCGTCACGGTGATCGTGTTTGTGGCACAGGGGTACGGAGTGCTCTGCGCAATGGACTTTTGCGTGAAGTCGACGGCGGATATCGCCATCGTTGGCGACGCGGTAGCCCGGTTGTTTTCGAGTGTTGTGTGATCTCCCAAATACACGTACTTGGCCAACTGCTCCTCCGGGCCGTTGCGCACCGTGAACGAAAACGCATAGGCTGACAGGTCCTCCAGATCACCCACCAGCTCGATGATAGCCTTGCCCTCCTCCATGTTCCATGTCAGAAGGCTGCTCCACCCGCCAGTTGCCGGGGAGGGGTTCTCCACGCTTAGCGTGTACCCACTGTACCCATTCCTGGTTTCTGCATCGCCACGAGTCGTTGTTCCTGTCAGTCCCCGCAGAGTGAAGCGAGGGCTGCACAGCTGTCGGACGGCAAAGGGCAGACTCGGCGTGAAGATCACGGTGATGGTACTGAGAGCGCACGGCTGGTTGCTGCTGGAGGAGACGTCTGGCGTGATGTAGAAGCTGTCAACTTGCAGCGCCGTTCCGTCAAGCACTACGCTGGCGGAGAGGTCGGGCAGAGTAAGATTGATGTTGTTGTGTCCGGCGAACTCAAAGGCACCGTTCAAAATGGTGAAGCTCAGCTCGTACTCGGTGTCTTTGGTCAAGCCCGCTTGCAGGTACAACCTCATGGAGCCAACGTCCTTTTCCCAATTGCCCTGGTTCGAGAACACGCCGGCAACGTTTGGCGTGACCGCCAGGGCTTGGGAAGAGGTCGAGGAGCCCGTCAGGCCGTAAATGTACAGGTACACGGGCCCGGTCTGGACTTCGCCGTTTTCCTGGGGGCTGTCGCAGGACGCCTTGACGTCAATGTTTGGCACAAAGGAAATTGTGATAACATTCGGACCACACGGCTCCGTCGACGACGCCGATATTGTCGCTATCGATGGCGCAAACCGATCGATGACGTTCACGGCACCATTGAGTTCGACTGTGCTGCCGATGATTGCTGGCTCCGTGAGGCTGGCCGCAGACGCCGACTGCCACAGGGGTCCGTTTTTAAGGACAACGGAGAAGGAGTACTGGGTGCTGCCGGCAAGATTGGCGACCAATGTGACGACCAACTCCTCTTGTACCCGGTTCCAGTCTGCCGACGGTGAGAAGACGGAGGAATACTGCTGCAGCTGAACATTTTGGTCATCGTTCACCCCGACGAGGCCCGAGATTGTGATCGTGTTGGCACAAAAGAAGGCAACCTGCGCGCTCACTGTGAATGCAACTGTAATGATGTTCTCTGAGCAAGGATACGTGTTGGATTGTTGCACCGAAGTCGAAGAGATTGCAACTTCTCGCACGTACATGGCAACCAAATTGGAGTCCGTGGGTCTGTTCATGGTGCTAGAGGTGTGGATCTCAGCGTCGTGGAAAGACGTCTGGTACCCGTCTGTGTCCGGGATCCTGTCGTCGAGAGTGAGCGAGAGAGAGGTGGTCGGGGCAGTCAGCTGACTCGAGCTGGGGTTGAAGATTTTGAAGGACAGCACAATGTCGGTATTGGCAGCGATCGATGTGTCGTCCGCAGAATCTTGCGCGAAAAGTGAGACCCCGAGGGCGCCCGAGTCCTTTGACCAGCTTCCTGACAGGGACCACGCAGAGGCGCCACTTGAATACTCTACGGACAGTAGTAACGTGTCTTCTGTCGTCGAGCCCGTGACGCCAGTGAGAGAAAATAAAGGCATACAACCCGCAAGCAAGTCCACGGTGCAAGAGATGGTCACTGTGATCGTGTTTTCCACGCATGGACTCGGCGTCGACTGCGCAATCGCGCTATCCAAAGTGGCGCCGGCCACGTACATGGGATAATCTTCAACATTCTGCGTCTGGCCAGGCACTCCGTCGACGTTTGTGTCAAAAATTAGCTCCGTAATGGCGTTATCATGCCAAATCTTGTTTCCGCCTTCGCCATCAGAGTACGACAACTGGAGACCGACACCTACGGGCTGTTGGGACATGGAAGGGTTCGTCACATCAAACATGAGGACCAACGACTTTGATGCAACATCAGAGGTGATCGACAGTGCCATGAGCCCAGTCTGGCGAACCCACGAGTCGATCCGGAGTGCGTCGCTGCTTCCCGTCTTTTTAACAGGAACGGGAACGGAGGAGGAGCTCGACGGCGTGGATGTATACTGTAGTCCTGAAAGCACAATTGAAGGCGCACACCAAGCGAAGATAGGAACGTTGGTCTGGAGCGATACTGTGATCGTATTCTGAGCGCATGGATTGTCGCTCGACTGCCGTACAGACGTCAGTGAACCACCAAGAACTTCGGGCCTCTCGATTTGCAACACGTGTAGGACCCCACCCGGCCCAATGCTGGTCGCGGAGTGGCTGAGGATATCCGTCTCGACAAAAAGCGAGGGTACATAGTTTGAATCGACTCCGGTGTACGTTTCAACGGCCCCGTTGCGGATCTCAAATGAGAACACGTACTCTATGCCTGCCGTGGTTGCTTGTGATGGAGCGAGCTCGATGATTCCATTCTCGTGATCAAAGGTGGGGACCACTTCGTTGAAAGCTGGGTATGCACTAGAAACTTGGGTGATGCTTGACGAACGCGCCCCAAAGAATCCCGTCAATGTTAGGGTGGGAAAGCGCCCATAGGCGACCAAGTCGGATGTCTGCAAGCACGTGTTCAACAGGGGAACACTAAGAGGCAAACTGATGGTAATCTTGTTCAGCGCGCATGGGAACTGGGTCGACTCTTGGCCAACCGGCGAGTTAAATAAGAGCGCGTCGATCTTCATGATGTTTGTGCCAGACAAGGATGTGGTTGGAAATACCGACGGTGAAATCAGGGTGACATCCTGCGCCACTTGCGTCTCGGGGCGGTTCTGGAGCGTAAACTCGAGCGTTACAGCGGTCGACTGCGCAAAGTTTGCAATGACGGACACAATCAAGGTGCCGTCCCGAGTCCAGGTGCCGGAGCTACCAAACACTGCCGTGTCGCTAGCGCCCGTGAGGCCCAAAGCATCGTCGGCAGTAGTGCTGCCCTCCAGGCCGGTAACGGTCAGTGTATCCACACAGTCATAGTTGACGTCAATGCTCGGCGCCACCACAACTGTAATTGTGTTCTCGTCACACGGGTAGGTGGAGGTCTGGCTGATGGTAGAAGTCGTCCACGAAGATGTCATTATGTCAAGAAGGCCGGCACCCAGGATCGTCATGGATGTTGTGCTTTGCGAGATATCGGGGACAGTAAGGTCCACACTTGTTACACCACTCAATGATGGTGAAGGGCTGTTGCGAATCTCAAACGAGAAAGTATAGGTGACACCAGCGTCAAGGTTCGCATCCAAGTAAACTTTGATGCGGCCATCTACCTGCTCCCAGGTTGCATCGGCATTGAAAACTCCTGCGCTCGTGCTGATGACCTGCAGCGCCTGATTGTCGGGCTCCAACGTCCCTGTAAGACCAACGATTTCAAGGTACTCGACGCAGTCTGCGCCCGCAGTAATATCCACCGTCGACCTCAAGCTGATTGTGATTGTGTTCAAGTCGCACGGGTAGTTTGAGTTGTCAGAGATCGTGCTTTCAGAAAAACCGACATCGGCGATTTTCATCGGATCGCCGTCACTGTTCGACACTGAATAGGCTTGGGTGAACGAAGGGGGGGAAACAACGCCGCTGACGCTCAAGGTTACATCCTGCGCGTCCTGCGGGGTTGCGCTGTTTTCCAGCGCAAAGCTAAAGCTGTGGTCCTCGCAGCCTCGGAGCACTTTGTTTGCGTTGTCGCCAAGAACCGTCATCGAGAGTGTCAAAGTCCCGCTTGCATCCCAGTTTGCCGTGTCGCCGAATTTGGCGTCATGTGAAACCGACGTGAGTGTACGTGAGCCGGTTGTGACAGAGCCCGACAGTCCCGACAAAGTAAGCACGTTAACGCAGGAACTAAATATGGGCCCATCAGCTTGGAAGACGACGGAAATGGTGTTGCTAGCGCAGGGATATGCGCTGGTTTGAGAAACCTGCAACTTTGTGAAGGTCACAGATCGAATGCGGAGCGGCCGGGCGTCCATGTCCTGGGGCGAGTTCGAGCATATGTCTTTGTCGTTGATGACAAGGCCATTGGTGTTATAGAAGGTCATCGTAGATGAATCATGATTGGCCTCCACATGGAACGCTGCGGTGTAGTCCGCCACGCCAACAGGAGGGGTGTCGATCATTTTCAAGGACAGGGCCGTGAGCGGAGAGTCCTGCTGCGACTGGGGGTTTGTCAGCTCGAACGAGAACGAAACGACGGTATAGTTGGGGATCTCTACACCGACTTTGATTGCATCAGCGTCGCCTGCCGTGGTTGCGCTTGATTGGGCATCGTCATCGTGGAAGATGTTGAAAATCAATATGCCGTCTGCGTTGGTCCACGTGCCGGGCCTGTCTCCCGTTTGCGCCACCGTGGCCGTCAGCTGGCCGCTTGCTGTGCCAGACTGCTCCAAGCCAGTCAGAGACAGCGAGGGCGTGCACCGAGGATAGAGGTCGATGTCTGTCATGAGGGTCACGGTAATTGTGTTCTTGTCGCATGGGTACGGCGAACTTTGCACAATGGAAGAGGACACAATCGCATTCTTGATTTTCATCGGGTACTCTGGGTCGGTAAGGACGATCGAGGTGGAATCTCCGCGCCGCACAAACGTGGTACCGCTTGTCGCATCATTTGTCCACTCGGAATCGGGAAGCGACTCATACCGAAATTCGAGTCCAATGCCCGGGGCGTCTTGGTGCAGGGAGGGGTTCACGAGCTTGAAGTCGAAGTCGAACGCGACGGATGGCGTTGGCCACCCAGCCTGCCCGGGTGGGATGGCGGAGGTAGACGTCTCGACTGTCTTGACAGCGAGAATGAGCGTTCCAGAAATCCTGGTCCACGAAACGATGGACAGGATTCCGGTCTGGGAGAGGGTTCCTTCCAGAGGCGTGAGATCACTCGATGCGGCGATGTCGGGCGTGGAAGACGCGGACAGCCCCGTGAGCGTGAGCCTCGGGGAGCACTGCTCGAAGATTGGTACCGAGGTAATGATCGAGACGGTAATGGTGTTCTTAGCGCAGGGGTTGCTTGACGACTGGTGCACGTTGGTAGAGGCCTGGACCGTCGGATCATAAATGGTCCCCGGCGAGTACCCTCCCCAGGTAGATTCATCATCATCGGCAATCAGAACAGCAGAGTTGCTCAACCGGTCTGCCTGAATGGTGAGACTCAGTGCACTCTGCTCGAATTCCCGGTTTCTGTACAGAAATGTGAAGTTATAGGCAACGCCTGCGTCCAGCCCAGCACTGGAGGTAGATAATTCAATGACAATGGTTGTGGCAGCGGCCGTATACACAACTGAGATCGAGGCTGGGTCCAAAGGAGCAGGCGAGTCCGACGCCACGGCAATGGTGCCGTCCTTGGAGCCAGTGAATCCCGTGATCGTGAGACGCGGGTATTGGTAGTTTTGCTGCCCTGTAGCATCGGCACAGGTGTTGAGGAGGGCCACATTGAGCGTCATTGTGACAGTGATGCTATTCAAGCTGCAAGGGTACGGATTTTCCTGCCCCGCGACGGCAGAGAGCGTGAGTCTCGACACTGTAATGCCCGTGTCAAAGGAAAAGGTCGGAATGCCGCACCCAGACAGCTGGGGGAAGGCGGAGGGGACAAGTTCCGTTTCCTGATTCAGCACGTCGAAGGTAAATTCATAAGTTTCCCCGGCGTTCAAATTACCGCTGAGGGTGACGATGAGTGTGCTGTCAGAGAGGCTCCAGGCGCCGTTAGCCTCGAACCCCGAGGAGCTGGTAACAGCAAACGTATCATCGGTCTTGGAGCGTGTGCCTGTGAGCCCGCTGAGTGTGAACTGCGTGCAGCAGCTTGTGTCAACCCCGAATAAGGGCGAGATTTCCACTGTGACCGTGTTGATGCCACACGGTTGCGTTGAAGAGAAGGAAATCGTGGGGACCTGACTCCAGGCGGGCTCGTCGACATTCATGAAGCTGAGTCCCACAGACACTTCCTCGCTCAGAAACTCGTCCTCGTCATCAACAGAGACATCGATGTCAATGCTTGTCAGCGCGCTCTTGTCGGCGTTGACATTTTGGATTTCGAAGGACAAGACAATGTCCTGATCGCGTGGCATGAATGTTGATGGGTCGACACACAGCTCCAGGACGCCCCCACTCTGGGTCCATGCAGCGCTTGAGAATACGCCTCCACCAGAGGTCAGGGCGAAGGGATCTGCGTCTTCCGTCAGTGACCCCGTAAATCCTGTCAGGGTGATACACTTGACACACGCCAACGGGATGGTCGGGGTGAGGCTCACGGTCACGATGTTGCTGGAGCACGGGTCAGAGCTCGAGCTTGTGACGTCCACCGTCGACCATGCCAGGCTCTCGATGAAAAAGGGCTTGATATCTCCATTGCACGTTGTCACAGCTTCGACCCATGTGACGCCTTCGACGTAGAAGAGAGATGCGGATGCTGACAGAGCTGGGGCAGCCTGCGACAGGCGCGGGTTCCTCAGAACAACCTCAAAGATTACCTGGGTCAAATTTGTCCTACCCTCACTGTCCAGAACGTCGTTGATGTCGAATGTGAGCGATCCAAGGCTCTGATTCCAGGTTGTGGTGATGAGGCCTGAGCGCTCAGGGCCGTTGTGGACCTTGTATGTGGTTGCCAGATTCGAAGACGGTGTTGGCGAGAGCTTCAGCCCCGAGATCGTGAGCTGTGGTTGGCAGCGCCGATATAGGGGCGTGGACGAGCTTATGCTGACTGTAACGGTGTTGTCCATGCACGGATACTGGCTCGATTGGCACACTGAAATGTCCAGGTCCGCTTCATTGTCAAAGATCTCGCCCGTGGCATTCCCCATGAGAGGCTGCTCCTCCACGAGAGGCGGCGCCGCCATCCTGGCGCCCTCAAACGCCTCCGGATCTTTTTTGGTCAGATACAGGTCGAATTCACAGTTCGCTTCTTGCGCAATTTCGCTGAGCAACAAGACTTTAAACGTGCTCGTTTCCTTGTTCCACGACCCCACACTTGCCAGCGAAGTGCCACAGCGACTGACGACTTGTACGTTCTCTGTGGACGGAGTCAGAATACCGTACAAATTTGTTATGAGGATGGAATCCACGCAATTTGAGGGCAAAGGCCCGTTTGGAGTAAAAGAGACGGTGATCCGTGCCTCCGTGCACAGACCGCCTCCGCGGTGCGAAATCCTACTGGCCGCAGAGAACAGAATTTGCTTGACGTACAGAGGAGATTTGGTGTACGACCTGAAGTCTGCGACCGGTCCTATTTTCAAGTCATCGTCGACGTCCATCATAGCCGGGACAGAAGGTACTCCTACCGTCCATTGACCAGACGAGGTACCGATAGGCCCTGCCGAAACCGAGACCAGGGGCGCTTGCTGGGATGATTGAGGGTTGTTGAGCTCGAAAGAGAAAGAAACGTCTCCGGCACAGCACACGTCTTCGTGCACGTGCAGTCTGAGCTCCTTTGCATCGTTATCCCACATTCCAAAGCCCTGCGCTGTGGATGCAAAGCTGCTGCGGAAGTGCTTGAACGTGTTCAGGCCATCATAGCCGCAGTTGCCGAGCGCGACCGGCCCGGAAATAACGTCTGCGCCCAACAAGTTTGAGATGGTGATGATGGTCTCGTTCGCTACCAGTGGAAAGTTGGCGGAAAGAGTGACGCACAAGGTGTTGGTTTGGCACGGAAAGTCTGTGCTCTGCGCAATGGTCTTGGCGCAGAAAAGCGGCTCAATGATTTTCAGCGGTGCCGCATGGCCTGCCATCGCAACCCCCTCGGTCGTGCAGCTCGCGCAGCACGGCGCCTCCATGTCCCTGCGCATGTGCCTGGTGCAAAGACCAGTGGCAGAAACTGTTACGTCGGGGGACTCTTGCGCGACGTTCGGGTTCGTGATTTCGAACGAAAAGGTGTACGTGCGATTTGCCGTCCACAGACCAGTATACGACGCAGAAGGGTACAGCACGAGCTTGCGATTAATGGTGAAGAAGAGGGATGGTGCGTGGTCCATCTGCGTCGCTTCGTCTGGGATTACCTGGATCGCACCGCCGGACGTATAGTCGTAGCCTGCATTCGAAATTGTGATTTTGCACATGATATTGCCAGCGCCAATGGTAGCCCCACTGTTCAATTTGACTCCATTTGCGGAGCATACGCTGTAGCGCGCAGCAAATCCCTGGCCGCCGTACCCTTGGATCTCAAGCCGACCCTCCCCATAACCGCTGCTGTGATTCAAAACCTGTACCGCCTCCACATACCCGGATAGCCAATGGCCGCTGCCTTGCGTGCCGTTGCTCGAGGCATTTTGAAAGGCCATGTGATCATCCTCGGCGTCGCACACTTTGCAGTGCTGAGGATTAAGGACCAGGCTGCCGGTTCTGGGCTCAGGGGCAGTCATGGTATTCAAGCGGACAAGAGAGCCTGAAGCGCTAGCCCCCGCGCGGGACTGGTCGTAGAGGTTTCCTATCTCAATCTTGAAAGGGATAGGACAATCCGCGACGATCGGCGTTGAAACGGCCAATGTCACGGTGATGACGTTGATGCAGGAAGGGTACGGAGTACTCTGGCCTATGTCGTGCTTGAACCAGTGGGGGCGAAGAACGACGCCCGGAGACGCGTCTCCGGGTTGCGCATTAGCAAAGTTCTCGCCGAGCGAGATCGCTGCACCCGATGGAAGCGCAACAGTCGTCGTGGAGCGGAGATCTACTCCAGTGGGGTCACTCGCAAGAAGATACTCATTGGTGCAAACAGCGGAGGCGCTCACCCGGACTGGAGCAGCCTGATGGAGCAAACGACCAGTGCTACACGTTGATGCTGAAGATTCAGAAGGGTTTCTCAGCTCCACCCAAAACTCGATCCATCTATCCGCAACGACATGCTCAGCAAGCGTCAGCGCTAGGGTGCACGCTGCTTGGTCCCATTTTCCCGCGGAAAGGAGGTCGCTATTTGAGATTTCGTTGACTTCGATTGCGTCATCGTCAAGCGTGAGGGCATCGCAAAGGCCTGCGATGGTAACGCTCGAGGCCTGAAGGAGAGTGACATTCGCAGCGAAGGAAACATAAATCTTGTTCTTTGCACAAGGGTGTGGGTTTGTTTGGAAAGTCTGGCCAATTATCCCACAAGATTGTAGCGGAGCCGGGGTCGTCGTTGTCGTTACGTATGCAGTAGTTGTCGTACTCTCAGAAGGAGTTGTCGAAGAAGAAGTTGTCGGGGAAGGAGTTGTCGAGGGGGGTGTCGAGGAGGTAGTCTGTACGATAATCGAGGAGGAAGTCTGTGCAGCTGATGCCGTAGTGCTGTACACAGCTGTGGTCGAAGAGGTAAATGCGATCGTCGTTTGTCCAGCGGTTGTGGGCGTCGGGGTTGACGACGTCGTAGGCGGTGTGCACACAGACGTTTGACACGAGACTCCAGAGCATGTCCACCCTGCGTCGATGGAGCAACCAGTGCATCCGTCATGGTCGACGCTGTTGCCATCGTCGCATGCCTCGTCATGCGCCTGGAAGCCGTCGCCGCAGCTCGATGTGCACGCATCTGCAGTTGTCGCATTGCCTCCGGTGCACGTGTATCCGCAATCGGCTTCCACTGTGCATCCGGACGAGCATCCATCGTTGGACTCT
>OWNL01000047.1_pt1 | contig 11092 bp, 1 predicted proteins | sample 1733051 | NCBI WGS metagenome assembly OWNL01 (sample SAMN05416795, study PRJEB24817) | seawater metagenome | isolation source: Sea water | place: Canada:Atlantic | collected 2013-11
CGACCACCGAGATCTACACTCTTTCCCTACACGACGCTCTTCCGATCTGAAAGAAGGCCGGGCTGCCCAGGCTGTGTCTAGCAGGCGCGCCCGGGCGAAAACTCACGTCTGGCGGCGTCCCGAGGCCTCCGCTGTCCGAGACCTCAGAAGCCGAACTGCTGGATCGCGTCCTTGCCCGTCGCGATCTCGGCCGCGAGGATGCCGAAGACGCAGATCATGGCGAAGCGGCCGTTGTTGATCTCCTTCAGGCGCATCTCGTCGTTGTACATGTTGACGCCCAGGGGGTCACCGAAGTTGCCCGGCTCCGCGCCATCCTTCTCGCGCCAGGCCAGCTCCAGGAAGGCGCTGAGCAGGAAGATGCCCACGAAGCCGATGACGCCCTCGCCCGTGCCCATGGCAGCGAAGCCCGCGGGCGTCTTCTCGAAGCCAGGGAACTTGATGAAGTGCTGGCCCAGCAGACCGACCGAGGCCATCATCGCCACGCGGCCGTGCTTCAGCTCCGAGGAACGGAGCTTGTTGAAGCCGGCCTCGTCACCGACCTTCGTGAAGCCCAGGGGGTCGAAAAAGCCAAGCGGCTCCGTCGCGCCGATCTGGGCCGCCGGCGAGAAGGGCGGGGGCGGGGGCGGCACATCCTCGGCGGCCTCCACGGCCGCGGCCGTGGCGTTGACGGGGATGTCCATCGTCGTGCGCCCCGCGAAGCGCAGGCGGTACGACTGCAAACCGTCCACGGAGCCCGCGGCCCTAATAGACACGTCGTTGATCTCGATCGTCTGGATCGCCGTCGACGTCGTGAAGGTGTAGTCCCGGTCCTGGTGGTCGAAGACGACGAGGAAGTAGTCCGAGGCGCCCTTGTGTTGGGGCTCGCCGCCGTAGTAGCCATGTATAAAATTGGGCGTCTCGTCGCCCTGCCGTAGGTTGCCGAACGCGTCGCGGGCCTCGATGGTGAGCGTCGAGGGGATGCCCGCCACCAGTTGCGTGGTGAACCCGGGGCCCACCGCCGTTGAGGTGGGGCCATGTAAGGGCCCGTGGACCACCGTGAGTTCCGGATAGGCGTGCCTACAGTGCGACGGGCGCGGGTAGACGTCCACGCCGTCGTAGGCGCGCTGCCACCAGTACGGCGCCGAGGGCGCCGTACACCCGAGTAACGGCTCGTCCCTATGCGTGATTTCCACGTCATATAGACCGGCGATGGGCGCCGTGTACGTGGCGATGTAGGTGCCGTTGCCCAGGTCGTTGACGAATGCGCGGTACTGCACGTCCGTGTCCGTCTTGTGCGTTAACAGCACAGAGAAGTCGTCGCCGCCGTACCACAGGTTGTTCGAGTAGGCGTCCTTGGCCTGGATCGCGAAGCGGCCCGTGTCGCCGGCCGCCGCCTCGACCAGCCAGTCCATGTCCGGCGCCGGGGCGCTCTCGGCTTCCGAAGTGTAGGCCGTCGCGGCGCCGGGCTGGACCTCCAGCGAAAAGGGCGAACACTTCAGGGCGTCGCCCAGCCCGCAGAAGATGTCCGTGCCGCCCGTTTTGACCGATAATTCGTAGGTGCCGCTCTTCAACGCCGTGTAGGTCACGTCGTACGCGCCGTCGCCCACGTATTCCACGCGCCCGCTTAACGTGGTGGGCCCCAAAATGTCGACGGCGATCTGGTCCGCGGAGTCGTCCTCGTCGAGCGGTCGGATGAGCACGTTGCCCGTGGCGTCCTTGGTCGTGACTCTAAAAGTCTGCTTCACGCCGCTCACGGCCTTGGTTAGGGACGGGCCGACGGCTGTCGTGAAGGGAAAGTCGGCCCGGCCCGGCACGACCGTCGTCGCGAACGGCGAGCCCGCGATGTGCGCCGCGTGGTACAAAGCCGTGGACGGGATCGTCTCGTAGACCACCGAGTAGGAGGACCACGCCAGGCGCACGCGCGCCGCGCCCGTCAGCTCGCGCCACTCGACCACGATGTCGTGGAAAGAACCACCAGTGAGGGGAATCTCCACGCGCTGGCCGTCGCTGGCGTACGTGCCGTTCTCCCAGCCGTCCATGACCAGCTCGTGGTCCACGTAGACGCGCGCGCCGTCGTCGAAGAAGACGTAGAGCGTGTACACGTCGGACGAGGGCGGCACGACCTTGCCGCTCCACCGCGCGCTCACGTAGTCGCGGCCGTAGGGCGTCACGGCGCCGTGGCCCCAGTCGAAGTCGAGTTTGGGGTCCACGCGCACGACCGTGGGGTCGCCCTGCAGCCACGCGTTGTCGAAGTACTCCGCGGCCAGCCCGCCCTGGACCAGCTGTCTGACGACGACGTCGGCGTCGCCCGTCTCGGCCGGCGTGTAGCTGCCCGTGTAGGACGGCAAACCCGCCACCGTCTCCTCGACGCGCACGCGCGGCGTCGAGCCGTACAGCGCCGCGGCGTTGCCCGGCACGACCTCGGTCGTTGAACACAGCGCGTCGCTGCCGGTGAGCAGCGCCGCGTCGCACGCCAACAACTCGAGGTCGCCCAGTTCGCTGCGGAACGTGATCATCCAGTCCGCCTGGCCGTAGGATCGCTCGATCTTGGCGACGTCGACCCGATCCAAGGTAGGGAGGGCCTCCAACGCGGCTTTAACGGCCGATGCCGAAGCGTCATAGGGAAGCGGCGCCGTCGTTTCGTTGTAGTAGGTCAACGAAAAGACGCCGTCCAGAGGCGTGGGGTCGCCGCCCGTCGTCGTGACGGTCTGCTCCTCATAAACAAAAGGCGAGGCCTGCATCTCGCGCAGGTTCCCTAATTGTTTAGTGAAGGTGACCGTGTACTTGATGGAGTTGCCCAGGACCTCCTTGGCCACGTTCACTTCGTCGATGCTGGCGATGGCCTGGAGCTCGTTCTTGACCGTGGCGGCGGCGGCGTCGAAGGCGATGTCGCGCGAGTAGTGGCCCTCGTAGGCCACGGAGAAGGTCCCGCCCAGGCCGCTCTCGCCCTTGACGAGCTCGACGACGTTGGCCGCGTCCGTATTGGAATAGGTGGTCCCGTCCGCGTCCAGGACGATCAGCTTGCCGACATCGCCCACGGGGCTCACGAAGGTGACGTCCCACGCCGAGCCCTTGAAGGCGTCGTCGTTGATGCCGTCCTGGGCCGTGCCCTCCGTGACAATAACGTCGTTGATCCCATCCAACTTCTCCAGGGCCTGCTCTACTGCCAGCGCCGTCGTCGCGGCCCCGGACCGTAAGGTGGCGTCCGAGGGGTCGATGTACACGGTCTGCATGGATGACGTGAAGTCCACACCACCCTGGAGCTGGAGTGCGAAAGTGCACTCCGCCGAGGTACTGGAACAGACGACGTGCACCGACTGGACGTCGGGCACAAACTCCACGTCGCTCGACACGACGATGATCTGCGTCTCCGTCACGCCCTCCTGGACGCGGGAGACCCAGGCGTCCGAGGGACTGATGCCGCGCGTGCCGCTGCCCGTTCCCACCGTTAACTCCAACAAAGGCCGAGGACCTAAATCAGTAGTAAACGTAACGTCGTACTGGTAGCCGTCGTAGGACGACCCGTTCCGCGTCACGTCCACGGCCTCGACGTTGCCCAGCTGTTCCAGGGCGATCTTGATGACGTAGGGCGACGCGTCGGCCTGGATCACGTCCGTCTTGCCGCTGCAGTGCGCCGGGAGGTTCACTTGCGGCGTCTTGCCCGACGTGTATCCAATACCGTCGTTGTCGCCGCAGCCCGTGGCGTTGGAGGTGTTGTACGAGATGGAGAAGACGCCGGCGAAGTCCGCCGCAAAGTGCAATCTTTGAATCTCGTAGGTGGCCGGGTTGTACTGGGCCACACCCCCGTCGGCGTAGTGCGCGTACTCGCCCTCGGCATCGTGGCGCCAGAGCTCCGTGTAGAAGACGTCCAAACCTTCGCGGCCCCGGGAGGCCGTCAAATCTCTGAGAGGCGCACCGGAAGCTTTTTTGGGCTCGATGGTGAAAGTGTTGGCCCGGCCCTTCAAGAACTCCGTCACTTTTGAAATACCGTGGGCGCTCTGGTAGTAGCCACTTCCTGATGAGAGCTCAAGCATGGGCACGTCGCCCACTCGTTCCAAAAAGGTGATGGTGTAGGTCCCGAAGGACTGGCCGTAGGTCGTTTCGTTCGAACGCGTGACGTGCACCTGACCGATATCTAAATCTGCCGCTTCCAAGATGTCCTCCCAATAACGGGGCGTGTCCATGCCGCTCAGGCCGCCGGAAAACTCCGTCTTGGGCGTCAAGCCTAATCTAAGATAAACATCGCCGATGGCCAAGTCCACCGACACGATCTGCTGCTCGTAGACGACGCCGGCCATGCCCACACTGAGGGCGGACCCGCTCGCCGTCGTCTGGGCCGCCGCCGCGCCACTCCGCGCGGCCACCGTGAGGGACCCTCGACTTAAAACGCCGCCGCCCATCAAATTGAAGGGCTGGACCTTGAAGGCGTACAACGCGTCCGTGGTCAAACCCGCCACTTCGTAATCTAAAACATCGGGAGCATCCGTGCCGTCGTACACGAGGACGCTCGGCGTGCCCGGCAGCACCGTCTCGACGTACACGTTCGGCCGGTGGTAGTAGTCGTCGGTGCCCGCGTCTGATAAACGTCCAGCCGTGGGGCGCATGAGCGGCACGTCGCCAGCCTCCGAGTCGAACGTGACCATCCACTCGGCGCCGCCGAAGGCGTCCGTGACGTTCCGCGACACCGTCACCACCGAAATCGTTTCTAAGTTCTCGAGTTCGGCCTTCACGTCGGCGGCCGTCGCACTGACGGGAATGGGGATCGTCTCCTCGCCTCTGAAGGATAAAGTGAAGCTACCGGAGAGCTCGTTGGTCCCGGCCAAGAGGCGTGAGATGTTGACCCCCGACCACGCCGAAGGGTCATAGGGGGACACTTGGGCCTCGTCCACGCTCATGAGGGGCACCTGACCCCGCCCGTAGAACGTGACCGTCTTATTCGTGTTGCCGTACATGCCGTCGTAGCCCGTGACGTTGACGCACTTGTCGCGCGTCGTCTTCCCGTAGTCGCACCCAATCGCGTTGGCGATGGCGTGCTCCCACTCGGCGTCGGGGGCCGCCCGTTCCAACGGTTTCGTCCACTTGCCGTTCACATACAACCGCACGACGCTGTCGAACTTGGTGTTGTCAAATAATATCCTTTGGCGCTCGGGCGAGGGCCGGTCCGCGTCGATAATGACGCGCTGCACTTCCTGCTTGACCGGGTCCGGGTCGCTCACCGTGTTCAAGGAGGCGCCGGGGTACATAAATAACCGGTAGCCACTAATAGGCGAGCCGCCGGTCGCGTTGTGGTAGGGCGCGCGCCACCGAACGTGCACCGAGGTCTCGCCCACGTCAATATTCGTCGGTCTCACCAGTGCATAGGACTGGTTGCCGTAGGTGCCCTCCCGCAATCCGTCGTCAATGCCCGGCACAGTGGCCGCGATCATCGAGGTCACGGGGGATTTCGCGGAGCGCCCCAAGCCATTCACGGCCTGCACATAGAAGCGGTACAGCTCGCCCTCGTCTAATTCGCCGACCACGTGGCGCATGACGCCGAAGCGGCCCGGCAACGCGTCGACACTTCCAAGGCCGCCCTCGTCCCTTACTCCTCCACCAAAGGTCTTCATGGGTACCTTCTCAAAGGCTTTCTTGCCCGGGCGGCCCATCCACAGCTGGTAGGCCGTGACGTTCGCGCCGCCGTTGTCCACAGGCGCCCGCCACTGCACGGCCACCTGGCCGTGGCGGAACATGGACGTCTCGCCAGTCCGGTAGTCCTGCACGCCGTACGCGGACATGGAGACTTGCACGGGCGCCAGCGGCGCCATGGGCGCGCGCGGGTTTCTGACGGTAAACACCGAGGGGTTCGAATAGGCGCCTCTACAGATCAGGTCCGCGTCCCGGGCGTTGCAGTAGTTCACCGCGCGCACCGTGAAGCGGTACTGCTTGCCCGACTCCAAACCGACACTGGTTCGCGTTCGCACCACGAAACGTGTGACGTCGACCTGGTCCGTGCCGTCGAAGACCATGCGCGGCCGGCCGCCAGCCCACTCGTCCATCCACAGTTCGTAGCCCACGACCCCCGCGCCGCCGTCCTCCGTCGGGTGGTCCCACGCCACGGCCAACGAAACGCTCGACGAATTGATCAAACGGACGGGCGGCGGCGCGCCCGGCGCGTTCCACGAGGGCGTCTCGAACTCCGGCTGACTGAGTTCGTAGACGCCGAAGCCCAAATCGTTGTGCCACCGCGCGCGCGCGTAGTAGCGCTCGCCCGTCGTGAGACCTAACAGGTCGTACGCGTAGGGGGCGCCGCCGGATAAATCAGTGGCCGTGGCCACGCACTCGCCCAGCTCCCCTTCCGCACATGTCCCGGGCCCGGAGCCCCGCGTCACCTCGGTCACCGACACGTTCAGGCCCGAGCAGTCGCCCGCGCCCCGATCGTCGCGGTAGTCGCTCGCGCAGTCGCCGCCCGTTAAAGTGGAGTTGGGCTGGGCCCAATCCAACGTCGCGACGTCGCCGCCGTTGCAGACGTCGTCGCCCCAGCGGTTCGTCTTGCAGCCGCCGAAGGTGACGAACCACGTGTAGCCGTCGTGGTTCGACGCGCGCGAGACCTCGACGTCGCCGACGTGCTCCATGGCCTCTAACGCGTGCTCAAAGGCCGCGGGCGAGGCGTCGTGCGGGATCGAGCCCGAGTAGTCGCACTCCGTCGGGCTCCAGAAGCGGCCCGGGTAGGGCGCCTTCGGCGCCCGGTACAGGCCGGCGCGCGTGTCGTTGCAGAACGTGAGCTGGAAGGTGCCCTGGAGGGGCTGCGAGCCCTTCACGCGCTCGCTCACGACGACCGTGGCCTTGGGGTACAAAGGCGGGTTGTTCAGGAACCTATCGAGAGTAGTGCCGCGCTGCGTGCCGTCGTTGACGCCACCTCTTGAAAAGTTCGCGCCGAGCGGCAGCAACGTCGTGTCGTCGGGCACCAATAACGCGACGTCCCGGGCGTGCGCCGGCCAGTAGCCCGGGTTGCTCGCGAAGCTAATGGTCCAGGCGTACTCGCGGCGCGGGCCCGGGGCGCTGCGCGTCACGTCCACCAGGCCGATGTTGGGGAGCTGCTCCAACCTAGCTTTCATCGTGGAGGCCGCGGCGTTGTACTCGATGGGCTCCGTCGTGTGCCGCCGTAACGTTAGGGTGAAGGTGCCGCCCAGCTCCACGCCGCTCCGCGAAGCACAATAAACGCAGTGGCGCACGTCCGCGGCCGTCTCGGCGCCGTCCGTGTAGAGTGCTAGGGAAGCCCCCGACCCGGTCAGCTTGTCCTCGCCCACGGTCATGGCCTCGACGTTGCCGCCGACGCCACTTCCGCGGAACTCGACGGCGTAGAGGCGCTCGTTCGATGAATAGGGCACGACCATGTCCGACGACCAGTCCGAGACGTTGACGCCCGTGACGCCAATGGACTCGAGGGCCTGGATCGTGTCCAGGGCGATGAGCGCCGCCTCGACCTCCTTGTCCGTGGCCTGGAAGGAGATGGCTTGCGTCGCCTCGCCCCGGAACTTCAATTTGTAGGTACCGCCGAGCCCGGCGACGCCCTCCCTGTTCCGGTAGACGTCGACGCGCCGCATGCCCTCCAAATTATTCACGTGCGCAACGAGGGCGGGCACGGGGCCCACGTAATCACTGACACTGTTGAACGTCACGTTGATGGCCGCCTCGTACCCGACATGGGGCGAGTGGCCGTCCTCGATGACCGTGCGGCCGTCGCCCCCGTCGATGCAGGCCGTCGTGGCGCCGCCGTTGACGCCCGTGAAGGCGACGGTGACGTCATTGATGTTCGTGAGCTCTTCGAGAGCCGCTTCCATCACAGAGGGATTGGCGTTGTACGCGATGGAGCGCGTCGTCAGCCCGTCGAAGCTTAGGGTAAAACTGCCGCCGCTCGCGTCGCACTCGATCAGCTGCGTCTCGAGCCGCGAACCCGTCGCATCAGATGGGTTCGTGCCGTCGAAGGCGTCGTCCAGCTTCAGGTGGATCAGCTGGACCTCGCTAAAGTTGCGCCAGGCCGGGAGCTCCGTGCGCACGACCTGGACCTCGGTGGTGGCGTTCATCGAGAGCCGCACGGCCTGGACCTCGTCAACGAAGGGCTCGCCGGCCCACTCAACCCGGTACGAGTCCAGGGCGTCGCCGCCGTCGCGCGTGGGTTCCTCCAGAGCTAATCTCAGTGACGTCGCGTCCAGGACGGATAAAGACACGTTCACGGGCGCGCCGGGCCGGAAGGGCGTCGGCGCCACGTAGGGCGGCGTCGTCATGGCCCAGGGCCCCTGGCCCAGGGCGTTGACCGCGCTCACGCGCACGTAGTACGGCACGCGCGTCTCCAGTTTCGAGATCGTCAGATCGAGGTCCGCTAGATCGGTGATCGCCGCACTGCCGAGGGGCAGGCCGTTCAGGGGATCCAAAGAATCAAAGGGCGGGAAGACGCCCTGCTTCCGCAGGAAGGTCGTCGCGCTGACAGCCGTGCCGCTCATGTCCAGGTCGTCCGCCACGAGCATGGGCACGTCGCCCAACTCCGTGAGGAAGGTGATGGACCACGTCGCGCCGCCGTTCTCGTCCGGGGCCGAGCGGTTGACCGCGACGGAGCCGATGGTCGAGAGGGCCTCTAGCGCCGCTTCCACGTCGTACGCTGAGGACGTATACGGGAGGTACCCCGTGCGCTGGCCCCGGAACTCCAGAGCAAGATCGCCGGAGATCGCGACGCTCGTCGACTTCTGGACCAGCGTCACGTTCACCGTGCTATTCATGTTGTTCATGCCCGGCTTCAGGAAGGAGCCCCGCACGAAGTTCTGGACGCCCTGGCCGTCCACATTTGAATTGAAGTTGACGCCGCAGCTCGGCTCGCCACACACAGAGATCATGGGCAGGTCGCCGGCGCTCGTGTCGAAGGTGACGCGGTAGAGGCACGTGCCCGTGCGTCTTTTTTCATTACCCTCGCCCTGCTTCCACTCGTCGCTCCCGCCGCCGGCCTCCTCGACGCTCACAGTGACGCGGCCGATCGTGGACAGCGCCTCGAGCTCGCTCTGGACGATGTCCGTGCGCCCCTCCGTCGTGGTGGAGACGCTCAGCGTGTCGTCGCCCGCTTGCGCAGTATCGGCGGGGCCGTCCTCAGCGCCCTGGGCGTCTCGGGACACGCTGATGGAGGGCTGGTCCACGTTGCCCGCGGTGGAGGAGAAGGTGACGTCCCAGTCGCACTCGTGGGACCCGAGGGCCGCACTCGAGGCAACGTCGACGTCGTAGAAGGCCTCTAGAGTTTCGAGCTCGGCCTTGATTTTGGCACCAGCCACCGCGCAGTCGCCGTCGTTCGCCGCGTAGATGTAGCCCGTCGTCTCGCGCCCGTAGCTGAGGCGAAACGTCGTGCGCGGGCTGATCGCCGCGTCGCCGCCCGCGGACGTCGTGTCCACGGTCCGCGAACTGATGCGCTGCACCTCGTACGAGGCGTCGCCGCACGCGCCCGTCTTGTAGTCGGACGCCGCAAAGATCTGGCCTGTGGTTGCTCCTCTGAAGTTCAAGTAGAAGTAGTCGTTTTTGGTATCATTATAGCCGCCGCGCGTGATGTTGAGCATCTGGACCTCCTTGACCGTGCCCGCTCGTAACACGTCGATCCTGGCCCGCGCGTCCACGCCGATGAGGTTGGCCGTCGAGGCGACCTCGAAATTAAAGTCGTCGCCTTGTTGCTTCTCCCACGTGCGCGCCGCGTCATCTAAAAAGGACACGGTCCAGACGTAGCCGTTCTCGGGGTCCGGGCCGGATCTAGACACGGCCACAGTACCACTAGGCACGCCCGGGAGGAGCGTTAGGGCCTCCACAACTTCTTCGGCCGTCGCGCCGTTCTGGATCACGGTGGAGCCCGGGTGGACGCCGTCCACACCCGCAAAGCTCACGTTGAAGTTGCCTGAGAGGGTGTTGCCCGCGCGCACCTCGGACGTGACGACCCAGGGGTCGCCGCTCGTGCCCTTGAGCGTGCCGTCGTAGACTGGCGCCAACAAAGGCTGGTCGCCGCCCTGGTCCCTATGCACAAAGGTGACGAACCAGCTGAAGCCGCCGAAGGGCGTGGCGTCCGCCCGTTGGACTGTGACGTCCGTAATCGTGTCCAGCAACTCCAAAGCGTCTTCTACTTCACCGGCAGAAGCGTCCGCCACGATCAGCGCGGTCGTGTCGCCGGAGAAGGTGAGGCGGAAGGTGCCGCTGATGGCGTTGCCCTCCGTCTCCGTTTGTACGACAACCGTCGAGCCCAGGGTTAATCCCGAGGCGTCCAGGACCTGGAGCTGCGGGAGGTCCGCGAGCGTCTCGTTGAACTGGATCTGCCACTGGAAGCCCGCGCGCCCGTCGATGGACACGTCCTCGCGCTTCACCTTGGACACCATGCCATTTCCAACGTTCTGCAGGGCCTCGACCATGCCGAGCACACTGGTCCGGCCGCAGCACGCCGCGGCCGAGGCCGGGATGGCGCCCGTGTACTGGAGCGTGCCGCCCGTGGGCCGCGTGTCCAGCGCCAGGGCGAAGGTGCCCGCCAGGGTGGACCCGGCCGGCGCCGTCGCCGTCACCCACTGCTCCTCCCGGTGGGCCCGCGCCAGCGTCTGCACGAGCTGGACCTCGTCGACGTCCTTGCCAAAGGTGCGGATGGTTTGTAATTCGTTCGCACCGAGGTACGTGGAGGTGGTCACGGTCTGCACCTCGGCGACGCCGGGGTTCGTGTCCCACTCGACCTGGTACGACTGTACCGCCGCGCCGCCGTCGCTCAGCGGCGGCGCCCAGGACGTCTGGACGCTGTCGCCGCCGACGATGGCCAGCAGCGCGTCCGTCGGCGCCGACGGCACGCGCAGCTCCGCCGCGGCGCCCGCTACCAAGAGAAGCAGCCCGCGCAGGGGCTGCATCGTCTTCTGCTTTTTGATCGCTCTTCAAGTATGCGAACTTCGCTGTTTGTGCAGCTCGCCGCCGCGCTGGTTCGCTGGAGCTGTGGTCGGTCTTCCACAGTCCCAGCCAAACTAAAGCGCTGGCAGCTCACTTGCACGCGCTACCCTCCCCCGCTGTGGCTATACGGCCAACACGTGGGATGCAACGCACGGGGCAGCTATTTGGCTGCCTCTTCACCACGCTATCTCCT
>OWNL01000050.1_pt1 | contig 10757 bp, 1 predicted proteins | sample 1733051 | NCBI WGS metagenome assembly OWNL01 (sample SAMN05416795, study PRJEB24817) | seawater metagenome | isolation source: Sea water | place: Canada:Atlantic | collected 2013-11
CGACCACCGAGATCTACACTCTTTCCCTACACGACGCTCTTCCGATCTCACCCGGATCCACATGGTTTCGGCACGACGTTCCACAGTGCATCGCTCGCTGTGGTCTACTAGGTGGGCGCGAACGCACTCGAGGACGATCGCCGACACGGCATCATCTAGATTCTACTAGTTTTTTCATCATTCAGTAAAAGTCATCGCTTGGATGCGGACCTCGGCCCCGGACGAAACGATCGCCCCGGCGTCCGCGGGCTCGCATCCCCCGGGCTCAGACCAGAAGCGACGTGCTCCGGCGTGAGCTGGGCGTCCATGCTCATCTCAATCGCGCGTCGCTCCGCCGCGCTCCGCCTACCCGGCGGCGTCGTCATCTCCCCGAGGCCCTCCGACACGACAGTCGCCCTCGCGGTCGTCCTCGCGAGCGCCAGGGTTCGCTCCAGCCGTTCACGCCTGGAAAGCTCCGGCCGCTCGACGACCACGCGAACCGGCGCGCCGCGATCCTCGCCGCGATCGTGGGATGCACCGCGGCCGGGCAGCCGCTTAGCCGCGGCCGCGAGGTGGAGCGCGCCGAGGGCATCCACCGCGTGCGCCTCCGACCCCGCCGTCGCGACGAAGACGCTCAGCGTCCCGGTTCCCGTCAGCGGCCCCTTCATGATCTTGGTCAGCGCGGAACGACGCCAGTCGGGCGGCGCGGCGCCGTTCGTGTCGGCGGCGAGCCCGCGCGTGAGCTGGCTCAGGTTGAACAGCGGGGTGGTGGCGGTCGACGCAGACGCGTCGCCGCCGCGAACGTCGACGACGCGGACGCATCGTCGGTTCACCGTTCGCTTCGAGCCCGGAGTTCCGTCTGGGTTCAATCCCGGGTTCACCCTCGTCTCGCTCGTGGTGACCCAGAGTTCCGCGATCGTCGCGGTGGCCTCCGCGCGGTGAGCGTGCCCATCGCGGCGTGTACGCGCGAGCGCGAGCATTTCCCGGACGTCGGTAAGGTCCGCGCAGTCCACGCGCGTCAACTCCTCGACTTCGTAGAGTAAACCCCCGTGCCGAGAGGACTCGTCGTTTCCGACTCCAGCCTCGGCGTACTCAGCCCCGGGTTTGACCCTCAGGCCCGTGGCGCCGCCGAACCCCGCGAGCAAGTCGTCCGCGTGCAGCCCCCTGGTCTGGTACACGGACATCGACACTCGTGTCTCCACGAACGGCGGCTCGGACGACTCATCCGCGCGCGACTCTCGTCTCTTCGTATCGAGCGACTTTTCGGCTTTCAACTTTTCAGCTTCAAACTTGTCAGCCTTCGCCGCCGCGCGTTCGTTCGCCCTGAAGGCGTGCAGGTCCAGGAACGCGGCGCACGCGGCGACGACGGCGTCCGCGACGTGCGTCTTGCCGCCCTTGTCGGACCCGACGACCAGCATCGTGGCGTCGCGGCCGCGTCGAGTCGCGTCCGCTAAACACGCCGCCGCCGCGCTCGCGGGACGAACCTCGTCGTCGTCTTCCCAAAACACCCCACCGTCAAACTCGAACGTCCGACGGAACGGAACCTCGCCGCGGCGCGTCACCACGTCGAGGTCGCTCGCGCCCGGGCGCGAGGGCCGGAGCGATCGCGTCTTGTCCGCGTCGCCGTCCACGAAAGGACGGACGCGGGCGAAGAGACGAACGGAGAGGTCGTCGCGCGGGGGCGAGCGTCGACCGGAGGCCCAATCCGCGGCGGCGGCGGCGTAATACCCGGGGTCGTGGGACGGGTGCGATGCAGCAGCCTTCGTGAGTTTAGGTCTCGATGGCGTCTCGATGGCGTCTGGAAGGTGTCTCGAAGGCGGCGGGGTATCGTCGTTCGTTGGGAAGAGTTCGCGGGATACGTCCTCCTCGTCCGAGTCGGCGTCGGATCTCTCCGGACTCTCCGGGTCGGCTTCCTGGATCTCGATGCTCGTGGGCACGGGCGTTGGCTCGGGCTCGGGCGAGGGCGGCCGCGGCGGGGTCCTCTGCTTCCGCGGCGGCGATGCGAGTATGGCGCTGAGCCGATCGTTTCGTCGCGTCGCGGCGGACCGGTCCCTCTCCTCGAGCAGCCGCGAGATCTGCGCGTCGCGCTCGGCAACCTGGTCGAGGAGCACGCCCGTCTCGCGCTGAAGCCGCTCGATGAGAACCGCGAGACCCTCGCTCTCGCGCCGTGTGCGGTGAAGCTCCTGCGAAACCTTCTCCTTCTGGTGCCGCTCGGAACCCAACGACCCTTGCAAGAACATGAGCTCATCCGCCTGCCGCTGAAGCGTCTCTCGCCGAGCCTTGGCGCTGAACAGGTACCACGCGTTGAGAGCGGCGCGAACTTTGGCGACGCGCCGGCGTTTAAACACGCGTTCGCACCTGTCCCACGCGCGCGCGAGTGCACGCGTGGTATGCCACGTGTCGCGCCACGTGTTAAACGATCGTGCCACGCGGACCGTGCGCATTCTGTGAATCGCCTTGCGCAGGGTGGAGCGCTCGAGCGACGCCCTGTTTGTTTCGAGCCTCCACGTGCGAAAGGCGGCGGACAGTGCGCGGTTACCCCACCGCGCGCGGCACCGCGCGAGTAACTCGCGTCCGCGCTTGGCGTCCTCGCAGTTGGCGCGGAGTCGGTCGAACGCGGCTGCCAGCTGGCGCCTCGCCATTCGTAGAAGCGCCCGCGTCGCCAATTTTTCCCTCGCCCACGCGTCGCGACCGAACGACACCTCATCGCGCCACTTACCCACGGCGGCGGCGAGGCGCACGCGAGACATGCGACGCGCGATCTTCGTCACCGTCGCGCGGTGCGCCTTGACCTCACAGGTGCGATCTGACCAGGTTTGGAACGCGGCGGACGTCGTACGCAACCTCCATCTCGCGGCGACGATCGCGACGGCGTCGAACAGCCGCCGGCGCTCCGCCGCGTGACCGACGAACGCGCGGAACCCTCGCGCCAGCGTCGCGCGCGCGACGCGAAGCACGAACCTCCGCGCGCGTCCCAGCGCGGCGCGCGTGCGTTGACCCTCACGCCAGTTGGCGTGCCACGTGTCAAACGCAGGGCCCACGCGGTGGCTCCGGAGCCGAGCGCCCGCCTTCCGCAGAATCGCTCGGTTGGCTTCGCACCGCTCGTAGTACACGCGCCAGCACTCGAACGCGGCGGCGAGTTTGGCGCGCCGCCACCTGGCAACCACGCGGCGAAGCTCGAGGCGAACGCGGCGCGCGGAGTGCACGTGGCCGATCCACGCGTTGAACGCGCGGTGGGTGTCGGCGCGGAGCAAGCGGGTGAAGAAACGCTCGGCTCGAAGCAAAGCGCCTCGCTCCGACCTTCGAACGTACACCGCATCCTGCCATCGCTGGAACGGCGCGAGGAGCTGGAACCGCTCCATTCGATGCACCGACCTGCCGAGCACCAGCCTCTCCCGCCGTATGTCCTCCACGTGCGCGGCCCAATCGTGAAACGGAACCGACACGTGAAGCAGCCGCCATCGCCGCGTGGCTTTTCGGATCGAAGTTTTCAGCCGGCGACGCTCGCGGGTGAAACCCGCCCACGCGTCGAACGCAGCCGCGATCGTTCGAAGCGTCCAGCGCCGGACCATGCGCTGCGCCCTGACGCGCGCCTGGTTCTTACGCCGCGTCTCGGTCTCCTCCTTGTCCTCAGCCTCGCGCACGCGACACACGAAGGTGTAGTGCAGCTTCCATGTCTGAAACGCTCGGGCTCGATCGTTTTTGAGCACGCGACCCCCGAAGAAGCGCTTCGCGCGCTCCATCGAGCCCACCATCCGCCGGTTCTCGGCGATCTTATCCCTCCACGTGATGAACGGGTAGCTTATATCGACGCGACGCCACTTGCGCACGTGCCTGGCCAGCGCGCGGCGCACGTCGACGCGAGCGGCGGCGGCGTCAACCCAACCGGCGAAAGCCGCCGCCGCCGACTTTTGCACCCACCGCCTGGCCATGATCTGCGCGCGTCGCTCGATCGCCCGCGTCGCGGCTTCATCGACGAGGAAGTCTCGCCACCGTTGGAACGCGGCGTTGGCGACGACGGTTCGCATCCTGTGGACGAAACGCACGAGGACGAGCCGTTCTCGATACGCCCCCGCGATGGCGTCGCGCCAATCGTCGAAAGGTATCGAGAGCGCCAGCCGCCGCCATCGCCTGGCGACGGCGGCGGCGGACCGTCGCAGCCGTTTGACCTCGCGCGCGTGCTCCGCGAGCGCGGTGAACGCGGACGCGACGGTTCGGTTCGCGAACCGACGCGCGACCCGTTTCATCTTGGAGAGCCTGGCGTTCTCGGCCCTCGACGAATCCGCCGCGTCGATCCAGGCGGCGAACGCCGAGGCGATTTTAACGCGGCGCATGCGGTGCACGACTCGGCGCAAGATCGCCCTGTTCGCCGTGAGCGTGTCCACCCACTGGACCCAATCGTCGAACGGCGTCGATAGCTGCAGCCTGCGCCAGCGGGTGACCACCTTTGCGAGTTTGTATCGATGGGACTTGGTCACCGCGGCGCGATGGACCCAGGCGTTGAACGCCGTCGACGTCGATCGCATCGCGATTCGTCTGAAGAATCGTTCGGTTCTCGACATCAAACGGCGCCGGCGCCTCGATTCGGACCACGCATCTCGCCACGTGGCAAATGCCGCGGCGGACTTTGCCGTGCGCATGCGGTGCACAAACTTGCGAAGCTTCGTTCGGTTACCCCTGACCTCGTCGACCCACTCGACCCAATCACCGAACGGCGCCGCGAGTTGCAGCCGCTGCCACCGCGTGACGATCTTCTGAAGGGAATGTCGGTGGCGCTTGGCGTCAGCCGCGTTTCCAGCCCACGTGTTGAAAGCCTTCGTGACGGACGAGGACACCGCTCGCTGGAAGTACCGCTCCGCTCGGGCCAACGCGTGTCTCTGTCGCTTCATCTCCACGCGAACCTCGTCCCATCGAGCGAACGCGGCCGAGACGTACACGGTCCTGATCCGGTGCACAAACTTGCGAAGCTTCGTTCGATTACCCTGGACGGCGTCGACCCACTCGACCCAATCGCTGAACGGCGCCGCGAGCTGCAGCCGCTGCCACCGCGTGATGATCTTCTCGAGCGCGTAACGCCTGCGCCTGTTATCGACGACGTTTTCAGCCCACGTGTTGAAAACCTTGGCGACGGATTGCGACGCCAACCGCTTGAAGTACCGCTCAGCGCGGGACATCGAGTGCCTCACGCGCCGACGCTCCAGCCAGGTATCTACCCACGCGTAGAACGCCCTGGTCGAGTACACCGTCTTCATGCGATGCAGAAACTTCGCAACCTTCAGCCGGTTACCCCTGAGCTCGTCGGCCCACTCACACCACGCGTTGAAAGGCACCGCGAGTGTCAGCCGCATCCACCGGGCCGCGATCCTCTGAATACTCATACGAGTCGCCGCGCGGTGGATGGCGTACTCGAGCCAGGCGGAAAACGCAGCCGCTGAAGTACGATCCGCCATCCTCCGCACGAACTTGTGCATCTTACGGAGGTTCCCGGCGCGTGCCTTGCCCTGCCAGGTGGCGTGAAGCCATTGGTTGAACGCGGCGGACTGGCGTCGTTTGAGCATTTTGTTGACGGCGACGAGAAGCGTCGCCCTCGACCCGGCTGCTTCATCCGCCGCTTCCATCCACGTTCGAAACGCGACGGATAGGTCCTGCCTCCGCCAACGCTCGAGTAACCCTCGGAGCTTGCGACGTTTCCAGACAAAGTCCCGCCAGGACACGAGCGCGCGCGACGCATCGCGGGCGACGAGGCGTCTGACGACTCGTTCGGCTCGGCCAATCAGAGCGCGGTGGCGGCGAATCGAGCCAACCGCATCGCGCCACGTGTTGAACGCGGCGTACGAAACGACGCGTCGTGCGCGTCGAAGCACCTTGTTCATCGTCGCGCGGTTATCCCGCACGTCATCCATCCACTCGATCCAGTCCTGGAACGGCGCCGCGAGTCGTAGCCGTCGCCAGCGGTTCACAACCTTTTGAAGGTTGTAACGCTTTCGCTTCGCGTCCGCCGCGTTCGTCGCCCACGCGTTGAACGCGGCGAGCTGTGATCGGCGCGTGAGCCTCGCGAAGAACCGGAGCGAGCGCTTTCGCACTCGCGTGATGTCGACCCACGCGCGGAAGCACTCGCCGACGGCGCGTCCCCTCCACCGACGCAGCGCGAATTTGATCTTAACGCCGCGTTCCTTATTCGTATCCGTCACGAATCGCCAGCGGACCATCGCGCGGCGGATCGCGTGACGCGCGCGCATGACCGCGGACTTGTCGTCGCGGACCCCTCGCCCGTCCACCACGCGCGTCCACTCCGCGAAGCACTGGACCTTCATCGCGCGCGTTCGTTGCATGGTGACGGCGCGGGATACGACGTAAAGGTTGAGCCCTTTTTTGTTTTTGACGGGCGCGGCCCAACGCTTGAACCGCCGCTCGAGATCGGCGCGTCTGCTCCGTATCGACGCGATGAACGCGAGCCTCCGGCCCGTGCGCCTGTGACGGAACGTGTCCAGCCACGCCACGAACGCCACGCGCGACTTGACGGTCAGCACGCGGTGCATGAAACGCTCGCAACGTCGAAGCGTCGCCCTCGCCGCGTTTCTCCGTTCGCAAATTTGGCGCCACGACGAAAGCGTCTGCGAAGAACGAAGGTCGCGAAGCCTCCGCGCGATGCGACGCAGCCTCCGCCCGCCGGTCTTCGCGTCGGTCCACGCGTTCCACGCGGCGTTGAGCTTGACGTTTCGTATCCTCACGACCGTTTTCCGGAACAAAACCCTCCGTTCGCGGCTCGTCTCCACGGCGTCCGCCCACGTGTCAAAGTAGTGCGCGGCGTGTAAATTTTGCCATCGGATCAGCAGCCGATGCGCCGTCTCCCGTTTAGAGGCGTTACGCTTAACAGCATCGATCCACCCGTCGAACGCGGACGCGACGGCGGCACGAACCATGCGACGACACAGGTGTTCGGCGCGTCGCTCCGCGGCGCCCCACTCGCGTCGTCTCACCACCGTCTCCGACCACCTCGCGAACGCCGCCGCCGTACACCTGTTACCCATACGCAACGTGCATCTCTCCAGCACGCCCCGCAGACGTTTCCGTTCGTCCACCGACTCGCACCAACGCTCGAACGGGTAGGACAGCGAGAGCCTGAGCCAGCGGCGCATGACCTTCTCCATCCGTCGGAGGAACGCGCGTTGGTCGTTCGCGTGGTCTCGCCACGTCGAAAAGGCGGCGTAGGTTTTGGCGTGGAGTAGACGCGCGATGGCGAGCCTCTGACGCCGCTCGCGGCCCCTGTACGTTCGCCAGTGCGCGAACCGTCGGTTCATCTCGCGGCGGCCGCATCGTCGCTGGCAGATTGACACCAACCGTCGCCGTTCGACGGTGTCTTTCCAGTGCGTCTCCAGACGCCACGTCTTCAAGAAAACCTCCATGCGTTTTTTGCGCAGCATCTTATGCGCCATCTCGCACGTCGACCGACCGATCGCCTTGTGCGTCGTGTACCCCTTCCACGCGGACATCACCCGCAGCGCGCGGTTCTGCGCCTTGAGAGACCTGGCGCGCTCGTGCCCGGAGAGGAAGTGAACCCTCTTTCTTGAATCCTCGACGCACTCTTTCCAACGCGAAAACGCCGAAGCCGCTCGAGCGTTCATCATCCGTAGGAGGAAACGCTCGGCGCGTTCCCCCTTGACACGCCGCGCCCACGCCCTCTCCGTCGCGGACGCCCACGTCGTGAACGCGCGCGCGAGCAGCGATGCGGTCATCCTGGTCACGACAAACGCGATCTTCTCCCGCGCGGATATTCTCCGATCGGCGGAGTCTCGCCAACCGGCGAAGGCCGTCGCCAGCCGCCTATTAAGCAACCCGCGGACAAACTTCACAGCCCGTCGCTCCGCGCGGACGGCCCGGATCACCTCGCGCCATCGTTCGAACGCGGACGCGGCCACGAACCGGCGCATGCGATTGGCGACGACTTGGAGCAGCCTGAGCTCGGTGCGTTGCTTAGCCTCGGCGTCGAGGCGGGTCCGCCTGGTTGATTCCGTCCATAGCCTCCACCACGCCATCGCTCGACGCACGGCGCCGCGCTCCAGGTGTTTGAGATCCGCGAGGTACGTGCTGCGCATGTGCGCGCGGATCGTGCGCACGTGTCTGGCCTGTTCGCGCCACGCGCGTAAGGGACGGACGGTCTCCAGGCGACGCCACCTGGCGCTCACCTTTTCGAACCGGTACCGAGATATCCGTTTAGCCGTCGCGAAGTTCGCCCAGGATACGAACGCGTCGGACTTGAACGCGCGAGTGGAACGCACGAACAGAACGTCCGCGCGCCTCTCCGCGTGTCCACGCCGCCGCGTCGTCTCCGTCGCGTCGCTCCACTGACGAAACGCCCGGCGAACGTGCGTTTTACGAAGCGCCGTCGCCGCCGAATACAATTTTCGACGAGCCGACCTCGAGTCACCCGCGCTCTCCGACCAACGATCGAACGCGGCGGAGAGTTTAACGGAACGCATGCGACGCACAACGCGGCGCGCGGCGACGCGCATCCGCGCGGTGTCCAAGACGTACACGCGCCACCGCGCGAACGACCTAGAAGCCACCGAGTGCATCCAGCGCCTGGCGAACCTTTCCAAAAACTCACCCGCCGCCGCGGCTTTCCTCGCCAGCAGTCGCCACCTCACGAAGCCCAGGGTACATCGCCGCCAGATCCACCGCGCGCGCCACTGCCGGACCCGCAGGTTCATTCGTTCCTGGTTCCAACGCTTGGCGCGACGCTCCGATGTCCTGCGCTCCCACGCGGTGAGCAGCCGCTGCCGCCATTTTTTCTCGTAGAGCGTGCCCATCATCTCGGCCCTCGCCTGCGCGTGTACCGTCTCCCGCGTGTACGCCTTCCAAGCGAAGTACGCCTGCCTCTGCGCCCTGCGCGTCTCCCCGCGGCCTCTGGCGAACCCGGCGAGGAGCTTATTACTGAGCTGCATGACGTCCAGGGCATCCAGCGAGGCGGTCACCTCGCCCTGGCTCTCTCGGCCGGACACTGACCCGACGCTTTGGGTCCGCGACTCGCGCCTCGAACGAACCTCCGACGGCGAGTCATCGTGCATCGTGAATCGTATGCTCCCCTCGGATCGCCTGGGCGTGGGCGAGGACCGGCGCCGCGTACGGTGCGCTAACGAACCGAGCCCGGATTCGCTCGGTCCCGATTTCCCCGGGGACTGGCTCACCACCGGCTCGCCGGTCGCGAGCGTGAGCCGCACCAGCAGCAGGCACCGCCTCGGCGACTGCTTGGACCTGACGACGAGCACGTCCCGTGACCCGAGGCGTTCGAACGGCACGTCGCGTTCGAACAGGTCGACGAGCGCGGCGCGCATGTCGTCGCCGCCCATGAACCGGGACGACGCCGCGCTCGAAGCCGAAGCCGAAGCCGAGCCAATCGTCGTCGTCGTTCTATTATTCGCCCCTCCGTCGTCAACCCCGTCACCCGCCAGCGCGCCCCACGCGCGCCACCGGCGCAGCTTCGACCTCGCGCCGCCGATCACCTCCCACGTCTCGTACACACCCCGCTTATCCCCGAAGAACTGGAGCCGGTGCGGGCGCTTACGACGCGCCTGCAGGTACTTTCCGGTGAAGATGGAAACCAAACCGACGGACCCGCACGATTTCGCGGAAGCCGCCTTGTCACCAAGTGCGGTGTTTCCCAACCCGACAGGGCTGCCGTCACTCGCGCTGGACACGCTCCCGCCCGTGAACTGCGTCGGCGGCGGGGCACCGAACGGCGACCCGAATCCGCCGGCTGGAGTCGCGAAGGAAAACTCGTTCGAAGGTCCCGCGCCGCTTTCGTGCGGCGTCCCTTCAGCTCCGAAGCTCACCCGCCTGCTTCCCACCCAGTCCGCGCGGAGCCTCACCTCGAACGCGTGACGCGTGGAGTCCTTCAGCACGGGCACGGCGGTGGACGACGTCGGCGTGCCATGGATGACAGTGTCCGACGGTGAACTCGAGTGTCCGACGCCGGCTTCGTCGCCGGGGAGTCGAAACGGAACGTGCGGCTCGTCCCCGAAGCCCCTCTCGTCCGTCTCCATCACGTGCAGGGGTTCGATGACCCCCGGGGCGCGCGTGTCGTCGTCCACCACCGGGTCGCACATCATCGGCCGGCACGTGCCCGGGTCCGCGGCGGCGAAGACCTCGCCATCCTTGGGGATCCACGCCCAGTGCGGCGCGGCGACGCCGACGCCGGATCCTCCTCCCATCGGTGGCAGCGGCGTGCCGTGCAGGGTCTGGTGGCTCACGTTCGGTGTCTGGGCGCGTGCGTCCGTGTGTCCCGCGTGTGGGGTCCCCTGGAGGGTGGTGTAGCTCTTCGCGGACGCCGAGCCGGACGGCGTTGGATGCGCGCGCGTTTGACCGGGTGGTCCCTGACGCGAGCGGGTCATCGATGCGGAGCCGTGCGTTGGCGATGAGGTGGAGGTGGACGCTCCACCGGATGGACGCGCGGGCCGTTCGGGGCTGTTGGGCGCGCGGCCGAACGCGAACGGGTCGGGGGTCGATGCGGTGGATCCCTGGCCGTCGGGGGAGTCATCCCCGGGCGTCGGGCCCGGGGCTCCCCCAGGCGGGTCCATATCGATTCAACACCGAATGCAACAACGACTGTGGAGCTCGTCACGAGCCGGGTTGGGCGAGACCGGGGATGCGCTAGTCGTATCCCGCGGGTCCACGGCCGGAGCTAGTCCCCGACGCCGCCCAGAGCTAATTCCCCGCTCTCGCGCGACCTTGAGATCGGAAGAGCGTCGTGTAGGGAAAGAGTGTAGATCTCGGTGGTC
>OWNL01000052.1_pt1 | contig 10380 bp, 1 predicted proteins | sample 1733051 | NCBI WGS metagenome assembly OWNL01 (sample SAMN05416795, study PRJEB24817) | seawater metagenome | isolation source: Sea water | place: Canada:Atlantic | collected 2013-11
GACCACCGAGATCTACACTCTTTCCCTACACGACGCTCTTCCGATCTGGCAAATGTCAGGGGGTCCAATGACGTTGACCCTAACCTCAGCAGAGTCCTTGCCGTTGATGTTGACAGCATTGACATTGTAGATGCCATCATCCTTCCTGGTTGCCTCGTCAACATACAGGGAAGTCTTGTACGGCTTGTGCTTGATGGTTCTGTAGTCAGTCTCACTCAGAGTCTTACCATCCTTGCTCCATGTGGTGTCCGGAGGGGGCTCGCCCTGGATGTCCACAGCAAAGGACAGGACCTCACCAATGCGGATGGTGATCTCCCTCATGGTGCGGCGGTCAATCCTAGGTTTCAGGTTCTTGTAGCGGCACTTAAGGTTGTCAGATTCAGGTCCTGGAGGGCCAACTCCTCCAGCATTCTGTGCTCTACAGCGGAAGTTATAGGTCTCTCCCACCTCAACACCTGTGGCTTTGCCCCTGGTGACATTGCACTTGGTCTCGCCACACCTTGTCCAAATGTCATCATTGGAGTTCCTCTTCTCTATTATGTAGTTAAAGATCTTGGAGCCTCCATCTCTCAAAGGCTCGTCCCACTTGAGCTCAAAGAAGTCATGGTCATAGTCGATGCAGGATGGCTTGCCCGGAGGACCCGGTGGGTCGTACGGGTTCTTAGCAAGGACAGTGTCACCGCTCTCAAGATAGCCAGAGTCGCCCTCAGCATTGACCGCCTTGACACGGAACATGTACTCATGGTTTTCCTCAAGGCTGTCCACAGTGAACCTCAGCTCTTGAGTCTTTCCGCAAGGCATCCAAACACCGTCAGCCATACCAACCTCCATGTACTCAATGATGTAATGGGTGATGGGGGAACCACCATCGTCCTTGGGGACCTTCCATGAGGCAGTGCAACGATCAGCGAAGATGTCGCTGTACTCCAGCTTGGGAGAGGGGGTGTCTGGAGGTCCAACACACAGGATGTTAATATCCGCGTCATCCTGTCCATTCTTGTTGACCGCCCGGAGGTTGTATTTTCCAGTGTACTCCCTCTTGGCGGTAACCATGTGGAAGATAGTCTTATGCTCCTCCATGGTGATGTTCAGGTTTGCTGTTGATTTCAGGTCCTGGGTGCCAAACCTCCAGTTCTTTTCAGGATCAGGCTCACCAGACACCTTGATGTTCAGCCGCAGGGGCTCTCCACACTTCACCTTGACATCATCCATGTTGGTTCTGTCGATGATGGGAGGAGCGTTCCTGGTCTTGCAGGTCACCTCAGCAGAGGGCTCGGAAGGCTCACCAGGTCCTGCCCTGTTGACAGCCCTCATCCGGAACCTGTACTTACAGTGCTCCTCTAGGTCAGTGCACTTGGCCTTGCACTCATCAGTGTCTGTGTCCTGGTGCTTGAACCATTTGGAGCTGAATTCTTCCTGCCGTTCAATGACGTAATGTGTTATCTTGGCGCCACCATCATCAAGCGGCTTCTTCCATGAGCACTTCACCCATTTCCTGTCCCAGTCATCAATTGTGGGCTCTAGAGGAGGGCCCGGAGGATCGTAAGGGTTCTTTGCACAGATGGCAGCGTCAGCCTCAAGAGGCTCGCTCTCCCCCTGGCTGTTAACAGCCTTCACTCTGAACAAGTAGAAGCAGCCCTCGTTGAGACCCTCAACATCAAAGTCGCAGACCTTGCCCTCAGTCTCTCCACACGGCAGCCAGACGCCCTTCTCGGTGTCCATCTTCTCTACTGTGTAGTACTTGATTGGGTCACCTCCGTCATCCTTTGGTGGCCTCCAATCCAGGTGGCAGGAGTGGGAGGTTATGTTAGACACCTCCAGGGGGCCAAGCGGGGAGCTGGGCACGCTGCACACAAGGACCTCAACCTCAGCCTCGTCCATGCCCTGGTCATTCTTGGCAATGATCTTGTAGGTACCGGTGTCACTCCTAGCAGCCTTCCTGACCAGCAGGCTGGTGTTTCTATCTTCAATCTGGATGTCCAGAATCAGCCTCTCGTCTGCCTTCATCTTGATTCCAGCAGGGTTGAACCACTCAATAGTTGGGTCAGGTTCACCAACAAATTCAGCCTCAATCCTGAGCATCTGATCAACAACCAATGTCTTCTTCTGCAGGGTCTTCCTGTCAATCCTGGGCTTCAGGAACCTAATCTTGGCCTTGATGGTAATAGAGGGGTCGCTGGGCTCGGAGGGTCCAGCAGCATTGAAGGCAGTCACGCGGAACTCATACTCATGGTTCTCCTCAATGATAGGTGCCTTGACTTCTCCCTCCAGGTTGCCAGCCTTTACCCTGAATGCCTCCTTCCAAGCCCTCTTGTCTTTGTCCCTGATCTCCATCATGTACTCAGTAAGGGGGGAGCCACCGTCGTCTGCTGGGGGCTTCCACTTGAGCTTGCAGAAGTCAGTTCCCCAGTCCATGGGAGTGGGCTTGTCTGGCTTGCTGGGAGGATCAAAGGGGTTCTTGGCGATGATGGACTCATCGCCCTCAAGGTCCGGTGACTCTCCATCCTTGTTGACGGCCCTCACACGGAACTTGTACTCCTTGCCTTCACTCAGGGGCTTGACGGTATGCTCACAAGTTGGCGACGTGCCAGCAGGAAGCCACTGGCCAGTCAGGGGGTCCAGCTTTTCAATCTCATAGTACTCAATAGGAGAGCCGCCATCGTCCTTGGGAGGATTCCACTTGAGCTTGCAGCTGTTCTTTGTGATGTCAAATGGTACCAGGGGTCCCTCGGGAGGTCCAGGCTTGCCCTTGATGATGATCTCAACATCAGCTGAATCCTCACCAGAGTCATTCTTGGCCTTGATGGTGTACTTGCCAATCATGGTTCGCTTGGCGGGCACCAGCATCAGCTTGGTATGATAGATGCTGTGAGACACCTTTACCATCTCAGAGGTCTTAATTTCTTCTCCGTTGAAGAACCATTGCTTCTGTGGGTCAGGCTCACCAGAAATATCTACCTCAATGACCACCTGCTGGTTGACCTTGACAGTCTTGGTGTCCAGGTTGGTCCTGTCAATCTTGGGAGGAGCAAACCTTGCCTTCATGAGGTGAGGAGTGGTGTGCTCGCTGGGTTCTCCAAGTCCGGCCTTGTTCTCGGCCTTTGCCCTGAACTCGTATTTCTTGCCTGGGGTGAGGTCCTTCACCTCGCCGTCGGGGAACTTCTTTGCCTTGACCCTGGGTCCAGTGATCCAGTTGTCGGTGCCTGCCTCCCTGTACTCGATGGTGTAGTGGGTGACGGGGGCTCCATTCTCCCTGAGGGGCGGGGCCCACTTCAGCTTCACAGAGTTCTCTGTCCAGTCAGGGATCTCGGGTAGGCCAGGGGGGCCCGGGGGGTCAAAGGGGTCCTTGATAAGGCAGCCGTCGCTGGGACCCTCCACCCAGTCGGAGTCTCCCTCAGTGTTACGCGCCTTCACCCTGAACTTGACCTTCTTGCCTGTCTCCAGGTTGGTCAGCACAAGGCACAGCTTTTCAGCATCTACCTCACCACAGGGGCTCCAGTTCCCGGTCTCCATATCAAGCTTTTCAAGGATGTACTTCTCAACAGGAGCGCCGCCATCGTCCTTGGGAGGTTTCCAGTTGACCTTGCAACCCTCCTTGTGGACGTCGGTGCACTCAACGGGACCCTCAGGAGGTCCCGGGGGGCCCAGGATGACAAACTCCACCTCAGCCTCGTCCTTGCCGTGTTCGTTCATGGCTCTGATCATGTACATGCCAGTCATCTTCCTAACTGTGTTGTTGAGCTCGATGGTGGTGACAGTAGTGGTGGACTGCACCTCCTTCTGATCCTCGTTGGTGATGCTGATGTTCTGGTCATCAGCGCAGTTCCTGGCCTTGAAGTACCAGGTCACCTTGGCTGCAGGTTCAGCGTCAACTGGCTGCTTCTCAAACTTGAGCTGCTTGCCAGACTTGGTCCAGATCTTGTTCTTGTACAAGTAGTCACGGTCAATAATGGGGGGGTACTTCCTGGCCTTGGCAGTATAGTATGGGGTGGCCTCGCTTGGTCCACTGTATCCGGCCTTGTTATTGGTGTAGACACGGAAGCTGTAACGCTCACCCTTTGTCAGGCCAGAAGCCTGGAAGAACTTCTTTGCTCCCTCGGAGTTGCCAACCTCGGTCCACTTGTCTTCGGGGTCCTTGATGTTCCTCATTTCAACCTTGTAGTGGAGGATGGGAGCGCCACCGTCGCTAGGGGGGAAGCCCCACTGTAGGTCCATGTGGTCTACGTCCCAATCACACAGCTCCACCTTGATGGGAGGATCCGGAAGACCAAACGCATTCTTAGCCTTGATAGCTTTGTCTGCTACCAAAGGCTCGGATTCGCCTTCGTCGTTGACAGCGGTCACCCTGAAGAGGTAGTCATGGTTCTCCTCCAGACCCTTCACGGGGCAGTTGGTCACATCTCCAGGGGTCTCGCAGACCGGCAACCATTTCTTTGTGGCCATGTCCATCTTCTCAACAATGTATTTCCGGATGGGGACCCCACCGTCGTCCTCAGGAGCCCTCCAGTTGAGCTTGCAAGAGTCCTGGGTGGCGCCGTAGACCTCAAGGGGTCCGAGGGGCATCCCGGGTCGGCCGAGGAAGACCACCTCGACAAACTCCGCATCTTCGCCGTGCTCGTTGGTAGCGGTGACCTTGTACTGCTTTGAGTTCTTCCGCTGGCCCTTCTCGATGGTAAACTTGGTGTTGAATGCCGAGTGCTCAATCTTGATGTTGTCGCCCGTCTTGATTTCTTGGTTGAGGAGGGTCCACATGGTTTCTGGCTGAGGCTCGCCCTCCAATACGTCCACATCAATGAGGAGAGTCTGACCGACTTTGGAAGTCTTCGTGGTCAAGTTCTTCCTGTCAATTTTCGGCTTCCTTTTCTTGTATTTTATAGTGTGTGTAGGAGACGGTTCGCTAGGGGGAGATTCCCCGGCCTTGTTGACAGCGATGGTTCTAAACTGGACCGTGTCCTTAAGGCTCAGGTGCATCTCCTTGTACTCCAAGGCTTCGTTGCCTGTTGGCGTGTTTAGGTCATCAACCTTTTTCCATTCCTTGCCGTTCAGCTTCATCTGGACGATGTAGTGTGTGATGGGTGAGCCACCGTCGCACTCAGACGGCGACCAGCGAATGCTGACACTCTCTTCGTCGTAATCAGTGATTTCAGGAGCGCCTGGTTGACTGGGCTTTTCGAAGGCGTTCTTGGCCTTGATGGGCTTGTCGCCCTCAAGGGGCTCGCTCTCTCCCTCGTCGTTGATGGCCTTGACCCTGAAGAGATACTCCTGGCCTTCCTCCAGACCGTCCACGTCAAAGAAGAGTGGGAACTTGTCCCCGGCACACTTGCCCTTACGGATCCACTTCTTGGTGCGTGGGCACAGCATCTCGATTTCATATTCCCGGATAGGACAGCCACCGTCGTCAAGCGGTGCCTTCCATCTGAGCTTGCAGCCGTTGGCGGAGATGTTGGAGACCTCGAGCGGCCCCTCCGGCCTGGCAGGGGCACCGAGCACGCACAGCTCCACCCACTCCTCGTCGAAGCCGTTGCAGTTCTCGGCGCGGACCTTGTACTTGCAGGTGTCGCGTCTCAGGGCGTTGGTGCACTCGAACAGCGTGTTGTAGTCGGTGTTGGTGACCTTGATCCGCTCGTGGGCCTCAGTGACGAGCATGGCCTTCTCCTTGGTGATGTAGCAGTCGTCCTTGGTCCAGGTCTTGTCGGTGATGGGCTCACCGATGACGTCGACGGACCAAGACATGGACTTGCCAACCTTGATGGTGACAATCTTAAGGCCGTCCTTGATATTGTCTCGGACCAGCCTTGGCTTCACTGCAGCCTTTGTCTTCACTTTCTCCACCGTCTCCTGGACCGGTTCAGCACCAGCCTCCACGACAATCTTGTTCACCATCAGCTGGGCCTCGGTCTCGTTCTGGCCGACACACTTGCAGGTGACGGTGCCAGTGTCGGTGAGACGGGCGTGGAGGATAACCAGCCTGTGGATGCCCTTCTCAAGAGCCTTGATCTGGATCCTATCGTCCTCAACGACAAGCTCGCCGTTGATCAGCCACTCGGCGCGACTGTCAGGATCGACATCGGACATCTGGCACTCCATCGTGACCTCCTCCTTCTGGGTGCACGTCTTGTCCTCAAGAGGCTTCAGGAACTCGTTGATAGGTGTCACCCTCAGCGTCATCTTGGTCTCGTCGCTGTTGGTCTTGCACTCGAAGAGGCCGGCCGCCTCGCGGGGAACGTCGGAGATGACCAGGCTGCGCTCGCGGCCGTCACAGACCTCCTTGATTTTGTCCTGCCAGTCGGGGTAGCCCTTGATGATCTCAATCTCGTTGTAGAACCAGGTGACGTCGCAGTCCTCGTTGTCGACCTGGCAGTTGATGGTGCAGACGCGGTGCTCGATCTCGCGGAAGCTCTTCAGTTGGCGGGTGAAGTAGCAGGGAGTGTCTTCAACATCGAGGTACGATCCAGTCTGGATCTCCGGATCTTTTCCGGCAGTACATGTGTACTTGCCCATATCCTTGTGCATGGGCTTCATGACGGTGAGCTGGTGGACGGTCAACTCCTCGGTGGCCTCGTCCTCAAGGATCTCCACGCGGTACCTCTTGGTCTGCTTGATCGCCTCTCCCTTGAAGCACCACTTAACCCTCTCGTCCTCTCGCATGACTCTGCTGAAGGAACATTGGAAGACAACCGTTTTGTCTTCCAGCTCCTTGATTGTTTTGTCCTTGAGAGGAACGACCCACTCATCGGGGACCTTTTTGACCTCGTTGAGGACGGGTTCCTCAGGCTTGTCGTGGTGCTTCAGGTCTCCCCAGTCGGGACCATCGTCATCATTGCCCCACTTGGCGTACTTCTTCTTCTTCAGCATCGATCTGAAGTCCATTCCGCTCGAGTCTGACACGTAGAGCATGAAGGACTTTTCGTCTTTGCCGTGCTCGTTTTCGATGACGACCCTGTACTCGCCCTCGTCGGTGGTCTTGACCTTGGTGACGGCCATCATGATCATGTTGTTGTTGTCACCGTCGGAAACCATCTTGTAGCGTCCGCCTTCTTGGATTACAGTGGCGCCCTTGTAGAACTTGAAGGTTGGTGCGGGGTTACCCTCCACAAACATGTAGCAACAAGCTGTTTGATCTTCGACTGCGCTGTACTTCTCCTGGATCTCAACAATCTTTGGCGGGCCCGGGTCGCCAGTGGCCTTGAGGGGCACTGAGGGCTTGTCCAGCCTGCGCTCCCACTCTGACTTCTCGTCACCCGCGGCGTCCTTGCTCCCCCGCCTCCGCCCCTTAGTGATCTTAAAGTTGGGGCCGGCCTTCTTCTCCTCCGGCTGTTCCGCTGCCTCCTTGGCCGCCTTCTCTGCGGCGAGTTGTTCCTCGCGGATTTCCTTGTAAGACTTCTTCTTCTCAGGGGGCGGAGCGTCCGCGGGCTTAGCATCCTCGGTTTGCTGAGGCTTGGCTTCTTGAGGCTTCGGCTTGACGGTGACCTTTCCTGTACTCTCGTCTGAGCCGGACTTATTCTCGAAGTGGACCTTGAACTCTCCCATGTCGTCCATGGTACAGGCGGCAATGAAGAGGGTGGCGTACGTGCCGTCGAAGGTGATCATGCACCGGTCGGAAGACTCAATCTTTTCGCCGTTAAAGAACCAGGTCATCGTGACCTGGCCCTCCTCGTAATCCTCTTCAAGCCTGCACTTCATCTCAATGCTCTCACCCTCTTTCTTGATAAAGTTTTTCAGGTAAGACGACAGCTCAGGCTTAGGAATGGACACTTCCTCTTCCTTCTTCTTCTTCTTCTTGACCACCTTCTTCTTCTTCTTCTTGACAGCGGATTCTTCGGTGGCAAGGCTGGCGCTGGCAGTATCTGCTTCGGGGGCAGCTTCGGCCGCCTCCATCTTGACCTGGTCCTCCTGGAGGGTGACGGTCTGCGACTGGGTCTCGCCAGTCTCCGACTTGGCGACGAGCTGGTAGATCCCCTGGTCGCTGACGTCCGTGTCCTGGATCTCCAGCTGGACGATGGTCTCGCCCTCGCGCTGCTCCGACTTCTTCTTCTCGATGGTGAACCTCTCCTGGTTGTCGAGGTTGATGGCGGTGCCCTCCTTGAACCACTGGACCTCGATGTCCTGGCTGCCCTGGACGGCGCACTGCAGCACCACAGACTTCTTCTTCTCGACCTTCCTGATGATCGGTCGGTCGCGGATGACCGGTGCGATCTCGATGTTGAGCGACAGGTTGGCGTTGATCTCGCCAAACTTGTTCTTGACCACACACTTGTACATGCCTGCGTTCTCCGGAGCTGGGTCCGTCAGCTCGACTCTGGACTCCCAGAAGTCAGCGTTCTTCTCATGGACCATCTTCATGATCCTTGTCTCGGAGATGGTCTGCTCCTTGAAGGACCAGACACACTCAGACTTGAACTCAGCTCGGTAGCGCACAATCATCATGATCAGCTTGCCCTCCTCCTTGGTGACGATCTTGGGCTTCTCCACAAAAGTGGGGGCCTGGCCGGCAGGCGCGGCGGTCGGCGCAGGCTCCGCCTCAATGTTGAGGTTGAGCTTGGCCTGGAGCTGGCCAAACTCGTTCTTCATCATGCACTTGTAGTCGCCGCCGTCGTCACCGCTTGGTTTCGAAATCTCCAGCATGATTTCATACTCGTCGTTGGCAAGTTCGTTGTACTTGACAGCAAACTTTGGTCCCTCCTTGATCTTCTGAGTCCCCTTGTACCACTGCATCTCTGCCTTAGGCTTCGAGCGCACCTTGAACTTCATGGTGACCAGGGTGCCAGTCTCGTTTGGCACGATCCTTGGCTTCTCCGTGAAGGTCGGTGGGAATCCCGCGTTGGGATCTGCCGGCGCCTTTGGTGGCTCGGTCACTGAAGATTTCTTCTTCAACGCGGGGCTCTTTGGGGCCTGGCCTTGCGGTGCTGCGTCGCCGTCGCCCGTCTCAAAGTTCAGGTCGATGTTGGCGTTGGTGTCACCGAAGGGGTTGAACGCGTTGCAGCGGTAGAGTCCTCCGTCGGCCATGCTCGGGTTGGTGATGGTGAGGGTGAGCAGCATCTTGTGCTTGCCGACGTTCTTGCACTCGTACCGGATCCTGGAGTTCTCCTCGACCCTCTTGTCGGCCCTGTACCAGGTGATCTCCGGCATGGGGTGGGCCTCCAACTGGCACTCCATCACCAGGTTGTCCCCCTCCTGCCTGATCGTCGGCTTGTTGGGGAACCTTGGCGCCACACCGTCCGGGATCTTCGGCTTGCCCGCGGCACCGCTCTCCTCAAAGGTCAGGTTGATGGTGGCCTGTGACTCCCCGCTGCCGTTCTTGGCGACCGCCTTGTACTGCCCGGCGTCTCCTGCCTCGACGTTGGAAATCTCGAGGCAGCAGAGGTAGTACATCTTCTTGTCAAGCTTCATGGTCATCTTGACCCTGGCGGACTCGGTGACCACTTTCTCGCCGTGGTACCAGGTCAGGTTGGGCTTGGGCTCGCCAGCCAGGCGGCACTGGAAGATGATCTTGGTGCCCTCGTCCGACTGGCGGATGACCGGGCGCTCCGTGAAGGTCGGCTTCACTCCGCCGGTCGGGATGGTGGCTTCATCACTGTCAAAGTTGAGACTGATTGTTGCATTTGATTCTCCGAGGTCGTTCCTTGCTGTGACTTTATATTTTCCTGCATCTTCCACTGTGACGTTACGCATAATAAGAGAGCTATCAAAGGTGTACTGGTTCTCCTCCTTGGTGACCACCTGGTACTTGGGAGTATCCTGCACCCGGACTCCGTTGTGGTACCATGTGATCATGGGAGGGGGGTCAGCCACTATTGCGCAGTGGAAAACCAATGTGTTGCCATCGTCCTTCTGGATGATAGTGGGCTTCTTTGAGAATGTTGGGGCTGTACCATCCACCTGGGGCTGGGGTGGGGCATCCACGGGGCTGAAGTTGAGGTTGATACTGGCGGACACTTCCCCGTACTTGTTCTTTGCCTTCACTTTGTAAAGTCCGGCGTCAGTTTCGACAACGTCGTTCAGTTCCAAAATCACAGCAAACTGGTTCTTCCCGTCCTCCACCACCTTAATTGACGTGCGCTCGTCGTCAACGATTTTCACGTCTTCGTTGAACCAGACAACGTCGGGTTTGGGACTTCCCGAGAGCTTGCACTCGAAAATGAGACGATTTCCATCGTCTTCCTGCCGGAGCTGTGGCTTTTTGACGAAGCTCGGGGCCACATTTTCTCCTGTGGAACCCATGGCGAAGCTTGAAGCTTCGCGCCTCCTCCCCTACCCCTTGGCTTGGCTCGTCGGGGCTTCGAGTAGCAGCTAAAGCTTTTGTCAGCTAGAAGGGAGAATCACGATTTTAAAGCCTTGATTCCCCCTTCCAGATCGGAAGAGCGTCGTGTAGGGAAAGAG
>OWNL01000054.1_pt1 | contig 10302 bp, 1 predicted proteins | sample 1733051 | NCBI WGS metagenome assembly OWNL01 (sample SAMN05416795, study PRJEB24817) | seawater metagenome | isolation source: Sea water | place: Canada:Atlantic | collected 2013-11
GCCTTCCGTTTTCCTGTCCGCGTCTGTGTCGCAGAGGGCCGGTCGGACGGCTCATATCGGACTGTTCATAGGGTGACCCATCTCAACGCATTCGGGGCTGTGCTGGCGAGCTGTAGAGTGGTAGGGAACGTACGTGGCGTCATGATGTTGCGGAGTAGCACTTGGGAGGAGTAGGAGACTTGGCGGACTGTTGAGGAGACGGGGGCGGGGGCGTGGCATGAGGTGCTGTGGACGGACCGACGTGTGGATTCAGGCAGGGGGTGCCGCCTTCCGTAGTCTTCCGTAGTCAGGCAGCTTCTTCGTGACGCGCCGAGCACGTCGCCAACAGCCTTCCGTTTTCCTGTCCGCGTCTGTGTCGCAGAGGGCCGCGTCGGATGGTATGGCGCGTTCGGGCATGACGATTCCGTCGCGCCCCAGGACGTGAACGAGCCCGCGCCGCGCAAGCTTAAGATCGTGGCTCTGGCCGCGTTCTACCTTGCCGTCGCCGTGTGCGCCTTCGGCTACGGCCGGCACATCTCTGGCTCTTCCGTTGCGGAGGTCGAGAACGCCGCTTACGGCCTCGAGACCCCGATGACTGAGGACAGCCAGCCCAGCGGCTTCCAATCGGACGTGTACTCTGCAGAGCACATGGGCATGCTGGACCGTAAGGGTGCCCGCTGGAAGGTGACCTACAAGAAGGGCGAGGATGAGTCCAGCTGGACCGTCTTCCACGAGCAGGACCCCACCACCTCGTGGAAGTCCGGCTACAAATGGGCCACCAACACCCAGTCGGTCAGCGCCGACGGGTGGTCGCCCTGCCAGCCGGCCTGCGGCTCGTCGTACAAGGTGCGCGAGGTCGCCTGCATTCGGTCGGACGCCACCGTGGTCGACGACTCCTTCTGCACAGGCAAGGTCATGCCCAAGACCGTGGAGGTCTGCATGAACTACTCCGACTGCACCCCTTGCTGGGACGTCGGCGCGTGGTCGGAGTGCGGCGCCACCGGCGACTGCTGCGGTACCTGCACCAAGGAGCGCTCCGTGCAGTGCCGCTTCTGCGAGCCCGTGACCGTGGAGCCGAAGGACGTTGAGTCCCCGCTCCTCCGTATCAACTGGGTCGAGTTCGACATGGACGGCATGCCCGCCAACCTCGACTCGTCCGCCGCCGCCTGCACGATCGGCAAGGTCGGCATCTGCAACGAGCCCGAGGACTGGTCGACCGTGAACCGCATCCGCGTCTGGAACCCGCCGGGCTTCCCGCAGGACGAGACCTACGACATTGAGATGGGCTACGACTGCACCCTGCTCGGCAACCCCGTGCCGTCCACTGGCGAGCTCTGGGAGGAGGGCGCTCTGACCTCGGAGACCCACCCGACCTACCCGAGCACCGAGTACGTGCACATTGGCCCGTTTGACAAGACGACCGGCGAGCCCTCCACCTGGGACAACTGCGTCAACTTCTGCGGCTGCTCGTACGCGTATCAGTACGGCGAGTTCCCGGCCATCGAGGACCCCCACTGCATGGACAACAACTGGTACGAGGAGGCCCTCGACAACGAGGAGCGCTCCGGTTGCATTCTGCAGGAGGAGGGCATGGTGACGCGCACCGCGTCTGCCTTTGACATCCAGGACATGAGCGACGCCATGACCAACGAGTGCGGCATGGGTTACGAGACCCGCTGGTCCCGCTGCTGCCGCGGCGTGATGGTCGGCAAGTGCAAGACCTCGGGCGCCGCTTGCGTCGCCCCCGGTCCGATCAACGAGGACGCCGGCAACAGCCACCAGGCCTCCGACTTCGAGGCCGACATGGTTTGCCCGTACGTTGAGGTCGGCCGCTTCGAAAGCAACATGCGCGAGAACGGCGAGATCCCGGTCATTGAGCGCGATGAGTGCATCGACCACGTGATGATGTACGAGTGCGACGCCAACCCCTTCGGCACCGACTGGCCGCTGGCGGAGGACCGCCCGGACAACTCCCGCCTGGTGGATGGCATCCTGTCCTTCATCGAGGGCGACTCGTGCGAGGTCGTGGAGAACAATGAGTGCGAGTTCTCGCTCTACGAGGACACTTGCCGCATGTGCGAGGACTACTCCAACTGCGTCTGCACCTGGCAGTGCACCCCGTGGTGCAACCACATTATGAACATGACCGTCGAGTCGTACTACGATATTGATCAGACCTGCTTCAGCGAGGGTGTAGACATGGAGTGCCCCGCCGACTGCGCCACCACCACCTACCAGCAGCGCCAGTGCTGGTGCCGCCGCCTCGACCCGAAGTTCCTGACCGATTGCGAGGCCGACGGCGTCTGCACCGGCCAGATTGATCTGAAGGTGATCTTCAAGGACGCTCACGTCATGACCAACAGCTCCCGCGATGACTGGTGCTGCGAGGACCCGCGCCCTGAGCTCCTGCTCCCGTGCTCCACCGACGAGTTCTGCATTGCCGAGCCCTGTGTGATGGAGGACTTCCCGATGTGCGGCGGCCCCGACCCTCCGGGCTGGTGCGGCAACTTCCTCCGCGAGCGCGACATCAACTGCTGCCGCGCCGACGGCGCCGCCCTCGACCCCTACCGCTGCCTGGGCGACACCTCGTCCCCGGACTGGGAACTGGTGATGAAGATCGGCATGGACCATGAGTTCAAGTATGACTCGCCGTACTGGGAGAACGACGCGACCCTCAACGAGCTCGATGAGGATGCCATGAACCGCAAGCTCTCTGCCTTCAACAACAAGAAGTTCGACAAGATCCGCGTCTGCTTCGGCTACGGCTTCGCTCTCGAGAACGCCGACTTTGAGGACGACACCTTTGACGACCTCGCCATGGAAGGCGCCCCGCACGGCTGGACCCAGGAGGGCAATGGCGTCGAGGTGGTGAAGAACGCCAACCCGGCCTACGAGGACATGTCGGCGCAGTCCGGCACCCAGTTCGTCGCGCTGCACCCGCAGTCGGGCGTTGTCGGCACCATTTCCGGCCTCATCCCCGGCCAGCTCACCACGCTCAAGTTCGGCGCCGCCTCGCGCAGCGAGACCGACCTCGCCACCATGGTGTGCCGCATCAACGAGCCGATCTTCAAGTTCGCGACCGTTGGCTACGGCTCCTTCTTCCAGTACGAGCTGTCGTTCGTGCCTGAGCACCGCACCGCCACCGTCTCCATCCAGAACGAGGCCAAGATCGGGGACCTCCTCATCGATGATGTCGAGCTCACCTCCGATGGCTGGAAGCTTGTGGCCCAGGAGCTCAAGGATGACGAGGAGTTCAACCTGCGCTTCCTAGGCCACCAGTTTGGCTCGGCCGATGACGCCTACAGCTGGCGCCTCGGCGGCAAGTCGTTCAACGCTGGCCCGTCCATGCGCTTCGGTCACGATTACAATGAGGTCAAGATCGTCTACGGAGACGGCGACGCCGACGACCTCGTGTACGAGTTCGCCCCGCTCGAGCACCTGTTCACCTACAAGGTGCGCGGCAACATGACCATCCGCGACCTGAAGTCCAACGACGGCGACCTCATGAAGTGGGTACAGGAAGCTGGCGGCGCCCAGTTCTGCAAGGGCGCCTCGTTCGCCAACAACACCTTCCCGGGCCAGACGTCGTGGGGCATCATGGCGCGTGACGACATGGGCCGCGACTGCGGTTGCACCGGCCTCGAGTGGGCTGGCCGCGGCACGTACTACGCCGGCACTGCTAACGACGACGACGCGGACCCGCTCACCCCGGCCGTCTGCGACAACTCTGACACGTGCGGCTGCTGGACCGGCGGCTTCCGCGGCTCGGGCGAAGACGGCTTCGTCGTGCACGAGCACTTCGACGGCATTGAGCACCAGGCCTCGACCAGCACGGGCACCGAGGAGGACAAGATGCCGATCGGCATCTCCGCCGAGGAGTGGGCCACCGAGCACGCCTCGATCGCTGCCACTAAGGGCCTTATGGGCGTCCGCAAGTACCTCGCTGTCTACGTGCGCGACACTGTGCGCTTCAGCGGCGCCATGGACGAGAGCTCGCAGAACTGCCTTGTCTACACCTTCCCCACTATCTGGGACTCCGCCCGCTCGCTCTTCCGCGCTGGCGAGATCATGGCTGCCCCGCCGCAGTATAAGGAGTTCGACCAGAAGCACTGGGAGGAGATCTTTGCTGAGGACTCCAACGAGTGCGCCATGGGCCGCCCTGGCTTCAACGTCGAGGCCGCTGACGGCAACAAGGCCCGCTGGGGCTACTTCAACAACCGCCCCGAGGACAAGTGCGAGAACAACCCTGAGGGCGACTTCGACGCCGCTGTCGGCATCGGCATTGTGGGCGAGGATGACCCGTATGGTGCTGGCGCTGGCTACACCACGTACTTCCAGTCGGACCGCGACACGTACGATGCGAAGCAGTTCAAGAAGGCGTGGCTCTGGGTGGCGGACACCACGCAGACCAACGGCATCAGCGGCTTTGCCGCGCTCACCCCGTACGACTGGAACAAGGATGGCACCATCGTGTCGGACGGCTACCTGCACCCGACGGGCTCGGCCAACGACTGCAAGAAGCGCTGCGGTGAGATCCCGGAGTGCAAGGTCGGCGTCTTCCTTTCCGGCACCACGCGCTTCGGCGAGTGCTGGCTCGCGTCCGAGAAGGTGAATGCCACCTCGGTCAACACTGACTTCTGCGGCGCTGACGACACCCGCCAGTGCGTCGCCTTCGAGAAGGTGACCAAGCTCGACCTCGTCACCTGCGAGGCCAAGCTCACCGCCGACCACATGACTCTTCCGGGCGGACTCAACTGGGACCTGAACAAGGAGTTCCCGACCGGCGAACGCTTCGTGCTCGTGGTTGACTACGTTGGCCACGGCAAGACCCCGTCTGTGCTGTCCTACTCCGACGACAACACAACTGTCGCCTGGGGCCCGGTCACCACCAGCCACATCGTCTCCAAGGAGTTCTCCTTTGGCCGCGAGACCGATGTCTACTGGTCGGAGTCCCACATCGCCGGCAACCCGAACATCACCGACGAGGCCTTCTGGTCGCATGCCGTCTGCGTCTACAAGTTCCGCAAGGACCCCTTCCCGATGACCCGCTGGCCGGGTGACGTTGTCGACTGCGAGCACCCAGGTGCCATCAAATACATGTCCGAGGGCTCGTGCCGCCGCGCATGCGACGAGGACGAGTTCTGCAATGGCTACGGCATGTGGCACGCGCGCTCGGAGGACCTCGAGAAGGACGGCATCTCGAACGGTGACTTCGAGGTGACCTCGTTCAACGCCGAGTTCATCACCCTCGCCGCTCACGACGAGCCGGAGAAGTTCGGCTGGGAGATCATTGACGGTGACGTCGACATCATCCGCGCCACCGACAACACCATCCGCGACATGCCAAGTGGCGAGAAGATCCTCGACCTGAACGGTGACGAGAAGGGCACTATCTCGCAGGTGATCAACACGCGCATCGGCCAAAAGTACCTGCTCAGCTTCTTCGCCTCGGGCAACTTCGAGCGTGAGCCGGCACAGAAGTCGCTCAATGTCTTCTGGAGCGGCTGCTGGGCCGAGGGCTGCAATGACGAGAAGCCGGAACCATCGGAGCTCTTCTCTGACTCGATCGCCAACCGTGTCGCGCAGCTGACCATGTTCACCGGCGCGCTCACCCAGGCCGACATGCGCTGGAAGCATTACATCTTCGAGGTGCAGGCGACCGAGGACACCTCGCGCGTCACCTTCCAGTCCACCACCGAGGGTGGCGGCGGCTTCCTCCTTGACTCCATCTCCCTGCACCTCGCCGCGCCGATGCACGATGAGTGCGCCGCTCTCGGTGTCGACTTCGACGTTGAGGTCGTGGAGAAGCGCACAGTCGTTGAGACCTTCTGCAAGACCGAGGAGACCAAGTGGGCCCAGTGGGTCGACGAGGTTGCCCTCCCCGGCCAGCAGGAGCACCCGCCGCTCACGGAGATTCAGGGCTTCCTCGAGCCCACCAAGGGCCGCGTCGACTGCTACGACATCGTTTTCGGCGGCATCTCGGAGCTGTGGGGCGAGGTCCCGGAGGAGCTGCAGAACTGCGGCGAAACCCCGAACGACGCGGAGACCACCGACCCGGCTGGCCCGCTCTACGGCTCGCGTACCTGGTTCAAGGGTGTGGAGGCCGGGGGCCGCGCCATGACCTTCACGTACAAGCTGACCTTCCCGCGCCGCTCCACGATCCTCAACATCCTTGTCGAGGGCGCCAACTTCGATGGCACCGAGTGGAAGCTCACCGACGGCCGCGCTGTCGTGCTCTCGCAGCGCAAGTTCAACCGCATCGCTGTCGGCGATGGCTCCTACTCGGTTGTGTCCAACACTGACTACCACACGGTCGACGCCATCGAGTGCGACCAGCAGTACATCATCGTGCCGGGCGCGTCGCAGGCCTCCGAGGAGATCTACTACTTCGCTGAGCACTCGTGGGACGCCATCGGCAAGCTGCGCTCCAACATCTGCATCCGCACGCCGACTTGCTACCACCACAGCGAGGGCACACTGTACGACGATATCCCGCACGGCAGCGTTCTGGACCACCTCGAGAACCCGCACCCTTGCACGGATGGCCTCGTCCAGCACATCAACTACCGCGACGACGCGCACACCGCTGTGCTGAAGCAAGACCGCTGCGACCCGGTGACCACTGCCTCTGACCGCATGTTCTACGGTCTCGCCAAGCCGCTCGGCAACAACAAGGCCGTGACCTTCGCCGTCAAGGCCGCAGGCAATGTGCGCATCGGCATGTTCACGCAGCAGCAGCCGACCACCATGCCGGCCGACCCGTCGGACCCGGCTGTGAACGAGGACGCCCTCGTCTACATCATCGTGATTGACGACGAGAGCGAGTCGTACCTGCGCAAGCACATGACCACCGAGAACAAGGAGACCGCCACCACCGTGGGCTACTTGACTAGCGGCGAGTACCAGTGGTTCTGGGCTGACGCCAACTTCCTGGGCGACACCGAGGAATTCTTCGTGCGCACCGGCCGCGGCAAGGTTGTCGGCGGCGACACCTTCCTCAAGTGGCAGGACAACAACCCGCTCCCGATCAGCCATGTCGCCGTCTCCTCGTGGGACGTCGAGGGCGACTGGAAGGTCTGCTCCGACCAGGTCTACGGCGAGCCCCACGCCAAGGAAGTTTGCGTCGACCTCTCTGACTGCCTCTGCGACTGGTCGCCGTCCGTCTCCGACGAGGAGTGGGAGACCGAGGTGCCCTGCTCTGAACAATGCGGTGACGGCACGCGCTCGCGCGAGGTCAACTGCCTCATCACCAGCTGCGAGCGCAACTCGCCGCAGTGCGTCATCAAGGGCATGCCGTGCCCGCCATTCGTGATCACCCGCAGCGACGACTGCGTTGTCAAGCTGTATGAGGAGTACGCCCACGGCTTTGGCCCGAGCGGCGACGACAAGAAGTACGCCGATGGCTGGGAGGTCACTTTCGGCAGCCACGACAAGCGCAACCTCAAGCCGCAGTACAAGAACGCCGTCAAATCGGTCGTGATCGAGGGCCCGTCCTGCTCTGTGCTGCTCTTCGACGGCGACTACCAGACTGGTTCCGTGCAAATGCTCCGCGTGCCGGATGGCAAGGAGTACCATGTGTGGAACCAGGGCCAGGACATGCCGGACGACTTCGTGAGCCGCGCCAACTCGCTCTACGTCGCGCAGCACAACGTCAACTACTGCGACGAGGACACCAAGCCGGCGACCCAGATCACCTGCTACGAGACCTCTGGCTGCTGCTACTCGTTCTCCCGCTGCGACTGGAAGGACTGCTACGTGCCGGGCGACCAGTGCATTACCGAGTGGGACGACCAGCCAGATGGCATCCAGCACCGCGAAGTGCAGTGCGAGATGCGCAAGTTCACCTGCGACGAGTGGCGCGACGCCGTCAACGCCGACGAGATGGGCATCGCCAACGCCGAGGGCAAGGTGTGCACCCAGCGCCGCTACGTGAACTCCATCGAGCTGGCCACCAAGACCCAGTGCATGGAGCCGCTCAACGACGCGCAGAAGGAGCAGGGCTGCCCGCCGGCCCCAGCCGTCTACGTCGGTTCGGAGCTCCTTGAGTGCAACGCCAAGAAGGGCTTCGATGATGTGTCTACCCCGATCTGCGACGCTGACTCCCTCACCGAGGACGCACCGGTCTGCTCTCCGGACGACATCGACACTGACTACGCGTACTCGAAGATCCGCCAGTGCGGCGGCTCCGAGGTTGCCTACTGGATGACCTGCTCCTGGGAGCCGGGCGCGTGGTCCGACTGCTCGGGCTGCGGTGACGTCCTGCAGCGCCGCGACACCACCTGCAAGCGCGTGGACGGCGAGGACATCGACTGCCCCGGCTACATCCTCGAGACGTACGGCAAGTGCTGCTACCACCCGAACTTCCACACGAACTGCGGTGGCTGCGACGAGTCGGGCCGTCCGTCCGACCAGCAGCACTGCGTTGACTTCTCCTCCTGCCAGTACGAGTGGCACGTCAAGACCGTCGGCCACCACTCGCACTCCAACTGCGCCACCTTCTCGCGCTGCGTGCCGCTCGACGACTGGATGGTAGACGACCGCGCCAAGGGCTCGGACGAGGACCAGCGCGCGTGGTGCACGGAGGGCCCGGACCGCACCTCGAAGTACGACGCCTTCGTGACGTACGGCCTCGGTGCCTGCTGGGGCCCGGACTCCAACGTCGACACCGTCGCCGACAGCGGCTGGACCTCGCCGTGCCCGTGCTACTACGGTGATGCCGGAAACATCGACTTTGGCTACCACCAGCTCGGCGACCGCGCCCACGACTGCAAGGCCAACACCAAGTATGCGCAGCGTTTCATGCTCGATGACCCGGGCTCAGTGACCGCCCTGAGCGTGGACCTCGAGGGCGTCGCCCAGGTCAAGGGTGCCATCTACACCGACTCAGGCGGCCGCCCCGACCAGCGCCTGTACGTCACCCAGACGGCCAGCTCCAAGACCAACCGCAACTGGGTTGTCATGAACTTCGAGCAGGAGGATGGCGCCTACCTGAATGGCGGCTTCTACTGGCTGACGTTCCAGCTCATGCAGGACGCCACGTGCTTCGGTGTCGAGGGTGATGCGCGCGGCGGCGGCTTCCACTACATGTACAACGAGGACGCCTTCAAGGACGGCAACAACTCGCCCACCGACCCGTTCGACCCCTTCCAGACCATCGAGACCGAGGCCTCCGGCTTCGCGCTGTTCGCCTCGTACACGTCCGCCGGTGTCTCGACGCACCGCGAGACCAATGAGGCCTGCTCGTCCATGACCACCTGCGAGCAGTGCCTGGACGCCCTCGACGTGACCGACCACACCGAGTGCGTCATGACGACCTCGGAGGGCTGCCAGTCCACTAAATATGTCGAGGCCGAGGGCCTCAAGTCGGACCTCTCGTGCCAGCTCACCTGGGGCCTTAAGATGTACGACGAGCTCACCAACACCGAGTGTGGTGGCGAGCCGCTCATCGGCCCGAGCGGCGACACCGAGACTCGCCGCAACACTGCCGAGGATTGCGCCCAGCTGTGCTACAAGGCCAACGCCCAGTATCATGAGTACAACATTGGCAGCTTCGCCGCGGAGCCGGGCAACGCTATGTACTGCGAGGCCTTTGAGTTCGACCGCAACTCGCGCATCTGCCGCATGCTCTCGGGCACCAACCCGGGCGTCGGCGAGACCGTGGGTGCCTCGTGCTTCGTCTCCAAGGAGCTTGGCAACCCCTGCCAGCTGGAGGCCGGCAAGTGGGTGCGGGATAGTGAGCGCAATGTCTACTACACCGCTGAGTCGGAGGGCGAGCTTGTCTCATCAGTCGGCGAGCTGACTTGCTTCGGCGAGGCCATCTGGGGCGGCAACGACGGCCCGTCCCACTTCGCCTGCGACGCAACGGTTGACACCAACTGCGACCTGTGCATCTCAAAATCGATCTCCCACAACAAGCTGCTTGGTGACATGACGTGCGACAACCTCTACTCGAAGAAGAAGCGCGTGTGCCAGTACGATGAGGCAGACATTGAGTGCGGGAAGGGCGAGACCATCACGGTCCTCGAGGGCAGCTACGGCCGCTTCGACACCTTCCCGTGCGGCAACCCGACTGTTCCCCCGCTCAACACCGATGACATGTGTGGCGAGGCCAACAACGTACAGCAGTCCGTCAAGACTGCCTGCAATGGCAAGCAGATGTGCACCATCATGGCTGACGACCAGACCTTCGGCGACCAGGGATGTGGCCACATCTACAAGTACGCCGAGGTGCGGTACCAGTGCGTGGAGGCCTGAAGCCACAGCTTCGGGATTGGGAAGATCGGAAGAGCGTCGTGTAGGGAAAGAGTGTAGATCTCGGTGGTC
>OWNL01000058.1_pt1 | contig 10014 bp, 1 predicted proteins | sample 1733051 | NCBI WGS metagenome assembly OWNL01 (sample SAMN05416795, study PRJEB24817) | seawater metagenome | isolation source: Sea water | place: Canada:Atlantic | collected 2013-11
CGAGATCTACACTCTTTCCCTACACGACGCTCTTCCGATCTGCAGCACGTTGCATAGAAAGGGAGGTGCGAAACGCCCCCCCTTTTGGACGGAATGGCTCCCCAGTCGGAGATGCGCTACGATAGCGTTGAGATCGCGGACGTCGAGGCCGAGCCCAAGCCCTCGCGCGCCGGACGCGTGGCCCTTGTGGTCGCCTCCGCGCTGCTGGTGGTGGCCGTCGTGGGCTACGTCACGGTCCCTGCCACCGAGCAGGTGACGGCCCTTGAGATCGCTGATGTCGAGGACGCTGCGGCTGTGGCGGCGTGCACTTGCTCGAACGGCTACACCAACTGGCCGTCGACCTGGTACTGCGGCTCGTGCTACACCGGCTACTACCTGTCCGGCACGAACTGCTACGCCTACGGCGGCTCCTGCAGCGGCGGCTACCTGCGCTCCCAGAGCCAGCGTACCGCCAACAACCAGTGCGGCTCGTGCTACGGCGGCTACACCCTGAGCGGCACCACGTGCTACAGCTGGGGCGGCTCCTGCAGCAACGGATACTTGCGCAGCACGTCGCAGATGACCGGCAACAACCAGTGCGGCTCGTGCTACGGCGGCTACTACCTGTCCGGCACCACGTGCTACGGCTACGGCGGCTCCTGCTCGAACGGCTGGCTCACCAGCCAGGGCTCGCGCACGCAGAACAACCACTGCGGCTCGTGCTACAGCGGCTACTACCTCTCCGGCGTCACCTGCTACGCGTGGGGCGGCTCCTGCTCCAACGGCGCCCTGCTCACCCAGTCGTCCCGGTCCAACCACAACCAGTGCGGCTCGTGCAACAGCGGCTACTACCTCTCCGGCACCAGCTGCGTCGCCTACGGCGGCTCGTGCACCAACGGCGCCCTGATCACCCAGAGCCAGCGCACCCAGGAGAACCACTGCGGCTCCTGCACCGGCAACTACGTCCTCCAGGACGCCAACTGCAACGGCTATGGTGGCGACTGCGCGAACGGCGTCATGAAGGCTGTCGCGGCGCGCAACGGCCCGGGCGACTGCGGCTCGTGCAACGCCGGCTACGCCCTCTCCACCCCGGACGTGGCCGTCTCCGAGACGTCCGCCTGCGGCGGCGCCTGCGCCGCCGGCTGGTCGAACTCCGAGATCACCAACGTCGGCACCGCCGGCAACATGCACGGCCCGTGGGGCAACGACGTCACCTCCGTCTCCCAGACCTTCACCGTCTCCGGCCTGAGCCAGTGCACCGTGAGCTGGAACAGCTACACCTTCAACTCGCGCGACTCCGAGACCGACTACGTCTACATCAACGGCGCCCAGGTCTGGTCCGCCTCCCCGCAGTGGTCCACCGGCGCGGCCGCCGAGCCGGAGGGCGCCACGCTCGACGACGCCGGCGTGTCGACCTACCTCTCCTCCTACTGCTGGAACGGCTGCAACGGCTACACCTACAAGTACGCGAACTCCGTGACCGTCGACTGCAGCAGCGGCTCCGTCGCCATGACGTTCACCTCCGGCTCCAACCAGGGCGAGTCCGACGAGGGCTGGGGCTTCAACAACTTCGAGATCGCCGACGCCTCCGCCGCCTCCACTTCGGAGGCCAGCGGCGCCGACGCCAGCGGCTGGTCGAACTCCGAGATCACCAACGTCGGCACCGCCGGCAACATGCACGGCCCGTGGGGCAACGACGTCACCTCCGTCTCCAAGACCTTCACCGTTCCGGCCGGCGCCTCCACGTGCCAGTTCACCTGGGACAGCTGGGGCTTCAGCTCCCGCGACAACGAGGTCGACTCGGTCACCATCGGCGGCACCCAGGTCTGGTCGCAGAGCATGGCCGCGGGCTCTGGCAGCACGACCAACGGCGCCGAGGTGCAGACGTACCTCGGCTCCTACTGCTGGGGCAGCTGCAGCTCCTACACCCTGAAGTACTCCAACTCCGCCACCGTCTCGTGCTCCGGCACCGTGACCATGACCTTCAACTCGGCCATCAACCAGGCCGAGTCCGACGAGGGCTGGGGCTTCAACAACGTCGTCATGACCACCGGCGCCGGCAACCCGGCGTCGTGCCTCGACCTCCTGAGCAGCGGCACCACCGCCAACGGCTGGTACAACATCTACCCGTCCGGCTCCGCCGTGTATGTCTACTGCGACATGACCACCGACGGCGGCGGCTACGACATGATACACGTTGATGGCGGCACGCGCACCTACGGCAAGAACTACGCCAACTCGTGCCCGTCGGGCATGAACATCGTCGTCCCGCGCACGCAGGCGCACTGGGTGTCGCTGATCTCCATCTTCGGCTCTTCCCGCCTCGACAACGTCGGCGTCTCGCGCACCTCGAACGGCTGCGGTACCTGCACCGGCACCGCGATGAACTCCGTGACGGCGCCCTCGTGGGAGGCCGTTGACGGCGGCTCCTGGTGGTTCCGCGACTCGACCTACAACGAGCCCAACGGCGACTACAGCGCGAACTGCTGGCTCGACTTCTACAACTGGCCGAGCGACGCCAGCGACATGCGCTGGAACGACGGCGGCTGCGGCTACTCCTCGACCAACTACGTGTGCTCCACCAACACCAAGGACCCCGCCTCGGGCGCCCAGACCGGCTCCGTCTCGGTCTGCACCGGCTACGCGGGCAGCTGCCTCAACGGCTCGCTCCGCGCCCAGACCTCGCGCACCGCCGACGACCAGTGCGCCTCGTGCAACGCCGGCTACTACCTCTCTGGCACCACCTGCGTCGCCTGGGCGGGCAGCTGCAGCTCCGGCACTCTGATTGGCCAGAGCTCGCGCACGCAGAACAACCACTGCGGCTCGTGCTACAGCGGCTACTACATGTCCGGCGTCACCTGCTACGCGTGGGGCGGCTCGTGCGCTAACGGCGCCCTCATCACCCAGAGCTCGCGCCAGCAGGACAACCACTGCGGCTCGTGCAACGGCGGCGCCCGCATGGTCGGCCGCGACTGCACTCTGTGGACCGGCTCGTGCCCGAACGGCTACATGATCCAGCAGTCCTGGCGCACCCAGCAGGACCACTGCGGCTCGTGCCAGCCCGGCTACTACATGACCAACACCAACTCGTGCTCCCCCTACGTCGGCTCGTGCGCGAACGGCGTGCTCAAGGCCCAGGCCGACCGCGTGCGCCACAACGACTGCAAGTGGTGCAACGACGGCTACGGCTTCCGCAGCAACACCTGGACCTGCGCGAACTGGTGGGGCTTCTGCGCCGACGGCACCGTCAAGCCGGTGGCCCAGCGCCTCCGCCACAACCACTGCAACTCGTGCGGCGGCGGCAAGGTGATCGCGGGCGACGCTCGCGCGTCGAACTACAGCCCGGGCATGTCCGGCTTCTCCGGCAGCGCCACCGTCGTGTCCGAGGGCATGGTCGGCTGGACCGACTCCGCCGCGCTGTTCCAGAACGTCCCGGACGAGCTCGTCGGCGCCGTGCTGATGAAGGGCACCAAGACCGTCGCCCCCGGCACCGCCGTCAGCTTCACCCCGAACTACGACTCGGACATCTACGTCATCGCCCAGGACACCAGCTCCTTCCCGCGCGACAGCACCTGGACCTCCATCGGCACCATGCAGTACGCGGACCCGCAGCCGCAGTCCGCCGCGTACGTCTGCAGCGCCGGCATGTCGAACTCCGCCGACTGGGCCACCGCCTCCTACGCCGACACCACCGAGGCCGCCTGCGCCGCGCGCTGCGACTTCGCCGCCGGCTGCTCCGGCTTCGACTACAAGGGCTCGGGCGACGACGAGGCAGTCGAGGTTGTGCTGAGCTTGCCCGGGCCATACACAGCAGTGACCGATGCTTCACAGATTCTCACTCTGCCTGTGCCTCTCCGGATCCACGCGACGATCACAACTGGCACCAGTGCTGTGTCTGATGGGATTGTGATTATGGGTGATTCTTCTTCTGACGATTGCGGTCACTTGTACGCATGGATCGGGGGCAACGGCCATTTTTATTTTGGCGTGCAGTGCAATGGTGGTGGCAGTGATGCAGCTCTCATGACTACCACCGTAGCACAACCGAACACAGAGTACGACCTCACTTTTCTGTACGATGGGACTTGGGCAACAATATATGTCAACGGTGCTGTTGTGGCACATGCCGTAAAGCGGTTCACGTACCCAGCACAGGTGACCCGTGTGACTATTGGGGCAGGATCGCACGGCAGCTCTCCTGTGGAGTCGTTTGATTTCAGCAGCAGTGGCGAAATTCGTGCTATCGTGGTGGATTCTTCCAACGAAAACGACGCCTGCCGCATCTTCGGCTCCACCGCCGTCGGCATGCTCAGCGCCGACGCCGTCACCACCCTCGACGCCGCCGTCCCGGAAGTCACTACCGAGACGTGGTGCAACGGGCAGAAGACCCTCTCGCCAGGCATGTCGACCGTCACGAACACGGACATTTCTGTGTGCGTTGCCAGCTGCCGCGCCGACGCCAACTGCGGCTGGGTCGGTTTCCGCCGTGCCGATTCTTACTGCGAGTTCTGGACCGCCGACAGCTGCGGTCAGGGAGGTCACGCGCAACCGGGGCACGACATCTACCAGGTGGACTCTGCCCGCCGGCTCGCCGAGGCCGCCAGCGGCGGCGGCGGCGTCACCGCCGACACGGAGGGCCGCACCTGGTGCGTCATGTGCACGCCGTGCTCGGACGGCGCCGGCAACCTCAACTGCGCCGGCCCGATCACCCCCGGCACGTGCACCGCCCCGGCCGTGACCCAGATGTCCGTCTACCGCTTCACGCAGCAGTCGCAGTGCACCGACCGCGACCCGACGTGCTCCAAGACGCTCTCCGTGACCGCCCAGAACGCCGCCGTCGCGGCCTTCGTCGTCGACACCACCGGCCACAGCTGCAGCGGCTGCCAGGCGGGCTACTACGCCTCGGGCTCCCAGTGCCTCGCCTACGGCGGCTCGTGCTCCAACGGCCAGATCCTGCCCCAGGCGGAGCGCGAGCAGGAGAACCACTGCGGCTCGTGCAACGACGGCTACTACCTCGACACCGACAGCGCGTGCCAGCCGTACGGCGGCTCCTGCACCAACGGCGTGCTCGCCGCGCAGTACCTGCGCCTGACCGAGAACTTCTGCGCGACGTGCGACGCCGGCTACATGCTCTCCGACGGCGCCGAGCCGTGGTGCCAGGCCTGCGGCGTCGGCACCTACACCGCCGAGGCCGGCGTGCTCCCGTGCGCCAACTGCGGCGTCGGCACCTACCAGGGCGAGACCGCCCAGACCGGCTGCATCAACTGCGCCGACGGCTACGTCGCGGTCGAGGAGGGCCAGTCCGCCTGCACGTCGTGCGGCGATGGCTTCGAGCCCAACGGCTGCGTCGAGTCTGACACGGCTGGCGCGAACGAGGAGGGCGGCGCCGTCGCCGACGGCTGGTCCAACTCCGAGATCACCAACGTCGGCACCGCCGGCAACATGCACGGCCCGTGGGGCAACGACGTCACCTCCGTCTCCAAGACCTTCTCCATCCCGGCCGGCATCACCGAGTGCACCGTGAGCTGGGACAGCTACGGCTTCAGCTCGCGCGACTCCGAGACCGACTACGTCTACATCAACGGCGCCCTGGTCTGGTCCAAGGTCTTCCAGTGGAACCAGTCGCACCTCTCCGACGCGTCGGGCGTCCAGACCTACCTGCAGTCCTACTGCTGGGCCAACCGCTGCCAGGACAACGTCTACAAGGAGTCCGTCTCCGTGACCGTCGCGTGCTCCGGCTCCATGCACATGACGTTCACCTCCGGCATCAACCAGAACGAGGCCGACGAGGGCTGGGGCTTCAACAACGTCGCCATCTCCTCCTCCAACGGCTGGGACTGCGCCGGCTCCAAGAGCCAGTGCGACATCTGCCCCGCGGGCATGTGGTCGCACGACGGCGACGCCAAGTGCTCCGACTGCTCCCCGGGCTACTACGCGCCGACCGAGGGCCACCGCGACTGCGTCGCCTGCGCGCCCGGCACGCACCAGCCCGCCTCGGGCGCCGACGCCTGCGTCGACTGCGCCGCCGGCATGTACCAGGGCTGGGCGGCGACCACCTACTGCATCAACTGCAACGTCGGCACCGTCACCCCGGTCGCCGGCATGGCCGCCTGCGACGCCTGCGTGCCCGGCAAGGTCATGCCGTCCATCGGCCAGCTCACGTGCATCGACTGCCCGATCGGCGAGTACCAGCCGAGCTACCAGCAGACCCACTGCGCGACGTGCGTGCCCGGCCAGGTGACCCCGGTCCCGGGCATGCCGACCTGCGACCTCTGCGCCACCGGCAAGCAGCAGCCGTCCTCCGGCCAGGGCACGTGCGACGACTGCGGCCACGGCCACGTCGCGCCGAACGAGGGCATGCCGCTCTGCGACGAGTGCCAGATGGGCGAGTTCATGGACGAGATCGGCCAGCTGTACTGCAAGCAGTGCAACCAGCCCGAGGGCAGCTACCCGGCGAACTCCAAGACCACGACCACCTACGAGAGCCCGACCTTCCCGGCCGCCACCGCCAAGGGCTTCTACACCGCCTGGACCGCCGCGCCGCTCTGCGAGCCGTGGACCGAGTGCCAGAACTGCGAGCACATCGACTTCCAGGGCTCCCGCACCGCCGACCGCACCTGCGTGCCGTGCGAGCCGGAGACCTGGAACAACGAGGTCGACGAGCCGCAGTGCACCGAGTGGACCGTCTGCAAGGGCAACGGCGACCCGGACTACGACGGCGGCGACGAGGGCCTCGTGACCCTTGGCACGTGCAACTCCGACGCCGTGTGCAGCGCCTGCGACTACGGCCAGGTCACCATCAACGACGACTTCTACACCGAGTGCCACAGCATGATGGACTACGACGGCGACACCAAGTTCGACCGCTTCCTCTACGGCGACCACCGCCAGGTCGGCGAGCGCGCCGCGCGCCTCGGCCGCACGCCGTACGTCGCGGAGGAGGACTTCGACAAGCACCAGGACCCGGACACCGGCGGCGTCTACGACCGCTGCCCGTTCGACCCGATGGACGACGAGGACGGCGACGACATCTGCGCCGAGTGGACCCCGGACAAGCTCGCCCACTTCGTGGACCAGCAGGCCGGCGTCTTCTACGCGCCCGGCGGCTCGCGCCAGGACTTCTGCCCGTACGACTCGGACAACGACCTCGACCAGGACAAGGTCTGCGACGACGTCGACCGCCAGGTCGTCACCTTCAACTTTCTCTCCAACAACCTCGTCGGCTGGACGGACGCCGACTGCGAGAGCGTGCCGTACCGCCTCGGCGCCCCCGCGGACGCCTGCGGCGAGCCGGCGAACTTCAAGGTCATGTACCCGAAGAAGGCCATGCCGGCGCTCGCCGCCGACGTCTTCGGCGCGGACTTCCGCCTCACCGAGCTCGTCGCCGTGAACAAGGGCGCCGAGGACCCGTGCGTCGGCAAGGGCGACGACTGCGTCTCGGCGCAGGTCGAGTCCACCGCCTCCATCACCGCCGTCTGGAGCTTCGGCACGTCCGTCGACACCTGCGACGGCGTCTGCCAGGACCACGGCATGGTCTGCACCCGCGCCGCCGGCGGCGCGCAGAAGGCGAGCGCCACCCCGTGGTTCCTCTTCGAGGGCCCGTACACCTACCCGGGCCCGGCCGCCGCGCTGGCCATCGCCAAGGACGACTGCGTCGGCGAGGGCCTCTCGTGGGACGACACCTACGAGGGCTGCATGTGCTCCACCGACGCGTGCGCGGACGCCGACGGCTGCGACCGCGCCTGCGGCGCCTCGGACGCCTGCGCCATGTACCAGTACACCACCGCGGGCAACGGCGGCGCGCGCTGCTGGCTCCTGCAGTCGGCCGACATCGACCTCACCTCGCAGTGCGACCCGTCCGACAACAACTGGTGCATCTACACCGACGTCTCCGGCGCCACGTGCCCGCGCGACCTCTTCCTCAACGAGGCCTCGTCCTGCGTCGACGCCCCGGACGGCTTCGACCAGGACGCGGGCTGCGCCGGCGTCGCCGAGTCGTGCGACGACAAGTGGGTCGCCGAGAACTGCGCGCTGACCTGCGGCAACGCCGCGGCGATCGACATCGACGCGGCCACCGGCGACTGCGGCGCCGCCGCCTCCACGCTGCTGTGCAAGTGCGAGCCGGACCCGGAGCCGATCAAGACCGAGCACTGGTCGCAGGACAAGCTCTGCCCGACGTGCCACGCCATGTCCGACGCCAAGGGCACCGGCTCCATGATCCGCGACTTCAAGATCAAGAAGAACACCCTGTTCTACGGCCTCAAGGCCCCGGCGTCGCCCACGCAGTTCGTGCGCCTCACCGTCATCAACGAGAAGGCCGCCAACCCGGAGAAGGCGCTCAAGGGCCAGCCCACCATCATGGAGGTGCCGTCCGCCACCGACGGCGACTGGTACCCGGTGTCGTGGGACCTCTCGGAGCACGTCGGCAAGCAGGCGCGCCTCGAGGTGGTCGACATGGACATGGAGAACTCCATCGCCGTCGACGAGTTCGAGTTCTTCTCGGAGGCGGCCGGCTGCCTGCCCACGTGCATGACCATCCGCGACGACGTCTGCGCCGGCGAGACCTGCTTCTACTTCGAGAACGACGACCGCGCGTACGTGAACGTCAAGCAGATCAACGACCTCGAGGCCACCTACTGCCGCCAGGTCCCGCTCCGCGAGGGCGGCTCGCCGCTCGGCCCGGGCCTCCGCACGCTCAACGAGAACGGCCCGATGCGCACGGACTACCTGATGGCGACCAACCTCCCGCGCTGCTTCAACATCGACCTGCGCGGCTCGCACATCGCCATCACCATCGGCGAGGGCCAGCTCGGCGCCGAGGACGTCCGCCGCACCTTCGCCTACTACCCGTCCACCGGCGAGAACGGCATCACGCCGGCGGGGCAGGAGGACGAGGGCCACTGCATCTACCCGACCCTCAAGCCGCGCTGCGTCGACTTCTCCAAGCCGTCGTCCGCGTTCAAGACGCGCAAGGCCACCACGTGCCGCTTCGACGGCTACATCGACACCTGCTTCGACCAGTGCTACAAGATCCACTGCCCGGCGGAGGACACCTACGAGACCGCCTGCGGCAAGCTCAAGGCCTTCCAGGACTGCGCCACCTGCTGCGACAACAACGACAACGTCGCGTCGGGCTGCTTCCGCCGCCGCCGCCGCCGCCTCGGCGCCAGCGTCGTGCGCTCGGAGGCGAACGAGGACGTGCACTACACCGAGAACGAGTGCGCCGGCAACTGCCTGAACCGCCAGGGCTGCATCGGCTACATGAACGAGGACGGCGGCTGCGCGCTCACCATCGCGTGCAACAACGCCCCGGTGGAGCAGATGCCCGAGGAGCAGGCCGAGCACGGCGACTGGTACAAGGGCACCTGGAAGATCTGGGACTCGCTCGGCGCCGAGGACCTCACCTCCGGCGACGACGACGCCCCGGGCGACCCGAAGCCCAAGAAGCGCCGCCGCAAGAAGAAGAACAACGACGACGGGCCGGTCCCGCTGCCCCCGGTGCTCGCGGACGGCACCCCGTTGATCACGGAAGAGCCGACCCTGGTCGGCGGCCGGACGGACGACAACGGCTGCAATGGCTCCGCGGGCTACTCGTGGTGCGAGAGCTCGCAGAAGTGCTTCCGCCCGTGGGAGGAGGGCTGCATGGTCTGCACCGCCGCCGACGAGAGCGTCTTCGCGCGCAGCCCATCGTACGAGCAGATCTACACGCCGTGCTGCGAGGGCCTCGCCACGGAGCGTCGCGGCGACATCTGCCGCGCCGCGGACTACGAGCCGCCGGCCCCGGCCTGCCGCGTGCGCGAGCCGGCCGCGGGCGGCACGGACTGCTGGGCCGTCAGCGACTACCTGCAGGAGCAGGGCCTCCCGCCGTCGGACTGCACCAAGTACTTCGACACCTACGACGGCGGCCGCGGCTGCCGCATCGAGTTCGGCCGCTGCGACGGCTTCAAGGACGAGGCCTTCACGCCGTGCCCGGGGGAGGAGATCACGGAGATCGGAAGAGCGTCGTGTAGGGAAAGAGTGTAGATCTCGGTGGTC
>OWNL01000059.1_pt1 | contig 9980 bp, 1 predicted proteins | sample 1733051 | NCBI WGS metagenome assembly OWNL01 (sample SAMN05416795, study PRJEB24817) | seawater metagenome | isolation source: Sea water | place: Canada:Atlantic | collected 2013-11
GCGACCACCGAGATCTACACTCTTTCCCTACACGACGCTCTTCCGATCTGCTTCCTCCGCCCTGTCGTGCGCCTCGTCCTGTGCCTGCTGGTAGGCGTCGTAATCCATATACTGTGGCAATGCCATCGTGGGTCTCGTCATGCCAACTCCACACTTCTCATTGAAATAGTTCCCGGAGTCCGCCCTCGCGGCAAAGCTACGCTGCGAGTTCGCGAGCGCACTCGCAAGCTCGCGGGCGGGCACAGCGACTGCCGTCTCGCCATCACCGTTCTTCAGCCAGCCGCCCTGCGTGCATGTGGCATTCAGGCCAGCCTGAGACTGCTGCGAGTTTGGTCTGGTCATCATCTTCATCGTGACGTTGTCCGCGGTCAAGTCGAACAGGCCGAGCGCCTGCGAGATGCACTGACGCGCTGCATCCTCGCCGCCAGTGCAGTCTTCGATGTCAATCACCGGAGCGCCCGTGATGCGGCGTGCGCTCGCCTGGTAGACGGTCTCCTTGCCGGTGCGCTCCACATCGCAGTTGAACCACTGGGACTCGTACGAGAACCGACGCCAGTTGGAGAGCGACCTCTCCGCCTCGTCGCGCACAAGCATGGCCACTTTGGTGTCGGGCATCTGCGAGATCCTGGTCATCTCGTCCTCCCACAGTTGGAGAGCCGCAGCGTTGAAAATCCCCTGCGCCAGATTATCGCTGGCATCGTAGATCCTCTCCGAATTCACTGGATCCGTGACGCCGCCAATGTACGCGGGGAATACCTTTGCAGTGGCCATGCAAACGCCGCCGCACGTGCTCACCAATTCATCGGGCATGGAGCTGCACACGTGGCGCGCGACGCGCATCAAGTACGTGCCCAGCCCCTCCATGCTGAGGCACTCGAGGGTGGACGGTGGGATGGGAAGCTGCACGGGCCACTTGCCGCTCTCAATACTGTTGTTGATGTGCTTCTCGATCTTATCGTTTGCTTGCGCCTTCAGCACATCAGCGAAGCTCCCGACCGGCCCACCCAACGGCTCACCCAGGCTGAACGAGCACGTGTGCTCTCCCATGGTTTCAATAAAGTTGGTCGAGCCCGAGCCATGGTCGCTCACCAGCACCAGCAGCTTGGTCGTAACCTTTTGCGCACTCTCCTCGCTCTCGTCCGACAGCGTGTCGAGGGCATCGCACGTCGAGGAGCTGGCGTTCACTTCCCGGAGTTGCGCGCCGATCTCATCCCAGGCGGAGCAAGAAGCGTTGGGCGCCAGAACGCCCTCGAGGGGCGCTGCTTGCCATAAGTCTGGTGGCTCGTAAGTCGGCGTGCGCCACGCCGAGTAAGTGGAATTGAGCGTCTCCCAGAACGCCGAGAGCGCCAGGTTCTGCGTCTGAGTGCTAAGCGCGAGCTTTTGCCCTTGGAGAGCAATTTCCTCCGCCTGGGCGGGGTTCTTGCGCGCCCAGAGCATCTTGTCGTGGAGGTCGCTGAAATCCGGCTCAATCTCCACCAGGTGGGTCTTTGGGACAATGAGCTCGCTCCACAGATCGTTGACTCGTGCGCGGTTCTTCACCCTGAAGACCAGCGCGCCCGAAGCCATCTTCCACGCGAGCGAGGTCCACGAACCGCGAGATGGGGTGGCGATATCCAGGATGAACTTGAAGCGCGCCGCGTCAGCCCGCTCCATGTGGTCGGAAATGGTCAGCCAGCTGACGTTCCTCGACCCTTCGATCATATTCTTTTGCCACAACATCGACCTCAAGTACCTGCCTTGAGTGTGGTCGTTGCCGCCCATGTACAAGACCTGATTCGAGCGATCTTCCCACGTGAGATTACGCGTTGACGCGAACGAGTGGAGGACGGCCTCCTGTGCAGTGCCATCCAGCTGGTCCAAGTTGGGCATGAGCTGCACGCAGCTCACGGAAGACCAGTTCTGTGCTTTGAAGGCTGAGAAGGCAAGCAGCGGATCGTGCATGCCATCCGGGCAGGCCTCGGGCAGCACGGCTTCCTCTTTGCATTGGCTGCCCGTCATGGAGTCCTTGCAGCCGTAGAGCTCATTCACCGTGTCGAACGGGTAGAAGCGCGAGGTGTAGGGCGCGTCCCTCGCGGGGAGGTCGCCAATGGCCTTGGCTGCGACTGTCGCTCGCGCGATCGCCACGCATTGGGCGTCTTCGAAAGCAAACTGACTGTAGGCACCATCGAACGTGCCATCCGCGCGCCACCGCAATTCCACGGTGGCGAGCTTGTTAGCGACAAGCTCACCCTTACTCAGATGCGGACAGCTGCTCTCCGTGTAGTTGTAGAGGACGGGCGACGGCAGCGCCTGCGGAGCGTCCTTGTGAGCGGCGCACGTCGTCGTCGTCGTGGAGGTATGCTCGTAGAGCAGGAGCGATTGGTTCTTGTCACTGTACGTGCTGATGTCGTCGAAAGCACACGAGTACACAGCAGGGCAGTTGGCGGCCGCAAACGCTGGGGTCGACTCCCATATTTTGCTGTACGCCGCATTGTACTCGCCCCAAAAGCGTGTCAAGCCCTCGTGCAAGTCGACAGACACGACGCCACCGTCGCTCTGCGTCGCCACGGAATAGGCGCTCCACGGCTTCGCCTTGAACCATCTGCCGGTGTAATGCACAAAGCGGAAGTCTGGGACGTAGTTTGCAAAGTCCACGCTCCGCACACCGGGCGACGCGATCATGTGGGCCAGCATTCCCTGGTCCTGGTCAGCACCGATAAAGCACCACGAGGTCCCGTCCTCGCACCACGTGACGGCTCCATTGGCGTCGTGGCCATTATAGTTGAGCCACAAGGATGGGAAATCCGTGCGGAAAGCCTGGGAGACATCTGCGAAAGTGTCCAGGTGTGACGCGTTGTACTGGCCACCCCAACCACGCACCGGGTCGTACCCGCCGTTGATGCCAGACGCAAAGAGCTCGTAGAAGCTGTCGCTAGGACGGCCCGCAAAGAAGCCGGCGTTGGCGGGCGAGTAGCTCGAGTGCTGGTACATGAGATTTGGTCCGGCAGAGTCGAGCAGCATGTTGAAGATGTCGAATGGCTCTTCGCACGAGTCGTGCAAGCCTTGCATCTCGAGAGGATCGCATGTAGAGGGCGCTCCCATGAGCACGTCGCTGTCGCTCACCACAACTGCAGCGTACTCAGTGTCCCACAACGGTGCCAGCTTGTACATGTGAATGGTCCACAACTTACCGTCGTCGCCGCCCCCCATGTCGCTGGCGTATTGCTGCATAGCCTCCGAAAGCGACGCGTCCTTCACGGCGATGCCCGAGGCCTCGTACGCCGCTCGCGTGTTGCTTGGCAGAGTGGAGGCGTCGGTATACACCACCAGCTCAACTTGGGTCTCGTTGAAGCACAGGCTCTGCGACGTGAGCGCCTTCCTCGCGTTGTACAGTGACAGCACCAGCTCGCAAACAGTGGCGGTGGCGTCGTCCTCAGCTACGTCTGCCGTGGACGTCGATTTGAGATCGACCCAAACGCCGGCGACGGCGAGCTTCTTGCCTTCGGGGATGGGTTGGCACTCCGGCTGCGGCGCGGCAGCTCCGCCCGTGCCCGCGGCCAGTGTGAACTCGCCGTCGCAGGAGGTGGTCGTGTTGTCCATTAGAACGTCCGCGAAGAGAGTGAGCATGTTCTTCTGCCTGAAGCCGCTGCGCACAGTCGCTGGGTGGTTGTACATGATGCCTTCGCTAAGCGTCTGCATTGTGCGTCGCACACGCGCAAGGGCGTCCGTGTCTCTCGCGATCAACCTCAGCATCTTGTTGACGTATTCAGGTTTGCCCATCGCTTTGTGGGCGTCGAGGAGAACAGACCAGTCGCGCAAGCCGAATCCAGTAGACTTGTCGTGTCCCAAGAAGCGCGAGTATCCGCTGTAGTAGAGGACGTCCTCTTGGCCGGAGAAGAACACAGGCACACAGCCCATACGCAAGGCGTTGAAAGCAGCTTCGACTGATGGGTTGTCGCCTGGCGGCATCAGGCAGAAGGTGCTCTCCGTGCTGATGCTCTTCACCTTGGCTGCGTCCGCGTCCCATGGGCACGTCCATTTCTCCTCCTTTGCATGGGGCATGGCGCATTGATTGTAGAGTTTTGTGCGCAGCGTATTCGCCCAACCCACGGTATGCGGCTCGGCGTGGTACGACACCAGATATGGTTTCTCCTCGTCCTTCTTGGCGAAGATGTCCTCCTGCTCCACCATGTCGTGCGTGAAGTACGGGATACCGACGACGTGAGCGTTGCACACGTAGGGCAAGTAAGGATATGCGTGTTTGTCCATCGACTTCCAGCACTGCTCGGTGGTGCCATACTCGTCATACTCTGTCGCCCCTTCACACGAGACCTCCGGCTCTTGTGTCAGCCAGGTGGCATCTGGCCAATGCTGGCGGTATTTGCCGATGCTGCCGGCCGTTCCGTCCGTGGCGAAGAACAACCGTGGGTGCGTGGCGACTTCTGACGGAAGAGCCGCAAGGATGGTCGCTGTGATCCGCTCGCAGTCGTCGTCAACAAGCCGATGAACCACGTGGCCAAGAAGCAAAGAGCCTGCGCCAGCAGCAGACGTGCTGTGGCATGGGTGCTCGCGGAGCGCCGCAAAAAATTCTTGCGCCCCCGGCATGCGGTTCACACAGTGCCCCTCGTCTGGCGCGTTCTCTGCTTGGTACACATGGAAGGTCGAACCGCATGTCATCGCCGGCGGCGGCGGCGGCGGCGGCGGCACTTGAGCGAGGCAGCCATACTCGGCTGCCTCGCGCTCCATGTTTGCGAAGACGAGCTTCTCGAAGGCCACCTCACGAGCTTCGAGTGTGAGGAGGCTGGACGACGCAGCGGAGTCGAAGCTCGGCTCCGCATCCATGGGCCGCAGACCCCGGAAGCGATCGACCGTTTGGACTCGGTGCTCGGCAGGATTGTCTTCGCCCCCTTGCCATGCAACTGGCAAGCCAAGCTTCCGTTCGAGAACGCACAAAGTGGTACGCAGATCGTCGGCGTGGCCGATGAAGCCGACCGTCACATTCGAGCCCTCGTTCTCACAGTTTTCGAAGCGCCCCTCGCAACGCAGCGGAAAAGCTGCGCCGGACTGAAGTTCAGTCCACATGTCGAACACTGGCGTCGATTTCCAGCGCTGGACAAGGTCGGCGAAGAAGGGCTTGAGTTGCATGTTGTAGAGCTCGCTGGCTTCGTTGCAGCTGGCCAGGACGCACAAGCTCTCCCACTTCGCTTGGGCCCACGGGAACCACGCCGATCCGTCGGGAACATTGTGAACATTGAGGTCGGTCATAGCCATACGCTCCGATTCGCTCATCGACGAGTAGTTGTGTGCGGAGGAGTTGTCGAGAAGCATCGCTGAAACTCCGAGCGTATCGGCATCCTCGGCATCCTCGTCGACGTTTTGCCTGCCACTGGCAAGCGCCGCCTCTGAGCGGCGCATGCCCTCAACCCATTTGGTCAGAGTCTGGAAGGGCGCATGTCTTGATTGAGCGCCACGTGATGGTCCGACCTTCTCATGGAACACGGACAGCCGATGAATGAGCACATCGCGAACGAGGTAGATGAGCTTGATCTGCCGTGTGCGCATGCTCGAGTTGCTGAGGGCGGTCCAGAATGCGAAAACCGTGGAGTGGCTGAAGCCGACGAGATGGTTCTGACGCTGAGCGGCTTCCTCAGCTCCCAGTGCAAAGGCTTCGCGGTCGAAGCCCGAGCTGGGCATGGAGCCCGGCACCACATACTTCGGGTCCAAGTTGGCCAGGTAGGCGCTGAGCTCTGTGCCGCCAGTCTTCGGCACGTGGTAGAAGTAGTGCAGGGCGTAGTCACTGGGAGGATCTCGAGGCGACGGCAGTGGGCTGACGACAGGTGGGGCCAAGGACTCCGTCTCGCCCTCCTCGTACGTATCGGGAGGCTGGGCGCCAATCTCGGATGCACTCGTCGCCAACCACGTTGGCCGCACTTTGCAACCGGTCTGGTATGCCAGCGCGTCCAGCTCATCCTTCACCCGAGCAACGTAGTACAGCTCCTTGCCCTCCCGTGCGATGATCTTGGGCGTAGTCACCTCGTTGACGTATTCGAACAAATCGGCGTGCACCGTCGACCGGTTCTTCGATGTGAGCCCCTCTTCGTACAGCGTCCACGGAATCGGAAGCGCACTCGTAGCCGCGAAGACGCAGAGGCTTCTTCTTGGATCCGTGGCAGACCCCACGGGGCCCAGGTATAAGGAGGCGCCATCCGAGTCGAAGTCTGCGTCCTTGCCACCCACGAGGGCGCTGCTGTTGCGACTCTGCCACATTTGCTCTGCCGGAAGCGCGCGATACGTGGCGTTCAAGTGGTACAACGCCTCCATCTGCTGCTCCTCTTGGTAGAGCTCGCTCTCCAACCACTGATCGACTGCCCCAAGCACGCTTCGCGAGCTTCGTTCGAACGGATGGTGGTCGAAGAACTGCGCAATGCGGTGAGGAAGCACATCACGCACGTAGCCGAGGAGGATGACGGGCCGCGCCGTCAGCTTGCGGATCTCGTTGATCCACTTAGACTGCTTGTCGACGGGGCCGTAGGCGATGAGGCCGTGCCACGCCGAATCGTTCGCCAAGAACGAGATCGAGGATTGCAGGTCGAACGGATGCTCGATGCTTGACCCCGGGACAAGGTATCGCGAGGCTGTCTTCGCTATGACCCTGGCGACCTCATCACCTCCAGTGCCCCGGCTCCATGCAAAGCAGTAGAGAGGGTTCAGGAAAGTCGAAAAGCCGGCGGCGATGACGGAGGCTGTGAGCTGCTCTCCGTTCGCAATCCCGTCCCATCTGCTTTTGCGAGACTTGCTCAACTGCTCCTCGCCGCCAAGAGACTGCACGGTGCCGCCGTCGAGGCCACGAGCCGGCTTTGGAAGGCTCTCCTTGGTCACCGGCTCCGTGGCGTAGTTCGGAGCATTCGTGTCCATGCGCACGCCCGTGAGCTCGTCCGCTGTCAGCCCAAACTGTGCCTTCAGACGGTGCATCTCCTGCTGGGCAGCGACCTGGCCGTCGGAAAGTACGTCGGCCGCCAGTGCTTGGCGACGTGAAAGCGGGCGCTTCTGTCCTGGCAGAGAGTGCCCCCCCAGCTGGAGGAAGTCCTTGGTCGCTCCAAGTTTCGACGCACGTTGGGGTGAGGTCACGTGGGCCACCGCCTCGTCGACACACTCCTGCGTCACGGTGGGCTGCGAGCAACGTTCGTAGCTCAACGTCAACCACTGGGAAGCGCGCCCGCTGCTCTCGTTGAAGAGCCGGCTTTGCAACTGATCAGCTTTATTCTGGATGTCGTCGGCGAAGATGCAGGCCTTCAGGTCCTGGTGGGGGAGAGTGACGTCTGGCTTCTTCGTCCCGTGAGCCGCGTCGGTGGAGTGGAACTCGTCGTTAATGTTGGCCATCAGAAGGCTCAGGCATCTGTCCAGGTAGTTCCATCGTAGAAGCTCGACGACCTGATATTCCTCCAGGCTAAGGGTCGGCAAGAACTTGTCGCCGTTCTTACAGTGGATGTTCGTCTCTCCAGCGAACACGGTATCGTCGCATGATTCGCTGTAGAAGTCGCCGACGAAGTAATCCACGTTCTGCATGTTGGTCTCGTTGCTGCTGTTCTTCCAAAACATGGGGACCCCGTCCGTGAAGCGAGATTGGTGCCAGAGGCGCATGTACTTGAACAGACGTGTCGTCTTCGTTCCGCACGACGAGGAGCACTTGATGAGGTCGCTCTCGGGCATGAAAGATTCGCGCTCGTACATGTCCCACAGAATCTGCACGCCTTCGTGGTCAGCGTAGTAGTGTTTCTCAGGGTAGGCGGACCGAAGCTGCTCCCCCCAATTGCACAGCACCCTGCCGTGGTAGTAATGCAGCTTATGGTAGTCCAACTGGTCTTTGGCTTGCTGTCCAAGGAGGTCGCCCCATGATAGATCCATGGTCGAGACGGTCGGCTCCTCGTCGAAGGGGTACAGTGATGCGTTGAAGGGGCACAACGTGTCGTAGTTCGCCGTGTAGAAGGGCACGTACTGTGCCACGAAGCTCCACAGGCACGCGGCTTTGGTGGAGCACCTGGGCACACTGTTCTGCACGCCGGCGAAGTGCGGCGGGGTGAAGCTCTCACGCGCGAACGCGGCCGTAGGGTTGCTCGCCGAGCCCGTCGCACAGATGTCGGGCGTCTCATCGAGCAGCTGCATAAACCACTCGGAACCTGAGCGAGGGTCGGTATACAGGACGGCCTTGGTGACGTCGAAGGTCATGGCCCCGCCGGTGCGATACGTGCGGTCGATGACGTCGTCGAGCTTCTCCAAGTGTCGATGCTCGGCCAAGTACTCCCACATGTCGTCGTACGGTGCGGCGATCTCTTTCTCGACCAAGGAGACCTCAGAGAACGGCTTGTTGCGGCCCGACCAGTGCACAACGACGGCTGGCTCGAGAATCTGCGGCATCGTCAAGTGGTTCGCGTTCACGTCGGCCATCGTGATGTAGCCCAAGCCGTCAACAAACGCCGGGTCGCCGACCAACTCGTTCCAGCATCGCACTCGGGATGCGAAAGCGTAGTAGGCGATGCCCAGACCGAACGACAGAGACGTCTCCGGCCAGATTCTCTGTTCAAAGTTGGCGTGCATGAAGGCCTCGAAGATATCCGTCAGTTTGTTGCTGCGCCACTCGGTCATGTTGAAGCGCGCCACACCGAAATTCCACACCGGCTGCTCGGCGTAGTTGACGGTGAAGCCCAAGATATGCTGGGAAAGATTGAGAGTGGCCGCCTCATACTCGTCCGACTGGCATGCCACTTTCAAACTCGGATCGGTGCAGCCCTTCCACTCGTGCTTCGGGTCCTTGCCCAGATACGACACCGGGAATCCGTACCAGTCCACTTTGTTGTAGAACAGCTTGTTTTGCAGGCACGCTTCGTCCCAAAGCCATCCGTTGCACGTGGCGGCGATGACGACCCCGTCTCCCATCGGCACCTCGAGGACCGAAATGTCCTTCGTCACCATGATGTCGTCGTCGGCAAAGAACAAAGTCGTCAGGTTGCGGAAGGGCCCTAAGTATGGCAGGTAGAAGCGCAGCATGTTGAAGGGGTCGTGGTGCATGTTGTCGTAATCCCAGTCTTCCGGCTTGAGAAGCACGACGGGCTGGTGATCCTCATCTTGGTCGCCACCCAGCGATCCAGACTCTGGCCATGTCCAGAGCGGATCTATGCCGAAGCTCTGCAGGTTGCTCGTCGCATCGTCGATGTCCATGACGTGCAACCTCTGGTGCGATGCCGGCTCGATGGCGCGCGTGAGCCTGTCGAGCAGCGAGATGTTGTTGACTTTGTCAGAGCCACGTTCGAGATCGCCGACCAGCCAGACGTCTTGCTCACGCTCGGGCGAGTTGATGAAGAGCGAGGCGAGGGCGACGACCAGTGCCTCGTATCGGTCGGAGAGGATGACCGTCGTGCATGGCTCGAGCAAAGCCGAAGGATCCGTGGATGGAAACGTCTTCTCGGGTGACGTCTCCATGGTTGGCGACGTCTCCTGGGGAGGCGAAAGCGGCACATCGTCCGCCGCGGGTGCTGGCACGGCATCGTCCGCCGCGGGTGCTGGCACGGTGTCGTCCGCAGCGGGTGCTGGCACGGTGTCGTCCGCCGCGGGTTCTGGCACGTTGTCGTTCGCCGCGGGTGCTGGCACGCCGGACAGCACCCCGCTCGGGGGGGACTGTGGTGGAGTTGGCGGCAGAGGCGGCCGCGGCGATAATGGCGGCAGCGGCGGCAGCGGCGGAAGAGGCGGCGATGGTGACGCCGTTTGCTGCCGCTCAACCGAGGCCTCATGTGGCAGGCCGTCCTGTCGGGAAGTCGGGTGGAGGGCAACCGCAGGTCCTGCTTGCGACCGATCAACGGGAAGCGCTCGCGAGACCTCAAGTACTGCAAATGACAGGCAGAGGAACAGCTGCCTCTGCACGCATCGCACAACCATCGTACCTGTCGCTGCTGGCAGACACGAGGAGGCAGGGACGCGGGCGGCGAGAGAGAGAGCGCAGCAATCTG
>OWNL01000066.1_pt1 | contig 9414 bp, 2 predicted proteins | sample 1733051 | NCBI WGS metagenome assembly OWNL01 (sample SAMN05416795, study PRJEB24817) | seawater metagenome | isolation source: Sea water | place: Canada:Atlantic | collected 2013-11
ATTTATTTCAGTTCTAATTTATGTTTTACAATATTTGTGTTGAGCTGCTCAGAGGAATGTATTTCATCTATCTCTGAATTTACCCAGCGGAGGACAGGACAGCCTGTAGTGTCCTGTCCTGTCCTGCACTGGGGTACATGGGAGGACAGGACAGCCTGAAGTGTCCTGTCCTGTCCTGCACTGTGCTGCCAGCAGCTATTCCACTGCAGTGGCAGCTGCCGGTCCTGAGGTATCTGAGAGTCTTGTGGAGGGTCGCTGTGTCTCGTCACTTCCTGTCGGTGTCTTCTTACTGGAGGAGCCTGGCCATGAAGGACTGGCTGTCCATGTCCATGCTGGGCCTGGACTTGTGGTAGTCCTTGGCGAACTTCTGGATCCTGTTGGTGGGGAACCTGGCGCGCTGCCTCTTCTTGAGCATGTAGTCGGCGGGGTTGGTCCAGCGGTGGGCGGTCACCTCCTCCAGGCTCGGCCTGGCGTGGGGCTTCCTCTTGAAGATCCACATGAGCAGCCTGGTGCCCTCCATGGTGCACTCCTTGTACAGCCACTCGAACTTGAACTGGACGCGGAGGATGTTGTCCTTGGTCTCCTCGGGGGTCTCGCCCTTGAAGGGGAGCTGTCCGGACATGAGGACGTAGAGCAGGACGCCCAGGGACCAGACGTCGGACTGGGGGAAGGCCTGGGCCTCCTCCAGGATCTCTGGCGCGGCGTAGTCGAAGTTGTAGGTGCCCTTGATCTGGGTGCCGTTGCTGGCCACGGTCTGGGTGGTCTCGAAGTTGGCCAGCTTGACCTGGACAGTCCTGCCAAGGGAGCGGCCGGAGCAGACGAGGATGTTGGCCGGCTCCAGGTTGAGGTAGACCTTGCCGCGCCAGTGGATGTAGTTGAGGGCGTCGAGGACCTGGCAGGCGACCTCGCACACCATGTCCTCAGTGTAGGACGGCCTCTCGGCGATGTAGCCCAGCACGTCGGTGGTGGGGAGGGGAGCGAACTGGAGGAGTGCGTACTTCTCCGTCTCGTAGGCGTCGAGCAGGCTCACCATCCTCTCGTGGCGGAGAGTCTTCAGGTTCTTGAACTCACGCATGGCTGACTCGTTGCCCTCAGGGTTGGACTTGTCAAAGGCCTTGACGGAGTAGACCTTGCCGCCCTTGTTGATGTTGGCGGTGACGGAGAAGCGTCCCTTGGCGATCTCGGACATGAAGTCCAGGGAGCCCAGGCCCTCGGCCTTGATCTTCAGAGGCTTCTTCTCGCAGTCGTAAGACAGGGTGGTGAAGGTCTCCTCAATGTCCTCCCTCGACTGGATCTGCTGCAGGGAGTCGTAGAACTCTGCCCTGGAGGAGCCGGAGCTGGGGGTCATCACGATGCCCGAGGGGATGGAGGGGATGGACCAGCCGAACTGGTTCTTGGCCAGCACGCGGAACTTGTAGCCATGGCTAGGACGCAGGTTGTCCACAACAAAGTACTCGTGCTTGATGTCGTCCGCCAGGTCGACCCAGTCGATGTCTGTGTCGATGTAGCCCATCTGGACCTTGTAGCAGAGGACAGCGGAGTGGTTGAGGGCAGCGGGAGTCTGCCAGCTCAGCAGGATGTCGGTGTCGGTCATGGCCTCGATGGACGGGGAGTCCGGGGGGCCGGAGATGTCTCCGAGCACCACCCTCACGGAGCAGGAGGTCTGGCCCAGGGGGTTGCGGGCCACCACGCGGTACAGGCCGGCGTCGGAGGGCATGGCGGGGTCCAGGGTCAGGTGGCTCCAGCCGTCCTCGGTGTTGACCACCTTCAGCCTGGAGTCGTCCATGAAGATGAGGTCGTTCTTGAGCCACTGCATGGCGGCCCTGGGCTCGCTGGCCACCAGGCAGGAGATCTTGAGGGGCTCGCCCTCGGTCAGGGCCAGGTCCATGGGCTTCTCCCTGAAGAAGGGAGTGACGCCGTCAACCACCTCCCTGGTCTTGGTGATCTGCACCTCGGACTCTCCCTCGGCCAGCTTAGCGGGCTTGAAGGTGGAGAAGTCATCGCGGCCCCAGGCCTCCAGGCGAGCGTCCCTCTGGGCCTCGGCCTCCTCGTCCATCACGTCGGTGAATCTCCTCCTCTCCTTGACGATGGGACACTTGACATCCTGGAACTCTGAGCTGTGGGTCCTGGCCACGGAGAGGTACTCCCTCAGCCTGGCGGGGAAGTCAGCGTCCCTGACCTGGAGCAGGTAGGTGTCCGGCCCGTACTGGTAGTTTGAGGGGTTCTCAAACTCCTCGATGGTGTAGCTGGGCCTCCTGTAGGGCTCGGGTGCGGGGGCAGCCTCTGGCTCGGGCTCAGGCTCGGGGGCGGGCTCGCCAGGCGGGTACACCATGCAGGAGGGGTGGGTGAAGGCTCCGCACAGTGGCCTCCTCCTGTAGAGGTAGTCGCACGAGGCGTTGGTGATCCATTCCTTCAGGCCGACGTAGTAGTTCCTCAGCCTCTCGGTGCTGATCTGGTACTGCTCGCTGATCTCGATGCCGGGCTGCTTGAGGATCTGGAGCCAGGGGTGGGCGAGGGCCTGCCTCACGCTCATCCTCTCCTCGGGCTTGTACACCAGCAGGTTGGCCACAAAGTGCTTGGCCTCCCTGGAGATGTTCTGCCACAGCTCGAAGTCGAAGTCGATATCTCCCATCTGGATACGCTGCAGGGTCTCCCTGTCGTTCTGGCCCCTGAAGGGCGACACGCCGGAGAGCATGAGGTAGGTGATGATACCGATGGACCACATGTCCGAGGCGAAGGTGGCGCCCTCGCCGTTGACAATCTCAGGCGCGACATACTCCGGCTGGCCGAACTCCATCTTGACCACGCCGACAATACGCTTGGCCAGGGAGAAGTCGCAGATCTTGACCTCGGAACCTCCGGGCCTCGTGAACAGCACGTCGCAGGGGGTGAGGGACAGGTGGCCGATGCTCTTGGAGTGCATGTACTCGATGCCCTCCAGGATCTGGAAGACAATCCTGGCGATTTCAATCTCCGTGATGTACTTCTCAGAGGTGATGACATCGAGGAGCTCGCCACCGGTGGCCAGCTCCGAGATGAGGGTCATCTGGTCCCTGGAGTCGTACACCTCCACCAGCCTGATCAGCCGGGGGTGGTGAAGGACGTTCATCATCTCGAACTCGTTCATCATCCAGGTCTTGAACTGCTTGCCGTGCATCATCTTGGCAGCGAAGTTGCCTCCGGTGAATCTGTAGGGGATCATGGCGTTGTCCTGGGTGGGTGCTCCGGACTGCTTGACGCTCCTGTGCAGCCACCAGTACTTGGACTCGGCCTCCTCGATGGTGTGGTGGCCGGACTGCTCGGACTCGATGGGCACGATCTGCTGGACGAAGTAGGTGATACCCTGGGTGCCGCGCCCAATCTCCTCACAGGTGTGGTAGAACTTGTCAAAGCCCTTGGTCCTGGGGATGATCTGCTTGGTGCGCCTGTAGGTCATCCATTCGAACTCCTGCTCGTCCTCGAGGATACGGACCATCACAGAGAAGGAGATGGAGCCGCAGATGTTGGAAGCGGTGACGGAGTAGAGACCCTCGTCCTTGGTGATGTAGTCCTCAAAGAAGAGGGTGTAGGTCTGGGGAGGGTAGTGGTGGTTCTGCACCCTGGAGGTCTCCTTCAGGGGACAGAAGTCCTTGAACCACTTGACCTCAGGCTTGGGCACACCGTAGATCTCGCACTCCACCTTACCACCGTTGACACCGATCAGGTTGACATCCAGGGGCGCCTTGATGAACTCTGGGTACTGGGCCATCATCACGAGGACGGGCTGCATCATGTTGCCGTAGTCGTTGGTTCCGTAGCACTCGTAGGTGCCAACGTCGGCGGCAGAGAAGCCCTGCACCTGCAGCTTAACGATGCCGTTCCTGGTGTAGTTGACAACAAACTTCTCGCCATCAATCTCCAGGTCCTTGCCCTCAAACTTGAAGTTGACGGAAGGCATGGGGAAGCCGTACAGGTTCCATGTGATCTCGGGGCAGGAGTTCTTGACAGCGTACTGGGTCACCTCCTCCTGCTTGAGGAAGTGGGGTCGGTGGGTGTATCCCTCGTAGGGCTCCTTGTAGATATCGAAGCCCTGGGGGAACCTGCAGGAGGCGGTGAGGTCGAAGGGCTGGCCGGGGGCCAGGAACAGGTTGTTGAGGCCGGAGGGCGCGGAGAAGTTGGACCTGTGGGCCACACAGTACGGGGAGGGGTCACTCAGACCGAAGCGGTTCCTGACGGACACCCTGAACCTGTAGTCCCTGAGGGGCACCAGGCCGTTGATGTCGCAGCAGATGCCCCTGACCTCGTCATAGACCTCCTCCCAGTCACCATCGGGGTACTCCGCCATCTCCACCATGTAGTAGGGGGCCAGGTTGGGTCCCAGGGGGATTGCGGGCTTCCAGGTGAGAGTGGCCTTCACGTCGGACATCTGGGTGATGAGGGGTTTGTCGGGCAGCGGCATGGGCAGGCCGCCCATGGTGTACTTCTCGAAGCCAGCGTACAGGTTGCCAAGGGTCTGTCCGGGGGACACCTCCAGGCCGTCGTAGACAAGGCGGGCCTCGCAGCTGGACTCGCCGTGCTTGTTCCAGGCACGCAGCCTGTAGGTGCCAATGTCGGACTCCTCGACGTAGGCCATGGACAGGCGGATGAGGCCGGTCCTCTCCTGCACGATGTGGATTCTGTCGGTGGCGAACATGGGCTTGTTGTTGAAGAAGAACTCAAACTCCGGCTCAGGGGTGCCGGTGATGAGAGCAGTGAAGCGAGCAGCCATGCCGCGGAACACCATCTCGTCACCGATCTTCTTGAGGAACTCAGGAGCGTCGTTCCTGCCCTTCTCAACAAACTCAACAACCTCGAGGCTTCCCCTCGACTCAACAGTTCCCTCCTGGTTCTTGGCCACACAAGTGTAGCTGCCGACGTCAGAGTCCTTGATCTTCTTGATGATCAACATCCTGTTCATGCCGTTGGCCTTGATCTTGTGGCGGGCATCATCCTCGACGAGCTCTCCATTGAAGTACCAGGCGATGGTGGGCCTGGGGTTGCAGCCGACCTCGCACACAAACTTGGCGTCACAGTTGAGCAGCTGCTTGATGCAGTTGACTGGCTTGGAGAAGAAGGGCTCGGAGTAAACCTTCTTGACGTCAGCGTTGCAGACACCGGTGACCTTGCCCAGCTCGTTGCTGAGGTGGCACTCGTAGGCGCCGCTGTCAGCAATCTTGGCGTCAACGACCTCCAGGCCGATGAGCTCGCCATCGCTGAAGAAGTGGCAGCGCTTGGGGTCAATGGGCTTGCCGTTCTTAGTCCAAGAGAACTCAGGGATGGGGTTACCACGGATGGGTGTGGTGATCCTCAGCTTCATGCCCTCGTCCACAGAGATGTCTCCCATGGGCCGGGCAAAGCTGGGCTCGGAGGTCTCCACTCCCTCCTTCAGCCTCGTCTTGATGGCGATGTTGGCCAGCGAGCGAGCAGTGCCCTCACCGTTGTAGGCGATGGCAACGTAGGCTCCCTTGTCGTCAGCCACAGTGCTCTCAAAGATGAGGCCGAAGGTGCCGTCAGGGTTGACGAACTGCTTGATCCTGTCGCCGGAGGGCTCCCACTCCTGGTCGTTGTACATCCACTTGATCTCGGGCTGGGGGTGTCCGACCATCTTGCCCTCAAGCTTGATGGGGGATCCCTCCACGGCCTTGGCGGAGCGGAGCAGGGAGGTGAACTTGGGCTCCTCCATGGCCTGGGTGACCACCACCGTGCAGGAGGTTTCACACTCGCCAACGTCGTTGACACCCTTGGCGGTGTAGACACCAGCGTCGGACATGGTGCACTTCTCGATGAGAAGGGTGGCGCCGCCGGACGCGTCCTGGGCGATGAGGACTCCCTTCCTCACCTTGATCTCGTTGCCGTCCCTCAGCCAGCTGATGGTGGGGGCGGGGAAGCCGGAGATCTTGGCCTTGATGCGGAGGTCCTTCTTGCCGGGGATGGTGACTTCCTTGGGATCGATCTGGTTGATGACCTTGGGTGCCTTGGGCTTGCCCATGACGTCGAGCATTGTGTCCAGCTTGGTCTCACCAGCGGTGTTCTTGACCAGGAGGGTGTACTTGCCGTTGTCCTCATCGCTGGTCTTGGTGATCCTGAGAGTGCAGATGACACCAGTTCCGTCGTCGGCCTCCTCCTGCGTGATGATCACCCTCTCGCCGTCGGCCTTGATCTCCTCTCCCTCGAGGAGCCAGACGGCGGTGGGGGGCGGCGAGCCGTCAATCTTGGCGGTGAGCACGAACTCGGCTCCCTCCTTGCACTCCTGCATCTTGGGGAAGTCCGCGATGATGGTGGGCTTGATCTGGACGATTTGGAAGATGCAGGGCGAGACGGACTCTCCGACCATGTTGGTGGCTTTCAGGATAATATCTCCGAAGTCCTTGAAGACGATATCCCTGACAGTCATCTTGTAGACGGTGCCCTCCTGGGTGAGCTCCTCCTCCAGAAGCCTCCTCTTGCCCTTGGTGAGGACCTTGTCACCCTGGTACCACTCCACAACGGGCTTGGGCACACCGGCCACCACGGCCTCGAAGGTGGCGGTGGCGCCGAGGGTGGTGGTGATGTCCGCCAGGGGCTTGGGGAAGGAAGGCTCCTCGGTGATGACGGCGAGGCTGCCCTGCGCCTCCAGGTGGCCCACCCTGTTGGCGAGGGAGACCTCAAAGATGCCGGCATCTTCCAGGACGGCGTCCTTGATGGAGAGGGTGTAGGTGGCCTCCAGGCCGTTCTCCGCCACGCTGGCAGAGAACCTCTTGAAGTCCTTGTCGTCGAAGTCAATCTTCTGGAGCTCTGGCTCGCCGCCCTCCTCAGCCTGCTTGAGCACCTTGTACCAGGTGGCATCGGCGTAGGGGAAGGCCCTGCCCTTGGCCTGGATCTGGGCCACGTCGCCGGGCCCGGCCTTCCACTCACCGATCTCGTCGATCTCGGGAGAGAACTGGACCTCGAGGGACCCGACCTTGACATCTTCTCCGTTCTCGTTCTTGGCAACAACCTTGATCTCACCGGCAGTGTTGGACTGGACATCCAGGATGTCCATACGGTAGACGTGCTCGTCTTCCTTCACGGTCAGCTTGATGTTGTCAGAATCAGTGAGCTCGGTGTCGTTCAAGAACCACTTGACATCGGGAAGGGGGTCTCCACGGATCTTGATGTTGAAGAAGGTCTTTGCTCCCTTGTTGGCCTTCTTGTCCTTCAGGTCGGACATGCACTTGGGAACCTTCAGCTCCTCCATGGAGTGGACGTTGAGCTCTGTGGTCATTTTCTTCTCTCCAGCCCTGTTGACAAACTCCACTCCGTAGCTGCCGGCATCCTCCATCTCCAGCTTGGCGATCTTGAGCTTGTAGACGCCCTGAGCCTCGGTGACCTGGAACCTGCTGTCCTTGGCGGAGCAGTCGATGCCCTTGCCGTCCTTGGTCCACTTGGCGGAAGGCTTGGGGTTACCGTCACACTCCACTGAGAAGGAGAAGTCGTCGGTCTCAAATGCCTCCATGGGGTCATCCATGTCGTCACAGGAAGGCTTGGTGTTCACCTTCAGGTTGCACTTGCAGGACACGCTGCCCATCTCGTTGGTGGCCTTGATCTCGTACTCGCCAGCCATGCCCCTGCTGGCAGAGTTGATGGTGAGACAGTCATTGCCGGTGGGGTCGGCGTAGCACTTGACGCGGGGGTCCTTGGTGATCTCCTGGCCGTTCTTGAACCACTGGATGGTGGGTCTGGGAGTGCAGTTGATCTTGCACTTCATCACCACCTGCTTGGACTCGTTGGCCTCAGCGTCCTGCAGCTTGGCCTCAAACTTGGGCAGCATCTGGGCGGCGAAGGTGAAGAACTGGGACATCTCGCCGTGGGTGTTCCTGGCGATGACGGCCCAGTTACCGTTGTCCTCAACAGCGGTCTTCTGGAAGGTCAGCTCAAATGTCTCGGCGTCCTTCTTGACCATCTTGATCCTGGGATCCTCAGGGATGGGGACACCGTCCTTGTACCAGGTCAGCTCGGGGGCTCCGGTCACCTTGGCAATGATCTTGTAGGGCTCGTCCACGCCAGTCTTGATGTCGGTGATGGGCTCCTTGAACTGGGGGGAGCCGGCCAGGACCAGCTTGGCCTCGGTGGCGCACTCGCCCAGGTCGTTGTGGATGACCGCCTTGTAGGTGCCAACATCGTCTCCGCAAACCTTGGTGACGAGCAGGGCGACGGTCTCTGTGTCGGGGTAGACAAACTTGTGCCTATCCGTGGCCTCGAGGGGCTTGCCGTCCTTGGTCCACCTGATGTTGGGCCGGGGGTAGCCCTTCATCTTCAGCTCCAGCATGGCGGAGCCGCCGGGCGAGCTCTCGGCGCCGGTCATGGGCTTCAGCAGGGCAGGCTTCTCCGGCTTCTTGAGCAGCTGGGAGACGGAGCCTTCAACGCTGAGCTCTGCGCTGCAGGCGATCTTGCCTCCGGAGGTGTTGGCGACGCAGGTGTAAAGGCCGGCGTCCTCAGGGTTGATGTGCTGGAACACTAGCGCCAGGGTGTCCTCCTCGTCCTTGAACAGGACCTTGAACCTATCGTCGGGGTCAAACTCCTGTCCTCCCTTGAACCAGGTGAAGGAGGGCTCCTCGCCGGGCTTCAGTGTCTTCTCCTTACCCTTCAGCAGTGCGAACACGTCCTTGGAGTCCTTGATTCCCACCTTGGCCTCAGTCTCGGCCTTGCCGTGGCTGTTGGTGGCCTCCACCTTGTAGACACCGGCGTCGCTGTCCTGCACCTTGTGGATCTCCAGCTCGTAGCTCCCGTTTGCGGCGTGTTCCTTGAACAGCTTCACCCTGCTGTCCTCCACCAGTGGGCTGCCGTCCTTGAAGATCTTGATGTCGGGGGTGGGGTTACCGCGGCAGTGGATCATGAAGGACGCCATCGAGTCCTTGATGAAGTCGGCGTTCCTCAGCTTCACCACAAAGACTGGGTGGGAGGACTCCTCGCGCTGCTTCTTCTCAGCGGCGGAGAGGTTGTGGATCTCGAGGTTGGCGGAGCAGGTGGCGGTCTCGCCGCCCGAGGCGGTGACCCTGCAGGTGTACTGGCCGCTGTCCGCCGCGGTGCAGTTTGACAGCTCCAGGCTGAACAGGTTGTCCTTGGACTGGACCTTGAGCCTGTCCGCCAGGGCGTCCTCGAGGGGTTTGTTGTCCTTCAGCCATGTGGCCGTCACTCCCGTGCCTGTGCTGGCACACGCCTCGAATACTGCCTTCTCTCCAGGGGCGCAGAGCTGCCCCTGCATCTTCTTGGTGTACGTCAGTCCCGCCATTCTGTAGACTCTGGCTGTGCTAGTGTAGAGCCTCCTCCTGCCTGCTGGCTGCTGGCTGCTGGCTGCTGGCTGCTATCTCTGTCTCCCCCCTGAGTGTCCAGATCGGAAGAGCACACGTCTGAACTCCAGTCACCTCTGCAATCTCG
>OWNL01000074.1_pt1 | contig 9018 bp, 2 predicted proteins | sample 1733051 | NCBI WGS metagenome assembly OWNL01 (sample SAMN05416795, study PRJEB24817) | seawater metagenome | isolation source: Sea water | place: Canada:Atlantic | collected 2013-11
GCGACCACCGAGATCTACACTCTTTCCCTACACGACGCTCTTCCGATCTTCCTCCCCGTCTCCTTTACCGCCGTCCTCGGGCATTGGGGTGGACACGCGTCCCCTCGAGCGCTTAGGATCGGGCGGCGCGGGTCCCTCGATGAACTCGGCGAACCTCTTCAAAAACGCGTCGGCCCTCTCCTTCGCGACGCCGCCCTCGCCCGTGTCCACGAGCTCTTTACGCATGACCTTTACCGCGCGCTGCATCTCGCGGACCTCCTTGACGTCGAAGCTGACCTCACCGGCGACCGCGGCGACGGCCTCGTCGCCGGAGTCGACGACGAAGACGAGCGAGACCGGTCGCTTACCCGCGTCGGATTTTTTCCGCCTGAAACCCGGGGGTTCGCTCGTCGGCTCGTGCCACTGCGCGGCGACCGTGCCGCTCTCGACCACCCTCGGCGGCGACGCGCCTTCCTCGGGTACCCCCGCGGGTTCCACGCCATCGGCCGGCGGCAGCGCCGGGGTCTCCTCGAAGCAGCACTGCGTCTTGTACGCGTCGCAAGACTCGATCAGCGCCGAGTGCACCGCGGCGGCTCTCGACCTCGCCAGGTCGCTCCCCGGCGCGAACAGACCGATCGCCGGCAGCCTCCCCACGAGCCTGACGAAGGACCTGACCACGAGCCTAGCCTTAGGTGCGTCCGCACCCTCCAGCTTGGGGTGCCCGCGGTCCGCGTCCCTCGCGTCCTCCTCCTCAGCCGCGGCTTCCGCGACGTGTTCCGGCCAGCTCGTCCCTTCGGCGGCGTCCGCAAACGCGTGCGCCTCGGCGAAGGCGTCACGCATCTTCGCAGCCTTCGCCGCGTGCTTGAGGCACGCGACGAGCCGTGCCGTCGCCTTGGCATCGTCCGGGGAGGCGACCTTCTTGGCGCCCGTGGCTTCAGCGGCGGCGTCCGGGACCTGCGTCGCGGCGAGCTCGAGTAGACACGCGCGGATCAGAACCCTGTCGTGGCCGGCGTCGGGGGCGCACGACCAGCGCAGCGCGGCCGTCAAAGCCTTCTCCGCCGCCGCGTGGTGCGTCGCGTCGACGAAGCCGTCGCCGCCGACCGCCGCGCGCCTCGCGACGTGCCCGCGGAGGATGGCAATCTCTGCGTGCAGCCTCGCATCCGTCGCCGCGGTGTGCGTTCCGCGTAGCGAGGCGGCTTCGTCCAGCAAAGCCCCCGCCTCGGCGTGTCGACTCAAACCCTGGCGGCACAAAACCTCGGCGAGCTTGCGGAGCAGCTTGACGTGCACGCCCACCGCGGGGTTGTGCGGGTTCCTGGCGTCGGGGTAGCGGAGGGATTCGGGAAGCCCGAGGGCGTCCGCGGCGGCTCGGACGACATCCGCCGCCGATCGAAGTCGAGCCTCGGCGGCGGGGTAGTCGCCGAGTCGAGCGCGGAGCTCCGCCGCGGTCCCCGCGACGCTCGCGAGGAACGCGGGCGTGGGCGGCGGTGATCCGTCGCCCTCGGGGGACTGCGGCGCGGTCATCTCCGCGAGTATCGCGTCGTATCGGGCGCACGCGGTGTCCACGTCGCCGGACTCCGCCGCGGCTCGAGCGGCGACGAAATCGCAGAGTCGCGCGTGGTCAACCGACCCGAGTCGCCTCGCCGCGTTCGCCGTGGCGCCCGCGTGCTCCGCGCACTTCTCGAGCTGCCCGAGGTCCAGCAGGCACAGCGCGCACTCGGCGCGGAGATCCAGCCAGAGCGCGTGCGCCCCGCCGACGTGTGCGATCGCCTCGAGCGCGTCGCGGGCGCGGACGGCGGGTGATCCGTTTGGTTTGACCCCCGCCGGGGCGCCGTCGCCGACGCTTTCCAGCTCTCGAGCCGCGGCGGATGCCTCGTCGAACGCGGCTCGCGGCCTGTGCTGCGCGCGGAGAACCGACGCGAGGGCGGCATGGGCGCGCGCGAGGATGGAGAGCTGAACGGGAGTGGCGCATATCCACGCGCTGATCACGCGCTTCGTCTCGCCCTCCTCGACGTCCTTCGCGACGACGTCCTCGTCGTCCTCATCGTCGAGGTCCAGGGGCGGCTCCTCTGCCCCCTCGGTCTCCTTTGCCCCCCCCGTCTCCTGCGTGGGTGCACCCCCGTCCGTCGTGTTCGGGTCCGCGTTCTCGGCGTCCGATCCACCGTTCGTGGCGGCCGGTGTCGGGTCCGTGGCGGGTTTCTTGACTGGTATCGGGTACGGGCCGGCTGCCTCGTAGGCATCCTCCGTTTCCCGCTCAGCCTGGTCCCTGGCATCCTTCTCAGCCGTCGCGTTGGCCTCGCGATCAGCCTTCTCGGCGTCAGCCTTCGCGGCGCGCGCGGTTTCGCGAGCCTCGCGAGCCTCGGCGACCTTCGCGCGGTGCGCGTCGATTCGTGTCTGCTCAGCGGCGGCGGCGGCGGCGACGGCGGCGAGCGTGGACTCGAGTAAACCCTTGAGGAGGTTCTCCGCGCGTCGTAGCAGGTCGGCTCGAGCGTTGAGGTCGACCGAGGCGTCGGGTTCCGACACGGGTTCGCCCGTGACGGCGTCGACGGTGTCACCGCGCCACTCCGCGAGCGGTGTGGCGAGCCGCGTGAGCCAACGCGCGCGCGTCAGCGTGAGTTCGGCGCACACCTCGTCACCGTAAAGCTCTGAAACTTCGTCCGGAATTTCACCCGACGAGACGCACTCGATCGCGGGCTTGTTCGCCTCGGCGCCCGCGGGCAGCGACACGTCGAACGACACCGCGACGGGCACGGACTCCGGGCGCGTCACCGCGGTGCCGGACTCGGTACGGATGATCTTACCGTCCGCGCCCGTGGCCGTGGACGGGAACCCGTCGCCGGCGAGAAGCGCCGCGATTCTCTCGGCGGCGGCGTCGAATCGACCGATGGACGACAACGCGCTCGCCTGCGCGCACCGAACCCTCGCGCACGTCCTCGCGTCGCGCAACACGTGCGCCGCGAGGTGTTCCGCGACCGCGAGCGCCGGAAGCGCCTCCAGAGGCCGTCCGGACGCGACCAGAACGTCGCCGACGTCAGCCGATAAATCGCACGCGATTCTCGCGTCGAAGCGATACGGATCCGAGCCGCACGCGTCGACGCCGTCCCACAGCTCCGGCGGCGACAGCCCGTGCCCGCCGACGATGTCCTTGGCCCTCGGCGAGTGCGACAGCGTGGACGCGAACGGTGCGGCGAAGAGCGCGGCGGAGATTCTCGCGGCTTCGACCCTGTGCCCGGCGCCGAGCTCGCCTGCGCCGCGGCCGCCGTGCGCCGCGAGCCTCGCCGCGGCGACGGCGCCTCTGAGGCATCCCCACAGGCCGTACGTTCGCAGGCACGCCTCGGGGTCTCCCGGTGTGGCGGACCCGCCCGCGGTGGTGACGGTGCAGTAGCAGCCGGTGATCTGGTCGACGCACGCGCCCCAGTGGAACGCAGCAGCGTTTAGGTCACCGGATTTGGCCTTGAAGTCGCCCAGCTCGAGCAGCGCCTGCGCGACTGCGTCTCTGTCGTTGTCGACCCTCGCGAGCGACACCGCGCGGGCGTACGCAGCCTCCACGGCGTCTTCGTGTGACAGCGGCGCGGCACCCGCGGGTGCCTTGAAGACGTCGCCGTCGATGAACCCCGAGGGCGGGAGGGTAATCTCGGCTCCAAAGTAGGCACCCGTCGCGTCCGGCTCGTTGATTCCGTTCCAAAAGAGCGAAAAGTTGCGCTCGAGGTCACGGGCGGAAGCCGTGCGAAGCGTCCTCGTCGCCGGTCCCCTTCGCGCGTACGTCTCGCCGTCGATGCACGCGAGAGACCGCGCGTCGGCCAACGCGGCGATGGGCTTGGGCCTGGTCTTGAGCGCGACGCGGGTGCTCTTCTCGAGACCTTCCAGCATACCCTCCGGCAGCGTTTCCGCGACTCGTCGAGCCGAAGCCACCGCCAGCGGCAGAGCGGCGGCGGCGGCTTCGTTCGTGCCGAGAACCTCGGTGATTCCCACGGCGAGGTCGACCGCCCTGTGGTGCATCCCCGCGGCGGCGCACGTCTCCATCGCGGTGACCACGAACCGGAGGCAGAACTCGGGCGCGACGCCCGGGCGGTCGTGGAACCAGAGCGGAGGCGGTTCTCGCTCCCTCGGCGGCTGCGACTCGACGAACCGAGCGGTCCGCTCCTCCCGGAGCCGGTCACCCTCGTCCTCGATGGGCGCCCTGGTCGCGCCGCCGTCCACCGCCGCCATCGGCGACTCGTCGACGGTACCCGAGCGCAGTTTTTCGAGGTGCTCGATGAGCCGAGCGGCGGCGACGGAGAGGAGCCGGGCGCCGCCGAGAGCGCCGAGCCGGGCGTCGGCGCGGACGCCGCAAATCGGAGACCTCGCGAGCGTGTGCATGGCTCGAGCCGCGTTCATCAACCGGCCGTGCGCGCCGACCCTGGACGCGAGCTCAACGCCACGCGCGAGCGAGCGCATGGCATCGAGCGCGGGGGGCGGCGGAGGCGGCGGCGGAGCCTCAACTTCCTCGCCGCCTTCTTCTCCTCCATCCGCCGTGGGCTCTTCGCCCTCGGCGGGCTCCGGCTTGGGCTCGGGCGCTTCCCCCTCCTCCTCGGGCACGTCCGGGAGACCCTCCGCGCGAACCTTATCCTCGGTCTGCTCGTGCTCGACCAGCCCAACGGAGGTGTGCACCGCGGCGTGCCACGGGGAGTTGGACGCGATCACGGGCCTCGCCGCGAGCGCCGCGTTCCTCCTCGCAAACATCGGCGGCAACTTTCGAGTGAGCGTCCTCGCAGCCTTCTCGCGTCGTTCAGCCCGCGCCATCGCCGCATCCCTCGCGCCATCCGCCGCCGCCTTCGCGGCCTCGGCTTCCCCCTTCTGTGTCTCCGCGGCGGCCTTCTCTTCGTCCGTGGCGTCCTCCTTGGCGAGCGTCTCCTCGGCGGCGGCTAAAGTTTCGGCGGAGGACTCAGCCGCGGCTTCCAGCGCCGCGACCCGCGCTTCCTCATCCTCGGGGAGCGCGATCTCAGCCTCCTCCTCCGGCGGCGATTGGTATTCCACGGGTGCGACGGCGGTGGCCGCCTTGAACTTGCCAAGCACCGACTCGGTCCAGCCCGGTAGGTCTTTTTCCAAGCCCTGGGCCACGGCGGCGCTCGCGATTCTGGAAAAAGCTCGAAGGTACTCCTCGTGTTTGTGAATATCCTCGCCGATTCCTTCCAGCGCATCGAACGCGGCTTTGGCGCCGTCGACCGGGATCTTCGGCAGCACCGCCGCGCACGGATCGGACGCGGATTCGGACTCCGCCGCCGCGACGCGTTCCGTGAGCGCGTCGGATGCCAAATCTCGCCACTCGGGCAGCGATAGTAAAAACTGCTCGAGCGATTTCTTCTCGGGGTTCGGGGACAGGTCCACGTCCTCGAGCGAATCCAGCGCGAGCGATGCGGCGTCGCCGAGCACCCCGCGCTCGCCGCTATCCCGCGCGATGGACGCGAGCTCGAAGAGCAAGGACGCGGAGAGCCGCGCGACGGCACCGTACCGCGCCGCGCCCGAGTCCCTCAGTTGAGTCACGCACTGCGCGAGCGCCGTGACCAGCAGCCTCGATTTGCGACTGGACACGAGCAGCGGCGCCAGGCAGTTGCCCAGCCGCAGCGCGATCTCCTGCGTCAAAGGTACGTCGTCGACGTACCTCGCGAGCTCCATCGCCATCAAAATCTTCTTGGCGCACTTCAGACGGAACACCTGGTCCTGCACCTCCGGGACGGACTTTGGAATCGGCGGGTCGCCCCCCGGCCGCTCCGGCATCCTCGACGCCAGCGCGCATTCCGCGGCGACGAGTAAAGACCTCGCCACCGCGCGCATCGTCGGGAACGTGGACGCCGCCAACAGATCACCCCGGAGCTTCTGCGTACTCATCGGGTGCGATTCGTAGTAAAACCTCGGGGCTTTGCGGGTGTCGACGAAACGCCTGGAAACCGTCCCCGCCGCGCGCTTGGCGACGCCGAGGCACCCGAGCCTGGACGCCGCGACGGCGAGGTTGGACCAGAGCGTCGTGCCGGGCAGCGGGTGCATGCACACCACGACGTCGGTGGCGATGCCCGGCCCGCCGATGACCTCGCCGTTCTCGTCGTACGCGACGACGGAGAAGACGTAGCGCTCGTTCGGCGTGAGGCCCGTTATCGTCACCCCTCCACGGAGCCGTCGGCGGGGAGTCTGACGCCGGCGCCGGGGAGATCCACGTTGTGCAGGCCGGGCGCCAAGCCGGAGGTGTGCACCTTGGCGAGGACCGCGAACGTGGCCGGTTCCGGGTGCTCGCGGCCGCGTATGGCGCTCCTCAGGCTGTTCTGAAGTTCCGGCGGCGTCAGCGTGACGGACACGTCGGTGCGGGTCAACACGAGCGGAGCCCTGGGTACCAACGACCTCTTCGCCATCCTCTCCCCTTTCGCTCTCGTCGCCGACGCGTGGAGCTCGCGCTCGATCCGTTCGCCCTCCACCAGGGATTCGGCAGCCTCCTCGAGGAGCGCCTCGCGGGCCTCGCGCTTGGGCCTGGACGCCGCCATCTGCGTGAGAAGAACGGCGCGGCGCCACGGGTTACGCCCGGCTTCTTCAATCAACCGTTCCTCCGTCGCCGCGGGCGCGTGCGGCACCGTCCCCGCGCGCTCCAACGCCGACGTCTCCCGCTTGAGATCCCACGCGGACTTGACGCCGTAGATGGTGGACTCCAGCGTGCGACGCTCGTTCGCGGCGGTGAGCTCGGCGACGAGCGCGGTGGCGCCACTCCGTTCACCCTCCATCCCAGCAGCGATGGCCAATCTGTGATACGCGGCGAGGAGGTCCGCGTGAAGCGACGCGAGCGCCTGTTCCGTCTCCGACGTGGACGTGCGCTCGAACGCCACGGCACTGACCGCGGCATCGCCCCCGTCGTCGTCGGCGGCGCTGAGCCAGACGCACTCGGCGGTCACGTTGCGAACGGCTTCGTCTTCCGAGCCGACGGCGAGGTCGACGTGAGCTCGGCGGGAGGTTTCGATCGCCCGCGTCGCCTCCTCCGCGGCGTGCGCGGCGGCGACGACGTCCCCGCGGCGTTCGAGCGCGAGGCACAGGCGCAGCGAAATCGTGGCTCGCAGCGCGCCGTCGTCGAAGCCCACGAGCTCGAAACCCGCTTGGCACCCCGCGAGAATCTCGGCGGCGAAAATCTCGTCGGAGCGCTTCGCCGTCGTCTCCCGCGCGGTGTCTTTGAACCAGTCCTTGACGCCGTTCCAGAGCATGAGCGACGCGTCCGTCACGATGTCCGCGCACGATGCCGCCGCGTCGTTGGGCAGGCTGCGAATGATCATGGCGAGTTTGACCCTCGGGTCCTTCCGCGCTTTTTCGTCCTCGGCGTCCTCCTCCGCCTCTCGTTCATCAGCCGGAGCCTCGGAGGTTTCGGGCTCGGGCTCGGGAAACTCTTCGCCGCCTTCCATGACACGCACGCCCTTCAGCAGCGCCGCCGCGTGCGCCAGCGCCAGCGCGTCCGCGCCGTACCCACCGTCCTCGCCCGTCGCGCCCAGCTCCACCAGCCTCAGGGCGGCGAGGTCATGCAGGAGCTTGAACGTCTCGAGCGACTCGTAACAAAACGCTCGGCGCATCAACGCGTCGTGAAGCGCCAACGGGAGCTCGGCCACGGCGGCTTCGTACCCCTCCTGCGCCTCCGGTTCGAGGTCCGGCGGCGGCTTCGTCGGGTCCGGGGGCGCATCGCCCTCCTCCGCGCCCTCGCCCTCGCCCTCGCCCTTCGTCTCCTCCGCGGGCGGGGCCCCTTCTTCGCCCTCTTCTTCGGGAGGCGGCGTCGTCTCCCTGCCCGAGACGCCAGCCTCCGCCTCGGCCGCGAGCCTCTCGTTCAGTGCATCCGCCGCCGCACGAACCGCCGCCGCGTGCTTCAGCCCGAGCGTCATGGCCTCCGCGAGTGGTCCGAGCCACTGCGCCGCGGCTTCCATCGCCGCCGCCGCCTTCCCCTCGGGCGCGGCGCGCTTCACGGTGCGTCGCGAGGGATCGTCGAGAAGCCCAATCAGGAACCGCGCCTTGTCCCCAGGTGACGCACACACGCACGCGTCGCCGTCCGTCGTCTCCATCTTGGCGGTGATGGACCCGGCGTCGCCGAGAGCATCGTCGTATCGCGCGTGAAGCACCCGGAACTTCCGTTCCGCTTCGGCGTAGAGCGCGGCCACCTCCGGCGTCTGCGGCACGGGGTCCAGCGCCTCGAGCTGCTTCAGGTCGTCCACGTGTTCCACGCACTTGGCCAGGAACGCCGCCGCGTGCGTTTCGCACCCGCCGATGTCGTCGTAGCAGTCGCAAACATTCGACACGAGGGTAAGACGCCAGTCGAGGTACCGCGGGACGGCGAGTAGGACGTGAGCCTCGAGGCACGCGACGGCGAAGATGAGCGACTCGACGGCGTCGCCGGAGTGTCCGTCGCGCGCGAGGCGCTCGCACACGCCGTGGATGTGCACCGTTCCGTTGTACACGAGCCAATAGAGGGATTCATCGCCGCGATAGGCCTCCTGCGTCGCCTCGCGCAGGTTCACGAGGGTGCGTTTGGCGCGCGCGAGTGTCTGGGGATGGATGACGTTCGGATCGGCGTGCGTGTCCATCGCGTCTTCGCATCGCGCGCGGCCGAAGAGCGCGAGCACGTGCATGCGCCGCCTGTCCGTGGGGCCGATATTATCCTTCTCCTTCGCCAGCTTCCATCGTTCGTCGCGGTCGTCCAGCAGGTTAGCGTCCGCCACGCGAGTGAAGCACTTGCGTCGCGCGAGCTCGTGCTGCCCGCGTTCGAGCAGGTGCTCGCCCGCCTGGAGGAGGGTGTCGCACCACACGTGCGCGGGGACGAGGGTGCACAGCCGATCGCACAGCTCCCCGACCCGTTGCTGTTGCTTCCAGCTCGTCGCCAGCGTCGCCACGTCCGGCGTGAGCGACTGTATCCCGGCATCGAACTGCTCCCGGAACGCCTCCACGGCGACGGCGACCTCGCCCATGTCGCTCCCTGGGCTAACGCGGTGCGCGGTCGGGCGTCGAGATCGGAAGAGCGTCGTGTAGGGAAAGAGTGTAGATCTCGGTGGT
>OWNL01000075.1_pt1 | contig 9011 bp, 1 predicted proteins | sample 1733051 | NCBI WGS metagenome assembly OWNL01 (sample SAMN05416795, study PRJEB24817) | seawater metagenome | isolation source: Sea water | place: Canada:Atlantic | collected 2013-11
CAGAGGTGACTGGAGTTCAGACGTGTGCTCTTCCGATCTGTGCCATCGAATGGAAGCCCCGCGCAAGCGTCGCGAGTGCTGTACATCCGCAACATCGCGGAGAAGACGACATACTGCGAGCACGTCGTCGGGAAGAAGATGGGCGCGCTGACGTCGCTGTACGCTACCTGCGGCGGCTACAACAGGCCCAACCTTCTCTCCGGGTTCGAGCTCTCCGGCGACGGATGTAACGGCGTGGACGAGCAGGAGATGGTCTCCACGTGTGCCTATCCCATCAACGACTTCGACTCTAAAACCTGCAACAGCGCCTTCTCCGAATGGTCGGTGGTGCTCGACGAAGAACCACCCCACAAGCCCAGTCCCAAAAACACCCAGCCGTCGGCTAAGCCCATCTACGCGCTCCTTGACAAGAAGCTCAAGGTTGAGTGCGCCGTGGGCAAGGCGTTGGCGGGCTGGCGCGCGCACGTGCACACCAACGGCGGGATGCGCATGGAGGCTCAGTGTTGCGACATCCCCAACTTCTTTGTCACCGACGCGAAGCACTTCGGCTTCACCACAAATACCAGCTGCACGGAGTCGGACAACAACGTCGAGAAGTTTGCAGAGTTCAAACCCAACTGCGGTGAAAACTACGCCATTCGCAAGTGGCGCGTGTCCGACTGCGGCGGCGACAAGGCGCGCATCGAGTACGACTGCTGGCCCATCAACCTCCACGCCTCCCCCTCGCCTCCCCCGGTGGCCAACCCCTACCAGATCCCCTACTGCCCTGAGGACATCAACACCACCAACACGGTGGTCGCCGGCGGCCACGCCAACTACGCACAGAGCACCTTCATGCTCAAGACCTCCCACGCGTCCGGCCATGGCCGCGCCGTCATCGTGCCCCTGTGCATGGTCGGCACCGAGGCCGTCTGCATCGCCGAGGCGGAGGCGGCTGTTGCCAACGTGCGCCGCCGCAGCCTGCTCGCGCTCCGAGGCGAAGAATCCACCGCCGACGCCGTCGTCGTCGAGGATGCCGCTGGGCACCTGGGCGGTACCAGCCTGTACACTCACGTGGACGTCACGGCGCACAAGACGCCGTGCGGTGAGGTCGAGGGCAAGGGGCTGGAGTACCTCACCAAACTTCAGCCGGTAGGTAAGATTGGCGCCGAGGGATTCCTCAAGGGATGGAGGATGACCGCGCCTGGCGAAGACGGCTGTGCCGCCGGCGAGGCTGCCATTGCCGCCTCCGTGATTGAACCGGTCGTGGCCTTCAACAATAACACGTGCCGCCACTTCCACACCGGGGCACAGAGGGCGACGGACGCCAAAGCTTCCATGTTGGATCGCTACCCCGTGGATTGCCCCGAGGCGATGGCACTCACGGACTGGTTCATGCACAAGGTGGACAGCGGTGCGCACATGATTTCTTACACGTGCTGCGACGTTCCCGCTTGGAACTACGTCAACGCCGAGCCCGCCAAATACATCACGAAGAGGGACACCGGGTGTTCCCGCGAGGGCAACGGCATGCTCGACTCGGTGGCCAAGCACGACGTGCAGTGCGGGATGAGCGCCGCGATGACGGGGTGGCACTTCAAGCGCTGCGACGACGCCGACAAGTGGACGGTTGAGTACGAATGCGTCGCGGTGAACCTGGTCAGCATGCCTCCTAGCCCGCCGCCTGCGCCTCCGCCGCCGCCCACTCCAACCCTGTCGGGGTGCGCCTCCAGGCGCATCACCCTGACCGGCGGCAAAAACGACGACAAGTTCTGCACCCCGGATGATCACGGCTACCTCAAATGCGCCAGCACAACCACCGCCGGTCCAGACGAATCCTTCAAAATTGTCGAGAGGCCCTCCGACGATCCTCCCGACTGGTGGCCCGAGGGTTTTGTTGCTCTCAAAGCGGAGAAGTGGCCGGGCAAGTACTGCGCCGACGAGGGCGCCAACGGTATTAAATGCAACCGCGACTCGGTCAATTCTTGGGAGGTTTTCAAGTTCGACCACGAGATCGACTACTCCGATGTGAAGGAGGCCATCTGCTACGGTGAGCGCTACACGGATCTTGTCGAGGATGTATGTGGCGGCGGGCGCTGCGTCGAGAAGCACGTGAGGGAGCTCGAAGATCACTGGCGCAAGCACGGCCAGAAGGAAGGGCGAACGCACGGCTGCTACGAGAAGGACAGGTACTTCATCACCGGCGGCCAAGAAAAGGCGTTGTGTTACGAGGACGGCGACGTGCGATGCCTCAAAGACAACAAGGAGGACTTTCAGCAGAGGATGTGGGTGAGGTGTAACAGCGAGCCCCCTCCGCCGCCGCCGCCGACGCCGCCGCCGGCGCCCGTGCCGCCCTTCCCGGCTGTTGGGAACGGCGGCATCTGCCCGTTTGGCAGGGTTGCCCTCAAGTTTCCTTACAAGCAAAGCACGTGGTGCGGCGTGCGTGGCGATGACTTGGATCGGATATCGTGTAACCTAGCCCACCACCTCGGCGACGCGGAGCGCTTTGACATAGTGGATCGCCCGCCAGACGCAAGCGCGCCCGAGCATTGGCCGCAGGGATACGTCGCCATCAAATCGGTGAAAACTGGAAAGTACTGTGCGGACGAGGGCGCCAACGGTATTAAATGCAACCGTGACACGGTCGGTTCTTGGGAGGTGTTCATGTTTGAGCCTGTGCACTTCCAAGGCGGAGAGAACGCGGTGTGCTACGGCAACCGCCACGACGACCTCAGAAGAGATATCTGCGGCGGGAAGGAGTGCGATGAAAGTGACCCACATATCGTGAACAAGCTCCTGGACCACTGGAAGAAACACGGCAAGGAGGAGGGTCGTCATTTCGGCTGCGTGAGCGCGGATGGTCGGACCAATATTTTCCTCGCGCGCGGCGGGCGCCAAAAGCAGATTTGCACCGACTTTGGCCGCGTCTCGTGCACGTCCATCAACGTTCACGGCGCCTACGAGCGCATGCAGGTGGAGTGCATCGACAACCTGGCGCCGCCCTTCGTGCCGTTATTTGAGCCGACGGTGGACCACGAGGGGTGGACCGGTTGCAACGACCTCTGGGCTAAGCGCCTCGAATTCATGGACCGTCACCACGTCGGCACGTTCCCCAACTTCATGTCGATGTTCCAACAGACAGCCAGCGGGTGTCACCGGGACAACCAACAGCGTTACATACACCACTACCAGACGGGTGTCACCGGCTTTGACCAAAGCACATGCTCCCAGCATTACACCGGGTGGAACGAGGTCCGCGGGAAGGAAATTGTCTTCCTCGACAGACATCACGTCAACTGCCCTGACGGCAAGGGCCTCACCGACTTCAAGATGCAGACGGGAGGGCACAACGGCCGCTTCGAGTACCGCTGCTGCGAGATCCCGAGATACGATATCACCAAAGACATGTGTGAAGACGTCCTCGGGGGGCACACCGAGCCTCATCACACGATGGACTGGCTGGCTCCATCTTGGGGTATGCGCGTGGAGTGCAAGCCCAACTACGTCTTCACTGGGTGGAGGATAGGCGGCTCCGGAAGGCACAACTCCATCCGCTACTACGCGCGCTGCTGCCCGCTCAACGTCGTCAACCTGCCGCCGGCTCCTCCGCCGCCGTCGCCAGCACCGCCGCCGCCGGAGTGGGACAAGATTGTCTTTGACGACCACACCATCGACAAGCGGTTCACCAAGTGCTCGCCGGCCCGCGGTAAGACGATGGATTGGCTCGACGATTTTAACACGCGAACCGAGTCGGGCCAACTTGTTGGTGTCGGCGAAAGTGACTGGAAAAAGCCGACGCTGCTCAACGGCTTCGGCCTCGGCCATTGGGGCAGGTGTGAGGACGAACAGATGAGTTTCTTGGCGAACGTGTACAACGGCGTCAAGGGTTACGCCAGTGATGCTGATGAGACGTGCACGAGGAAATACACTGGTTACAGAGAGGCCGAAGGAAAATTTTTGTACGAGTTCCTTCAACATCACGCGGTGCAGTGCCCCGTTGGCCAGGCGCTCAAGCAGTGGGGCGCTCAGCAGAACGGAAAGCAGGCGCAGCTTTGGTTCGACTGCTGCAGCATCCCCAACTTCAATCAGATCAGCGGATCGTGCCGCGCCATCCAGACTGGCAACACCGAGGGCAAATCGATCGATTATCTCGACCGCGTGCACGTGTGGTGTGACAAGAGAGAGGTGATGACTGCATGGAAGTTCCGCTCGGCCCGCGGCGCCGCGGGCGCCGCCGGCCTCGGTGCCGCCGAGCATGACAGGGCGACGCGCCACGCCATGCCTCCGCCGGTCGATCTCTTCTGGGATCTGGGAATAATGAGCCTTCGCCCGCCCCGCCCCCCGTGGACTACGGCGAGTGGAAGATGGAGGCACAGTGCTGCACCGTCAACTTCAATAACGTGCCGCCCTCGCCGCCTCCGCCGCCCGGCCTCGAGACCATGGCTGAGGGAACTGCGCTACACACAAAGCAAACTGAATGCGCCGAATTCATCGGCAAGGGTATCGACTACCTGAACCAACACAAGGTTGGCACCACCACAGACTTCAAGGGCTTCCTCAGCGGTTTCCGCGTGAATCGCCGCGACTGCGACGTAAAGTCGAGCAAGACGCACCACTTCGTCTATGACATGATTGGGCCCATCGTGGGGTTCGACGAGAATACCTGCTCCGTCACCTGGACCGCGAAGGCGGAGGCGAAAGGGAAGGAAATCGCTTTCCTGGATAGGCAGGACTTCGTCTGCCCGCCGGGCAAGGCTATGCAGTCCTGGCAACTCGTTATGCATGATCTAAAGGCGAACTTTAGGCTCGTCTGCTGCGACATCCCCAACTACGAGCAGGTTTTCGACATGTGCCGCGACGACGTTTACTCCAAACCCAAGCGCCCCGTCGACGGCAACAAAAAGATCGACTTCCTCAGCTGGGTCCCGCTCACGTGCCCTTTCGGATTTGCCCTCACGCGGTGGCAGTTTGAGGAAGACGAGACGCTCAACGGGTGGTTTAGGATGCGCGGCACTTGCTGCCCGGTGAACCGCATCAACTACCCGCCGTCGCCTCCGCCCCTGCCGCCTCCGCCAGACGACAGGCACTACATTTTGTCAAGGGAAATAACCGCGCAGACGCCCTGCAAGCAACTTGTGAATGTGAAAAACCCCGAGGACTTTGGTCACCTGGCGCACCACCAACTTGACTGCAACAAGGACGGCGCGGTGTCCGACACGCCCCTCATGGTGGGCTGGAGGCTCCTGGACGAGAACACGGGCGGCTGCACAAATCCGCAAATAAAAAACACCGAGTCTCAACGCAGCTTCGAGACTACCTGCCGCAGCCCCGTGGACAACCTCCGCTTCGACGACTGCGTCTCCGATGTCACGGCAACCTTTAACAAACACAGCATGTTGGAGGACCTCATCAAGGTGCCGGTGAAGTGCCCGGCGGGCCACGGCCTCCAGGCTTGGGAGACCATCCCATTCGGCGCCGACTCGCTCCGCTTCCATAAAACGTGCTGCAAGATTCCCGAGAACGGCCCGGATCGCGCCCGCACGTGCCACGCCGAGAAGACGCCCTGCGTACCCCAAGGCGACATCCGCACACTCGAACAGTACGCGCCGCGTTGCGGCGATAACGAGGTGATGTCCGGGTGGCAGGTGGAGTCCTGCGGTAAAGATTTCTCCAGCCACGGCGTTTACCTCAAGATTGCGTACTCGTGCTGCCGGGTGAACTCCGCCGCCGCGCAGCCCTCGCCTCCGCCGCCCACGGATCTCCACGGGGCCATCCCTGAGGGCGGCGCGAAACCGCCGGCGGCGTGGGCGGACCGGATCCTCGTCGTCTTCGCCCGCCCGCGCGGCGGCGAGAACGCCAAGATTGCTCTCGGCGGTGTAGACTTTTTCGCCGACGCGACCGCCAACGTGCCCGCGTTTGACCCCTCCTCGGTGATTGAGGTCCACGCGGCGTGGTGCGGCGATGAGCGCCCAAGAGTGAGGGAGGAGGATGACGACGAAGGGGGCTGCGAGACTGTCGAGAGCTCTCCGTTTGCAGACGTCACGGGCGTCATCGACGCCGCGGCCAACACCGAGTTCGTCGCGAACAACGAATACCGCCAGGTGCTCCACGTTTCAATCCGCCTTTCGCAGTCGCACGCCCTCAAGGCGATGCATCTGACGACGCCTTCCAAAATGGAGCACGTCAAGTACGCGCCCATGTCTGTCAAGGTGTACGTGCGGGACAGCTCTTTTGAGTTGGGCAAAGAAAACTCCACCCTGGACGAGGACACCGCGTGGAAGCTCCGCGCCGAGGCGGAGTACACCCACGGTCAGGTGCCCGCCGACACCAGCAAGGTGTACCCGATAACCGCGTTGGAGGATGAGGACCTGCGGTACCCGCCGGGCATGGCGCGCTCCGGGTGCGCCGTGTCGTCGGACGCCAACCTCGACAAGATGATGAACATCAAGGTTGGGTCGGACAAGGACAAACTGGCTGGCGAGCTCATGCAGGGCATTCGGTACACAGAGGACGAGTGTGTGGGTGGCGAGGGTCGCTTCATCGCCGTCATGGGTATGGATGTGTTTGGCTTTGCGGGCCGCACCTGTGAGATGTTCAAAACTCAAGCCGTCGACGGCTCCAAGAACGGCAACCTCGACAAGCTCGAGCCGCACGACGTGCGGTGCCCCACCGGCATGGCGTTGAAGGAGTGGACGCTCAAGCCGGGCATTCCCGAAGATGCCCAGGAAGTATCCGCAGAAGACGAGGAAGCCGCAAGGAAGGCTGCATCATCAGGGGGCTCAACCGATAAGATAAAAGAGGCCAAGGCTAAATTGGACGCAGGTGAACAAACCGCGGTTGAAGCTAACTTTGGCCACGTCGAATTCATGTGCTGCAATATTCCCTACTACAGCCTGGTTGAGGGCGATTGCAACTCCAAGAAGCGGGGAAGCGTCGACGTCGCCGACAGCAAGATGCACTCGCTCAACGGCTTTGACGCTTCGTGCAATCACGACGAGGTTCTCACCCAATGGCAGATGGAACACTCGGGGAACAAGCGGACGATGAGCTTGCGGTGCTGCCCGTACAACCCCTACATTCCGTCGCCGCCGCCCACGCCGTCGCCGCCGCCCGCCCTGGATCCGCCGCCAAAAGCGCCCCCAGCGATTCCTAACCCACCGCCGTCGCCCCCCTCGCCGCCGTCGCCGCCGCCGTCGCCGCCGGCGCCGCCCCCTCCGCCACCTTCCGAGAAGGGGTCGCTGCGCTCAGGCACGCTCTCCTTCTGGCTCAAGAAGGAGTCAGATTTGCCGGCGCCAGGTGCGCACGAGGTGCTTGCGTCGTTCATCTCCGTGCCAAAGCTGAGCGCCGGCTTTGTCCAGCTGCGCATCCTGCCGCGCGGCTTACTGAACCTCTACGCGGCGCACTCCGTCGGAGGCGTGGAGGTGGTCACCTGCAACGCCAGCGTGGTTGTGCCAGCCTCCGCGGGCGTGCTCAACGACGGCGAGTGGCACCAGATCGCGTTGCTTGTCGACGCCGACAATCACGACGACGGCGTTATTTCGTTCGTCGTCAACGGCCACGTCAAGCAGGCTTCGTGCTACCATCCGCCCCTCGTGAAGATGGAGAACGTTGCCCAGTTCAGCTTCATGACTGGCTTCGGTGGCGTCCCGCTGGGTTCGCTGGTTGTCGGCGCAGTGTCACACATCGACAGCACTAACGCCGCTGACGCGCTGTTCGACGACGTCAGCTTTTACCAGCGCATCCTCAGCCAATCGGAGCTCAACGCCCTCGCGTCCAAGGTCCCCTGCGCCGTCGGGTTTTCCGGCGACGGCTACCTCCACATGCCAAACACCGAGGAGATGACGGGGAGTGAGCGCGTCAAGGTGAACCTGGGCAAGTGCTCCCCCGGAGGCGTCTACAGCGTCTCCTACCACTTCGTCGAGTCCACCGGGCACAACAACCAGCTCGAGGTTGGCGTGGGCGACGGGCGGGGCGCCGAGGAGCAAGAGCTCGTCGCCTTCAGAGAGAGGGAGAAGACGATGGACAAGAACAACTACGTCTGGCGGTGGACCCCGCCGGTTCCCGTGAAGCTGCCGGAAGCGGAGAGCGACGAGCGCTCGGTGACGCTGAGCCGCAAGGGGAGTGTTGAAGAGATCATGCATGACGGCGACTTGCCGCGACACTACCGCGAGGCTGGCCCGACTCTCGACTTGATCAAGGTGCGCCGGGGCGCCTCCATGGTGCGCGACGACCTCCTCGCCAAGGGCGACTGGGAGCAGGCGTTTGTCTCCATCGAGGCGCCGCCGTCGCGCGCAGAGAAGTTCGACCAGGCGTTCTGCAAGGGCACCGCGGTGGGCACGTCGGCGGAGTTGCTCGCAGCTTCGGCCAACGTCGTGTGCGGCTACGGATCCATCGACATCGACGGTCCCGTCGCTGAGCAGGCGGCTGCGACTGGCGAGCCCTCGAGCGAGGAGGGTGCGACTGGCCGCCGCCGCCGCGCGCTGCTCGAGGAAACTTCGACGCGGATGGTGTCAAAGCGCGACGACACCTTCACGCGCGTGGTGGTGGAACTCGTTGTTGGCTACTCTGCCGACTGGGACTTCAGATTTGCGTCGGGGGGTTTCGCAGGACGCGTCGAGATCTACCAGGGCAAGCCGGAAGACCTGGACGCGGAGGCGGTGGCAAAGGATGGTGACGGCGGTGATGATGACAGTATTAGTGCCAGCGACACTGGAAGCGGGGTCCGTTCCGACGGTAGTGCTGATGAGAGTGACGGCGGGGGCAACAGCGGGGATGAGGCTGATGATCACGAAACGTTTAAAAATGCACTCGCAGACAAACTCAAGACCATAACGTCCGCAGGAGTAAAAGGCACTTATAGCCCAAAGGCGTGCTATGACCAAAAAAACTGTCTTGTGGTGCAGCTCAAATCCTCGAAAACGAACCCACGGCCCTCACACCCTCGAGGGAACAACCAACCTTGGAAAAACATAATCCTTTTCTGGTTTGATCGTGTTGAAGTAAAGTTCTCAGACCATGAGGATATAGCTGCG
>OWNL01000076.1_pt1 | contig 8999 bp, 3 predicted proteins | sample 1733051 | NCBI WGS metagenome assembly OWNL01 (sample SAMN05416795, study PRJEB24817) | seawater metagenome | isolation source: Sea water | place: Canada:Atlantic | collected 2013-11
AAGTGCATCGTATTGCACATGTTCTGGTTGCACGTGCACCCGCAGATGTCATTTGTCGAATCGTCCGATGCAGTGCCGTCTGAACTGCACGAACAGTTCGCGACTGAGCAATTACTGTGTGCGCTGGAAGACGCCGCGGTGTAGAAGTGCGCATCGGCCGCCCTCACACAGACCAGGTGGTCTGCATTGTTATTCGTGATCAGCGAGAAACGCGTCTGGGTAGCCTCGACGGTGAACATCACGAACTTTTTGTCGGTATTGTTGAGCGCCATGTCACACGCCAGGCCATACATGTTGTCACTTGACACGTAGGGAGCAGGAACTTGAGGAGATTCTGCTTTGTCCAGGCCAAGGCCAGAAATCGTGATCTTAGTGCCTTCCCCACAGCCCGCCGCATTCACGGCAAGCGACACCGTCACTTTATTCAGGGCCCCGGGCAACTTAGAAGATTGCGAGAGCTTGTGCGTGAGAAAGCTAGGATCGTAAGTTTGCAGGGGAACAGCGTCGCCCATGCACTCGGCGGGCACGTCGCCCTCTCTCTGGATTTTAGAAATCAGAGGCTGCATCTTGTCTGGAATCTCGCACGTGTAACTGGAACTTCCCTCCCCTTCCACCACGTAGTCGATGCATTTTTGCAGATTGCCCTCGCCAGGGCATCCTTTCGTCACGTCCTGCAGGGGAAGGTAGTTGTTGTCGAACGATCCGAATCTGATGTCGGTCCTCTGCGGATTTTTGCCCGCAGAATTTTTCAGATCCACGCACAGTGAATGGGGTCCAGCGGCTAGGCCCGCAGACAACTGCGAGTCCTCGCCAAGATCAATTTTCAAGGCACCTGCCAGTTTCGTCCATTCGGCTGTGATTGCGGTCGAGTCAAGAGAAACTGGCATCGAACTGTTGTCTGCCGACTGCGAGCCCTTCAAACCGCTCAGCAGGATTTCAACATTGCAGGATTTGACGACGTCGACATTGATCGTGAAGTCAAGGCAGATTTTGTTCGTGTCACACGGGAAAGGCGAGGTTTGCTTGATGGCCATGTCTGTCACCTGCGGCTCGATGACGTACATCGGCCTGGCGTACAGGTAGGGATCCGCAGGCTCCGGTCCATAAACATTATTTACCTCTTCTTGTGCGGGAACCATGTTGCTCACGGGCCCATCTGCAAGGCTGATGACAGGTGTAGCCTGTGACCTCGCGTCCTTGGGATTCGTAACAGTGAAACAAAAGCTGATCAATTCGCCAGCATCGATTGTGCATGTGGCATACAACGTCAAGCTCCCTGGTTCCCAATAACCAGCACTTGGTTCAGAGGTGGATGGGGTTCTGTGTTCCAGAATGTCTACTGATTCGCCTCCTTGGGTAGAAATTTGCATCACACCAGCAGTGTCGAGGGCGCCGCTCAGCTGGGCGATCTTGATTTTGTCACCTTTGTGTACGGGTGCGCCGGGCTTCAACGAGACGCAGATTTTGTTCTGGGCGCATGGATAGGGGTTGCTCTGCCAGATCATCTTTTCCTTGAATTCCAGCGGGCAAATCTTCAACGCTGCAGCATCGCCAACGCTACCGTATGTATGGCTGGGCGCACTAGATGTGTCGCTGTTCAACACGTCCGGCCGAACATATTCTTCGCCATTCCACTTACACTCAACTGTAATGGCAGGGCCCAGTCTTGCTTGTTCTTCTGGTTCTTGACTCCAAAAGAGAAGGTGTACGGGCATCCCGCATCCATGTCGCCGGCTACCTGGAAGGTCAACGAGTTTGCTGGGAGCCCCTCGATGCTGGGTTTATCGCAGGACAAGGCGTTCTCGCACTCACAATTCCAGCATGCTGACGAAAACGGACCTGCCCCGAAGAGGGCGGTGGGTTTGGGGCTCTGCTCTTCATCCACGCCCGTGAGCCCCGAGATGGTGCAGACCAACTTTTCGCCGGTGCGCGCCCTGAACTGGAAATTTGACTGCAGAGTCACGGCAATTTCGTTCTCCTCGCGTGGGTAGCACACCATTTGACCGACTTCCTTGACGGTGAACTTCGGACTCGTGTCATAGCCCAGCGCGGTACCTTTGAACTCTGTCTGCGCAATCAGGGGAACAATCGAACTTCCAGGCGGGCACAGTGAGTCCGGAATCGCCTCTGTCTTCGGGGACGTGACAGAGATCGTTTTCGTTTGCTGCTCTTGCGACTTCTTACCATTTTGAATCTCAAGTGCTATCATCTTCGTCGTCCTTGCAGAAATCATGCTGGTCACTGTGAGCACAAGGCTACCAGAGGACGAGATTTCAAACTCATTCTTGAAGAAGTGCGAGGACATGCCCAAGAGAACAGCGGCGTTGAAGTCTTTGCTCCGGTCTCCTAGGCGCGAGATGGTATTTCCAGTGATCATCGCACCTTCGCTCGCTGACGTATCTTGCAGTCCCGAAATGGTTAGGTTCGAGCCCGCAGGAATATCGATGTTGGAGCGGATTCTCATCATAAGAGTGTTCATTGATCTTTGCACATCGGTGCTCTCGGAGATTTCAGCGACCAAGAGACCAGGCTTCTCACTGCCGCTGAGAACCAGCCCGGAAATCATAGTCGGTGACAAAGTGAACTCTGCCGTTTTACCCGAGGCAGACAGTTGGATGCCGGGAGGTTTTTCCTCTGCGTTGCAGTTGTCCTCCGGGTTGACTGCCGTAAAGCAGAACTCCACACGCTCGAAGGCCTCAACAAAGGCGCCTTGCCCAAATTTCACGGTAAGCTGACAACCGCTTGAATCCAGCATCGCTTGCCCACTAAACATAGCCGCATCCCGTCCAGAAATTGCCACCACGCCGGAGATGGACTTGATGTTTACATCACACAGGTTGCCGACAGTGAATGATGAGCCCTCTCCCATTTGGACATTAGCCTCGAGCGAAATTGTGAGCCGGTTATCGACCCCACAAACCTCAGTGCACTCAGAGACTGCTAGAGCCGTAAAGGACGGGGCCAAGACGGTCATAGGACACTTCTCCATGTCCGAGCCACAGTTCACCTCCATGCACGCTGGGATTGTCGTAGGAGTAAACACGGTGCAGTCATCGTGCATTCCGCATCCAACTGGCTGGAATTGCAAACCCTTCGTGGTGAGTTCAATCGGTTTGGCTTTCTGACTGCACGTTGGGTTCCTGACTCTGAACTTGAAAATGTATGCAGAGTCTGCCTGAAGAGGAGCTCCAATATGCAGGGTCAACGACTGGTCCGAACTGTCCCACTTTCCTGTTCCGGGCACGCCGTTGGGCGCAGACATGAAGACTGAAGTAGACGACGGAGAGTGGCCTTCCATGTCGAAGATTGCCATAGGACCATCTTCCGCAATGGCGCCATTGAATCCATGGATCATTACAGTGGCACCTGGGTTCGCGCTCACTGGAGTGTTAAACTGCAGAGTGACAGTCATCGTGTTCATGCTCCCTGGGGATGTTGAACTTTGCTCGATCTTCGCAACCGTGACCTTGGGATGCAAAACCTCCATCGGCTCGGAACCAGAAGCACATGTGCCAATACGGATTGGGGCAATCTTGGTTGCGCCGACACTGACAGCCGGCGACGACTGCTCCATGGGCGGATTCTCTAGGTCGAACTGCACTGTGTACGTGGAGCCGGCCAGTGTTGTCGTGTTCTCGAGAAGCGACAACACCAGCATTCCACGCTCACGCGACCAGACAGCGGTCTGCTCAAAGATGGTTGACGCTACACCCGCCGAGCAAGTGCCAGACGACCTTACGCGAAGAGCAACGTTGTCTGGGGTCATGCTGCCAACCAGACCGGTCAAGGAAACCTTGTGAGGGCGCTTCAACGGGATATTGGTGCAGATAGTTGCCGTGATCGTGTTGGATGCGCCCACATACGGGTGCGACTGCTGAATGCACGGGTCGCAGAAGGCTGGTGGCGCAATGGTGAGAGGCTGTGAGCACTCGTCTTCAGGCTTGTCCACACTGGTCTGCGGAAGACCTTTAGCGCATTCACAAATGTTTGCAGTCCAGATTGACAACTCAGGTGTACGCTGGGCCAGCGACGGGTTGACAAAGTTCATCGTAAGCGTCTGTTCATATCCAGCCACCACCATTGTATCGTAGGTAATCGTCACCAACCTGCGCACAGGATCCCACGTTGCACTACCAGATGTCGGTGGGATGCTCACCGACTTGGGCACGCCGGCAAATCCTGAAATGTACACCTTGCTGTTGTTCAACAGCATCACGTTCATCTGGAAGGTCACTGAAATTGTGTTCGAGCTACCAGGATGACAGGATGTTTGAGCGGCAACATGCTTGAGGAACTTGGGCGCATTGACAGACAGGGGTAGGGGCCCCAGAGGTGTAGTGACAGGCGAAATGTCGAGTGGGCAGTCGTTGCCACTCGACTTGTACTTGCAGGTGCAATTACCAGGCACCACTTGCTCAGTGATACTGTTCGTAGTCACCTCGCGTACGTTGTGACAACCGTGGCCTGGGTCAGACGTATGTTCTGTGCCATTGCAGTCAACCCAGTAATTGTCGAGCGAGGTTACCGGTGTTGTTATGGTTTCTGTAGCAGGCGGACAATTGCAATCTGGATGGAAATCGAATGGTGTGTCGTGCAGCTGCACGAACACATTGTTTGTCTGCTCGGAGCACGGATTCTTGAGAACGAAACTGACAGTGATCAAGGTGTCTGCTGCAATCTTGTCCTTCACGGTCAGCGTCAACAAGCCCTCTTCCTGTTGGAACTTACCGTAGGCTTCCAGCATGCTCGTGGTCAGTTGCAAGCTTTCAGTAGACGTAGTTCCGTAGCCATCAAGTCCCTGGAGTGTGATTTTCGCGCCTGCGCGAATTTCAATGTTGGCTTTCAGCGTCACTGAGATCATGTTCTCCTCATAGGGATCGGGGGTTGATTGGCCAATGGATGCAATCACCCACTTCGGTTTGTCGACCTTCATAATACCAGCAGACGCAGGGATAGAGGTCTCTAGGTTCAACAAGGACGTTTCCGTGCCTTCATACACGCCCTCCGAAAGTTGGAACGAAGCATGCACGCTGGCAGCTTGTCCATCCTGCTGGGCAATAGGGTTGATCAACTCCAATTCAAGAACCAGAGCAACGTCGGCATCGAGTGCTTTGGTGAGCGCGAAACTTGCAACGAAATCCTCATCATCGTAGGTGTAATTTGCGATCATCAGACCCGCCCAAGTCGAGTTCTTGAAGGCGACGTCAGTAGCATGTGTCAGTCCCGCGATAGTCATGGGTGTCGAGGCCGGGATGTCAACATTGCTCCGCAACGTGAGCGTTAAAGTGTTCTTCGCGTTGCTCAGCTTGCGCTGCTGTGCTTTCAGCTCCGCTTCCTCACTAGGAGTGTACGGTGTCAGCCGGATGGAGGTCTCTGAGACCTCCGCATGCGTGTCTGGACCTCCGCAGCCCGGCCACGTGTTGGCAATGTGAGGATCAACCTCCAGCGCGGGTGCACAAACAGCCATCTGTGTTGCAGAGTCGTCAGAAGGGGATGCCAGTACCATCGCCTCGCCGTTGCACGTCTCGCCTGCCGCGTCAGCCGTCGAAGCAGCGGCGGACTTCCAGCACTTGCCGGCATCTGCACCGGTTGTGACGTACGCAAGAATTTTGAGGTCGGCGAAAATCACATTTGCGGCGGGGAATCCGTTCTTCAGCTTGAAACTAACTGTGTACATGGTGTACGGGTGCAGGTCGCGAGCCGCCATCAAGCTGAGGCTGTAGGTGTCTCTGTCCCATGTCGCCTCGCCGGTGTAGTGCCGATGCACGCTCTTGAAAATGTCTTTCGGGGTAGACGTGTCGTCTTCCAGAGGTAAAGCCTGAATGTCCAGCGCACCGCATACACCTGCAGTGTAGCACGAAGTAGCTTTGTCCATGCTGGTGAGAGAGGTCAACACAATGATGCTGTCCTTCGGCAACATGTCGTTTACAGCGAACTCGACAGAAATCGTGTTGCAACGGCCTGGAAGGCACGTTGATTCCTTGATGTTCTTGACCACAAACGACTTGGTCTCGGGTATAGCATTCGCAAGAACCTTGGTGAGCGCCTTCTTGCTGGAAAGCGCACACTCCGCCATGCCGTTGTGGTGCGACGCGGAAATGCTGGGTTCGCTACCAAGGTGCGCCGTGCCGAGCAGGGGCATGTCGAACGCGAGCATGAACTTTGTCCGCTGATTAGCCGGAATCGCGGCGCTGTCAACGCACACTTTGTAGGAAGGTTCCGTAATGTCCAGCAGGCTGCCAGAGTTGGGAAGAACTTGCAAAATGACGGTACCACATGACACTGCATTGGCTGACGACGGCGACGAACACGAAGCAGACCAGGAAACAATTCCTAAGGAGTCAAACATACCATCTGCAGTAACCACGGTGGGCGCCTTCTGGAACGGGGACCCTGTGTTCAGACCTGTAATTGTGATACGTGCACCAGGCTCAAGGGCAAGATTCGGCGTGATGGCGAACGTGACAGCATTGCGCTGACCCGCGCACTGGCCGTCTGCAATCCATTCACCACTGGTCAAAATTGGCGCTACACCTTGAGTCTCCGCGCATTGCGACTCATCCAATGTAAATTCCAAGAATTTCGGCGATTCCCGTGCCTGCAGGACACCGGTTGCTGCCTCAGTAGGCTTGATGAAAAGACCAGGTCCCATTCCTGACACCGTGACAGTCGAGACAGCTTGCTCGATTGAGGGATTCATGAACTCGATCTCGATGACCATGTTTGACCCTGCTTCAATTGTCTCTGCGACGAGAACTACAAGCGTGGACGGCTCATCGCACCACCGCATGCATGCGTCTTGCTTCCAGCAGACATCGTCCTCCATGACGAGGCCACCTGCCTCCGCGCAACCCTCTGAGCAAACGGCAGGGCGCCACTCGCACACACCAAATGCGCCCGTGCCCGTAGAGACGCGGGTAAAGACATTTTCCATCTCCACTGTCGTTGTTTTGGATACAAATGCCGAGTCCATCAGCGCTCCGTTCAGGCCAGTGATGGTGATGTAGGAACCAGCAGGAATAGGCTTCTCGTCATGCTTGATTTCAACCTTGACGACGTTCGACGCGCAGCGCGGGGCTTGGGAGCTTTCTGACACAGAAACCACCACGGGCACTTCGGTCTCGGAGTGGCACATCTTTCGCAGCTTGCAGGACCAACCGGCCACTGACTCGTCGTAAAGGCTCCACTGGGTAAAGACGGGCTGATAGACATCAACGATGTCGGGCAAGCACGAGCACGAGCACAAGCCACTAGCCGCCTCCTTCGCCACATCCTCTGCCGTATCCTCGCTCAGGGCCAACACGATCTGCTTGTGAATGTCACTGAGCCCACAGCGACGATCGTTTTGCAGCTCCGCACAACGATTGGCGCCAGTGGCGGGATCGACGTACATCTCGCACAGACCATCCAACACCGCCTCCCTCTCCTCGGTGCTTGTGGGAAGGTTCGACGTGTAGTCACGGCAGATGGACATGAACTTAATGATCTTGCGGTACCATACAAACATCTCGCTAATCTCCAACGAGAAGTGGAAAGTGCCAGTGAGGGTCGTAAACGAGCCCTCGCGCGACGAATGCATGGGAGCATCCGCGTCCTTTGGCTGGATGGTTTTGTCCGACGGGACACCGAAGGCCACGCACGTTTCGAAGGTCGGCGGATTGCGGTACCCATCGACGCACGTTGTGACATCATCACACGCGAACGGAATGGGGTAGGTATCCTCCGTGAGTTGCAGCGGCGGCGGACAGGACGCGTCCGCCGCATGGGAAGGGACCGACACAGCCAGCAGGAGCAGCACGGTGGCGAACACCGTGCATGTCCACCGAGGTGGCCCCATGCCTGCGCAGGCGCGCCCCCACGGCGTCCTGAGTGCTGCGTGGCCTCGCCACACGTGGCGAACTGCTCGGACTTGGCGGCGTGGCTGAGGCCGGTCACCATCTGCTTGCTGACGATCGTGTCCGCCGGCACGTCGCTCCACACGGCGGCGTCCCACAGCTTGATAGTCTTATCGTCGCCGCACGTGAGGATGTGCTTGCCCCCGGGCACGTAGGTGACGCCCCTGACCACGCCCTCGTGCGCCTGCCAGGCCGCGAGGCACGTGCGCTCGGTGAGGTTCCAGACCCTGACCTCGCCGTCAGCAGCGGCCGTGGCGATGGAGGACAGGCTGCTGGGGTGCTTGGCCAGGCAGGTCAGCCCGTCCCTGTGGCCGTCCAGGCTGCCCAGCAGCGGCTTGGCGAACACACGCTCCAGCTTAACGGCGTTCACTGCCCGCTGGTACTCACGCTCGGCCTCGAAAGGGTGCTCGGCTGGACTATAGTTCCTGTTAAGCTTGTGGATATCATGTTTCGACTCCCTCACGTAATCCTCCGGGTTCCTCTTCAGCACCTTGATCTTCATGGTGCCCGAGGCCAAACGGCCAACACTAGGGGACAATTTATCTGAAATAAATCAGTGTTGAGGCCAGAGCCGCGAGGCGGGCAGCTAGTAGAGCCACACGGCGCGGGGGACTGGACTAACAGATGGAAGAGGCGTTACTGGCTATCCTCGGCCACAGGTCGGCGCACTCCTTGGCCACGGGGCCGGTGATGGCGGAACCCTTCATCTCGCCCTTGTTGTTCACGATCACCCCGGCGTTGTCCTCGAAGTAGATGAACTGGCCGTCCTTCCTCCTGAACGTCTTCCGCTGGCGGATGATGACGGCCGGCATGACCTTCTTCCTCAGCTCTGGCTTTCCCTTCTTGACTGAGCAGAGCACCATGTCCCCGCTGCACCCGGCCGGCAGCCTGTTCAGCCTTCCGCGGATGCCGTAGACGGCGATCACGTAGAGGTTCTTGGCGCCGGTGTTGTCGGCGCAGTTCATGACGGCTCCCACGGGGCAAGCCAGCGAGATGCGGAACTTGGCTCCCGCCGCTCCTCCGCGTCCTCTCTTAGACATGGTGGCTGGTTCTCTTGTAGAAGTGAATCAAGCAGATCGGAAGAGCACACGTCTGAACTCCAGT
>OWNL01000079.1_pt1 | contig 8925 bp, 1 predicted proteins | sample 1733051 | NCBI WGS metagenome assembly OWNL01 (sample SAMN05416795, study PRJEB24817) | seawater metagenome | isolation source: Sea water | place: Canada:Atlantic | collected 2013-11
ACGAGATTGCAGAGGTGACTGGAGTTCAGACGTGTGCTCTTCCGATCTATTCAAACAGTATATGCAATACATACGTGCGGGCGCGAAAGGCGGTGCCCTCAGCGCCTTGGGCTGCTGTCGTGCACCTTGCGCCCCGCTTACTTTAAATTTCTCTCCACCGCCACGCTCCTGCCCCTACCCTTGCAGAGTGATCCTGATGCCTCCCTCCGCTCCGACCCTCGCCCAAGCGCTGGTTAGTCCGAGAGCTTGACGAGGTAGGTCTCCCACGTGTCGTCGCCGACGCTGCGGTAGCCGACTGTTTCGTCGACGCCCTCAATGCCGAAGCGGAAGCGGTCAAACCCCTTGAACCAGCCCCCGATGTACACGTCCGAGTCCATCATCATGACGGACTGCGGCACCGACTGCTGACGAGTGCCTTCACTTGGCAGGTCCGCTACGCCTGTCGTGGCCGCAGTCTTGGCAATGAGCCTGTAATATGTCGCGACCGGACACCCAGCCGGAATGTCGGGACACGCGATGGTGAGATGTCCCCCGTTGCCCGCATTGTCCGATACCGCGTAGAGGGTGACGCGAGCAACAGCCTCGGCCTTGGTGCCGGCGAGGGCTACCTGGGCAGCCGTCTGTGTGGTCAACTCCACCCAGTATCCGTTGTAGTATGTCGTAGTTGTCACTTCGTCGGCTACCGCCAGTTCCAAGTTCGTAGCAGTTGTGGCCGTTCCACCACCGGTGCCGACCGCAGTCCAGCGGCCCTTGACGCCCGCCTCGACGTTTGTGGGGTTGTTTGGCGTCACCTTGGCCTGGCCAACCGGCCAGCCAATCGTCTTGGCCCACTCGACGCCGTAGGCCGCGCACCCCATGCCGCTGGTCGCGGTACACGTCTGCAGGTGGATGTTGGGCTGCAGGTTGTTCCACGGCTGCAGCACAAACTGCGAGTGCTCGTCCGGCATCTCTGGGAGCGCGGGGATGGTGAAGAAGGCATAGGCCTTCGGGTCGGTGCCCTGGGCTGTGTCCTCGTATGCAGAAATGATGCCCTCGTAGCCGGCGGCCTTGCCTGACGTAATGCGAACGCGCATGCCGCTTGCTGCGGTAGTGTCAAACACACCCGCCGTCTTCGAGGTCGGAGTAAGGAGCAGACAGCTGCAGCCGCGCGGGCTCGTCGCGCAGTTGTCCGCGCCTGTCAGCACGTGGGTGTTGCGGTCCCCACCGCCGGCTGGGCACGGGGCAATGCTGGTGGCAAATGTGGCAACCGAGGTCGTCACAAAGCCCGTGATCGACTTTTGGAACTTGCTATTCTTGTTGCCGCGCTGCGTCTCGTCGCCGTTGTCGTTGAACTTGACCACGAAGCCGGTCGTGGTGGCGGCGGACTTGGCGTGGGAGTAAAAGGTGCAATCGGGGACGCCCGTGAGGCCCAGGCGCTCCTCGTGCTCACCGGCGGGCGCCGCACGCTGCATCGGACAGCCGATGGCGTTGACGCGCCCAGCGGCCTGCAGCCCAAAGACATCGTCGCCCTGGTTGAGCAAGCCCGCTGCCGACGGTGTGGCCACGTAGGTGTTGCCGCCGTCGTTGCCGGTGGCGGCCAGGTATCGCTTCTCGCCCAGGTCGCTGCCCTGGTACTTCGTGGCGAGCGACGCTTTGTAAGTCCCGGTGACAAAGACGGCACCCGTCAGGTCGTGCACCGCCACGCCGGTGGCGGCGTCGTCAAAGTCTTCCAGGCCTGTGCGACGGATCCACTGTACCGCCGGCTGGATGTTTGCGGTGCCGTACTCGCTCGAGGCCCAGTCCGAGCGGGGGGCGCCGCGCGCAGCAAGCTTGACGAGGAACACGTCGGTGTTTGCGTTACCTGCTCCCTTGCGCGACTGGAGCTTGCCCGCGCACGGGGCGACGTCAAGCTTGCGAAGATCCTGTCCCTTCTGGCCGAGGGTCTTGCCGTTGCTGCACTCGAGCGGGTACTTGGTGACGCCAAAGTCGGCGTACTGATCATCGGCGTTGCTCTTGATCGTGCCGACAATGTAGATAAAGCCACCCTTGACGGTTGCGCTGTCGACACGCTCGGAGGCCACGTCCTTGGCGGCGGTGGCGTCACCCGGCTGCCCGCGGCTCGTCCAGCGCCGCTCTGTGTCTGACAGCGTCTTCCAGTAGCCCGAGAGCGGCTTGTTGCCGATGGCCGGCACGACGTGCGTCATGGCGGTCGGCTGGATCAACAAGTCGGCGGCCACAGTGGCATCGTTTTTCCCATGGTGCCCCGTGTAATGGTACCACACGAGGCGGCCCGACCCGTCATACGCCGCCGTAAACATGAGCCCCTTCGTGGCTGCTGCTGCAAAGGCCGCTGTTCCCACGTCCACATAGTCTTCCGCGACCGTGTTCTCCACGATGTAGTCGGAGTTGCCGTTGGCCACGACGCCGACAAACGTGTCTGACCCGGATTCTAGCTTCTGCACCGTCTCACCGGGAAGCAGCTGGTTGATGGCAGTGTTGGCTGTGCGCACGACCGCTTGCGTCCGGCACAGCTTCTTCAGGGTCGTCACCGTCGGCTCGGTGTTGGCCGGCGGGGCCTGCGCGACCGTCGCAGAGTCAAACGTACAGTTCTGGAGGCGAAGGACCACGTTGGAAGTGGCCGACGCATGGTAGCCGTACGTGCCAGTGACAAACACCATATCGTCCATCGTCGTCACGGCAGTGATGTCGCCGGCGCCCGCCATAGTCGTTGCCTTGTCTCCGTCGTACAGGAAGCGCACCCAGAAGGTCCTCAGGCTGTTGTCGTACTGTGCAATGAAATTGAGCTCCTCGTTCGCGACGAGACCGGCAAACTGCGCACAGACCGGGATGCCCGTCGCGGCCGCGCCGCTGTCGCGGTACACGTCGGGCATCTGGCCAAAGCACACTGTGCCAGCGGCGGCAGGCACGTTGACCAGCCTGCCCGTCACGTAGATGCCGCCATTGGCCCAGTGCTCGCCGTGCACATGCGACGAGGGCTTCCCCGAGATGGTGTAGCACGACGTGGCGTCGGGCGTCATCTCGCCGTTGCCCGACCAGTGCGGCTGGACGTAGGCAGTGCGCGTGGCCGCGCTATAGTCCTGGATCTTCCGGGACTGGCCCATGCCCTTGCCGCACGTGATGGTGATGGTCAGGCCATTGTACCAGTCGTCCATCAATGTGCCGACGGCGGCGAGGTCCTGCCCCGCACCCTGGAAGTAGGTGGCCGCCGAGGTGGCGAGCACAATCGTGCTCCGCTCCTCGGTGCCGCCGCCCTGCGTCGCGCTCACCGCCACTCCGCGGTCGTACTCGACCTCGTTGCGCGACGTGTGCGTGGGCTCCGTCGGTGCCGGCCCGTCCTTGGGCATCTGCGTGTTGATCACGTTGCTCGTGCTCGCCTTGAACGAGCGCACCTTCAGGTTCTCCACCACCAGCTGCTGCGCGGCAGCCACGCCCTTGATAAACTCAGACGACAGATACTGCCCGGCGGACGAGTACTTGATCATGAAGCCCTCTTGGTACTTGACGCCCTCGACCAGCCCAGCGGCCGTGTTCTGCTGCCCATAGGTGTCGGGGGCGACCGTCTGGATCGAGGTCGCCGGCGCGTCCTTGGGCGCAGTGCGCGTCGCCGCGCCGACGCTGTAGATGTTGAGCTTGATTCTCTTGGCCACATCGGTGGGCGCCGTCGCCACCAGCCCGTCGCTGTAGGTGCCCACGACGTAGTGCGTGCCCGCGGCCGGGTCGACGCTGATGGACGAAATCTCCACCTGGCCCATCACATCTGCCACAGTCGACTCGGCGTCCACCTTGTTGAGCCACACCGGGCGCCCGTCCTTGCTGAACTTGGCGATGAAGCTGAGCTTGCCATTGTAGACCCGGTAAAGAGGCGCGTCGGCAAAATCCGCACAGTCTGCGTCCTTCGTTCGCTTAAAGCCATCTAAAGTGAGCTCGTTGTTAGCATTCAACGAGCTCAACACCGTGCCTTTACACTGCGCGCCTACTGTGCCGCCGGAAGCTGTTGTAATAACCGTTGCGCCCACCATTTCGGTGTCCTGTATCACGGTGGCGATTTGGATTTTGTCGGTGTTCCCGGGACTGGCGCCAGCCGTGCCCGCCAGGTAGGTTCTCGTTGCAGTGTTTGGCTCGACCGTGAGCTTGCCGAGCATCTTCTTGTTCATGGCAATGTGCTTGCCCTGGAGGGTGATGGTGCCCATCATCGTGCCGACCATGTACGTCTCGCCCGTGTTGTGGTCCACGGCCATGTCGAGCACCTTGACCTCCTCGGCCTGCGTGGCGCTTGCAAAGTGCACGCCCCACACAAAGTCGTGGGCGCCGTACTGGAAGCCGCGGTTCTGCTCCGAGATGCAGCTCACCGCACTCGCCGCCTGGTCGAGCCAGCCCGTGAGGCCCGGCGCCATGCGCGCGCGGAAGGGCGACTCCCTCGGGCCCGGCGACGCCTCAACCGTGACCGACAGGTCGCCGGCCGCCTGCCCCGAGGGGCCCGCGCCCGAGTCGCCCGCCGGCGTCACGCAGATGAGCTTCTCCTGCTGCACCGGGCCGCCCTTGGCGGGCGCCGAGCAGGGCTTGCACGAGCCGCCGCAGTTGCTCCCGGTCTCGTCGCCATCCATGCAGCCCAGCACGTACACGGTCGCACCGGCCGCGTGTGCCGTCGCCAGCGTGCCCTTCTGAGCGCGCAGCACCGTGAGCGTCGCCCCGTCGGCCGCAGCCAGCATCCCGACGGCGCGCGACATCGTCACCTTCATGATCTCGTCGTCCACCTTGATGTAGTAGGCAGTGATCGTGCCGCCGATCTGGCGCCCGGCCGACGGGTTCTCCGCCGCCACCTCCTGGCCGACGTTGACGTTGTTCGAGATGAGGTCGGCCTGCGACGGGAAGTAGAGCGTGGCCGCGTCCTTGGCCACCGCCTGCGAGAGCTCGGTCATGCGAGGCAGCAGCGTCACCACCGCGTCGCGGTCGTGGGCCGCCGCGTGCGTGCCGAGCTGGGCGCGCGCCACCGTGAGGCGCTCGTAGCCCCCCGTTGCTTCGGCCGTGTCGCCGTCGGCGAGGTCCAGGATCCGCATGATCTCGTTGTCAACCTTGATGTAGCGGTAGCGGGAAAACTCGGCCGCGTCCGACGTCGCGAGCTCCGCCTTGGACAGCACGTCAAACGTCGTCGTGTACTCCTGGTGCGCCGGAAAGGTGCCAAAGGCCGCGTTGTAGATGTACTTGCCGCCCGCAGTTGTGCAGTCCCCCCCCGTGGTATCGGTCGTGACCGTCAGCGTACATTTGTCGGTCGCAAGCACGTACTGCTTGACATGCGTGACGGTGATGATGGTCTTGGTTGCCAGGGAGCCGCACGTGAGGGTGATGGCCCGCGACGTAATGTCGAGATTCACGGCCGCTCCGTCGGGCGTCTGCTTCACCGGCGGGCCGCCGAGCAGGTACTCGCACCGCCCCTTGATCACGATCTCGGCGGCTGCTGCGTCCGCATCCAGCTCGGCGACGCCGCGCACCACCGTGACCACGTCGCCGGCGTTGCAGGCGCCCGGGTCGCCGGCAGTGCCGCCGAGGGCGTTTGCAGTCGCGGGCGTGACGGTGAGCGTGTTGGTGGCATAATTCACCGCCGTGACCTGCAGCGTCGTGTCGCCGCCGCAGCTGACGAAAAACTTGGCGTCGACGAGCTCCCCCAGCCCGGGCTTCTGCACGGCCTGCACAGCCATCAGCGCCGCCGCGTCCGCCACCACCAAGCTGGGGTCCGCATCCTTGAAGTTTGTCGTGCACGTCGTGCGGCCCTGCGCCACGCGGCGCGTGACGTCGCCCACGCGCACCGTGTTCAGGAGCTCCGCGCTCGTCGCGACCCGCAGCCGGCAGTGGCGCCCGTCCGTCGTCGTCGGGCCGTCGTATCCCTGGCACTCGGCGTTGGCGCTGACGGCCGCGGTAAAGCGGTTGCCGCCCGTGGCCGCGGCGGGCCCGATGCTGATCGCCGCGCCGCGGCACACCTCCACGGCCACCGCCTGCTTGGTCAACGCGGCCGCGTGCTTGATAATCGGCGAGCCAAACGACCCGCGCTCCGCCACAATCAGCTTGGGCTGCGCCACCCCGACGACCTTGACGATCTCGCCGTTGATCTCGCCGCCGGCCGTTTTGTCGTACAGCATCACGTAGGCGGGGTTGTCAAATGTCGGCGTGCCGAAAGAGTCCAGGTCGCTCTCGCCGACGGCACCGAGGGGGTGGAAGTACTCGTCCTCCTTGTCCGTGAAATCTGTCTTCATGGTGATGGACCACAGGCGCTTGACGGTGGCGCCCGTGTGGCACTTTGTTACTGCAGCCGCTGCAGCCCCTACGTCGGCGACGGTGAGGCGGTTCGGGTTGACCTCGTCGGGGCGCGTGGCGGCGGAGACTGTGAAAATTGTGCCGCCACACTCCACGACGCCGGTGGTCTCGGCCCCCAGGAGGTCGTAGACGCTCTTCACGTCCAGCACCGTCGCGGCAGCTGCCTGGTCATAGGCGGCCGCCGCCGTCGTGACGCCCTGCACCCGGTCCTCCAGGTCGTCGGTATCCACAGTGTAGTCGTTGGCATCCGTCTCGGCAGTCCCGAGCGGCTTGAAATTGAGGCCGCACAGCCCGACCGCGTCCTCGACATTGACAACCTTGCTCGTCGAGGCAAACGAGGGAACCGCCGTCCCGCTCAAGGACACGGTGCTCCCGGCCTGGCACGTCGTCTCGGCCTTACCGGCCGTGCCCGGCGCGTTGGCTCCTAATTCACCAGGGGTGGCCCCAGCCGTAGCCGCAGTGATGGTGAGGGCACAAAAGTCGAAGACGCCGTCGCCGTCGTCGTCGCGGTCTGCGATAGCTGTGACCCGCATCACGGGGTCGCTACCGCAGGCCACATCGTAGGTCAGGGTGTTTGAGGTGGTTACGCCTTTGCCAAACAGGACCTCGCACGCGCCATCCACGGTCAGCGAATCTCCATTGTCGACGATGAAGCTCCCTGCCCGGACGGTGGCCTTGCCAAAGGCGGTCGCGGCCATCTGCGGGTTGGCGTGCGTGATGCGCGACACGCCCTCGACCGCCTCGTGCTTGCTGTTGACATTGGCAAACATGCCATACTTGTTCCAGCGCCGGTGCCCGTAGTCGCGGCGGATATCGGCCCACTCGTTCATCGCTGCCCAGCCGAACCCGGCGGCTTGGCTGTAGTGCACGGCGGTGTACGCCTTCTTGAGCCTGCTCGAGTACGGCGCGTCCTCGGGGCACAGCGCCGGGTACTTGAGGTACGGGAAGTTGAACGCGCACAGGGCCACATCGCTGCCGCGTCCCTTGCACGTACCGCTCGACACCGCGGCAATCTGATTACCCGCGCTGCATCGCGCGTTCGAGCCGAGGTTCTTGAGGTTGGCGCTATTTGCGCTGGGCACAGGGCAGCTCGAGCAGTGCTCCGGGAAGCAGGGGCCACCGGTGTCGATTCCCGTTTCGCCCTGGTTGATGTACTTGGCCGACGCAGCGGTGCCGTAGTTGAAGCCCTTGTCTGAGCCGTCGTCCTGCATGCCATTCCAGCAGTGCTCTGGGTACTGCTGCTTCATGCTGTCGGTCGCGCTGTTGTAGGCGTTGATGAGCGCGTTGCCCGCCGGGCTGCTGGCGCCGACCACGCTGTCGCCGGTGCCAGTCAGGGCATACATGTTGGCCACCGAGCTGTACAGCTCGTACTCGGAGTGGTCGTGCACGACGCTCGGGGCGTAGTAGGTGCGCTGGCACGCGCGGCCATTGATGCGCACGATTGGGCTGCTCCCGGAGAGCCCAAAGTTCTCTCCAGTCACCGTCACGATGGAGCCCCCTGTGCGGCGCCCGAAGCGGGGCGTCACACGCGTCACCTTCACCGGCTTGTACATGTGCCCCTCGCAGTAGAATTTGAGGCCCTCAGGGTTGTAGTAGGACGAGGGTTTCTTTTGGCAAAGGTCCACCGTGCCGTCAAGTGTGCAGCAGGGGTACCACGCCTTGCCAGCGGTGATGCTGACGGACGACAGGCGCGTCGACTCCGCGCCGGCATAATAGCCTCCGCGCACCTTGACGGCCGAGAGGTGAGACAGCACACCGAGAAAATCCATGGCACCTGGCGCAGACTTGGTGCGCGAGTCAATCCAACCGGCGTCCTCGTTGAGCATGACAGACAGATCTCCACTCTTGGAGGCAAAGTTGTAGAGCATGAGCGAGTGGCCGCAAGACGCCTCGAGGATCACGTCGGGCTCACGTTTGACGGACCCACCCGAAGGCGTTTCCGCGTGCACCAGGGTAAGCGAGAGCTGGCCATTGTATGCCTGCGACAAGTCGCCGGCAAACTTGTCGCCCGGGGCCAGGAAGTACCATGAGTCGCCATTGGTGTCTGAGCCGACAACGCCCTTGCCGATGTCGGCGCCGAGGTGCACCGAGGACGGGTTGCCGTTCGCCTTCGCGGTCGACCAACCATCCTCACCCACCGTCGTGATCGACTGCACCAGCGTGGCGCCACTCGCCGCGCGCTGCGTGTCCCCCTTCACCTTGGGCAGCAGCTCCTGCGCGGGGTCCTTGAAGCCTCGCGTTCCCGGGTCACCCATGTGCGCGGCTTGGCTCCCGTAATTGACGTTGCTGTGCGACCACATCCTGGTCGAATCATAGTGTGTGTTCGTCCCGGCGGCGCCGCTCACGCCCAGCAGCAGCAGGGCAAAGGCCCCGTGCATGCGCATCATCGTCGGGCCAGCAGCGAAGTCTCCAACGGCGTTGGTGCCGGAGAAGCGGTGCCGAAGCGGTGCCTGCCCTGCGCGTGCAGGCGGGGCACCGAGACGGCGGGGTGGGGCCCGGCGAGCTGCACGGCCCGGGGCGCTCGACCGCAGACCACCCGGCGCACTGCTTCTATTCGTCCTTGTTCGCCCTCCTGCCGAGATCGGAAGAGCACACGTCTGAACTCCAGTCACCTCT
>OWNL01000080.1_pt1 | contig 8893 bp, 1 predicted proteins | sample 1733051 | NCBI WGS metagenome assembly OWNL01 (sample SAMN05416795, study PRJEB24817) | seawater metagenome | isolation source: Sea water | place: Canada:Atlantic | collected 2013-11
CGAGATTGCAGAGGTGACTGGAGTTCAGACGTGTGCTCTTCCGATCTGGAGAGGGCGCCATCAACCGCAAAGAGTGGCTCTTCTCGTACCCGGCGCAGGTCGTCATTGCCATCGATCAGCTGTACTGGTCGTCCGTCCTCGGCAACGCCATCGCGAGCGTCGGGAGCGGCGAGAACCGCCACGCGGTGGAGCAGCACCTGGACTTCTGCATCGAGCAGATCGACTGCATGGTCAAGCTCCTCCTGACGGACATCAACAAGCAGCAGCGCGGGGTGCTTGGGGCGCTCATCACCCTCGACGTGCACGGCCGCGACGTCACGCGCCTGCTGCTGCGCAAGAAAGTGTCCAACGTGGACGACTTCGAGTGGTCCCGCCAGCTGCGGTACTACTGGGAAGAAGACATCGACAACGTGGTCCTGCGGCAGACGATCTCCCGCTTCGTGTACGGCTACGAGTACCTCGGAAACTCTTTCCGGCTGGTCGTCACCCCCCTCACCGATCTCTGCTACATGACCCTCACAGGCGCCATGCACATGAAGCTCGGCGGCGCCCCCGCCGGGCCCGCCGGCACGGGCAAGACGGAGACCACCAAGGACCTCGCGAAAGCGATCGCGATGCAGTGCGTGGTGTTCAACTGCTCCGACGGGTTGGATTACCTGGCGATGGCGAAGTTCTTCAAGGGTCTGGCGGCGTCCGGCGCGTGGGCGTGCTTTGACGAGTTCAACCGCATCGACCTCGAGGTGCTCTCCGTCATCGCGCAGCAGATTCTGACAATCACGCGCGCCAAGGCTGCGAAACTGGAGGTGTTCGACTTCGAGGGCACCCGCCTTCCACTGCGTCGCACGTGCAACGTGTTCATCACCATGAACCCCGGCTACGCCGGTCGCTCCGAGCTCCCCGATAACCTCAAGGCTCTTTTCCGGACCGTCGCGATGATGGTCCCGGATTACGCCATGATCGGCGAGATCATCCTCTACTCGTTCGGCTACCTCGAGGCGAGGGACTGCGCCACGAAGATCGTCCAGTGCTACAAGCTGTGCTCCGAGCAGCTCTCATCGCAGGACCACTACGACTACGGCATGCGAGCGGTGATGGCTGTGCTTCGCGCCGCCGGCAACTTGAAGCGACGTTTTCCCGACGAGGACGAGCACGTGCTGATGCTCCGGTCCATCATCGACGTCAACCTGTGCAAGTTCCTCTCCCAGGACGTGCCGCTGTTCGAGGGTATCATCAGTGACTTGTTCCCCGGCGTGGTGCTGCCAAAGTCGGACTACACGTTGATGGAGAAGGCGATGCGGGAGGCGTGCGCGGAGATGAACCTCCAGGAGGATCCCTACTTTTTCCTCAAAACCACCCAGCTCTACGAGATGATCGTCGTGCGACACGGGCTGATGCTCGTCGGCGCGCCGTTCAGTGGTAAGACGATGTCGTACAGGGTGTTGGCCAGGGCGCTGTCCATCATGGCGGAGCGGGGCGAGGAGGGCCAGGTGAAGTGTGAGTACCACTGCGTCAACCCCAAGTCGATCACGATGGGTCAGCTGTACGGTCAGAACGACCCGCAGACGCAAGAGTGGACGGACGGCGTCCTCGCCAAGGTGTACAAAGGGTGCGCGTCGGACCCGAGCCCTAACCGCAAGTGGGTGATGCTCGACGGGCCGGTGGATGCCATCTGGATCGAGAACATGAACACGGTGCTGGACGACAACAAGAAGCTGTGCCTGAACAGCGGCGAGATTGTCGCGATGTCGTCGGTGATGAACATGATCTTCGAGGTGAACGACCTGGCGGTGGCGTCCCCGGCCACGGTGTCCCGGTGCGGTATGGTGTACCTGGAGCCGCACCAGCTCGGCTGGCGGCCACTCTGCCTCTCCTGGCTCAACACCTTCCCGGAGACGATCAAGCAGACGTTCAAGGACAGGGTGCTGGCGCTCTTCGACTGGCTGGTGCCGGTGTCGATCCGTTTCATGAAGCGCGAGATCAAGGAGGCTGCCGAGACGACCTACGAGGGTACCAACGTCGCCGTGAACCTCATGCGCACGTTCAAGTCGTTGTTGGTGGAGCAACTCGCCGATCCCAAGGGTCTCATCGCGAGCATCAAGCGCGAGGCTGACATGCAGAAGCACGTCGACTCGTGCTTTGTCTTTTCCCTCGCGTGGTCAATCGGAGGTACCGCGAATTCCAACGAGGGCAGGCTCGCCTTTGACGAGTTTGTCCGCGTGGCGTACAAGGGCGAGCTGGACCTACCCCACGGCGATAACACCGTGTACCAAGGACCCAGCGGCGAGAAGTACAACCTCCCCGAGGATATCCCCGAGGGACACATGACCACCCAAACGCCGCCGCCGCCGGATGAAGTCAAGACGAAGGACTCGGAGGGTAACTCGGTGTCGACTCGCGCCACCATCTACGACTTCAGGTGGGACGTGTCTAAGAGCGAGTGGGTGCCGTGGGAGAACGACATCGACAAGTCCCCGATCCCACCCGAGATGGGGTTCAAGCAGATCATCGTGCCCACGGTGGACACTGTGCGGTACCTCTTCCTCGCCGATCTCTCCATCCAAAACAACAACCCGATTCTCTTCTGCGGTCCCACCGGAACCGGCAAGTCGGTGTACATGCAAGGTCACCTCTTAAACATGGACAAGGAGAAGTGGGCGCCGCCCAACTTTGTCGGGTTCTCCGCCAAGACGTCGTCCAACATCACCCAGTACCTCATCGACGCCAAGATGGACAAGCGCCGCAAGGGGTACTACGGGCCGCCGATTGGAAAGAGAATCGCCATCATGGTTGACGATCTGAACATGCCGCAGAAAGAAGTGTACGGCGCTCAGCCCCCGATCGAGCTGTTGAGGCAGTTCATGGACCACGGGGGTTGGTACGACCGGGAGAATAACTTTCGGAACATGCAGGACTGCCTGTTCGTGGCGGCGATGGGTCCCCCCGGCGGCGGCCGCTCGCCCATCACGCAGCGGTACCAGAGGCACTACAACATGTTGTCCATCGTCGAGTTCGACAGCAAGGCGCTCGAGCACATCTTCGGCACCATCCTCGCGTGGTTCTACAAGACCAAGGAGTTCCCGAAGGATATCGCAAAGCTCCAGAAGTCCATCATCTCGGCGACGTTGGACGTGTACAACACCTCCATCAGCAAGCTGCTTCCCACCCCCGCCAAGTCGCACTACACCTTTAACCTCCGCGACGTCAGCCGGGTGGTGGAGGGTCTCACCCTGCAAAAGGCGGAGGGCATCAAGACTGGGCTGGGCGGCATCGGCGAGCACTACCGCCTGTGGGTGCACGAGACCCTGCGGGTGTTCTACGACCGCCTGGTGGACGACGAGGACCGAAGCTGGTTCCTAGGGTACGTGAAGGAGCTCACCGAGACTCACTTTGACCAAAACTTCAACGAGCTCTTCGTGCACCTGGACGTGGACGGCGACGGCACGGTGGACGCCGAGGAGCTCAGGCACTGCATGTTCGGCGACTTCATGGGCGACGGCGAGCCCGACAGCCAGGGCGGCGACCGCCTGTACGACGAGATCACGGACATGAAAGAGGTGGTCACCCGGCTGGAGGAGTACCTGGTGGACTACAACGGCATGAGCAAGTCGCCGATGAACCTGGCCATGTTCCTCTACGCCGCCGAGCACGTCGCGCGCATCTGCCGCGTGCTCAAGCAACCCGGCGCGCACTTACTCGCGGTGGGCGTGGGCGGATCAGGGCGGCAATCGCTGTCCAGGCTGGCGGCGTTCATCATGGGCATGGAGAGTTTCCAAATTGCAATCTCCAAGTCGTACGGAATTCTGGAGTGGAAGGAGGATCTGAAGAAATTCTGCCGAGCCGCCGGCGCGGAGGGCAGGCCGTGCGTCTTCCTCTTCTCGGACTCGCAGATCAACGACGAATCGTACGTCGAGGACATCAACAACCTCCTAAACAGCGGTGAGGTTCCCAACCTCTTCCCCTACGACGAGCGAGCCGCCGTGATGGAGCAGTGCAGGGTACGAGCGAAGAAGGCTGGTTTGCACTTGGAATCCGCCGAGGAGCTCTGGCACTATTTCATCGCCAGCTGCAAGGCTAACCTGCACATCATCCTCTGCTTCTCACCCATCGGCGAGGCGTTCAGGGAACGGCTCCGACAGTTCCCATCCCTCGTCAACTGCTGCACCATCGACTGGTTCCGCGAGTGGCCCAACGACGCCCTCGAAGCCGTCGCGGCTAAGATTTTAGCCGACGTCGACGTCCCCGCCGAGGAGCGACAAAAACTTTTGGTCATGTGCAAGAGCTTCCACAAAGGCGTCGGCGAGCTCTCCGAGGAGTACCTCGCGAAAGAAGGACGGCACAACTACGTCACCCCCACATCTTACCTCGAACTTCTCAACATGTTCACCTCGTTGCTCGCGAAGCAGCGCGAGGCGGTGAGCGGCGCCAAGCGGCGGTACGAAGTCGGCTTGGAGAAGCTGGCGTTCACCGCTGATGCCGTCCGGGAGATGCAGGATGAGCTCACCGCGTTGAAGCCCAACCTGATCAAGACGGTGGCGGAGACGGAGGAGCTCATGGAGAAGGTGCAGCGGGAGAAGGTTGAGGTTGTCGAGCCCAAGAAGGCGGCTGTTGACGAGGAAGTCGCCGAGGCGGCTAAAAAGGGAGAGGCGGCGGGTGCCGTGAAGAAGGAGTGCGAGGATTTACTCGCCGAGGCTATCCCCGCGCTCGAAGCCGCCGTCGCCGCGCTCGATACCATCACGGACAAGGACATCAAGTACGTCAACTCGTTCAAGTCACCGCCCGGCATGATCAAGCTCGTGCTCGAGTCTGTCTGCGTGGCGCTGGCGGTGAAACCGGCGAAGGTTCCCGACCCGGCGGGCACCGGTAAGATGATCGAGGACTACTGGCCCCCGTCCAAGAAACTGCTCATGGACCCAACGTTCATCAACCAACTGAGGACGTACGACAAGGATAACATCGACCCGGTCATCATGGAGAAGCTCCGCACCAAATACATCGCCGACGAGACGTACACCATCGAAAAGGCTGAAAACGCCGCAGCCGCCGCGGCTGGGCTCTGTAAGTGGGTGTTCGCCATGGACTCCTACGACAGCGTCGCCAAGATCGTCGCGCCGAAGCAGCTCGCCCTCGCCGAGGCTGAGGCTGAGTACGGGTCCATCATGGCTGCGCTCAAGGAGAAGCAGGATAACCTCGCGGATATCATGGGCAAACTCGCGGAGATGGAGAAGCAACTCGAAGATTCCGTCAACGAGAAGAAGCGACTCGAGGACGAGGTGGACCTGTGCACCGTGAAACTCGAGCGCGCCGAGTCGTTGATCGGCGGGTTGGGCGGTGAGGGCGAGCGCTGGAAGGAGAGCGCCGCCAAGCTCGGCGTCGCTTACGAGAACCTCACGGGAGACATGCTCATCGCCGCGGGTATGATTTCGTACCTCGGCACGTTCACCATGGCGTTCAGGGACGGAATCGCGGATTCGTGGGTGAGCATGTGCAAGGAGAGCGGTATCCCCTCCTCGCCCAAGTTTTCCCTCCAGGATGTCCTCGGCGACCCGGTGGCCATTCGCAAGTGGGGCATCGCGGGTTTACCGAACGATTCGTTCTCCATCGACAACGGAATCATGATCGCCAACGCCAGGCGCTGGCCTCTGATGATCGATCCTCAAGGTCAGGCGAACAAGTGGATCAAGAACATGGAGCGCGAGAACAACGTCCAGGTGATCAAGCTCACGGACGGCGACTACCTCCGAACGCTGGAGAACGCCATCCAGTTCGGTCTCCCCGTGCTCCTTGAGAACGTCAAGGAGGAGCTGGACCCGTCGTTGGAGCCGCTGCTGTTGAAGCAGCTGTTCAAATCCGGCGGCGTGATGTGCATCAAGCTGGGCGAGAGCATCATCGAGTTCCACGATAACTTCCGCTTCTACGTCACCACCTCGCTGCGTAACCCGCACTACCTCCCGGAGACCGCCGTGAAGGTGACGCTGCTCAACTTCATGATCACCCTGGACGGCCTGAGCGATCAGCTCCTCGGCGTCGTCGTCGCCGAGGAACGACCCGACCTGGAGGCGCAACGACAAAAGCTGGTGGTGGAGTCCGCCGACAACAAGAAGCGCCTCAAGGACATCGAGGACCGCATCCTCCACACCCTCTCCTCCTCCGAGGGGAACATCCTGGACGACACCGCCGGTATCGAGACCCTCAAGGAGGCTAAGATTGTCTCCGACGAGATCACCGAGAAGCAGGTGGTGGCCGAGGCGACCCAGATTGAGATTGACGCCGCGCGCGAGGGGTACAAACCGTGCGGCGCGTACAACTCGGTGCTGTTCTTCACCATCCGCGACCTCGCGAACATCGACCCGATGTACCAGTACTCGCTGTCCTGGTTCATCGGCCTGTTCGTGCGGTCCATCCACGCGTCCGCGGAGGAGGATGAAGACGACGAGCCGGTTGAGGAGCAAGTGGACGAGACCAAGGAGGTTGACCTGGGCGAACGCCTGAAGATCATCGCCAACCACTTCACGTACTCGCTGTACCAAAACGTGTGCCGATCGCTGTTCGAAAAAGACAAGCTGCTCTTCTCGTTCTTGCTCTGCACCAGGATCATGACCAGCGAAGGGCGGTTGCCGATGGAGGAGTTCAACTTTTTCCTCACCGGCGGCGTGGGCACCGACGCCAAGTCCGTGCCCCAGCCCAAGGATGAGGAGTGGATCAGCGCCAAGATGTGGGGCGAGGTGACGCGTTTGGCCAACACCTGCGACGTATTCGCCAACCTTCCGGATGACATCGCGCAGGACGTGTCGGCGTGGCGGGCCATCTACGACGCCACCCAGCCGCAGGAGGCGACGTACCCGGGCGATTACGGGACCCAGCCGACGGCGTTCCAGAAACTTCTGGTGATGCGATGTCTGCGTCCGGACAAGGTGACCCCCGCGGTTAACGATTTCGTGGACACCACGCAGGGACGAAGGTTCATCGAACCGCCTCCGTTTGACCTGCAGGGTTCTTACAACGAATCCAACGCGACGACGCCGCTGCTGTTCATCCTGTCCGCGGGCTCGGATCCGACCGCCGCGCTTCTCAAGTTCGCCGACGAGGCTGGCAAGGGATCCGACATCGGCGTCATCTCCATGGGCCAAGGCCAAGGTCCCAAAGCCGCGGTGCTCATCGAAGAAGGGCGGGAGACGGGTAAGTGGGTGCTGCTCCAGAACTGCCACCTGGCGCCCTCGTGGATGCCCTCGCTGGAGAAGATCTGCGAGGGGATCAACGGCGAGAACACGGACGAGCAGTTCAGGCTCTGGCTCACGTCAGCGCCGTCGCCCGCGTTTCCGGTGTCCATCCTCCAAAACGGAGTCAAGATGACGAACGAACCCCCGCGGGGTCTACGGGCTAACATGCGCCGTTCTTTCCAGCTGGAGCCGATCGCGGATGAGGAGTTCTTCGAGGGGTGCAACAAACCGGAGGTTTTCAAGAAGCTCTGCTTCGGCCTCGCGTTCTGCCACGGGTTTGTACAGGAGCGCAGGGCGTTCGGGCCCATCGGCTGGAACATCCCGTACGGATTCGACGACGGAGACTTGAAAATTTCCGTAAGGCAGCTCCAGATGTACGTCAACGAGAACGAGGCGACGCCGTTCGAGGCGCTCAAGTACGCCACCGGCGAGTGCAACTACGGGGGACGGGTGACGGATGACAAGGACAGGCGCTTGCTCAACACCCTGCTGCGCAAGGTGTACCAACCCGCCGCGCTCAAGAAGGGGTTCCGGCTCTCCGAGAGTGGCACCTACGTCATCCCGGAGGAGGGCTCGCACGAGTCGTACCTGGATTACATCGCGTCGCTTCCCATCCTGCCGTTACCCGAGGCGTTCGGGCTCCACGCGAACGCGGACATCACGAAAGACCTCGGGCAGACCGCGCTCATGACCTCGACGCTCATAAAGGCTGGCGCCGCCGGCGCGGGTGGCGGCGGCGGCGCCCAAGAGGAGCTGGTGGCGAAAATCACGAAGGACATCATCGACAGGCTGCCGCCCAACTTTGACATCGAGGCTGTGCAGCGCAAGTTCCCGGTGCGGTACGAGGAGAGCATGAACACGGTGCTCGCGCAGGAGATGCTGCGCTACAACCGGCTCCTCTCCATCATCCGCGAAAGCCTCTTGCAGCTGCAGAAGGCCATCGCGGGTCTCTCCGTGATGTCCGCCGAGCTTGAAAAAGTTTTCAACGCGTTCGCCATCGGCCAGGTGCCGGCGATGTGGATGGGCAAATCCTTCCCGTCGCTCAAACCCCTCGGCTCGTACATCGAGGACCTACTGGACAGGCTCAACCTCTTCGACGACTGGTACAAGAACGGCCAACCGTCCATCTTTTGGATCTCAGGCTTCTTCTTCACGCCGTCGTTTACAACCGCCGCTCTGCAAAATTTCGCCCGCGGGAACAACTACGCCATCGACACCGTCGGCTTTGAGATGGAGATGATGGAGATGGACCCTGGTTTGTACACCACCCCGCCCGATACCGGCATTTACATCCACGGGATGTTCATGGAGGGATGCGCGTGGGACAAGGACAAGAAGATGCTGTGCGAGAGCAGACCGAAGGTGTTGTACGATCCCGGGCCGTGCGTGTTTCTCAAGCCGGTGTTACTGACCGACATCAAGGAATACCCGCACTACTCCTGCCCGGTGTACAGGACGGCGGAGAGGCGGGGCGTGCTGGCGACGACGGGGCACTCCACGAACTTCCTCATGATGATGAAGATGCCGACGGACGTGGACCCGGATCACTGGGCGATGCGAGGCGTCGCCATGCTGTGCAGCCTCAAGGATTAAGGGGTCGATCGGCTGTGCAATTTTTAGCAAGTTTAGCAAAGGTTCGCAACCTGCTGTTAGTGCTACTTTACACTTGTGAGATC
>OWNL01000084.1_pt1 | contig 8643 bp, 3 predicted proteins | sample 1733051 | NCBI WGS metagenome assembly OWNL01 (sample SAMN05416795, study PRJEB24817) | seawater metagenome | isolation source: Sea water | place: Canada:Atlantic | collected 2013-11
CCACCGAGATCTACACTCTTTCCCTACACGACGCTCTTCCGATCTGCAGCCCAAACCGTGACTGCACTTGAGATTAAGGAGACTGGCCTCACCCAGTCTGCCCCTGTCGCTCAAATCATGCTCGCCCAAGTCAACGAAGGCGAAATCTCCGAGGCTGACCGCGCCCAAGGTAACGACAACGAAGACTCGGTCCACAATGACACCACGTCCACTAATTCCGTGATCTCCGACGGTGATGCGCTCGACGACAAGATCGACGCCCTCACCGACTCCCAGCTGGCTGGCCTCGAAGCCAAGGAGAAGTACATGACCGATAAGATCAAGTACCTCGCCGCTGAGAAGTTCGACCAGTTCTGCGCCATCGAAGAGACCTGCCGCGAAAAGATGTCCGCCCAGAAGGTTGAGTCCAAGAGAATCATCGATGAGGCCTTCGCACACGGTGTCGCCAACGCCAAGAAGTGCAGAACCGACTTCGTCGAAGCCCAGCTCGTCAAGAAGGAGATCGTCAAGGGACAGCTCGAAGACCTCCTCAACGTCGCCATCCAGAAGATCAAGGAGCTCAAGGTCACGGGAGTCTTCGCTGACTCCGGCCTGCCAGCCGATCAACACGAGACCTAGATCACACAAATGATCGCAGCTGAAATCGCGGCATTCGAGACGGCTTCTGACGAACTTCTGGACAATGAAAGCGCACCATTGGGCTTTACAAACACCCTTATGACAGACACGGCAGACTTCGCAGACACCGAGCAGTTGATAGACGAAGGTTCTTGCCTAAATCAGGTCAGATTCGATTTCAACACCGTCTTCAATGGAGATGCCACCGTCATGCCACAGACAGACGCTAGCAGAGGCGAGAAGCACATCTACGATGAAGCCGTCGAACTCTGCATCGAAAAGATGAACGATCAAATCGAGGAAGCTACCACCGAAATCGACGCCAAGATCGCTGGTTACACTGCTGACGCAGCCAAGCAGGAAAACAAGGCCAGAGAGACCTTCCTCAGACTCATCGAGTCCTCTATGGTCAAGCTCCACGGCCTCACCGACCTCACCGCCACCGAAGTTGTGACGCTCAAGGATGCCATCATCAACAAGAGAGACGACTACGCCGACGAAGTCATGGGATGGTCCACCGGCCTGGCTGAAACACTGATGCAATTCAGCGACGGAGCCGCAGTTTCTGACAATGAAAGCACTGATCTCGTTGACGAATCCAAAAAAGCTGGCTTCGTTGTGAGAGCTGAAGACAAGTTAAACAAGTTCGTTCTGGAAGTTGGTTCTTCTGACGCTTCTGGCGCCGTCACCCCCGTAGATGGCGATGAGGATGCAGCTGGCGAGTGGCTCGAAGCCTACTTCGATGATAAACTCGAGGAGCTCAACGATGCCATCAAAACTGAGAGTCTCATCGGTGAAAACCTCACTGACGAGATCGAGAAGTGGCTTACGAACCACGTCACAGACCTCCAGGACGCACTTGCCGAGATCTGCGAGCAGGAGCACGCCTACCACTACCACCCACCTGGCTTCCATGTCGACCAGACCGCCATCGAACTCCAGGCCTTCCAGCAACTCTCCGAGAAGTTCGCCCTCGTCGTCGTCCAGATGACCGGTCAGTTCGACGCATGGTCCACGACCATCATGGAGAAGATCACCGACCTTAAGGAGGATAAGAAGGAAGACATCGACCTCAGAAGAAGAGCCGCCGAGCACTCTCTTACCATGGCTTCCAACTCCTTCGGAGAGGGCATCGAATTCGTTCGTGGCTCCGTCGAGATGAAGGCCGTCGCCGACCAGGAGAAGATCATGGAGACCTGCACCGACGCCAGAGAAATCGTCACCTACCAGCTCTCTGAGAAGAAGGACAACCTCTGGAGACAGATTTCCTACCTCACCAAGAAGCTCTACGCCGACGAGAGACCAGACTACAACGCCAAGATCAAGCACGAGATCCTCGTCCTCTTCAAGGAGTTCAAGGACGTCATCGTTGAGTGCACAAACAACATCAACGAGAGCCAGCACGAGAAGTGGGCTGAGTACTAGGAGGCCATGGCCAACTACTACAAGTTCTACGACCAGAAGGTCATCGGCGCCAAGCAGAGCCTCTTCGATGTCGCACAGGGACTCCTCGTCAAGAAGATGAAGCAGTTCCTCCAGAAGGAGGACGAAGAGACCGGTGAGAGGTTCGAGAAGTACGAAATGCAGGTCTTCAAGCAGCTCCACACCAACAGGGAGACCATGACCGCCCTCTACAACAACGCCATCCGCTCCGTCGACAAGATTGAGGACAGATACCTCACCACCCCCCTCGTCGAGATCCTCAACGGACACAAGGAGGAGGCAGACTACCAGTTCGATGTCCGTGAAGACGAATTCCTTGATGACTTCGTTGTCGTCAGAGAATGGTGGACCGGCTTCCTCGAAGACGAGCTCGACAGATTCGAAGAGCACATCGTCGCTCAAGCCCAGCTTTGCGATGAGAGAATCGTCAAGGAGAAGACCGCCCTCGTCCAGAAGACCACTCAGATGAAGGAAGAGATGACCAAGTTCTTCGAAGATGAGCAGGAGTACTTCCAGGACACCGTTGACGGCCATGTCGACAGATTCAAGTGGCTCCTCAGAAAGTACGGAATGAACGCCGTCCTTCCCGAGGAAGACAACCTCGCCAAGATCTCCCCAGATCCCTTCTCCGGTGAGCTCAACGACTCCGATGCCGCTGCCCACCAGGCCGAGCACGAGAACAAGATCTTCCACTCCCACGGAGACCACGCCGACTACCCAGACCAGGCCGATCCACTCGCTGCCCTCCCAGGAAAGCCAACCGTCCCAAGAGGCCAAGGTCTCAAGCCACACGACGTTTCCTTCGAGGAAGAGTCCGAAAAGGACGATGAGCAACACGAGCACGAGACCCCAGGAATCCACGACGTCGAATCCGTCAACTCCGACCAGGTCAAGGAGGAAGTTGAAGCCGACATCTACTCCGGCAAGAAGGCCGAAGAGACCTACGGTGTCAACGATGAGGAGCTCAGAAAGAAGATCGAGGCCACTGTCGAGTTCTTCCTTGGCAAGCTCCCATCCCGCAGCGGTGAGCTCATTGCTGGACTCCAGACCAGACGTGAGGAACTCGCTCTCCTTACCACCCACGCCAGAGAGGGACTTACTCAGGCTCTCGAGCAGGAGTTCGCCCAGGCTTGGGCCAGACTCGGTGCATTCCAGGAGGAGCTCTCCGAAGCCCTCACTGGCAGAGACTTCGCTGCTCTCGATGCCGTCAACGAGGCTGTCAATGAGTTCCTCGGTGATGTCCACGACCTTCGCGAACAGATCGTCTACGGCATCCAGGAGCTCCAGGGCAAACTTGACCACGCCGACTACGACACCCAGCACAAGATCAACGAGCTGATCGCCTCCGAGAAGGACAGATTCGAGGCTGGTGTTGACGAAGCCCTCTCCAACTTGGAGGTCCTCATCGGTGACATGCAGGTTGCCCAGGACACTGCCTTCGAGAACGCAAGACAGGCCCTCGCCACCGCCCTCAACGGCAAGAGAACTGCTTTCCACAACAGTCTTACCAGAGATGCCGCTGCATTCAACGATGCCCTCAACCACAACTACAACGCCTTCGTTGAGTCCGTGAATGCCCAGAGAGCTGCCTTCGAAAACTCCCTCGCTGAGAAGCAGGCTGCTTTCGATGCCGCCAAGGCCAGGAAACTCAAGCAGATCCACTTCGTCCACGACTCCAACTACAAGTTCCACCTCATCAAGACCCTCGAGGCCAAGGCTGCCGCCATCACTGAGGCCCTCGCCCAGGCCAGACAAGGCTTCTCTGATGCCCTCCAGGCCGAGACCGAGGCATTCCAGACCTTCCGTGAAGGAGAAAGGGCTGCTTTCGATGAGGCCCGCCAGTCTCTCCGTGACAGATTCGCCGAGGCCGAGATCGCTGCCGAGCAGGCCCTCAACGCTGAGATCGAGGAGAACAACGGAAGCTTCGACGACAAGCTCGCCGAGTTCGCTCAACAGCTTGCTGATGGCCTCAACGACCAGAGAGAGCAGTTCAAGACCGCCCTCGCCGAGGAAGCACACTACGAAGAGGAGTACACCTACACCGAGCACGTCGCCCCTGAGGCCAGCTACTCCCCATACTCCCACTCTTCCCACTCCCAGTTCCTCAGCCAGTTCCACTACTACCTCTCCGATCAGCTCAAGAAGCTCGATGCCGGAATTGATGGAGTCGCTGAATGGACCCAGAAGGAAGTCGATGCCGCCACTGAAGCCTTCGGCACCGCCGTCGGATACTCAGAGCAGAGACTCGGAGACCAGAGACAGGCCGCTCAAGAAGCCCTCGCCCAGCTCGCTGACGCCCTCGCCACCGAGTACGCTGAGGCCCAGGACTTGGAGCTCGCCGCCATCCAGGAGAAGAGAGCCGGACTCGAGGAGGCCATCGCCGCCAAGGCCGAAGAACTCAAGAAGAAGATCGTCTACTTGAAGAAACAGCTCCACTACAAGGGAGGCTACGATGCCCACGCTGAGTACAAGCTCGGTGATGCCATCGAGGCCCTCGTTGGAGAATTCGACCACGCTGTTGCTGAAATCAGAGCCTGGTTCGCCAACAACGTCGAGACCGAAGCCGGAGAGTCAACTGCCAGAGCCAACGCCGTCGGAGAAGCCTTCCAGGAAGCCACCGGAAGACTCATGGAGATCCAAGCCGCTCTCAGCGCCGAGCTCGCTCAGGCCGCCAGAGATGGTGCCGTTGCCACTGAGGAGCAATTCGTCACCACCTCCCAGGAGAGACTCGATGCCTTCCAGTACGTCATCCACGCCCTCGGTGAGAAGGTTCAGCAATGGTACGAAGAGAAGCTCGCATGGATCGGTGCCCTCCACGACCACTACTACGCTGAGGAGCTCCGCGCCAAGCTCGATGCCAAGAGGGAGCAGGCACTCGCCGCCCTTGCCGACAGAGCCAGCGCCGCTCAGGAAGTCGTCCACTACAGACGTGAGGAACTCTCCGCCAGACTCGGAGAGCTCGTCGGAAGATTCGACCACTCCGCCAACGAGGCCCTCCAGGCCCTCGCTGACTCCAGCGCTGCCGAATCCGCCTCCCTTGCCGGAGATGTGCACGCCACCGCTGAAGGCTTTGCCGCCGCCGCTGCCTTCGAAGCCAACGGCATCAACGCCTTCCTCGATGACCTCGTCAAACAGTGGGTCTGGTGGCTCAAGCAGTACTACGGATACGCTGGCTACGACGCCCAGTACTACGAGGGCTACGCCCCACAGGGACACCCCGCCGCCGCAGACGCAGTCACCGGAGCCCCAAGCCACGAGGCCGCTCACGACCCAGCCTACGACCAGAGCACCCCACACGCCTACGACCCACACTCCCTTTCTGGCTATGATGAGATCCAGGCCTTCTTCGAGAGAGACTTCATTGGTGACCTCCCAGCCATCAAGGACCAGCTCCTCGCTGACGCCAACGCCGCCGCTGGTCTCCTCGAGCAGTGGTTCGCTCAATTCGAGGACGACCAAGAGGGCGCCCTCGAAGCCCGCCGCGCTGACCTCCAGGCACGCCTCGTCGCTGCCCGTGAAGGTATCGAGCAGGGACTCGCTGATGCTCAGGAAGTCTCCAAGGGCAACATTGCCGCTGCCAGAGATGCCTTCATCGCTGATGTCGCTGGCAAGCGCCACGCCGTCGAAGCTGCCATTGCCCAGCTTAAGGAGGCTCACTACGGCCACGGAGGAGATGCTGACAAGCGTGACCTTCTCCACGAGATCCACGGTGCCAAGGAGGCCTTCTCCGCCGCCGTTCAGGATGCCAGGAGCGAGTTCGACGAAGTCCTCGGTACCGCTAGAGATGCCTCTGAGGCCCGCCTCGCCGCTGCTCGCGAGCAGTTCGAGGCCGATCTCACCCGCAAGAGAGCCGACTTGGACGCTGCCGTCAACGGCTTGAGAACCCAGCTCGCCGACCAGGCTGCTGCCAAGAGAGACAGCCTTGGAGTCGCCCTCAAGGCCGCATGGGAGGACCTCGAAGAAGCCATCGCTGAAGCCGCCGCCTACTTCGGCCACGCCGTCGAGGCCAAGCTCGCCTGGATCAACAAGGTCCACTACTATGGCCTCCGCGCCGAGCTCCTCGAGCGTGTCTCAGACTTGCGCGCTGCCTGGGCCACCGAGGTCACCGGCCTCCGCCAGATGTTCGCCGACCAGGCTGAGGAGAGGAGACTCCAGGCCGATGCCTCCATCGCCCAGGACCAGGAGGACTTCGAAGGCTTCGTCGCCGGCGTCCTCGCCACCTGCGATGGCAACCGTGCCACCCAGAGCGAAGCTCTTGAGGCCGCCATTGTTGACCGCAGAGCTGCTTTCGACGAGCTTCTCGGATACTGCAGAGACGCAATCTCCACCGCCATTGGCGAGCAGATCGAGGGCCTCAAGCACTTCCTCCAGAGCCAGTACGGATACGCCGGCCACGCCCCAGGCCCCTACCGCCAGGCTCCAGAAGGCCAGTACTTCGAGGAGGACTACGCTGATGCCGTCCAGGAATACGTCCACCACGTGACCCACCCACAGGCCGAGCAGGCTCAGCACGCCATCGACTGGCTCGCCAAGAGGAAGGAAGTCCTCCAGGGCAACATTGCCGGAACTGAGGATGCCCTCGAAGTTGCTCAGCAGGAGCGCGGCGCATGGGAAGCTGACGGCTTCGGTGAAGAAGTCACTGCCCAGATCGATGCCAACGGAGCTCTTGCCGCCACCCTTCTTCAGGATGTCCAGAGCAAGAACGACGCCGTTCAGGCTACTCTTGATGGCCTCAAGCACCAGCACTACGGCTACCAGGATGCTCATGGCTACAGATACAAGCTCCTCCACCAGCTCCACCACCAGAGAGTTGCCTTCGAGCAGGCTGTCGAAGCCGCATGGGTCACCTGGACTCAGTCCCGCGACCTCGCTCTTGAGACCGCCGCCGCCACCGCCAAGGCCGCCGCTGATGCCTTCGATGGCTTCTTGGACGCCAGACGCGGAGAGTGGGAGGGCGCTGCTGCCGGAGTCAGACAGGCCCTTGCCGGTCAGCTCGCCGAAAAGGGAGAAGCCCTCAAGGGTGCCGTTCAGCAGGCCACCAAGGTCTTCCAGGAGAAGCAGGCATACAAGAGACACTACATCTCTGAACTGACTGACTACGAGAAGGCAGAGAGACTCACCCAGAAGGTCGACCTTGAGGACCAGCTCTACCAGGAGGCTGTCAAGGCCATCTGGTCCAGATTCGGAGCCGAAGGACGCGCCACTCTTGAATGGCTCGACGCCTTCCTCGTCAGTGAGGGAGAAGACCTCGCCGCCGCCCAGGAAGTTGCCGGAGACACCCTCGCCGAGCACCTCGCCGACGAACTCGACCGCCTCGCTGACGCCCTCGGCGCCATCGGAGATGCCTTCTTCCAGGCCAAGCACGACGAGACCGAGAGACTCATGGACGCCCTCTACCGCTACGGATACAGCGACTACCAGCCAGGCTACGAGCCAGTCTTCCCCCAAGCGGACGAAGAGGTTGAAGAGCCATACCCCACTCCAGTGCACGAAGAATCCCACCACACCGAGGAATCTGAGCACTACTACGAGAGCGAGGAGTCCTACCACTACGAGTCTGAGGAGTCTGACCACCACGAGCCAGTCGTCGAAGAGCCAGTCGTCGTCGAAGAGCCAGTGTACGTTGAGCCAGTCGTCGAAGAGCCAGTCGTCTACTACGAGCCAGAGCCAGTCGTCGAAGAGCCAGTCATCGTCTACGAGCCATCCTACCACTCTGAGTCCGAGGACAGCTACGTCTCCTACGAATCCGAGTCATCTGAGTCCAGCTACTACAGACACTACTCTGAGAGCAGCGAGTCTCACCACTCCCACGGTCACCACCACGACGATGGTCACCACCACGACGATGGTCACCACCACAATGACTACGAAGAAGTCGAGCCATACAAACCATCCACCACGTACTATCAACCTGCTCAGGAGGCTCCTACTCAGTACAGCGCAAGCAACGTCTACGAAGGAGCTGACCTCCCAGATAATGTATCGATTAATGTTGGTGGAGACAGCGACTCAGACTCCGATAATGATATTGTGATCAACATCTTCAACGGTGTCGGCGCAGCCCCAGTTGGTAAGAAACTTGAATACGGATGTGTCGCAGGACAAGGACAATGCAGACCTCAATGCCCAGAGGCCCGTTACAACGCCGAAGATGGCACTGTGACAGTGAACTGGACTGGTGACAGCAAGGGTTGTGAACACTCTTATAAGCCAGAAAAGACAACTATCACGCTTTTCGCTCCATCAACCTAGGGATACACGCCCATCGATGATTTCTAAGGTAAAATCGTCACTGACTATGCGGGTGCTTCGGCTCCTAACGGTGGCCTCACCTTCGACCTCGACGATGTTCTTATCAGTGGAAAGGACCTTGAGTGCGACACCCGCTACTATGTCAGTGGCATCTACAGCTGGTACGATCACGGTCATCAGAAGTGGGGAGCTCCAAACACATCAGCGAACAGTCTTTGGATCCCATGCAACCACTACAACTGATTGATCTCGATCTTTCGTCGCTTTGCAAATCGTAGCTGCTATGACTTTGCGAAGAAATCTACTGGGCCAAGTGCCTATGTGCAATAT
>OWNL01000087.1_pt1 | contig 8500 bp, 6 predicted proteins | sample 1733051 | NCBI WGS metagenome assembly OWNL01 (sample SAMN05416795, study PRJEB24817) | seawater metagenome | isolation source: Sea water | place: Canada:Atlantic | collected 2013-11
AATAGCTTCACGCTACCACCCTTTATAACCAGCTAAATACATCAATCGCGAACCATATCATGGCAACCGTACCAGTAACCTAACAGGCGGCGTCGCAACCCGCGTTCGTCCCCACCGACTGCACCGACGCCGTCGCCAAGGAGACCCAGTACGCCGTCGGAGACGCGGTCATCGCGGACGGCCTCGAGTACTTCGTGACGAAGGCCACGACGAAAGCCGCGCAGATCTGCCCCACCGACGCGGAGGCCGCGAAGGCGGCCACGACGCGCCTCTACGCCCGCGCCCAGGCGTGCGTCGCCCAGAAGGATCTGACCGACGCCTAATTGACCGCTCGCTCGGAGGATCAGACGAAGTGCGTCTACGGTCACGCCACCTACTGCTGGTGGTCATCTTAACTCGCCTGCACGGACGCCGTCAACAATGCCGATGCGACGTCGAAGGTTTTCGCCTGTAACCTCCCCGAATGGTGCCCGACCTTCAACCCCAACGCGCAGGTCACGACCAAGGTGAACGGCACCCCCGCGACCGTGAAATGGTCCTCCACCGAGACCAAGCACAACCCGACTATCGGCAAGGCCTCTGTCTGGGCGGTCGTATCATTAGCCCCGGCCGAGGACAACCCCGTGCATAAGAGACCCGGCGCCACCAAGTTCCGCAAGGGAAAGAGGTACGCGAAGGGTGCTCTCGCCTTCCACGGGAACGAGGCGTGGCAATGCCTCAGCAAGACCAAGTGCGGCGGCCAGGCGCCCACGGGCACCGCCGACGCCGTCTGGGGCGCGCCCGTCGCTTCCGCCACGGAGGTCGAGCGCCAGAAGACACACAAACTACTCTGGAACGAGGGACTGAGCTACGTCGACGAAGCCGATATGGTCTACGCGGCGGGGTGGGAGGCGGACGCGCTCACGAAGGCGACCGCGTACGACGAGGGCGACGAGGCCATCGGGGAGGACGGCAAGGTCTACAAGTGCGCGCCCGCGGAGATCAGCGGCAGCAAGACCAGCGCGGACGACAAGGCGACGACCAAGGCGATCACGACGCAGATCACAAGGAAAACAGGCGCAAATACTACAGCGAAAGTAGAAAAGACGGCGTCCCACGAGTACAACGTCAACTGCGCCAGGTACCCTCCCGGCAGCAAGGCCGGCAAGGCGTACTGGAAGGGGAGCGCCACGAAGATCACGGCGAAGAACCAGCCCCCGATGGACCTCGCCCCTTGGGACAAAGATGCCAACTACGGCCTCAAGGACAAGGCCGTCAAGGGCACGGACGTCTACAACTGCGTCGCCGCGGACTTCTGCAACGCCGACCCCATCAGCGATAGCGGCAAGCTCGGCTGGAAGAAGACCCCGTTCACGGTCACCGGCGTCACCGGGTACGACGCGACGAAGAGCAAGCCCAAGAAGAGGTGGACCCTGCACGTCGATAAAAGCAACTACGCGTACAGCAAGGGTGATGTCGTGCGCGCGATAGACAAAACCGATGCTAGCCCTAACATTGGCCAACAACATAAGGCCCTCTACTACACGTGCGTCCACATCGGGTCCGGCTGCCGTGCCCCCTTCAGTAAGGACGGAGAGAAAGGTAAATAATACCCCTTGGCTATTGCCGACACCTGGACGGCGGTCACGGCCGACGACCGCTGGAAGTACCAGCTGAACGACATAGCTGCAAAGACCGACAAAGCCAAGGCCGTTGCTACCGAAGCTTTGAATAAAAACACAGATGGTGCAGGCAGCGTCGAGATCACCGCCGCGAAGTGGGGTAAACTCGCCCGCCGCACCAAGTGGGGCCTCGCGCACGACGCGAAGAAGGCGTACAAGGCCGGCGAGCGCAGCTGCGAGCCCGACAAGAAGCTCGCCGCCTGGGTCTGCACCAAGGCTGCCGGCTGCGCGGCCGCCGCCACCTAGCTGGTCACCGGCGGCTGGGCCATCACCCGCACCGTCTGCGTCATCAAGACCGCGAAGGAGCTCACCGACGCGCAGGCGAAGGGCGCGACGACGGGCTACGCCTACGCGCGCGGCCAGGCCTACCGCGGCAACGACATCGTCGTCCTCGGCGGCGGAGCGATCGCCGAGGAGAAGGGCGTCGCCTATAAGTGCGTCCTCGCGGAGGCCCGCAACTGCGGTCGCATCCACCCCGAGGTCGGAGAGCGCCTCAGCGACGACAAAAAAAGTGACGTCACGGTCTGGACCTAGCTCGGTGGCGTGGCGATCACCAAGGCCGCGCCCGTCGCGAAGGAGGTGGACGCCATCCCCCTCGAGACGCTCCTCGCGAACCCCAGCCTGCGCCTGCGCGCGGGTCAGTACATGCAGTACAAGGGCGTCGCCTACAAGTGCACGGACAAGACCGGCCTCCTCTGCGCCGGTGGTGCCAAGGCCCAGAGCGACGCGACCAACAATAAGCTGGGCAAGATCCAGGCGCTGATGAAGCTGGACCAGGCCGTCATGAAGGCGCCACTGGTCGTCGACACCTTTAACGGCGGTAAGTGCAAGCCTGGAAAAACGACTGGCGCCACGGGAGACGTTAACAAAGTTTCTAAAACCGCCGCAGATAGAAAAAAAATTTGCGATGATATTAAAGCATCAAAAACCAATGCTCTTTGCACCACTACAAGTTCTCCTTATCCCGTAGATGCTGGATGCTTCTGGGATAGTGCGATAGTGCCCAAGACATACACCCCCCGCGCGCGCAAGGACGTGGAGAAGGCGATCTACGACGAGCTGCTCGACGTACCCGGCGCGGCCTCGGCCACGAAGGGCTGGGAGCAGACCTGGGACACCCCCAAGAAGGGCAAGGGCGCCTGGGACAAGCTGAACACCAAGGACGCCGGCGCGCTCGCGAAGGGCGGCGTGGCGATCGCGTGCGACGCGGTCAGCACCAAGCCCGCCGCGCTCGGCTACAAGAGCCAGGCCAACGTCGCCGTGCCCCGCTGGTGGCTCGCGGGCCAAGTCTACTGTGACGCGAAGAGCGGCGCGGCCTACACGTGCAAGGACGCCCTCAAGTGCGGCACCGCCGCGGCCACGGGCGCCCTCGCACCGAACACCGCCACGGACGCGCAGAAGCTCCTCCCCGCCTTCCTCGCCATCTGGACCCCGATCGCCGCGACCGCGGCCGCGGGCAAGCTCTTCGTCGCCAAGCCCGACCTGCAGGCGTCGCAGAACAAGACCTAGACCAAGGCCTGGGACTGGGACCTCGTCACGGCGAAGACCTACAAGGGCAGCTACGCGTACAAGAGCGGCGACCTCGCCGTCAACGCCGCCCGCGTCTGGAAGTGCGTCGGCAAGGCCGCGGACTGCCAGGCCACCGCGCCCAAGAGCGACACGACCGGCAAGAAGTGGAGGCTCCTCACCCTCGACGCGCTCGCCTACACCACCGCCGAGATGGCCGCCAAGGCCCCGGTCACGCAGCAGTGCTTCAAGTGGGTAGCCGGCTACCCCTTCCTCGCCAACGACGTCGTCTGCGACCCCGCGGCCCCCACCAGCCGCTCCTGGACCGTCCGCGACCCCGTCGTCGCGGCCGCGAACAAGCCCACGCTCAAGGACGAGAAGCGCCTCCGCGCCGCCTGGGGTCTCACCACCGCGAGCGCGCGCTCTCAGCCTGACGGTAGCCAGGTCGCCGGAGTCATCCAGTTCGAGACCATCGCCGCGCCCGCGGAGGGCACCGCCGTCAAGGACTGCGCGGGCTGGGACGATCGCGTCGGCGCCACGGTCGCGGACATCGGCACGAACTCCGTCTGGTGCAAGGGCGGCCGCGTCTACACCTGCGTCGAGAAGGTCGCGAAGGCCGGCGACAAGCGCCCCGGCTGCACGAAGACCTCCCCCGAGACCGCCGGCAACCGCGTCTGGTCCCTCCTCCGCTCGCGCGGTGTCCGCAAGGTCGTCAGCGCCGCCGACCTCGACGCGGACTTCGGCAAGGCCCTCGTCGGCGGCTTCGTCAAGACCTGGCCCGCCCGCGACCTGGCGATCGGCTGCGCGTCCAGCGACCGCTTCGGCACCCAGGGCGTGAACTGGGCGGCGACGACCGTCACCGAGGGCGCCCTCAAGACCCTCGCCGGCCGCGTCTGCGTCGTCTCCAAGACGGCCGCGCTCGGCGTTACCTGGCTCGCGCGCCTCCGCTCCGCCCAGGTCACCCCCCGTGGTAAGATCAGCGACGCCTACAAGAGCGAGGACAAGGCCACCTGGCCTCACGCCCCGATGAACGTGCAGGTCTTCGACAGCAGCGTCGACGGCGCCGCGCTCGAGGAGCTCCTCGCCGGCGTCATGTACCGTGACGCCGCGCACCGCCGCGTCCTCCTGAACGTGATCGGCTGGTTCCCCGGCATCTGTGGCGACCGCCCCGCGTCCCGCGCCGCCGAGCCCTGGAAGGCCGTCTGCCGTGGCGACGTCGCCGCCGCCATCACCTTCGCCTTGATGGGCGAGGGCGACGCGGCGTCGTACGCCGAAGAGAAGCGCGCGTGGAAGATCGAGAGTGCCGCCCAGTGGTGGCAGACCGCCTTCCGCACCGTCGCGGACAGTGCGTGCTTCGACGCTGAGCGCAGGGCGACGAAGACCGGGTCGAGCGACAAAGCGAAGGTCGACACGGCCACGTCGGAGGTGACCACCAACTGGTGCCGTTTCAAGGGTACCGTCCGCGGCGCGGGCAAGACCGAGCTCAATTCGGCCGACAAGGGGGCCGTCATTGCCCCCGCGGCCGCCGACAAGAAGCACTTCTACGCGCGCGGCGCGGGTCCCATCCCCCTCGTCGGCGCCGCAGAGTACGGTGCGTTCTCCAAGGCGATCACCGGCAGCGAGTCCGCCTTCGCCCTGGCCCCGGAGACGCTCCTCGGCTACGGCGTCCGCTGGGGCGCCTGGCGCGGCGCCCCCCTCGGCGTGATGCCCATGGCCGTCGCCCTCTGGCGCTACGTCACCCCCGCGGCCGACACGCTCCCCTCCGTGCACGAGGTCGCGACCGGCATGTGGGCCCCCTCCGCACTCGAGACGAAGTCCGGCCTCGGCGCCTTCCGCGGCGACTTCTGCACCGTCGTCACCCTCGTCACCGCCATGCAGGCCCTCGCCGGCGGTGCCGTGAAGGAGAACCGCATCCCCTTCGCGCACTACAAGTCGGCGACCGCGACCGGCGTCGACGCGGACAAGGTCAGCACGATCACCCTCGTCAGCCCCTGGGAGACCACCGGTGTCCCCGACGGCAGCCTCGGCACCGCCTGGAGAGCCATCCACGCGCGTCTCGGCGCCGCGCTCCCCGCGCCCGTCGCCAAGGCCGGCGTGGCCGTGCTCCCCTACGACTACTCCTGCCGCAACCTCGCCAAGAACGTCGTGCAGGCGGTCGCCACCACCCGCGGCTGGCCCGTCAACGCGGCCGCGCAGAAGACCTGGCTCGCACCCGACGTCGCATCCCCCAACAAGTGCACGTTTGCCAACGTTCCCGGCGTTGCCCGTCTCTCCGTCTTCGCCGATGGTGACGTCGCTCGTTGCGAGATGGCCAGTGCCCTAGCCGACAAGGACAAGAAGCACCTCGACCGCTACAAGGAGGCCAAGAACGAGCCCTACCGTCAGGAGTGCCAGCTCTGGTCCGCGACCAACAAGTACGCCTGGTCATCGTGTCACCACAAAACAGCGAACACGAAAGCGCTGAACGACGCGACCCTCATCGCCAAGGCCGATCAATCAAAGGCAGCCTATCTCGCCACAGCGCCCACCGTCCACTGCCTCGCCTGCGTCGCCCTCCCCGCGAGCGGCACCCCCAAGTGCGACGCTGCCTGCCTCCTCGACTTCGCGACGACGAAGCACGCGCTCTGGTCGTGCGCCGACGCCCGCTCGTGCGCGCGCCTCGAGCCCAAGACCGGGAGCGAGATCGCCTGGAGGCCCTGGAAGCACTGGGTCGACGCCGCCGTGGCCAAGACCGTCAATTCCAAGGGTGCGGGCACCGCCACGGAGCACCTGGCGTTCGGACTCTACGCCGTCCGCGAGCAGCCCCTTGTCGGTAACACTGTCGCTATTAAACTCGCCAAAGACAATGTTGGGCACTACGGTGCTTCAGGCGCGCCCAACGGCACCGTCCCCTGTGTCCCCTACCCCCGCGCCTTCGCGGACAAGAAGCAGCTCCAGATGCTCGAGAACATGGGCGCGTACGACGCGAAAGGCGGGGACCTGACGCAGGTCGCTACGGCCGACCCCCTCCGCACGCGCTGGTACGTCTGCGAGCTGGCCCACAAGGTCCTGAGCGCCGATATCACGGGCGACCTCCGCGCCTATACTGCCTCGACCGGCAAGGCCACGACCATCCTGCTCGCGGCCAAGGCCGACGGGGGCAGCCCCAACTCGAGCGTCATCGCGTCGGCCGCAAAGTGGCTGATCGTCTCCGGTGCCATGGGCCGCGTCGTCCCCACCTTCGCCGAGCGCTACCCCGACTGCCTCCCCGCGCGCGCCGCGGCGATCAGCGCGGTGGCGACGGCCGACTTCCTCGCCATGAGCGGCGGACTCGACGCCGGCTTCGAGATGCTCGCCTTCGACGAGAACCAGCGCGCGTTCAAGTCGGACGGCACGACCGCGGCCGCGGACATGAAGCTCGTGAACGAGGCCTACAACGGGAACCAGGGCGGCGCGACGGGCGCCGACTGGGGGGCGACCGCGAACGTGGACAGCAAGGACTGGCTCTACAAGGTCGGCCCTAGGATCGGCGTCGCCGTCGACGCGGCCGGCACCCTCTGCGCCAACCTGCAGGGCAAGCTGAAGCTCGTCGCGAACAGCGGCACCGCCGCGATGGACCTCCCCAAGCCCACCGCCGCCGCGCGCGCCTTCATTGGCAGCATCAAGGACGCGAACTTCGACAAGGTCAACGGTGATAAGATGGTCGCCGCCGACGACGCGACGAAGCAGGGCGTCATCACCAAGGCCGCGGCCTACCCCGGCCTCGTCAACGCCCAGGCCGTCCTCCCTCTCACCCTCTTCACGAAGCTCACCGCCGGCGCCGCCGGCGTCGCCGCGCGCACGCACCTGAAGTACTGGGACTTCCTGGCCGCGCTCGTCACCGCCCCCGCGCTCTGCAGCGTCACCGGCAGCGGCAAGCTTACGGGTGTCGTCGCCCGCGCCATCTGCGCCCGCGACCTCGCCGGGCTCTGGGCCGCCATGATCGCCACCACCAACACGCACGACGCGGCCAAGGCCGCCCCCGCGACCAGCGGCGCCGCGGCCACCAAGCCCTACGCCCTCCAGGGCTTCGACGCCGCCGCGGGCATCCTCTGCAAGCGCCCCGACTCGAAGCAGGCCCTCACCGTCGCGAGCACCACGTTCGAGCCCACGCTCCACAAGGCGTGCACGCTTTCGAAGATCAGCGCGAAACCCACGTGGGCCCTGTACACCGAAGCCAAGGACATGTGGTGCGAGAAGTCAGATTCGTGCGCGAAAAATGATGTCTTGTTCGCGCCCCGCGGTCCCCTCGCCCTGAGCGGCGTCCTCGACACCTACCACTTCGCCATGCACGCCCAGGGACTCGCGGTGACCGACGCGAAGAGCGCGATGCGCGATCCCACCGTCCTCGGCGATGCGAAGGCCGGCGGCTACGCGTTCTGGCTCAGCGCCGTCTTCAAGTGGATGGTCCCCATGGGCGGCCGCCCCGCGCCCCACAACATCATGACCGGCCTCTGGGAGCCCTCCGCCAAGGACGCGAGCGCCGGCGTCCCCGAGGGCTTCGGTGCCGTCACCAAGCTCCTCGCCCCCGACACCTGCGGGCCCGCGAGCAAGGGCCAGCGCGCGCAGGTCTGGCGCGACACCTGGACGAGCCTCGTGGTCGACTTCGCGCTCGCGAAGGTCGTCGTCAGCGCCACCGCGAACGCCGCCACCGTCGACGCGCGCGTCCCCGGCGAGAAGGCCGACTGCGCGGGTGCGGACAACAAGCCCTTCCCCGCGGGCGTCTGGGCCCAGGTCCCCGTCTACTTCACCCCAAAGTACAAGCAGAGCGGTGTGCCCTCCGCTCCCGTCCGTGGCGCGGAATCGCAACGCTGCTGGGGCACGCAGACCGTGTCCAAGTGGTTCGCCTACAAGTAGGGCGCCTACGCCGACTGCGCGTTCGCGAACTACAAAGGTACCGAATCCAAAGCCGATGAGCACGCCAAATCTCGCTTGGCCTGGAACGCAACGGAAGTGACGGCCTTCGATAAGGCGAACAAGACTCGCTGGGGCACGGAGGGTGACAAGTGGCAGCTAGAGCTCCGCTGCAGGACCGCTGCCGTCGCCAAGACCCACACCGACGCGAAGAAGCTGGACAAGACGGCCGTGATCCGCGCCGCCCTCCGCAAGTGCACCGTCAACATCGCGTGCGAGAAGGCCGCCTCGTACTGCCAGCCGGCGACCGGCAAGGCACCCGTGTTCGGCAAGGTCGGCAGCGACTGCACGGGCCAGGGCAAGAACGACGCCGCCGCCAAGTTACGGGAGCTCCGCACCGACCTCAAGAAGCTCGAGATCGGAAGAGCGTCGTGTAGGGAAAGAGTGTAGATCTCGGTGGT
>OWNL01000091.1_pt1 | contig 8287 bp, 9 predicted proteins | sample 1733051 | NCBI WGS metagenome assembly OWNL01 (sample SAMN05416795, study PRJEB24817) | seawater metagenome | isolation source: Sea water | place: Canada:Atlantic | collected 2013-11
ACCACCGAGATCTACACTCTTTCCCTACACGACGCTCTTCCGATCTCCGCCGCCGAGGAAGGTGAGGCCACTCGCAAGGCAGAGCAGCGTGCCAAGGATGCTGCGGATGCCGGAAAGGAGGCAGAGGAGCAGCAGAAGGCACAAGAGGCTGAGGACGAGAAGTAGGCCGCGGCCGACGCGGCTCGCATCGAACGCGCGAAGGCCGAAGAGTAGAAGCGCGTCCTCGAGGAGGCCGAAAAGGCCAAGACTGCGGCCGAGGCCAAGCAGACTCGCCTCCGGACGATCAAGGAGGACTACCAGAAGCGGAGAAGCCAGTTCACGAACCTGCTCGCCTCAAAGTTCTACACTGGGACAGCGAAGGCGTTCTCGAAGCCGATGACCTTCCACATCCTCATCTACTACACTGAGTTCGGCCCGACGAAGGACGAGCAAGTGGCCTACCGCAAGTCGCTCACCTTCAAGGCGAGCAACCTCAAGCAGGCCTTCAGCGTGTTTGCGAGCAAGATCAGGGGCGAGATCACCCTCATGCCGCTGCGCGAGTTCGCTCTGATCGGCAACAGGCAGCTGCTGCTGACGACGGGCATCTTCGACGACTTCTATGAGACGCCGACCAGCACCGAGGTCGACAACAGCCCCTACCAGTACACCGGCAAGGAGTACCAGGCCGATCGCATCTCGCACCTGTTCATCGGCTTCGGCTTTCAGAAGTTCCTCCTCGACTGGCCGCAAGGCACGCTGGACTGCGACTTTGAGGGCTACTAGGTCCTCATGCTTCTCGGCAAGGAGAGCACCTGGTTCAAGGTCGGACCGAACTACCAGAAAGCCCTGCAGGTCTTCGAGGAGAAGGCCAAGGACCAGAGTGCGGCCGTCGTGCTGACTCACTCTAACGGCAAGTGGTACAAGGTCTCCGGAGCCGCGAATGACAACGGCCTCTACAACGATGCCTACATCGCGCTGGCTGGCTACGTGCAGGCCAAGGACGCGATGCTCGGACCGAAGACCAACGAGAAGGACGCCGGCTTCCGCATGGAGTGGCAGCAGGAGTCGCAGAACATGGCGCAGCTTACGAAGCTGAAAGAGTTCTACCAGGGCAAGTCGGCCAAGCTGGCCAAGGCCGCGACCATTTACGGCTTGCGGTACGACCGGGACACCGACGAGATCGCGCACTTTAACTGGAAGCAGTACTACTTCATGAGCAAGGGCACGGAGGACGTCGCTACGGCGATCTACAACCAGATCCTGCGGCCGGACCGCAACTCAGCCTACATGGCGCTGGTCCGGGAGACCGTTCCCCTGTACTGCTCTGAGGGCGACATGCACGCGAAGACGCTCTGCCAGCGGATGATCGGCTATGCCATGTTCAAGAACTGGCTGCATCCTGACGAGCGCATGGTCAACGAGCAGATCTCGGCCTCCGACCGCGAGAACTACTACTTCGTCGGGTACTTTGGGAACCTCGACAAGCCCGACGTCGTCGAGCGGAAGAAGCTGGACGGCGACCTCAAGACCGCGACACAGCTCTTCGACCAGTAGTTCGCCGGCGCGACCCCGAAGTTCAACGTCGGCATCATGGGCCACACGGCGCAGCGCAAGTGGTGGAACGCGAAGAGCCAGTACAACGGCAAGCTACGAAACCAGGACATATACCGCCTGCTCGCCCGCTACGCGCAGGACAAGCTGCAGATCTACGACAAGGAGGCGAAGACGGAGGCGGACGCCAAGCTGGCCACGAAGGACGACTTCGACGCCGTCATGGGCGAGAAGTTGGAGAAGCTCTAAGGCTTGTACCAGGGCGGCGGCGTGCCGCTCTTCCGCCAGACGACCTTCACGATCGTGACACTCGACAAGAGGTCGGATCTGATCGCCCGCCCGTGGAGCCAGAAAGCAAACTCACTCAAGGCCGCCATGGCGCGGATGACGAAGTGGGCCTACGACAGCATCCTTGTGCAGGAGCTGCCGATCGGCTTCATGTTCCTCGCTCAGTAGACTGGCACTCCCTTCTACTGCTCTGAGGGGCCGTTCACCGAGCAGGCATGCCGTCGCATGATCGGACAGGCCATCGCTCAGAACTGGATGAGCAGTGACGCCCTGTTCAAGCCATCCATCGCGCCCAAGTCCAAGGAATATCTTTACTACGGGCTGTCGGCGATGTACGAGGAGGGCAAAGGACTTGGTGAGATCACGCGCACCAACTTCACCGATAATCTGAAGGACTCCATGGCCGCCTACAGTGCCCTTTTCTTGCCGCAGAAGAGCGACGAAGGAGAAAAGGTCAAGTACAATGTGGGTGTGCTGCTTCACACCTCGCGCCAGCAGATCCTCGACAAGACATCCATGCTCAGAGGCAACGCCAAGTATCAGGACTCGCTGGAGCTGATGGTGACGTTCGCGCAGAAGGACCTCGAGCTCTTCGCCGAGGTGCCCATCACTGAGAAGGGCATCGGCCGCATGACGACGGACGACGCGCAGGCAAAGAGGCAGGAGGTCGTGAAGAAGCTCCGAGGCCTCTACAAGGGAGAATTCGGGAGTCCGCTGTATCAGCCGTACACCTTCTCGGCGTACGTGCACGATAGCGAGAGGAACACGATCAGGCACTTCCACAGCCGCAACGGCAACATGAAGGCGGGCCTGATGAACGTCTACAGTCAGCTGAACAATTACATGATCAAGCCGCTGATGGATGCCACCTACCTGATCCTCGTCGACGAGACGACGCCCCTCTACTGCTCCTCGGACAACGACTTCGAGGCGCCAATGTGCCGACTCCTCATCGGAGCTGCGATGTTCTAAGGTCACTTGAAGCTCGACCATAAGTAGAACCACGACAATCCCAACCGGGCCATCAACATCGATCTGCTTCCGAGCAGCCTCGACTACAAATTCGTTGGGTACGTCAAGGATGCTGACGGCGCAGTCAAGCGTCTCAACTTGACCACGGCCGCGGCGTCCTCAGTCACGATGTTCAAGAACATCGTCGGCGAGGGCAAGGATTACCCGATCGGCGTCATCGGCCACAGCGCCAAGCAGCAGTGGCTCAGCCCCATCTCACTGCTGAAGGGAGTTCAGGCCAACTATGACGTTTACGAGCTGCTCGCGACATGGGCTTAGGAGAAGCGCGACTTGTTCAAGACGGCACCCAAAACGCTCGACGAGGAGAGCGCGAAGGTCTGGACGAAGCAGAAGTGGTAGGAACACGTGAAGGATTCAGAGGACCGTCTCAGGAAGCTCTACACCGGTGAGGGCGCAGGCCTTTACCGCAACTACCTCTGGACGGCCCTCGCCTACCACAGGTCGAGCAACCAGTATAGAGTCATCTACCGCGCACGGCACTGGAACATGAAGGAGGCCGTCAGGAAGATGAACCTGGCCGTCCTCAACCAGATCGTGAAGACGGAGCGCGATGAGGCGTACCTGTACCTGACTAGCGAGAACGCGGCTTTCCACTGCTCGGAGGGCGATATGGACACACCCGTCTGCCGTCGCATGCTCGGCTACGCGCTCGTGAAGCGACTGACGATCCCTGAGGACCTGCAGCTGTTCAATACGCACTACGCAGACGCCTCGCTCGATGCACACTTCGTCGCCTACCTCGTCGATAAGGCGACCGGTGATGTTGTGCGCCGCAACCTGACAAAGGTGTTCGCTGAGTCGCAGGAGTAGTACAAGTCGTTCTTTGCGGGCGGCAACGATGCGAAGTTCGCCGCCGGAGTTATCTCGCACACGAAGCTGGGCCAGTTCTGGCAGCCGCACTCGGCCTTTGCGGGCGACAAGAAGAATGCCGACGTCTATGACATGGTTGGCACATACTGCCAGAAGACGCTCGAGCTCTACCTCGCTTCCGGGACTGATGAGGCAGCGGCCAAGGTGGAGACCCGCGAGGGTATGAGCGGCCAGTGGTCCAAGAAGTTTGACAAGCTAAAAGCACTCTACAAAGGCAAGGGCGAGACCCTTCAGAAGCCATACTACTTCTTCCTGGCGACCTACCACGAGCACACACATCGCATCTCGATGGGCTGGCAGGCCAACTCGAAGAACCTCAAGGTCTCCTTCACACAGATGACCCGCTGGGCATACACCCACATCATCAAGACTCTAAAGCCTCTGCAGTACCTGATGGCCTCCGGCGACTCCCGATCGGTCTTCTCGTGCTCTGATGGCAAGCCAAGCGAGAGCGAGATCTGTCAACGGCTGATTGGGTACTCGATTGCGCATAACTGGTTTAGGGAGGGCGGCGTGCTCGCCTGGGACCAGGTCGATGAGCCGAGGCTATTCGACAATAAGATTGCCAGAGAGTCTGACAAGTTCGAGTACTATGCACTCGTCACAAACCACTAGCATGAGGAGCCGAAGATCGAGCGAGTCGCGCTCGGAAACAGCGCTCAGCGCAGCGAGGCGCTTGCTGCCTATAGCGCGCTCTTCAAGGGCGGCTCGGAGGCCAAAGCGACTATCGGCGTCCTGCTGGACACGCGGGCACCCAACGTGCGCAAGTACATGCGCAGCCATCTCAAGGGCCTCAGGACCTACCTCGACGTCTACGAAATGATCGCAAAGTACTGCCAGGACGAGCTCAAGGCTTACGACAAGGCGGCCACCGACGAGGCGTCGGCTGGTCTGAAGACCAGAAAGGCCTACAATGCTTACCTGAAGGAGCAGAACGAGAAGCTGCGCGAGCTGTACACTGGTGATGGCGCACTTCTCTACCGCAAGCACCGCTTCGTGGTGGTCTCTTTCTACAAGCAGCAGATGCGGTTCCGCAAGATCTACGACGCTGCGCACATCAACTTGAAGCAGGCCATGCGGAAGATGTCGCAGGCGGTCTATGGGAAGATCATCTAGCCGCAGACTAACGAGGCATACTTGATGCTCGTGCAGGACACTATTCCTATCCACTGCTCGGAGGGCAAGCTCACCGAGCCGATCTGCCGGCGCCTCATCGGCTACGCCATCCTCAACAAGAGTCTGTTCGTTCCCAGGAAGGCGATCAATGCAGCGATTCCTGCGAGCAGCAATGCCTACCATTACATCGCGTACTTGCGAGACTCGGAGGGCGTAGTGAGCAAGGTTGACCTGCCCAAGGCAGAAGCCGAGGCAAGAGCGTAGTTCAAGAGCATGTTTGCATTCGACGCGGAGCGCGAGGTCAACTACGTCACCGGCTTGCTGGGCCACAGCGCCCGTCAGGACAAGTTCATTTCCCGGCAGTCACGGTACCTTTCCGCGTCGTGGGAGGGCGCTCGCAAGAGCATGGCCTACTTCGACACTTTCGAGCTCCTGGCGGAGTATCTCCAGGAGAAGTTGGAGGTGTTTACCGAGGGTGGCTCAGATGAAAAGGCTCTCAAGCTCCACACTGCGGAGGATATGAAAAACAAGCACGAAGACACCTTCAAGAAGCTCACAGGCCTCTGGAAGGGCTCCGGCGAGCAGCTGGCGAAAGACTACAACCTCATGGTCGTGTGGTACGACCGCAACTCGAAGCAGATCGGCTGGTTCGGAAGCAACAAGTACCCCCGCAACCTGAAGCAGTCCTTCTTCCTCCGCGTCGACGAGATCATGAGCAAGGTCATCCGCACGAACAAGGACTACGCGCTCCTGCTAAATGTGAAGGAGACGGGACCTATCTGGTGCTCTGAGGGCGAGCTCTCCGAGCAGGTGTGCCAGCAGATGATCGGCCAGTGCTACAGACGTGGCGCCGGCTGGCTCGATGCATCCTTCTAGCCGCAGCTTGTCGATAAGTATGTCCCCTCGACGGACGAGGACTATCAGTACGTGGCTTATCTTGCAAATACGGCGAAGGACGATGGCAAAGTAACGCGCATGAATCTCACGAACAACTGGCAGTTCGCAGTGCAGACATACAATGCTCAGTTCAAGGGTGGTGAGAAGCGCAAGTTCGACGTCGGTATCCTCGCTCACTCTGCCATGCAGCAGACCTGGTACCCGAAGTCGCTCCTCAGCGGCGGTGAGAAGGCGTTCGACTCGTTCGCGCTGATCGCCAAGTATGCCCAGGACGAACTGGGTGCCTATAAGGCGTCCGGTATTGACGAGAAGACCGCGCAGGTCAACACCACTAAGGCGTTCAACAGCCTCCTCGAGAAGAAGTGGAAGAAGCTCAAGGGCCTCTACGGAGGCGACGGGGAGCAGCTCGTGAAGAACTACCGCTTCATTTGCGTGACATATCACCGGCGCTCGCGGCAGATCAGCCAGATCTACATGCGCGACCACTCCAACTTGAAGAAAGCTTTCCAGGGGCTGACAGTCGCCGTGCAGAACAAGATCGTCAAGTCTCAGCAGAAGATGGCATATCTGTTCCTCAGTCGAGAGACGATTCCATTCCACTGCTCCGAGGGCGAGCTCGACAAGGACCCCATCTGCAAGAGGCTGGTCGGATATGCGCTCTTCAAGAGCTGGCTTAACCCGAACAGCAAGCTGGTCGACCGCCTCCTGCCTGCTGCCTCTCCGAAGTATCGCTTCGTGGGCTACCTGCGGGAGAAAGAGGAAGGTGCAGTAGTGAAGGTCGACTTCGTCAAGGACCAGGCCAGGTCACGCAGCGCTTTCGAAAGCATGCTCGGCAAGGAAGGCAAGTACGACATCGGCGTGATGGGCCACTCGGCCATCCCGAGCAAGTGGCTGTTCCCTGTCTCACTCTTGAAGGGCTCCCAGAAGAACTTTGATGTGTACGAGATGCTTGCGGAGTATGCGCAGTCAGAGCTCGAGCTCTACAAGGACAGTGGCTACGACGAGAAGGCACTGAAGCTCGTCACGCAGAAGGAAATCGTCGAGAAGCAGCAGGCCGCGCTCAAGAAGCTCCAAGGCATCTACAGCGGCAAGGGCGAGCGCCTCTACAAAGCCTACTACTTCTACGTGACTACGCTCGACAGGCGGACCAAGGCGATGAATCTCGTCTGGGGCCGCGGCGAGTGGAACATGCGGACCGCTGTCAGCAACATGATTCAGACCGTCTTCAAGACAGTCATCCAGCGGAACCAGGACAAGGCATTCATGTTCGGCGTGCGCGACACCAAGCCCTTCTACTGTTCCGAAGAGGCGATCGACAACCTACAGTGCAAGCGCCTCATCGGCCACGCACTCTTCAAGAACTGGCAGAACGGGCCGAAGAAGATGTTCAACAGGGACCTCGTCGCGAAGGACGAGCGCTACCAGTACGTCGCTTACCTGCGCAAGTACCCAGCAGACGATGCTGGCGACGACGAGAAGGGTGCGGTCGTGCGGATGAACCTCACAGCCGACTGGGCTCAGGCTCAGAAGCAGTACAACGCTCTCTTCGAAGGCGAGGACCCAGAGTACTACTGTGGTGTCGTCTCTCACGCGCAGAAGCAGGAGTTCAGACTCCCGAAGAGCACAGGCGCCGGGCGCACTGCCAACCTCGATGTCTACGAGATGCTGGCGGAGTATGCGACCGAGGCCGGCGAGTGGGACTTGAAGGACTAGAACGAGGCGGGAGCGCGGCTCCGGACGAAGGCCGAGTGGGACGCCTACCTGAAGGAGCAGTTCGATAAGCTCAAGGAGCTGAACAAGGGTACAAAGGAGCCCCTCTACAAGCCCTACACCTTCGTGGCGACGACTCTTGGCCGGAAGAATCATGTCTTCGGCCAGCGCCTGTACCAGAAGCACCGCAACATGAAGGACGCGATGTCCGCCTTGGTTCGCTCGATCTACAACGGCGTCATCAAGCGCGACCTCGACGAGGCGTTCATGTTCCTCGTTCGCGAGACCGTGCCGTTCTACTGCTCGGAGGGTGATCTGAAGGCGGAGGCGGCATGCCAGCGGATGATCGGTCACGCCATCGTGAGAAACTGGCTGATCCCGGACAAGAAGTTCGTCAACCCGTACCTGTCCTCAGCGTCTCGGCACTACAAGTACATCGCCATCGTCGTCGACGCAAACAATGAGGTAAAGCGGGTGAACCTGACCAAAAATCACGCCGACTCTATCGCGCAGTTCAAGGGCATGATGGATCCGGAAGATTCACCATACAAGGCAGGCATCATGGGGCACACTGCCATGAACCAGTGGGGCCTCCGCTACTCGTCAAAGCAGGGCTCGTAGAAGGACCTCGATGTCTACCGCGCGATCGCGGTCTATGCACAGCAGTCTCTCGGCCTGTACCAGACATCTGGCACTGACGAGGCGACGGCCTAGCTCTCGATGCGCAGCCTCATGGAAGAGAAGCACAAGGCGGCCCTGAAGAAGCTCCGCGAGCTCTACACTGGGAAGGGAGCGACTCTCTACAAGCAAGATCGGAAGAGCACACGTCTGAACTCCAGTCACC
>OWNL01000092.1_pt1 | contig 8279 bp, 1 predicted proteins | sample 1733051 | NCBI WGS metagenome assembly OWNL01 (sample SAMN05416795, study PRJEB24817) | seawater metagenome | isolation source: Sea water | place: Canada:Atlantic | collected 2013-11
CGACCACCGAGATCTACACTCTTTCCCTACACGACGCTCTTCCGATCTGTCTGAGTGAGTTTAGCGCGGCGGGACTAGGGGCACTGTCTTCACTGGTGCCTACTCTATGTGGTAGGACTTCTGGGAGCTCTGGGTGATCATTGTCCGAGTCTCCTCCACCCGCCGCTGCACGTGTGACGAGCTGGAGGACTGCTGCCGGGAGGACTTCCACGAGGCCACCTGGGCGTTCTGCCCCGACGCCGTCTTGAACCTGCTGAGCGACTCGCTGAAGCTGGGCCCCGACTCTATCGTGTTGTCCGGGTTGGCCGAGGTGTCGGGTTCGCTGTAGGACTGGTTTGACTGGTGGAGGGAGACGTTGTGGGGGGGCGAGGTGTAGACTTGTCTGTACGTCGTGTAGGTCTGTGGGGAGGGCGCAGAGGTGTACTCGTAGCCGGACGACTCGTACCCTGACTGGTCTGTCTCGCTGTCGGTGCCGCGACCTTTGTACTTGGCTATCCTGCAGTTCTGCAGCCGCTTGTGCGCCTCCCTCAGCTGCTTCTCCATCTTGTAGACCGTCTCGCGAGCCTCCACCTCCTCCGCAATGATGTTGACGGAGCCAGAAGTGGTGTTGACCAAAAGCTCACTTTCATCCTCGTTGCGGTCGATGGCTCCCTGGGCGGCCTTGACTAGCTCATCTGTAGCTCTCCTGACAGCGTTGCTGGCCTTCTCGAGGCGCCTCATGGCCACGGAGTCGGTGTCGGCCTTCACCTTACAGGCCACCAGCAGCTGGGCTGTTGCGGCAGACACCTGCTTGGCGGCTGCGATCAGCTTCTCCTCGCTAGCGTTGCCCTGGACGAGGCTGTTGGCCGCCTCGCACAGGTTGTGAGTGGCCGCGGCCACAAGGCGCGCTGCTGACACAAGGCCTTCGGACCACTGGCCGTCCTCCGAGCTGATGTGGGTCTTCTTCTGCACCTTGCCCTGCGCCACCAGCTCCTTCTGGGCCTCGCTTGCTGCCTTGATCAAGGAAGCCGTTGCGTTGGCGATGGACTTGGCAGCCTCCAGGATCATGTCATCAAACTTCATGTCGTCCTCAGCAACATTGCTGGCCCCGGCTTCCCGTCTGGGCTTGAGGCTGGCCAGCTTCCTCGCCGCCTTCTCGATGCTCTGGGCCGCTCCTAGCAGCTCGTTCTCGGCGATCAACATGGGGTCGTCGGGGTCGACCCAGTCGGCGCCCTTCAGCAGCTCTGCAGTCTGGGCCAGGACGGTGACACACTGGGCGATCTTCCTGGAGACGGTGGGCAGGCTGGCCTTGGCCTCCATGGTGGGCTTGTTGAGGACGTGCATGACCAGCTGCAAGAGCTCCCTGTACTGTACCGCCACGTCATGGCCGGCTTGGGCGGCCTGCTGTTTCAGGTCTGGGGTGTCAGCGCCGTAAGCCGCCGCCTTGCACGTGACCAGCATGTCGCTGATGGCCTTCCTGCCCATGTTGGCCGCCACGATGACGTCGTCCTGCTTGCAGGACTTCCCTGCAGCCACGGCCTTGGCGGTTGCGAGGGTGATGGGCCGGGTGGCGCGCATCAGCTCCTCAGGGCCGGCCTGGCTCCGGGGAGCCTCGGTGGAGTCGAAGGACCGGATCTCCTGGGCGATGGCCTCGATGGTGGACTCGAGGGCCCGGGTGCCCCGCGTGTGCTCGTCCTCCACCGCCTTGACCGTCTTGAGGAGGGAGGTGACGTTGGTCACCATGATCTTGGCCGTGTCCTTTAGGGTGTGCATGGCGGGGTGCTGCATGTTCTTCCCGCTGGCAGACTTAGTGGCCTGCATCAAGTCGCCCAGGGCCGAGGTCACGTCCTTCACCGCGTTGATCAGCATCACCTGTGCTTCCTGGTTCTGTGAGCCCAGACTAGAAGCTCCGTTCTTGACAACGTCGCTGAGCTGGACGATGGTGCTGACAGCGTTCTGTGCTGCCACGGCCAGCTGCTCCTGGGAGGAGGCAGCGCCGGCCACCAGGGTCTTGGTGTCCTCCACCAGGGCCTTCGCTGTCTTCAGGATGTTCTCGCGGTGGTCTGCAAACACTTCGTCATCCTGGTCAGCGTTAAGTGTTCCGGCCGTGGCAAACATGATGGTGGTGTCCAGGTCTCCCAGGATGCCAGACACCGTATTGGCTGCGTTCTCCAGGGCGTGAGTCCCCTTGGCAATGGCGTTGAGAGAAGAGAGGACGTTGGTGCATCTGTCTCCAACATTTCTGGCATTTTCTGAGACGTCCCTCAAGACAAAGGAGTCGCTGGGGTTCATCTGGCAGTCACCGGTGGCCTTGACCAGGGCAATAGTGACCTGGCCGAGGTCCTGAACGCATGACTTGATGTTCATGGCAAGCTCATTGCTCTGCGTGTTCTGTATGGCTCCCTTGCTGTCTGTGGCCAGGTTCTGATAGTGGCTCGAAATATGGTTGGCCAGACCCCCCAGAGCTGTGGGGGATGAGGACGACTTGATGACGATTTCTTGTGCAGTCTTTGCAATCTCCTTGGTGGATATCATCATTCTTGACTGGAAGTTGCTGAGGCCCTCGTCGGTATCGCTGTTCCCTGCGGAGTCGTGCCTGTAGTCGTCCACCTGGAAGATAGCCTCAGACAGGCAGTTGACAATGCTCGACACCACGCCCATGTTGGGAGCAAGCTTCACCACAGTGCTCTGCATCTCTTGCAGACTTTGAGACATTGCCTCTGCAGACTCATCAATGTCTCCGTGAACATGGGTGGCTCTTGGGTTGCCACCGCTCTCCTTGGCCGCATAAAGCAGCTGCTGGGCACACTCCGCCACCGCCTTGGTCTGGTCTAGGATCAACACCTGCTGCTTGGAGCTGCCCATGTTGGAGGCCGTGCCCACTGCATTGGAGACCATTGGCTCAAAGTAGGACAGGAGGCTGGTGATGGAATGTCCCAGCCTCTCGGCCTCACTCTTGGAGGCCAGTTGGACCTCCGTGAGGCGCTGGGAGATCTGAACCGCACTGGCGTTCATCTGCTCGGTGAACTGCTTGATGTCCTTGCTCTTCCTGGGGGCCAGGTTCTGGTTGATGGCGGCTAGGGAGGCCTGGTCCAGCTCCCTGATGTGCATGGTGAGAACCTCAATGGCATCATCGCACTCCCTCTGCCCCGGGGCCTTGTCGCGGATTGAGGAGACAAGTTTCTTGATTGAGTCGGATACAGCCTTGCTGCTGTTGGCCAGAGCCTGCCAAGTGGGAGGATCTCTTGGGTTGACAGCGAGGCTCTTGGCACTCTGGATCATTGCACAGGACCCTGCAATTATCTGGTTGCCAGAGTCAAAGATGGGCAGCTGTGCCTGCCGGCCACCCTCAGACACCTTGCCTGGGACCGAGGCAAACTCCGGAGAACTGGCGAACTGGCAGAGGTTGTCCACCGCCTCGATGAGGGGCCTGGTGGAGTTGGCTGTGGACTGCCTGTTCTCGTCGGTATAGTTGGAGTCAAGGCGCTTGATCTCCTTGACAAGGATGGCGGTGGCGTTGGCCACATCCTTGGCCGACTGTACAAAGTGTCGCTTGGCTGCAGGGTTGTTGGTCTTGCTGGAGGCCAGCCTGCAGGCGTTACACAGGGCTGAGGTGTGCTTGGCGATGACTGTGGCGGCCGACAGGATCTGCTGCTGACTGGAGTTGCTCTGTGTCAGCGTGGAGCAGGCCAGCTTGATTGCCTGGCCGGCCCTCATGAACTGGGTCTGGTCCACCAGGCCACGCTTGCCAGCCACGGAGGTGGGGTCGGACACTCCCACCAGGTAGGTGGCCTGGGACGCAGCCTCTATCAGGCCGACTATGGCGTTGGCCACTTCCTTGACCGCCACACCGAAGGACTCATGCTCCGACTGTTTGGCGTGGTTGGCGATTCCAGTCATTCCATCGCCGAGAGCCTTGGACTTCTCCATGACATTGTCAAGACACTCGTAGTAGGAGGAGTCTGAGACAGGCTCAGTGGGGTTCTCCAGCATGTGCCTGGCTGACTGGATGGCCCGGATGGCGCTGTCGCACTCTTTCTGTCCTGGGGCCGCGGAGGTGTACACGTTGATCAGGTTGTTGATGGACTCGGTGACCCCACGGGCAGCGGTGGCCAGGTTGTTCTTAGCATTGGGAGCCGTTGGGTCGGCGGCCACAGACTTGGCGGAGCTGAGGAAGGTGGAGGACACTGTGGTCACGTTGATCATGGTGGAAACCATTTCTGTCTTGGTGTCCACGGTGCTCTGCTGGCCGGCCATGTCCATAGAGCACTCCATCATGCTGCCCAGCACCTCTCCAAACTGTTTGCTAGAGCTGGCCAGGCGGGCGGGGACCGGGGCCGTCTGGACCACAGCAGAGGTCACGTCGCTCAACTTGTCCGCAGCTTGGGACAGTTGGGACTGGAGTTCTCCGTAGGGCCGCCCGGAGTGGGGGAATCTGTTAGAGTTGATCTGGGAGCTCAGATTGTTGACCATGGAGATGGTTTCTTCAACCTCCTGCTGCCCAGGTAGGCACTGAAGTGTGTTGCTAAGCGCCACAGAAACATCCTTGCCAGCAAAGGCGAGCTGCTGCGACTTGTTGGGGTCGCCAGGGTTGTGCATAGCTCGCTGGGCCTCCAGCACCAGCAGGGCAGACTTGGACATGACGAGCTGTGCCTGGTCGATGACATAGTTCTTGGCGCGGTGGTCAGTGGAAGTGGCAGCCACGCCCCTCACAGCGGCGGTGAAGTCTCTCAGTGCGTTGGCCGTGTCCCTGGCCGCTCTGTTGGTGACCTCATGGTTGCCCTCGCTTGCGGCCGTCATCAGCTGGGCCACTGTCGAGCCCACAGCCCTGCTGGCCGTGTTCAGCTGGATGGTGGCCGACTCCACGCTCTCACCCGGCAGCGGGGCTAGCTGCATGTGGTTGGCGGCCGAGCGGAACTCCTCCAGCTCGCACTCCAGGCTGTGGATCAGGTCGGCCGAGGCCTCCATCTCCAGGCTGCCGCAGGCCGCGTAGGCCTTGTTGATGCACGACTTCAGCTCTTTCAGAGCGTTCTCCATCTGCTTAGCAGAGTTCTGCAGCTGGAGAGAAGCGGACTGGTTGTCCACCGTGGGGAGTGCAGACTGGGTAGTTCCTGTCAAGTGGAAGGCCGGGTCCAGGAACCTCTCTGCATTGTTGATCAGGTTTAGTTGGGCCATGGCGGAGTCAGGGTTTTGCATGCTGTACTTGACTCCCTCCACAAGCTTGGGGATGACGTCCGCCACTGCCTTACAGCTCTCCATGAGCTGGTCCTGTGTCGTGTTGCTCTTGTTGTGGCTGCCGGCTCCCTGGCTGGCGGCGATACACTGTGTGGCGGTGGCAGCCGCGTGCTTGGAGGAGTTCTCCAGGCGCTTGATCATTTTCCTTTTGATTGTTGTTCCCACAGCCTCGCTAGTGGTCACCCTCAGGTGGTCAGCGGCTCTCTTGAGCATGTCCTGGCTGGACTCATTGTTGGGGCTGGATGCGCACTTTTTGGCTGCCTCGACCATATCGGCCGTGGCATCGGCCAGAGCCTTGGCAGCGGATAGGAGCCGTTTCTGGAGGTCGCTGTCCGACTGGCTCTCCGCTTCACCCTTGATGGCTTGGATCAGCTCTGCTGTGGCCTGGGCGAGGATCCTGGCCTGCCGAACCATCTCAGAGGAGTCGCGGCTTCCGATCAGCTCCCCAGAGGCCACCATGATCTGGTCCATGATGTCGGGAATCTTGTCCGGTCCTCCGTCCTTGATGTGGTTGAGGAGGTCGTTGAGGGCCTTGGTTACATCCTTGGCAGCTCCGCCGAGCTCCTTGAGGCTGGAGTCGTCCCTGCAGACATCCCTGCAGGTGGTGACACAGCCCTCGACACTGCGGGCGACATCCCTGGCTGCCTCAATGAGCTGGTCCTGGCAGAGGGGGTCGGCTATGGTGGGCGCCACCACCTTGGCACAGGCGACAAGCTGAGACGTGGCCAGGGCGCACTGGGTGGCTGCGCCGATCACCCTGTTCTGGGTGTACTGGTCCTCGCAGTGCGAGGCAACGTTCTTGGCCTTGAGGACTAGAGCCGCGGTGTTATTGGCGACGGTCTTGGCCAGTCCGAGGAGCATGTCCTGGCGCTCCCTGTCGGAGACGTCCTCCTCCCCGATGGTGTAGAGCACCCTGTAGGAGGCCTCTCCCACCCGGCTGGCAGCGCTCAGCAGTGTCTGCCGAGGCTCGTTAGTTTTTGGAGCGGCGCTGGTGAGCATGTCGCTGAAGGCTCCGCACAGGGTCTTGGCGGCTCCCATCAGGTCGTCTCCCTCCACCCCGTTGTTCTTGTCATCCATAAGGGCGGCGAGCATCTTCACCTCCCTGGCCATGTCGGGCAGGTTGGTTGAAATTGTGTTGACGGCGGCGCCAACAGCGTTGTGGTCGGTGCCGTCGCCCTGGCCGGTGAGGGTGACCATCTGGGCGGTGGCGGCGTTCATGGCGGACACCTGGGAGTGGACGGCCTGCTGGTTCGTGTTCCACTGGGTCTCCTTCCATCTCAGGCTGGCCGGGTCGTTCCCGAGGGGCGGCAGCTTGGCCTTCTCGTTGAGGAGGTTGTGAGCCGTGTCGATGGCGTCCTGGCCGGCAGAGATGGTCGACACGAGAGCTTGCTGCGGCTCCGAGAGGAGCTGGCGGACCTCCGGGTACTGGGCCCCTGAATCGAATGCTCCATTGTGACTTCCATTTGTAACAATGCTTTTGGTTGAAGAAGCATGTCCATTCATAGTACTAATCTCTTGAGGTCCAGAGTTTCTAAAGACGCCGGGGTGAGCCAATGAATCAGGTTTAGCTTTTTTCAAAGTTTGAGGCAAACCATGAATCTCAATCGCTCTGCCGGGGCTGATAAAAGACTCCTCCATGGCCTCCTCCTCGTTGCCATCTTCGCCGAAGCGTTCCTTCCTGGTCCTCCTCTTGAGGATGATGTCGATATAGCCGGCGATGAGGGCGCTGATGTGCTCGCCCTCGGTTGTCTGGACGCTGTAGTACTGGTCCTGGTAGTCGCCAAAGTCCAGCGTGAATACGTTGGGCGAGGCTGCCCATCGCTTGACGGTAGTGAGGGGCCAGGTTTTGAGGATCTCCTTTGTCTTCTCGTCTAGCCGGAGGACGGAGTCCTTGGTGACGCCCAGAAGACGCGGTACCAGCTTGTTCCGGCCCTTTTGCTTTTCCTTGACCAGGAAGAAGTGCACCCCGAAGGTGGGCAGTCCTCGAGCAAGCTTGACGTACTTGAACTTGGAGTCGATCTCAGACGTGCCCATGAGGCTCTTGTGCTCCACAAAGATTTTCTTTTCCACATTTTTTACTTTCATAAATCCAAGGGGAAGGAATTCTTTCAAGTCGGCCAGCATGCCCACTTTGTGCTTGTCCTCCTTGTGGTCCCCGAACTGGATCTGGACCTGGAGCGCCGCGAACTGGATGGCGTCCTCCAGCCGCACGGGGTGGGTGCCCTCGAGGATGGCTTCCTTCGCCTGCTCGTATAGCAGGTTGAGCTGGACGGGGTCCCTTGCATCAACATTGGCATCGCTGTAGAAGTATTTCCTCCTGAGGAGAAGAAGTTCCGTCTCGTCGACCCCCTGCTCGCGGAGTGTCTTGCTGTGGTCCACCCAGTTGACTCCGTCTTCGGTGTGCAGATTTTTCCTGAGCGTGGCCATCTTGGGATCGAGAGCGGGCTCGCTGGGGTCCTGGTTCTTCTTGTGCTTCCTGCCGAGGGTGAGGGTGCCGCCCAGGGTGCCGTACTTCTTGTTGGGTGTCACGTTCTCCTGCTCCTCCTCCACCTTCTCCCGCACCAGACTGTACTCGTCGTGGTTGGTGATCCCAATTTTGGTGCAGATGATGACCATCATGTTGGTGACAATTTGACTGTCGTCCACCATCATGGACTTGATTGCTCCGTCCAGCATCCTGACTTTTAGGAGGCGCATCTTCTTGCGGTACTCAAGGACATCGTTCTCCCTGAGTAGGTAGTGCTCCAGGGTCCTGCCCCCCTCCAGCCAGACCCCCTTCTTGGGGTCCTCATCCGCCAGGAAGAGTCCGTACTGCGCCGCGGGGCCCAGACCCTTGATCTCAGCCAGCTTCTCCCGCAGGGCGGCCGCCGCGTCCACCACAGTCGTCTGTGGCTTGAAGAAGAGCCCCTTCCTGACCATCTCCACCTCCTGCCCGCGGTCGTTCTTCTCCACCACGGAGAAGCGGAGCGTGAGCTGCGACATCCTGGGTCGCCCTCACCTGATTGTTGAAGGATTACTCGGACCGCCTTGCTCTAGCTCGCATCACAAATCTGATCACACAGCCC
>OWNL01000095.1_pt1 | contig 8177 bp, 1 predicted proteins | sample 1733051 | NCBI WGS metagenome assembly OWNL01 (sample SAMN05416795, study PRJEB24817) | seawater metagenome | isolation source: Sea water | place: Canada:Atlantic | collected 2013-11
TCCCTACACGACGCTCTTCCGATCTTCGCAATGCAGTGCAGTTTATTTCTTCTTCTTGGCGAGGAGTCCGGCGACGTCGGCGGCGAGCGACGCGTTCTTGGCTGAGAGCACCTTCTGTACCTCCTCCACCGCATCCTGCCGTCGCTGCCACTTCTCGCTCCCGCTCTTCACGCCGCGGGTTCGGAACCTGTGCAGCACCTCCGTCGCCTTCTTCGCCTCCATCCCGGAGAGGAGCGAAGCCGCCGTGTCGAAATCGGGCTTTGAAGCGCCGAACGCGGCGGCGTCCACCAGCGCCGTCCTGGACAGCGCACCTTCCTCCTTATCCTCGCTCCCGGGCCGTTGACCGAGGCCGAGCACGAGCCTGCGCAGGATGGACACCTGCTCGGTGTACTCTAAACCGGCGTAGATGGTCTTGGCCGCTTCCGGGGAAGTCGCCGCGACGAGCGCGAGGAGCTCCTTACCCTTGTACAGCACCGACCTGGCTCCGTAGGGGAGGAGGAACTGCGCCACCGCGACGACGCGGCCGGGCTCCTCGGCACCCACGAGCGCCGACGCGGCGTCCGCGTCGTTGAGCTGGTCCACCATGAGCCGGAGATACTCCGCGCCGCGAGCCGCGTCCAGCCCCATCAACACCTCGGCGGCTCGGTTCTCATCCGAGCGATACAGCGCCGCGAGCGCTTCCGACGCGGCGACGACGTTGGACGTCTGTTGGAGCACCTCGGTGAGCAGCTGCGGGTCTTTATCGATGAGGGCAACCTCCACGGCCACCTCGAGGGACTCGTTACGCTCGAGCCTGGCGAGTAACCGTGCCTTGCGTTCGTCGACTGATTTGGTATCCGTCGCGGTTTTGAGCTCTTCTTTGACCCGGTTGGTCGCCTCGACGAGCTCGGCGCGGCGCTCGCCGCGTGTCTTGGGCGCCGCCTTGGTTCCCGTGATGGGCGTCGGGGTCATCGCCTTCACGGGCTCGGGCGTGGGCGTGGGCGTGGGCGCTCCGAAGGTTTCCGCGGCGGCGGCGAAGACATCGACTGAAGCCTTTGAAGCCTTTGCGTCCTCGGCTTCAGCCTCGGCGGCGGCTTCCTCCTCCATCCGCTTCGCCTTGGCCTCAGCCTCGCGCACAGCCGCCTCGGCCGCCTCTCTCGCAGCCTTGGCGGCGGCGGCAGCCTCCGCGACAGCCGCAGTCTCAGCCGCGGCGGCAGCCTTGGCGTCGGCGGTGGCTTTGTCCGCAGACGCTTTGGCCCGAGCCTGCGACTGCTCCTCAGCCTCAGCCGCAGCGCGCTCGGCGGCGTCCGCCTGAGCCTTGGCCTCGGCGACGGCAGCCGCGCGTGCCTCCTCCTCCCGCTTCGCACGTTTGGCCGTCTCCTCGCGCTCGCGCGCCTCGGCTCTCTTCGCGGATGCCTCCGCCGCGTCTCGCTCGCGCTGAAGCCTCCGTTCCTCGGCGGCGGTCACCGCCTTGTCAGCCTCGGCAGCCTTCTCCGCCGCCGCGTTCCGCGCGGCGTCCGCCTTGACGCGGAGCGACGCCTCAGCCTCGAGGGACTCCATGACGGAGGACGCCCTCGCCGCCTCGGCGGCGCGGCGCTTCTCCTCAAAGTCACGCGCCCGCTTCGCCGCCGTCTCCGCCTTGAACCGCCTGTTCTCCTCCGACGCGCGTCGGGTATCCTCGGAGACGCGCGTGTTCACCTCGTCGTCGGACCTGCGCCGGCGATCTTCCTCCTCGTCGCGGCGCCTGGAGTCCTCGTCCGCGCGCTTCGCGGCTTCAGCCGCGGCGGCGGTGGAGATGGCGCTCTCGTACGCCTTGCGCCTGGCGTCAATCTCGGCGATGAGCGAATCCAGCGCGGCTCGGGCTCGAGCGACGGAGGCATCCGCGTCGGCGCGTCGAGCCTCCTCCGCGGCGACGATGGCCTCCTCCTTCTTGTTGGCGAGTTCAACCTCGGCGGCGATTTGGCCGCGGCGTCCGTCCTCGGCGGTGGTGATGTTACCCTCCTCGGCGACCATCTGTCGCAATTGAAGCTCGACGCCGGCGCGGCGAGCCTCCTCCGCGGCTCGTTGGCGTTCGTCGTCATCCTGCACCGCGCGCAGGCGCGACTCGAGCTGCTCGCGTCTGTACTGCTCCTCGCGTCGCTTGTTCTCCTCCTCGAGCACCATGCGTCGCATGGCATCTTCGGCTTCGGCGACGCGTCGTTCCTCGCGAGCCGAGCGCTCCGCCTCCGCTCGCGCCCGCTCAGACATGGAAACCTCCCACTGGACCCTTCGGTCATCCTCCTCGGCAATCTGCTGCGCGAGTTCGCGCTCGGCGGCTTCGATCGCGGCGTCGGCGGCGATGCGTCTGGCGTCTTCTTCCTTCTGGGCGCGACGTTCCTCCTCGTCTTTGGCGCGGATGACAGCCTCGGCGTCGCGGCGCCTAGCCTCCTCGGCGGCTCTCACCGACGCCTCTTGCCGTCTAGCCTCGTCTTCGGCGAGCTTGGAGAGGCGTTCGATTTCGAGGTCAAAGGCGGCGCGTCGGCGCTCCTCCGTCTCGCCGAGCGAGCGGTCCACGAGTATGAGCCTCTCGAGCTCAGCCTGCGTGGCGCGGCGTCGCTGGTCCTCCTCGCCTCTGCGCTGCGCTTCGGATCGCATCATCTCCTCGAGCGCGAGCTTGGCGGCGGCGATCTTAGCCTCCTCCGCGGCGCGCTCCTTAGCCTCCTGCTCCGCCAACGCCTTGTCCTCGGCGACGGCGTCCTCGAGAGCCTTCTTGGCGGACGCGAGCGCGTCCCTCTCGAGGTCCAAGGATGCCTGCGCGGCTTTCGCGGCGGCGAGGCGCCTGGGCTCGAATTCGCCGTCGAGGCTTCGGAGACTTTCCAGAAGCGTCTGGTAAGAGTCCGCGGCGTCGCGCCTGCGTGCCTCCTCCTCGGACCTTCGAAGCCGTTCCTCCTCGGCGGCGCGGACGGCAGCCTCGCGCGCGTTCGCGCGCCTGTCGTTCTCGGCGGCGACGGTAGCCTCCTCAATCGCCGCCGCCGCCTCCGCGGCGGCGCGCGCCTCGACCCTGCGAAGGTCCTCCTGCGCGCGCTTCGCCTTCTCTTCGTCGAGGGCGTTCTGGAGCGCCTGCGCGGCGACGGCGCGTCGCTCGTCCTCCTCGAGCCTGCGCCTGCGCTCGTTCTCGGCGGCGGTCTGCATCGACTTCTCGGCGGCGGCTCGTCGGGCGTCTTCCGACTCTCGGCGGGATTTTTCCGCCTCGGCGCGGCGAACCGCGTCGGCGTCGGCGGCGGCGCGCCTGGCATCTTCAGAGGCGCGGATGCGCTCAGCCTCGGCGGACTTGCGCTCCATGTCGATGTCGCGCTGCCTGGCCGCAGCCTCCGCCTGATCGCGGAGCCTGGACTCGGCGACGGCGAGCCTCTGCTCCTCCGCCTCGACGTCGCGTCTCCTCTTGTCCTCCTTGACGCGCTCGGCGATTTCAGTCTCCGCCATGCGCTTCATCTCCATGTCCGCCTGTTGCCGCCGCTTGTCCTCGGCGAGGCGGCGCTTGGCTTCGTCGTCCATCGCTTTCTTCGCGAGGGTCAGCGCCTCGGCTCTGCGCTCCTCTTCCTCTTTAATTTGTTCGCGTTCGATCGCCGCTCGGGCGGCGGCGGAAGCCTCCGCGGCGAGCCGTCGCGCCTCCTCCTCGGCGAGCTTCTCCTGCGAAGCCTTCTTGAGCGCGAGCTGCGCGGCGACGGCTTCGGCGCGCCTGGCGTCCTCCTCGTCGCGGCGCTTAGACTCGGCGGTGGCGCGAGCCTTTTCGTCTTCGTCGGCGGCGGCTCGGCGTTCATCCTCCGCGCTTCTTCGGCTCGCTTCATCCTCCGCCGCCTTCTTCATGGCGGCGTCGGCGGCTGTACGGCGTGCGTTCTCGTCGCTGATGCGCTTCTCCTCGGTCTCCTTGGCGCGCTTGGCGTCGGCGGCGGCGCGCGCGCGCCTGTCATCCTCGGACTTGACCCGCCGGTCCTCCTCCTCGAGAGCTCGCTTCATCGACGCGATGGCGACGGCTCGGCGCTTCTCCTCCTCGTTTAAAGTGCGCTGGTTCTCCTGGATGATTCGAACCGTCTCCGCCTTGAACTCGTACCGTCGCTTCTCCTCCGATTCGAGTAAAGCCGCGTTGGTCGCCTCCATCTGCGCGAGTTCGTCGATGGCCGCTTGCTTTCGCGCATCCTCCTCGGCTCGAGCGCGAGCTTCGGATTCCGCGGCGATGGCCATGTCCTGCTCGATGACGGCGCGGCGCCTGCGCTCGGACTCCCGCATGTCCACGAGCGCCCGGCGTCGCGCTTCCGCGTCGTTCTCGGCGTTGGCGCGTCGGGCCTTGACGTCGCGTTCGAGCGCCTCGAGGTCGTCCGCCGCGGCGCGGACGGCGTCGTCGGCGTCGCCGCGGCGGGCATCCTCCTCGGCGATTTTGGCCTGCTCCAACGCCGCGCGTTCGCGCGCGGCGTCGGCGGCTTGCATCCGTCGGAGGTTCTCCGCGGACCGTCGCTCGTCCTCCTGCGCGGTGAGCACGCCGCGTTCGTCGAGGGCGGCTTGGTTGATGACGCGCTCGGCGGCGGCTCGCCTGGCGTCCTCCTCCGCGCGGAGCCTAGCCTCCTCCTCCATGAGCTCGCGCATCGCGAGCAGGGCGTCGGACCTGCGACGCGAGATGCCGTCCACGACGACCGCGAGGTTATCGCGCGCGGCGTACACCTTGCGCAGGGAAGCCTCTCGGCCGGCGTCCTCGTCGGCGCGCTTCTTGGTCTCCTCCTCCTCGAGCGCCGCCGTCTCGGCGTCCCACGCCTCGCGTCGCTCGAGTTCCTCCGCGCGCCTCAGCTTCTCCTGCGCGGCGGAGGTGTCCACCTTGCGCTCGAACTCGGCGCGGCGTGCGGCTTCGCGCTCCTCCGCGGCTTTAATCTCGGTCTGAGCGCGAGCTTTGTCGGCGGCGGCGAGATCCCGCCGTTGATCCTCGCGCTCCACGTTGGCATCCTCCTCCGCGCGTCGTAGGTTCACGGTGTTGGACATGGATGATTTGGTCGTCTGGAGTGAGTCGGTGACGCTCTGGATGAGCGCCTCGAGCCTTTGGACCTCATCCGCGGCGGATCGTCGGCGTTCTTCTTCGCGCGATTGGATGCGTCGCTCCTCTTCTTCGGCTCGGCGAATATCCGCCTCCGCCGCGGCGCGTCGCGCATCCTCCTCGCGTCTGCGAATGGACTCGTTCTCGCGCTCGGCGCGTACTTTGGATTCGTACTCGCTCCTGCGCAGGTCTTCCTTCGATCGTTGCGCGGCTTCCTCGTCGGACATGGGAAGCATCGGGACGTCGAGGATGGGCGGGAGTTCCCACGTGCCGACCGCGACGGCCCAGTTGCGGAGCAACGAACGCGTCTCATCCTCGGCGCGGAGCTCGTTCGCGGCGTTGTCCGCCTGTTCCCCCGCGTTGCGAGTCGCGGCGACGGCGTCGCGAGCGGCGCCGGACGCGTCCACGGCGTCCCTCCTCGCCGTCGCGAATCGAGCCCGGCGTTCCGCGACAGCCTCTTGAACGGCATCCGCGAGTCGCCCGGTGCCGGGATCGCGGTCCAAACGCGCCTCGATCTCCTCGACGTCGTCCTCGACCTCAGCCTCGAAGAACGCGCGCGCTTCGGCGAGGTCCTGCTCAATCTCCGCCGCGGCGAGCTCCGCCTCGGCGATGAGCAGATTCATCTGCATCACCTCGTAGCGAACCTCTTGCATGGACATGACGAGCTTGTTCTCGACGTGGCCCTCGAGCATGATCTGCCGTTCCTTGGCGAGCATGCGGAGGTTGTTCCGGGCGTCGGCGCGGGAGGCCATCGCGGGACGGAGCGCGGCATCCACGCGGTCCGCGGCGGCTCGGTAAAACGTAAGAATCGCTTCGTCGTCCACGTCGTCGCCGTCCGAGTCCGGGGGCTCGGGCCGCCCGCCGGAGTTTGTTGGCGAGTTGACGATGAACTCGTTCTTGGCGCTCTTTTTCCCTCGAACGAAGAACGTGGGCGTCGCGGTGGCCCCGGCTTTCGTCACGGGTTCCTCAGTGGCGACGGCGGAGGTGACCGCCATCATGGCGGGCTCCGCGTTAACCTCAGAACGGTTCCCGCCGTTCTTCTTCGGCGAGCCGCCCGCGGTGGCCATGCTCGCGGTGGACGCGACGGCGTTGGCGTACTTGGTAACGGACGGACCGTCGACGTAAGGGTCCGCCTTGGCCGCCGCCAACTCCTTGGCCAACGCGTCGTCTTCGTCCCTCATCCGTCGAGCCTCGGCCCTCGCGATCTTGAGCGAATCGGGGGTAAACAGCACGGAAAAGAGCAGGTACGCCATGAACGAGACCGCGAAGCCAATCATGGACGAGTACTCCATGTTGACGACGTACGCGGAGAGGAACGCGTCGGCGCCCATCGCAGCCGCGGAGACGGACCCGCCGAAGAGCGAAGAAGCGCCGCGAGCAACCGAGATTAAATCGGGCGCCACGCCCACGAGAAACGCCGCGATCGCGCGCAGGTTAACGCCGCCGAGGTAGTGGTACACCCCACCAGGGCCGGTGTTGGCGTCGAGCTGCGAACGGTCCACGACGCGACCGCGCATGATCCAGTAATCCGCGAGCATCACGCCGGCGACGGGCGCGACGAGCAGCGAACCGACGCCGACGGCCCACGAAGCAGCCGCGACCGTCTGCTGCCATGTCATCACCAGCGGCGCCGCGCACGCGATCGCGCATGACACCGCGAACGCGGCGCCCATGCCAGGGCTCGAGCCGCCGAGCGCGGTCATCGGGCCGACGAAATTAGCGGTGGCGTTGGTGACGAGCGCCGCGGTGGCCACCACGGCGTAGAGCGCGAGGTTCGGCGCCTGCGCCATGGACGACGCCACGAGCGCGGTGCACGCGGTGAGCAGCGGAAGCCACGCGATCTGGCCCTTCGCGACGCGGCCCGCGGAGCTCATGCGCTGCGCGTAGTCCGGCAGCACGGACCCCAAGGTCATCCACACCCCCGTGGTCATGAGGGCGTGCTTCCAAAACTCAGCCGGGACGCTCGGGACGAACGCGGACGGGGAGCTCAGCGACGGCATCGTGGCCATCGTCGCCTCCCACACCGTCGACGCGTCACCCGCGTTCCACGACCAGAAGAAGTACGCCCCGACGACGAGCGCGGCGACGCGCCCGAGGTTCAAAACCTTCGCCCCCGCGCTCTTCCCGCCGGCGACGAGCGTCTGGACGAGCCAGAACGCTCCGTAGGCGATCGCCCGGGCCTCCGCGGGCAACGGCGCGCCGTCGAAGAACATGTACGAGAGCTCACCCCACAGGCCGTACGCCGCCTCGCCGCCGATGAGCGTCGTGAGCGCCGCCAGCGCGGCGCCCAGAATCCCTCGGCTGAAACTCACGAGCGCCGCGCCCTTGACGCCGAACGCCACGCGCGCCAACCTAGAAAAGTCCAGCCTGTACGCCACCGCCGGGTTGGCGATGGCGAGGAGGAAAGGGAGCGCGAAGACGGTGCCCATCGCCGTGGACGCCGCCATCTGCCACCAGACCAACGGCGCGATGGTTGAAAGATTCCAACGCACGAATCCGAAAGGTACCGAGTAGAGCGTCGCGGCGACGGCGAGGCATGTCCACAGCCCCAACGATTTCTGGCCCGTGATGGAGACGGGGACGCGCTCGAGCTCGGGCTCGGGATCGGAGGCGGTGGAGGCGCGTGTGACCACGCATTCGCCGCGTCGGGTCCTTCGCACGGCGACGCCATTCTTGACACAGCTGTGATGATCCCGCTCGGTCGCCTTCTGCCCGGAGGCGTCGCCGCGGCGCGATTGCGCGTGGACGCGGCGGAGGGGCGCGAGGGCATTGGTGCCCTTGACCCTGGCCCATCCGCGGGACCACGATCGCGGCGCGCCCGCGCCGCCCGCGAGCCGGTGCGGGAGGCACGACGCGGCCGGTCGTCCGGTGGCATCCGTACCGTTCGCTCCGTTTCCGAGGAGGTTCGCGGGTCGAGTCGCCGCGGTCGGCTGGACCACCGCCGGCGCCATGGCTCCTAGCTACACTGAGCCGACGGTTTGAGGACCTTCTGTGCCTCCCCTGTCCCTGTGAATCGCCCAGCCCCGCGCTTGGCTCGGCCCGATTCTACTGTTCGGCCCTAGGCCGGTGCGAGGCGCCTGACCTCTCCCACTCGCGCGGTGTCCTCGGACACGCAGCTACGCAAGCAGATCGGAAGAGC
>OWNL01000096.1_pt1 | contig 8169 bp, 1 predicted proteins | sample 1733051 | NCBI WGS metagenome assembly OWNL01 (sample SAMN05416795, study PRJEB24817) | seawater metagenome | isolation source: Sea water | place: Canada:Atlantic | collected 2013-11
ACGAGATTGCAGAGGTGACTGGAGTTCAGACGTGTGCTCTTCCGATCTAACATATCATACTGAGGGGCGGTCCAAATGCCCGTGCTCGCGCGTGGTGCCGTGGCCTTGATGCTTTCTACGGTTGCCATGGCGCAAACGGAGACGCCAGACGTGATCGTCGGGACTACCGTCCACATGACTCGAACGGGGACGCAGACAACCCGCATCAACTGGGTCAAGCCTGGATTGGGGACCCACCAGGCTGACATCCTGGGCTACAAGCTCCAGATGCAAGAAGTATGTGCGGTTACCTCGCCGGTGACTAGCACCGACAGTGCCACTACTCTCCAGACGGCCGTTACCACCGCGTACGGGACCACCGGATTCACAGATTCAGGCGTGTCATGCAACCTCGACTACGCTTCCACGGCTACCGAACCCGTGTGCGTTACGGTCGGCACCGTATGTGTCACACCGTCCTCCGGCTCCTTCCCTAGCACCAAGCGCAGCACTTGGGTCGACGTGACGGGGGTGTACACGCCAACGTCTGGTCAAAACCACGATGGTGTTTGCCTGGCAACATGCGCCACCACAAAATGTACCGCCATTGGCAATAATGCCGCGCGTATCTCGTCGTGCTCTGGGTGCATGCCGCAAAACGCAGTCACCGACGTCGGTTGCTTCCCCGGCGCAGTTGGGTTCCCCAAAGAGCCAAATGTATTCCACGACATTGGTGGTCTGACGTCAGGCAAGTTCTACAAATTTCGCGTCAAGGCTTTCAACGTGTTCGGCGAATCGGCGTGGAGCCCGGCGAGCTACGCCGTGCATACGCACACTACCCCGAACGCTCCCACGTGGCCAACAAGTCCTGTAACAGGCGCCTCGCTCGATGGCACCACGCTGACGTTGAACTGGGTTGCGCCCAACAATTTTGGCCGGGGCACGGATAACTGCGCCAGCGCGTCGGCTCGCACAACCGGGCTCACAAAGCTCGGATGTGCGAAGTCCGAGGCGACCCTCTTCGACAATTGTGACTCCGACGACGACGCGTCTGTTTCCACGGCAGAATCCACCCTGTGCGCCTGCGTAAGCGGAAGTGGAGCATTTGGCACAGCGACGGTGACCCGAGAGAAATGTACAACGCAAGGTTCTGCCATAGCAGACACCAATTCAGCCAGCTCCAGTGGCGCTATCACCTACGAAATCAAAATGTGCAAAGGGGTTGCATGTTCCCCGATTTCCATCACCGCAGACCCAACACTAGCAAAGATCGGAGCTACCACCAAACTGATTACCGGCCTGACAAAAGCAAGCACGTACGTTTTCACCATCACGGCTACGAATGCTGCTGGCGCTGGCGCGGCATCGGCAACCACATCATTTTTCACGGCAGCCACCCCTGCGGCACCCACACTGTCACCGACTGTGACAGCAGTCACTCACGAATCAGTGACGGTATCGTGGTCCGACTCGCTGGACCTTGTCGCCGCTGGTACAAGGCTTGGCGAGTTGACGGCTGGCAAATTTTCTGGTGGTTTTGCGCTCTTCGCACAGTCGTGCAACCAAGCGAATCAAGCCGCGTGCAATGCTGCGACCAACAGTCACTGGAGCCCAGCCGCCCGTAGTTCGCTGTCTCATGATGGCGAGGATACCATAACGGCGGCTGAGTTCGCCCTGGGTCGAGCTGGCGCTGCAACAAACGTGGATGTCAGCTACGAAAAGGACGCTGGCAGCACCACACTCGAGGACACACAGGGCAAATGGCTGAAACTTACATATTTGACGGACCAGACCTTCCGTGTAGGGTCCACCGCCACGGCACATTCCGCTGCCGGCGCAACCACCGTGCTAGCAAGTTGTGGCAATTCTGCTACCAAAACGGGTAAACTGTGTGCTGTGGACACGGTGACCGTCCCGTTCCTCGCGCAGGGAACGAAGTACAGATTTAAGGTCAAGTTTATTAACGCCGCTGGAACCAGCAGTGCATCTCCTGCCAGCAGCAGTTTCTCCACTCTCGACAAGGCGATCAGCGACTTGCGCCTATACTCCGGCCCTCCGTGCGTGTACTCGGACAGTCTAGCTCTAGCCCAGCGCAAGACAACTTTCGCAGCTTCGTCTACAGGAACCAATGTAAAATACGTCTGGGAGCTGGTCTCTGAGGCGGTCAGCGGAACAAGCGTCCTCTACGACGGCGACGATTCCGATCCCGGTGGCAGCACCGTCGGCACGTGCAAAGATTCAGAAGATGTTTGCAGCGTGATGGAATACGAGCTGCCGTACCCTGGGTTGGATAGCAGTGGCAGCAAGCTCAGCTACGATGAAATCAAGTTCCGTGTGCTCGCGTACAACACGCGTGGAATTGTAACCGAAGAGCTGTCATTTGGCTATGTCGACGACAACTCAAATGGTGTCAAGACGAGCAACATCAACACGATCGAGTACTGCGGCTGCACTGACCCTGCAGACCCCTCGTACTGGTCGGAGGCTACATACATGATCCCATCTATGTGCTCCGAAACAGAGTCATTCGCTACTACGACCGAAGTTTCTACGGTGACGAAGGACAAGTGGGAGTACTTCCAATTTTTCTTTGACGCGGACACATACGAGGCCGAAGTTACGCTGCGTGTTGATGTTGGTAACGTGGATGTCTACATTGGCACAGAAGGTGTCCCGGATTCAAGTCAGACTCACACATACACCCACTCCAAGCTTGGCGTGTCCAACTACGACGTCAAAAAGCTCACATTCGCAGACCTAGCCAAATCTACCACCCGCAGCATATACGTTGCCGCCCGAGGTGTGGACAGCTTTTCACGGATCCAAGTACTGGGGCGCACATCGGATTTCAAGACTGCGCGTTCGATACTGAAGGAACAGGCCATGATGGCGGGGACCTGCGTGCCAACGGTAGCCTCCAGCCACGCAAACTACATCGCCCACAGCGTGCTGTGTGGCGCGGTGACTCGCCTGCAGGCTGATACCGCGTGCAAGGCAGTCCAAGCCGGAAGTCCGGCTGTGTCGATCTGCACGTATACGAAGTCTGGAACTACAGCATCTGTGGGAACCTTTGCCTACCACTTCTACGAGTTCTTTTACCCCCACGCGGACAATGACATCGACGTCCAGATATCGCTTACGACGGCAGTGGCGGCGGCCAAGGGAGGTGTCACTCTATATGCCAGCACGACCGAACGGTATCCCAGCCCCTCGCGCGCCACTGGCACCTATGCTGGATATTGGACCGGCGCTGACCACACTGGTGACGTAAATGCGGCAACCAACACGTTCACGTACACGATCAGACCGCAAACACACACGGGCAAAGATGGCACCTTGTACCTTGGTGTCGCAGGCAAAACGCCAAGTGGTTGGGCCGTGGGAGACCCCGTGCTGATGACACCGTACACCATCAAAGCGAAGGTGTTCCGATATCGCATCGAGAGTGCTCTTCTGGAGCCTGGCCGTCCAATCGGTGTCAAAAACAACGACGCAGTTGGTGGTACAGATACTGATGAAGATCGCTATAGCGTCGTGTCATCTGACAACTTCAACTACTACGAAGTGAAAGTTACCAAGGCCACGTTCAAGCTCACGTGCACACTCACTGTGCACTATGGAACTGTCAAAGTCGTCACCAGCTCGACATCGTTGCCCACTCAAGATGAGTCGCTGCTCACAAATGCTGCCGGCACGAGCATCGGTTCAGTCAACTCGTACAATACGGGAGGACCATACACTCTGACTATTCCGCACAATCACATGAATATCGCAAATGGCTACGTTTACGTGGGTATTATTGCCACATCAGCCACTGAAGCGAGCTATGATATTGTGGTTCAAGAAGAGACCTTCGGTGTCAAGGCACCGACCGACCTCTACATTTGCGACGAGAACACCGCGGTCGGCAAAGCGGCAGCGCAAACGACGGTTGCCATCGACGCCGCGTGCACAATCTTGCCGGGCTGTGGAAGTACGACGGTGGCTACCTGCACATCTGCTACCCTGCAACGGCGCGTCCCACTTCTGGGTGGCGCAACAGCTGCCGCCGGTGCTGCGTTTACTAAGTCGGGTCAGCAAATCGTTCGTGTCGGCGACGGTGGAATGTTTGTGTCATCAACCAAGGTCGATCCATCGGTTATGAAAGGGCAGAAAATGGGATTTGTGAACAAGGCCTCCAACACATGTGCCCAGACAGCCACTGTTGTCGAGGTGTCAGCTGTGACAACTGATGGCAACGCTGCAAAAATTACAGTGGTTGGAAGCATATCTGCCGTCGACAACACCAAGTGCAATATTGTGCGTCTCGCGTCGGTCGCTTCCACCAACCAAATGGAAGCCAAACATCACGGCGATGACCGAGATGGGTACCACTTCTTCCAGGTCTACATAGGCCCGAAGGATGTTGCATACGAGTCGGCAGCCCGAACCGCGTCTGGCTCGCTCCCCAGTGATATTTCCAGCGACCCCGACTCTTGGGGACTAGATTGGACAACCCCTTTCACGCAGACATGGAAAGACAGCAAGACTGACCAGTGGGACTTGGACGTGGACATTGGCATTACAGGCATGGCGCCCAACACTGATTCGGCGTACCAAGTCTTTGCATCCACACGCGAAAAATACCCGTCGACGCAGCGTTCGTATGATGAGGCGGTCATCTCTTCGACGGTAGCTGACACGAATGGAGCAGTTTCCCTGTACTCTGTTGCCGGCCCTGCTGCTACCAAGTTTTCGACCGCAGGGTGCACCCCGATTGCTACTTCCACTGCGGCCGACATCGGTGTGTGCATCGATGCGTGCAACGGTGCTGGGGACAGCACTGTATGCAACGCCATCGTCTTTGACTCGGGCCTCGGTAGCAGCAATTGTGACACGTTTCTCTGCACCGCCTTCGATGTTGTGAAGTCTGCTACCGCTACGGACACGCCGTACACCAGGGCCAAGCACGGTGCAACAAGCATGGTGTTGCCAACCTACACATTCAGCAGCAGCATGGTCTACTTCAGCGTGTTCTTGCCGACCGGAGTGAACCAAATCGCTGGCGATTTGGTCGTCGCATCAGATAACAAAGCCAGCAGCCGTGCGATTTCCACAGATCCGGCGTTGGCGAGCGCTGGTCGCTGTGGCGCAAACTTTTGCAATTCGAACGGTAAATGTATTGACGACCCCATGGATGGAGAGCACGGAGCCTCCGCATACTGCGTGTGTGACGACGGATGGACCGGGACTAAGTGTGACGTGGGAACCGAGTGGGATGGAGTGGCAACCAGCCCATCCATTGCGACCAACAGTCGATTTGTCGGCAGCGCTCCAACCTCCAACGCGTGGGTTGCGGCGACTGCGCCCCAGTCATTCGGCTCAGGCTATTGTACCGCCCTGGGCGTGTGCAAACTCGCTGAAACGAGCACCACGGTGGGTTTCTACAATGGCTACACGATCACCCTGACAGACGCGGCAGATGCTACCAAAGCTGGCACGGGCACCATCATCGCTTACGCCGCCAACAAGATCGCAACGATCGAGTGGACCAGTGGAAAGGCTGCGACGACGACGGCGGGAACGTCCAGTACCAAGTACGTTCTGTCAGCGGGCTGCAATACAGGCAACACCATGGCCGGTTTGCAGACGCATGCCGGCACCCTTGCAGCAGGTGGAACGACGACTGCGGTGCTGGCGGCGGCGTCATCCAAGAAGTTCAATGCATACAAAGGCATGCAGTTTGTCACCGCAGCTCCTGTTGCCACTGGCACGGTGGCATCGATGACGACTGTCATCAAAATGACGTTCAACGCTGGCGCCACCGATTTGAGCGCCAATGTGGTGGTCGGCGACGTGGTGACTCAAGATTCGGCCCCGACTGATATTATGGGAACCGTCCAGGTCGATGCGACTGCAGCTGATACTGTACTGTATGTTACTGTCACCAAAGGAGAGTTTACGACAGGCACAATCAAAATTGGATCACAAGTCGCTACCGCCACCATCGCATCATCTATCCACAAACTGAACGTCAGTCCGTTGCTCACCATCAGTTGGTCGGGGGTGGCTCCCACGACCGACGGTTCAACTACATACAAACTGGTTGATACGGTTTGCACCAGGCCGACTACATGGACCTCCTCCACCACGACGTGCTCGAAGAACAGCCACGAGTGGCAGCCGTTTGTGAGCTCGGGCACTAGTCTCAAAATCACTGGCTGCACGCCTGTGTTTTCGTCCGGCTTTGCGGCTGCTGGCTCAAATGCCAACTGCAAAACCAGTTGTGTCGCAACCGCGGGGTGTAACGCGTTCAACTACGGCACGGGTACGCCGAAGACGTGCGAGCTGCTGTCCTGCCCCAGAGGGTTCGGAGCACCAGTCACTGCGTCGCAGGCCAACGTTGACGCCTACTATCAGCAGCCCTTCACGTGCTGCAAGGGAACAACTAGCCTGGCCACGGGAACAACTACATGCGCGAACATACTGCCGGGCGTGTACGACCAGGCGACATGCACGAACCTCGTGGGCGCGGCGACCTCGGCCCAGTGCACCACATCAGCGGTCACCACGGCCTTCGCAAGTGCGGCATCGAACGCGGCAAAGTGTGCTTTCGTTCCTAGTGTTGCCACCCAAGCAGCGTGCGAAGTGAAGCCGTACGCGGAGCTCCCAGATTCATCGTGCCCGCCCGCAGCAATCCTTGCCGGGTACACGGTGTGCGACGCGTTTGACAAGGTTACCTTGGATTGCAGCACACAAAAGTGCACGCCCACAGGAACCAACCCATACAAACTCGGCTACGTAAGCTGCCCAGGGGGGATCTGCACGATCAACGCACCAAAACCGATTATCGAAATTCCGTACAGTGTCAAGAACCTCCCGAAATACGCCAAGGTGGTTACATACGTCGACAGCAACCCGTACCCCTCCAAAGGCTCTAATATTGTAAACTATGTGCATCACTGCGAATCATCGAACAAGGCGTGTCTGTCGAGAGGCAGCGCAAAGGCACCTTCCTTCACTGACAGCACCGTCAAGGTATATGACCTGAAGCCAATGAAGGCTGGCAAGAAGCACACGCTCGTGTTGATGCTGCTGACAGATTCAGGCGAGCCGCTGGGAACCCAAGTTTCACAGTTTGAGGTAGGTTATGGCGGCGGCTGTGAAGTTGCACCTGACGGCACAACCTGTGGTGGCAACGGTGCTTGCTACCTGGGCTACTGTGTGTGCTATGATGGCTGGTACGGCACCTCCTGTGGTAACTCGGTGCAAGAAGACGGATCAACCTGCCAGGCTAAGACAGCTACATCGAAGAATTTGTGTTTGGCGGCGTCGGACTCTTCGAAATCGTTTACGTGCAACTGGCAGACAACGGCAATTCCTGCGCCGGCCGCCGGCGCCACCGATGGCGCAGGAATTTGCACAGCCAAACTGTCTGCGGTGACGGGATTCAAGGCGGGTGATGTTTACGAGAAGCGAGTTGCCAAGCTGACACAGAGCAAGTTGGGGGAGGCTCGCTTTCTCAATACACGCATGCTGGAGTCCACCACGGCGGCCATCACGAAGAGCAACGCTGCCATCACGGCCAGCACAAACAGCGTGAAAGCCAAGCTCCAGACGCATGCGACCACAGTGGACTCCAGTGTCACCTCATCCAAGGCCGCCACGCAAAAGAAGGTGGACGCTCTTTACTCAAAAATGGAGCGCAACGCTATCGTCATCCAGCAAGCCCGCGAGGAGAGTTTGCGTTCGCAGACCTCCAACCTTGAAGCGAAGCTCGAGCTGCAGCGGGCGCTCTCGGCCCATCAGACGGAGGTTCAGAACAGATTCCAAACCAAACGCTTCGGAGTGTACAAGCTCAACGCACTCAAACAGGACAAGCTGAAGCAGGAATTTGCGCGCTCGCGCTTTACCATCAACCAGCTCAAGACGGCCAACGGCCCTACCGTGGACACCACGAAGTTCAAGGAGAGCACGTGCACCACAGACCAGTTCTACAACGTCAATTGTAAGGAGACCAACGTCGATAAGCAGTCCTTGTACACGGGCAATGGCTACGTCTCCGCCCAGACGGTTCCAGACAGCGATACCGCACCGAGAGCATCGCCCACAGTTTCGATTAATGGTGCCGTGCAGCCTGGCACCTACAATGGCATCAACCGCGAGATCGGAAGAGCACACGTCTGAACTCCAGTCACCTCTGCAATCTCG